>Ga0214921_10007334_pt1 | contig 14747 bp, 9 predicted proteins | sample LL1505_MetaG_FD_177992 | JGI IMG/M metagenome (GOLD analysis project Ga0214921, IMG submission 177992) | Freshwater microbial communities from Lake Lanier, Atlanta, Georgia, United States - LL-1505 | ecosystem: Environmental > Aquatic > Freshwater > Lake | place: USA: Georgia | collected 2015-05-28 | reverse complement strand
AAACTTTTTATTCGTGCAGTTACATCAAAAGCAAAAGTTTATGAAGGCGAACAGTTAACGGTAGTTTATAAAGTTTATACACGCGTAAATATTTTAGATAATGGTGTAACAAAAATGCCTGTTTACAATGGTTTTTATAATGAAGATATTGGCGATGGAAAACGTCAAGCAGAGTTACACAACGAAAATATTGATGGAGTAAGTTATCAAGTAGCTGAGATTAAAAAAACCCTATTGATACCTCAACGTAGCGGTAGCCTAGAAATTGACCCGCTTGAAATGGATATTGTAACCCGCGTAAAATCTAATCGACGCTCACAAGACCCATTTGATATTTTTGGTGGTTTCTTTGGTGGTGGTGTGCAAGATATAAAAGTACATGTAAAAAGTAAGTCAGTAAAAGTGGATGTAATGCCTTTGCCAAGTGCAGGAAAACCAGCAAACTTTAATGGTGCTGTGGGCGACTTTAGTATTCAGACAAAACTAAAACCCGATAATCAAAAAATGAAAACCAACGATGCTGGTAACTTAACTTACAGCATTAGCGGACGAGGTAATTTGAAATTAATTGATGCATTTAAAATTGAATGGCCAGCAGACATTGAAGGCTATGATGCAAAGACTATAGACCGCATACAAGCTACAGCTATTGGCATGAATGGTAGCAGAGTGTTTGATTATGTTTTTATCCCGCGCCACAGCGGCAAGTTCAATTTGCCTGCGCAAAACTTTAGTTTCTTCGACCCATCAAAAGGTAAATATGTTACTCTTTCTACTCCCGATTTTGTTTTAGAAATTGAGAAAGGTGCTGGTGGTGAAAGTTCGGTAAGTGCTACTTCTACTGGTGCTGCACAAGAAGATATTAGAGTGCTTGGTAATGATATTAAGTACATCAAAACATCGGCTACATTCAAAAAAATAGACGATGATTTTTATGGTTCAAACACCTATTATTCATTGCTGTTTTTGCCTGCATTAGCTTTTGGAGGATTACTATTCAATAAAAAACGAAATGAAAAAATTGGTTCGGATGAGGTAGGTTTTAAAATGAAGCAAGCAAATAAAATTGCAGGTTCACGTTTAAAAATTGCGAATACACATTTACAAAATAAAGCATTCAACGAATTTTACAAGGAGGTGTTAGATGCTATGTATGGTTACATCAGCTTTAAATTTGCATTGCCAATAGCGCAACTTAACAAAGACAATATCAATAATTTATTAGCAAATAAAGGTTGTGATATGAAAATGATTGCAACACTTAACGAAGTACTAAACAATTGCGAATTTGCCCAATATGCGCCATCAAAAGACACTACTGCAATGCAAAAAGATTATGATAGTGCTGTGGAAATAATCACAAACATTGAAGAGAATTTGAAAGCTTAATAATTAGATACTTTACCATGAAGAGAATAGTAATTTTACTTTTTTTAATTCTTACTGCCATGCTTTTGCTTAACACCAAAGGCAAAGCCGAAACAACACAACAAATATTTCAACAAGGCAACAATGCTTATGCAAAAGGTAAATATGTTGATGCTATTTTGGAGTACAAAAAAATACTTACAAAAGGTGAATGTAGCGGCGAATTGTATTTTAATTTAGGAAATGCATTCTATAAAATTGATAGCATTCCGCAATCGATTTTATACTTTGAAAAGGCAAAAGTGTTATTACCCAACGACTATGATTTAAAGGCAAATCTAAAACTAGCCAACGCAAAAACTACTGATAAGATTGAGGGTATTCCACAATTATTTATTTTGAATTGGTACCAAAATTTCTTACATATCTTCAGCTCTTCCGCCTGGGCTTGGTTATCTATATTTCTTGCGTTTGTTGTATTTACATTGTTTTGGTTTTTTGTAAAAACTAAATCTCAGGGACTGAAACGACTTTATTTTTTCGCTGGGGCATTTTCATTAATACTTTGTATAGCCAATTTATTTGTTGCTTCTGCGGCGCACGATGCCAATACTACTCATCGCGGCGTTGTTTTTACACCTTCAGTAACACTCAAAAGCGAACCTAATGCAACTTCAACGAGCCTTTACGTTATACATGAAGGTGCTACCTGCAAAATTATGGAAGATTTAAACAACTGGTTGCGTGTAAGATTAGATAATGGCAATGAAGGTTGGTTAAATAAAGCGGATTTAAGGCAGATTTAAATTTTCAGTATCTGTATTACTTAATCTAAAAAGGGTAATTGTAATTCTACAAACTGCTAGTATTTTACTTAATATATTACCGTTATTTCATCACTTGCATTTATGTATATTTTCAAGTCAAATTTTCTTTGGTATAGTTATTGTTTTGCTTAAATTAAATAAATATTAGACTTAACATAGTTTCTTATATCTTATCAAAATAGGTTTTAAACATTAATATTTCAATAATATGAAAGCACTTTTTCAAATCATAGTTTTTACATCCGCTACCTTAGTAATATCTTGCAATAGTTCCAAACAAGCTACTATTAGTAACGATGATGTGTATTATTCTACTAAAGATAAACCTCAAACAGTTTATACGCCGCCGACAAATAATAATCAACAGCAATCACAAACTCAAAGTAGCGGGCAAAATGATTATGCTAATCCACAGAAATCCACTCAAGAACAGCAAAATAACAATAGTCAAACAACTACAGATAGTAAAGGCAATACTTACATTACTAATAACTTCAATTATGATGATTATTATGACTATAGCTATTCGTCACGTATCCGCAGGTTTCATAACGTAAACTCAGGTTTAAGTTATTACGATAATTTTTACACCAATACTTATTATTATGATTACAATCCAAACTCATGGGGAAATAGTATTTATAGTACCTACAGTTTTTATACACCTACATACTCAACTATAATTTGGAATCGTCCGTTTGGCTGGGGATTTGGTTACAATGGTTATTATAATTATGGATACAATCCTTACCATGGATGGAACAATGGCTGGAATGATCCTTTTTACAATCCTTATTACTCATACAATAATCCGTGGGCTTGGAGCAGTCCATATTACGGATGTTATAATAGCCCATGGTATTGGAATAGCGGCTGGGGTTACTATGGTGGACACTCATATAATAATGGATATTTTAACGGTTACAATCAAGGGTATTATAATGGCTATAACCAAGGTGTAGCAAATTCATACTATAATAACAATGGAAATTATTACAACAGTTATGACCACACAAGTCATTTTAATGGGCCAAGAAATTCTGTAAGTTCAAGCGGAAGGGTATCAGGAAGAAACTCAATTGCAGAGAAGTATGAAAACGCTGTAGCAGTTGATAAAGGAAATGTAAATACAATTAGAAACAGTGGCTTTAATGATGTTAAAAGTGTGAATACTATGGATGTTAGAAACAACGAAGTGAAATTTAATAACACTAATTCGGGTGTAAAATCAAATAATTTTGATGTTAGAAATTCAGATGTAAAAGGAGGCTCAGTAAATCCTAATAATGAAGTAAAAAATAATCAAAATAATGACACTAAAAATCCTTCAGTTGCTCCTGATAAAGCAGTTAGGGGAAATGTTGTAAAACAATCAAATTTTGATAATCCGACAAAATCAGAAACCAATTTTGATACACGCAACTCTGGTGTTGTTGAACCTTCAAGAAATAATAATTCAGTAAATCCCAGTAGGAACAATGGAGCATACGAAACTCCACGTCAGCAAGATCAAACTAAACAATATGAGCAACCACGTATGCAGGCACCTACAAGACAATATCAGGTTCCACAACAATATGAGCAACCTAGACAATACCAACAAGGTCAACATCAGCAAGAGCAACCAAGACAATATCAACAACCTCCTCGTCAGCAAGAACAGCCGAGACAGTATGAAGCACCGCGTCAACAACAGCAGCCTCGTATGCAAGAACAGCCTAGGCAAAATCAATCACCTTCAAGAAACGAGAGCCCAAGAATGGAAAGTCCAAGAAGCAATCCATCACCAAGCTTTAGTTCGCCAAGGGGCAATAGTGGTGGTGGTGGTAGAAGATAGTTTTTTTAATACAATAGATTTTAATTATGAACTTGAGTTTTAAATTAGCTGTATTTGTATCATTATATGGTGTTGTATTATTTGCACAATCTGATGCTGATGCACTAAGATATACAATGCCTTTTATAGGTTCAACAGCACGCAGCATGTCAACAGGAGGATCTTTTGGAGCAATAGGGGCCGATTTTTCAAGCCTTTCTACAAACCCGGCAGGTCTTGCGTTGTACCGAAAATCTGAACTTGTTTTTTCTCCATCAATTCAAACAACAACAAAAAGCACTAGTTTTTTTGGCAATAATTCCATTGATTCAAAATCCACATTGAATCTTCAAAACTGGGGAGTGGTATTCTCATCAAAAATTGGAAAAGATGATGATTTGCCAGAATGGAAATACATAAACTTTGGTTTTGGCATGAATAAATACAGCATACTTTCAAGTAGAACTTATATTGCTGGCACAAATGAATTATCAAGTATTGGTGATTATTTTGTGCAAAATGCCAATGGAACTAGTAAAGATAATTTAAGTGGGGTACAATCCTTGCTTCCTTACAATGCTTATTTTATTGACCCTGATACCAACAAAGCCGGATACTACTATATTTCGCAATCCATTGGTAAAGAACCAAAGTTTCAAAGCAAAACAATAAATAGTACTGGTGCTATTGGCGAAACAGTGCTTTCGTTAGCCGGTAACTACGGCAACAAATGGTTCTTTGGTGCAACATTAGGAATTGCTAAAATAAATTATTCCGAAAAATCTACCTTTGAAGAAACTGATTCACTCAATAAATCAGGTAATTTTAAACGATTTACTTATAATGATAATTTCTTATCAAAAGGAACTGGCTTTAATTTAAAACTTGGAGTAGTTTATAAACCCGCTGATTGGATCAGAATGGGTGTTGCCATTCACACTACTTCCACATACAGCTTAGTGGATGTAACCTCTGCAACAATGACAACCACATTTGATACTACAGAAATTAAAACGGCATCGGCAGACAATAGTGGGGGTTATAGTTATAGGATTAAATCCCCAATGCGATTAATTGGTAGCCTTGGTTTTATTATAGGAAAATATGGTCTAATATCAATTGATGATGAAATAATAGATTATAGAAAAATGAATTTATTTCCTGCGAATACTTTTTCTATCACTAATCAAATCATAAATTCAAAGTATGTTGCAACCAACAATTTAAAATTAGGAGCCGAGATTAATTTAAAACCATTTGCTTTAAGAGTTGGTTATGCTTTGCTGGCAAATCCGTTTAGTAAGACCTACAATAGTAATACAGAAACCACAAATTATACTTTTGGCGTTGGGTATAGAAATAGCAACTTTTTTATTGATTTTGCATTTATCGCAAGTCAAACCAAAGCCGACAGATATTATCTCTATAATTATTCGAATTTGCCTTCAGCAAAAATTACAACACAAAAAAATGTTGGAGTAGTTAGTGTTGGTTTTAAGTGGTAAAATATTACTGGATAAACTTAAATACCCTAGGTTTATTTTTGCTAGACATGCCAGTTTTAAAGTTCCATACAAATGCAAATTCAAAAGCACCATTACTTTTGTTTGCAGCATTTAATTTAGAAACTGTAACATCATATGCCAAGAAAAAAGAAAAGTCTTTATAGTCTATTCTTGCGTGCGGAATTATCGCGTCTCCCCATCTGTATGAAAGGCCAAAACTTATTGCAGTTTGTTTCATATAATCGGTGAACTTAGAGTCGTTTCCTTTCAAAAACTTTAAATCCATACCAAACATCAATAATTTTTGAGACATTTTTTGAGAGTATATAAATGCTGGTACTAAAATTATTGTAGAGTTATCGGTAGTTGAAATTTCAGCGGCGCCATGTAGTGTAAATTTTCTATGTAAAAAATCAGGGTCATTTGCAACTTTATTTGGACCATAAGGAGAACTATTCATTGATATACTAGGTGCAAAAACATGATGGACTGCAACTCCAGCATTAAACTTTAAGTTTCTTGAAATTTTCTTGTTATAAAGTGCGCCAGCCGCCATATCATAAACATCCTTATTTTTTGTATCATAATATTCTCCCAGAAAAGTTTCATTAAAACTATTTCGTGTCCCATCCCATTGGCTATCCCACCTCAAACCATTAATATTCATTGCTCTTTGAGATATACCTCCTTGAAACCCTAAAGTTAAAAAATCTGTCATTGTGGAAGACAGTCCTTTGGTATAGCTTACTGAAATATTGAATATGGTTTGTCTATATTTTGCTATTCCCTCTTCGTGTTTGTATCCATAAACACCAACACCAATAAAATTACTTTTATCCCTATTGGGATAAAAAGCTAAGTCTGCATTAAACCCCATTGTGTTGTATGGGTTGGCAACACTTTTACCTTGACTTCTATAAATTGTGCCAATTCTAACGTCACGATTAATAACCCCTGTAGAAGCTGGATTAAGGTAAACCGCATTTGCATTTGTGTTTGAAAATGGAATATCCTGCGAAAAAATATGATTAGCTAAGAAGATTATTGATATGAAAAAATATAATTTCTTTTGGTTCATTGTAAAAATAGTAATTATCTTATGAGTATTAATTTACCTTGTTTTTCTAATTCTTCAGAGTTAAAATAAACTCCATACACATAGTAAAAGTAAGATCCTTGTGAACAGGGCTTATTCCTATAAGTACCATCCCATCCGTAGTTTTGATATTTTGATTCAAAAACCATAGTGCCTGTTTCGTCAAAAATTCGCATCAAAAATGTTGAAGGCAATATTTGCTCTGGAGGATTTCTAAAGTAATAAATATCATTATTATTATCGTCATTTGGAGAGAAAATATCAGGTAAATAAGCCTCCTTATTTGGGACTACAGTAACCCTAACTTCAGCACTTACTTTACAGCCATTTTTAGCAATAGCATCTAATGTATATGTTAGTGTTTTGTTGGGTGTTACAGTTGGGTTAGAACTATTTGGATTACTGATTAAATTCTTACTATTCGGGGTCCATTTTATACTTAAGGCTTGAACATCACCAATTATTTCAATTTTTTTGTCTTTGTCTCCATAAGCCATTGTAAAATCTTCGGTTATTTTTATGTCGGGTTTTGATATTACATTAATAATAATTTCATTTGAGTAACCTACAGGATTTATAACGCATGGGTTAGATGATACTATTTTACAACTAACTTTTTGACCAATAGCTACATTAGCCTTTGGAATACTCATAGTGGTAGGAATAGCTTCACTTGGTAATGCAACACCATCAATGTACCAGGTATAAGTTGCATCAGTTAACACAGGTGTTACTGAAAATATTCCAACATCATTAGAATCATTACAAAATGTAACATCTTGTTTTATTGTAATTTTTGGCGGGGTAGCTGTAATTTGAGAAACCTCTAATGCTATGTTTACAGTTGCAGGATTATTAGTTAAGCAAAGAGCATCGCTTGTAACTGTAAGCGTAACAAAAGCACCAGCGGGAATTGCATTAGTAGAAATTGTATTTGTACTGCCAATGGGCACTGGCGGATTATTTGTATTAATATATGACCAACTGTATGAATAATTGCCACTTCCGGTAATAATTGAAGAGGACAATACAACATTAGAACCAACACAAATAGAAGATTTAGAAGCTGTACCTGAAACTTGAAATGGAAGTGCATTACCCGATGCAATTATATTCAAGATATTTGAGGTAGCTGTATGGTCAATAATGCATCCAAGCGGCACAGTAACTTCGCAATACACTGTAGTATCTTGTCCAATTAAGCTTGTAGAAAAATTAGATGATACTGCACCAGGGACAGCTGTTGAACCAATGTACCAAGTATAAGTTGCTCCGGCAATTACAGGGTTTAAGGTTGCATTAAAGGTTGCATTTGTACTAGGGCAAATTGTTGAGGAAATTGTTGTGATAGTTGCGGTAAAACTTGATATTGGAGTTGTGATTTCAAATGGTGTAAATGGAGCTGAAATTGCTGTAACTGTAGTCCCAGATATAGCAACTACTACCAATGAGTAAGTTGGAGAAGCAGTTGAGTTTGGCGGGATAGTAACAGTAATAGGGCTGAAAGCACCGTTTCCAATTATATCAGTTAAGGATGGTTGATTTGGTATTGTACCGTCAGGTGCTGATAGAACTACTGCAAAAGCAGTCCCTAAAGCAAAGCCAGAAGTGCTGAATGTAACAGGAATTGATGAACCAGCACAGGCACTTGAGTCAGTTGAAACATTCGTAATATTTTGAGCAAAAAGATTGCTTGTTAAAAAAAAGAATATCGCAATAAAATACAATTGTTTAAACATTTTATTCCTTATGTAATGAAATTTACAATATTTTGAAAAGTCAAATTTAGAAAATCTATTTAAAAAACATAGCTGTTATTGTGATTTGTTGAACAGATTAAAATAAATAGATGTTGAAAAAAGTCTTTTAAGTTATTTTTATATTATCAATTAAGCGAACTTTGCCAACATATACCGCTATAAAAGCCCTAATATTAGTTTGGTTATTTTCAACTTCAATACTCAAGTCATCAGATTTTGCAAACTCAAAATAATCTAACTTAAAACAAGGTATGCTTTGTATTTGTGCCTCAACCCATTTTTTTGTTTCAAAAGCACCTTCTTTTAAAAAAGTATTCTTTGCTTCAAGCAAAATTTTAGAAATTTTTGCTGCATTACTTCTTTCAACTTGGCTCAAATTAACATTTCTACTGCTCATTGCTAAGCCATCATCTTCTCTAATTATTGGACAACTAATGATATTGATGTTAAAATTATATTTTTTAACCAATTGCTTAATTATTGCCAATTGCTGAAAATCTTTTTCTCCAAAATAAGCATTTTCAGGTTTTACAATTTCGAAAAGTCTTTTCACCACCATTACAACTCCATCAAAATGACCAGGACGATGCTTTGCCTCCATCACTTTTGTAAGGTTTCCAAAATTTACATTAGAAATGTTATGTGAATCGGAATTTGGATAAATTTCTTCAACTGCGGGTGCAAATAGAATATCGCAGCCAGCACTTTCTAGTAAACTTGTATCAAGTGATATGTTTTTTGGATACAATTTTAAATCATTGGCATTATTAAACTGTTTGGGATTCACAAAAACACTACAAATAATCAAATCGTTTTGAGACTGTGCCTTCTTTATTAAGCTCAAGTGGCCTTGGTGCAAAGCACCCATAGTAGGCACAAAACCTATTGACTTTGTATTTTTTAGAGCAATACAATTATGCAATTCTTTGATAGTAGTATAAACCTGCATAAAACTTAGCTTTTGATATTTTTTTAATCAAAATAGGTTAAATTGCTTCAAACATACATTATAATCTTTTAGATATTCAAATAATTTCTTTAATTTTGTCGCCGAATATTTGCAAAGGCAAATAAGTTGATTGTTTTTTATTAATATAAAATAAGAATGAAGAAATTAAAAGTTCTTTTTGTATCGCAGGAAATTACCCCTTACGTTCCTGAAACACACATGAGTAAAATTGGCCGCCAATTGCCGCAAGGCACTCAAGAAAGAGGTAGAGAAATTAGAACATTTATGCCACGATATGGTTGTGTAAATGAAAGAAGAAACCAGTTGCATGAGGTTATTCGTTTAAGTGGTATGAATATTATTGTTGACGAATCAGACCATCCATTAATAATTAAAGTTGCAAGTATCCAACAAAGCAGAATGCAAGTTTACTTTATTGATAACGAAGAGTACTTTCAGCGCAAAGCAATTATGCAAGATGGTGATGGTAACTTTTTCCAAGATAATGACGAACGTTCGGTATTCTTTTGCAGAGGCGTTATAGAAACTGTAAGAAAACTAGGATGGCAACCAGATATTATTCATTGCAACGGTTGGTTCACAGCACCTGTTGGGATTTTGGTTAAAAAGGTTTACAAAGATGACCCTTTGTTTGCAGAATCAAAAGTTATTTACAACGTTTATGATGATGAATTTACTCCTGCATTGAATAAACGTTACGGGCAAAAAATACAAATGACAGGTATTGAAGATTCGGATTTAAAAACAATTAAAGATCCTACCTATTTAAATGTTCAAAAATTTGCAATTGATAATGCTGACGCAATAATTCAAGGTTCAGAAAAAATAAATTCGGATGTAGCTAAGTATATCAAAAAATCGGGTAAGTTGTTTTTAGATTATAAAAATGCCGATGAATATTTAGATTCATATTCAGAATTTTATGGTTCAGTTTTAGAAGATGTTACTGAGTTAGCTTAGTAAATTATTCATAAATTACTTTACCAAAAAATGATTTTAATAATGAATTTAAGTAAACCAATGTTGCGAAAAAGAAATAACTTTTTCGCAACATTTTTTTTCATCCTACTAATTACTATTTCCTTAACAAGTTGTCATAAAAACGAAGGAATAGTCTCTGACATTAATCCTTTAGAAAATTCTTTTAGTAACCACGAAATGGAACTAAAGAATTTCAAGGCCGAAACAATAATTTCAGACTCAATTGCAACTGATGAATTTAATTGCGCCTACAATTATTTTGGAGCTTATCAACATCCTAAATTTGGCCTTTTAAAATCCTCATTTGCTGCACAGTTTGGAATATATAACAACAACATTGATATTTCAGAAATTAAAACACAATCAATTACAAGCTTTGATTCTGTAAGTCTTTCATTGGCATATGCTAACAATAATTACGGTAGTTTTTTAGGTTCTGATACTGTTAAAAATGTTCAAATCTATATGCTAAGTAATCCAATTATAGGAACAACTTCTTATTTTAACAACACAGATATATCTCCATTTATAGCTAGTGGCAATATGATTTTTGATGCTAGCATTGGCATTAATCCTAACAACTCAGTTTTGAAGATTAAACTACCGACAACTTTTTTTAATTATTTATTGTTACCAGATAATTTGGATAATTTGACAACTGATAATATAAAGGGTGTATTTAAAGGTTTGTATATTAAATTAAAAGACAATGAACCATCAACAGGATTGGGTAATATTTTTAGTGTGGATTTGAGAAATGTGTCATCGAAAATTGAACTAGGATATACATCAAATACTGGCAAAAAAGTTATAACTATGACAGTTGGTGCTGATTGTAGAAGATTTAATATATATAATTCAAATATCAAAAGTAAGATTACGGATTTGAATACAGACACTAACAACATTTATATACAAGGTTTCGCATCAAGTAGTGCAAAGGTTTACTGTAACCCTTACAGCTTATTAAAAGACTCGTTTCCAAGAGCAATTGTAAAAGCAAATTTGGAATTTGAAGTTAACAATGATTTACTTGGCATTGATGCATACTTCCCCTATATATCAAAACTAAAATTATGGTACATTGACGAAAATGACAATGTAACTTATTTAAAAGATGAGTTGGTGAGTAATGATTATGCTGTTGGAGGAACAATATCATCAAACAAAAATTATAGTTTCAATATTTCTCAAACTTTACAATACTTGCTTAACAATAAAATTAATATTAAGTGTTTTTTAATAACTTGCGACAATAGAAATAATATACCAAGAAGCGTTATTTTAAAAACAGGAAATAATATTAAGTTAAAAATTAAATACACTAAATTTTAATTACAATGTGCGGAATAGTAGCTTACATAGGAAAACAACAAGCATACCCAATTATTCTAAAGGGCTTACAAAGATTAGAATATAGAGGTTACGATAGTGCTGGAGTTGCTCTTAATATTAAAGGAAATTTAGAGGTTTATAAATGCAAAGGAAAGGTTGTTGACCTTGTAAATTTTGTAGACAATAAAACAACCAACTCAACAGTTGGAATTGGACATACTCGTTGGGCAACACATGGTGTACCTAATGATGTAAATGCTCATCCACATAGTTCAGGAAATGGTAATTTAGTTTTGATTCACAATGGAATCATTGAAAATTATGCACCCTTAAAACAAGAATTGCAGAAGCGTGGGCATGTATTTGTAAGCGATACTGATACTGAAGTATTGGTTCATCTTATCGAAGAAATTCAACAAAAAGATAATCATGATTTGGTAGAAAGTGTTAGATTGGCTTTGAATGAAGTGGTAGGAGCTTACGCAATCGTGGTTATGGACAAGAATGAACCCGATTTGTTAGTGGCAGCAAAAAAAGGTAGTCCGTTAGTTGTTGGAGTTGGAGATGATGAATTTTTCTGTGCATCAGACGCTACACCAATTATAGAGTATACTAAAAATGTGGTTTACTTAGACGAAGAGGAGATTGCAGTGATAAGAAGAGGTGAAAAACTCAAATTAATTACGATAGAAAATTTAAGCAAAACTCCATACATGCAGGAGTTGGAAATGAATCTTGAGGCAATTGAAAAAGGTGGTTACCCACATTTTATGCTCAAAGAAATTTTCGAACAATCAAGAAGTATTCATGATAGTATGCGTGGCCGAATGAATGCCAACGAAAACTATGTTAGAATGGGCGGCATCAACGAATACGAGAAAAAAATAATGAATGCCAACCGTTTTCTTATTGTTGCATGTGGCACAAGTTGGCATGCTGGTTTGGTTGCAGAATATTTGTTTGAAGATTTAACGCGCGTTCCTGTTGAGGTTGAGTATGCATCTGAATTTAGATATAGAAATCCAATAATAAACGAAAATGATGTTGTAATAGCTATTTCACAAAGTGGCGAAACGGCCGATACGTTAGCAGCAATTGAATTAGCGAAACAAAAAGGTGCAACAGTTTTTGGGGTATGTAATGTGGCTGGTTCAAGCATTGCACGCGCTACACATGCTGGTTCATATACACATGCTGGTCCAGAAATTGGAGTTGCTTCAACAAAAGCTTTTACAGCACAAATAACCGTGCTTACTTTAATGGCTTTGCATATTGCCCAAAAGAAAGGAACGCTCACTAACTCACGCTTTCATCAAATATTAAGTGAACTTGAAAATATTCCTACATTAATTGATAAGGTTTTACTTACTAATGATAAAGTAAAATACATTTCAGAAATTTTTAAGGACTCTCGCAACTTTTTGTATTTAGGTAGGGGTTATAATTTCCCTGTTGCATTGGAAGGAGCTTTGAAGCTCAAAGAAATTTCATACATACATGCCGAAGGATATCCTGCTGCAGAAATGAAGCATGGCCCAATTGCATTAATTGATGAAGAAATGCCAGTAGTAGTAATTGCAACCAAAGATGGTAGTTATGAAAAGGTGGTTAGTAACATTCAAGAAGTTAAAGCAAGAAAAGGTACTATAATAGCGGTTGTAACCGAAGGAGATGAAATTGTAAAGGGAATGGCTGATTATACTATTGAAATTCCTGCATGCGATGATTGCTTGGTTCCATTATTGTCTGTGGTACCGCTTCAATTACTTAGTTATCATATTGCTGTTTTGCGTGGTTGTAATGTTGACCAACCTAGAAATTTAGCGAAAAGTGTTACAGTAGAATAAAGTTAAATACAAACTGCTTGAAAGCCTGTTTGATGTTAAACTCAAGCAGGCTTTTATTTTTTCTCGAACTTTAGTTTATATGCATCAAATTCCTCTTTGGTCAAATCTTGGTTACCAATACCATTTCCAAAGTTAATATAGCCAAAAGCCTTTTTACCATCTATTACACTTGTGGTTGTGCTATAAATTCCCATTACAGGTTGAAATTTTGATTGTCGTGATTTAAACAAATCTTCTTGTGCCTTTAGTTGTTCTAAGCGTTTGCTTTCTGCATCTAAATTATTGTTTTTCAGTTTATCTTTTAAAGCTTGCATTTCAGCAGCTTTGCGTTTTGCCTCTTCTGCTTCTTTATCTTTTAATGCTTGGGCTGCAACTTTTGCCTGTTCTTCTTTTTCTTTTCTAATGCGTTCGGCTTCTTCTTCTTTTGCTTTTTCAGCAGCTAATCTTTTTTCTTCTGATTCTTGAAATGCTTTGTCTTTTGATTCTTTGTTTGCTAAGGCAAGTTCATCTTTTGCTTTTTGTTCAGCTAAACGTTTTGCTTCCATTTCTTGAATTGCTTTTGACTTGACAATTTTTAAAATAGAATCTTTTGTTGCGTTCATTTTAGCCTCAGCAATTAATTGCGCTTCGGCATTTTGCCTTTGTTTTAGTTTTTCCGCTTCAATAGCATCGTCTTGTTCTTTGGCAAGCCTGAAAGCCTCTTGTTCGCGTTCTAAATCCTCTTTCTTTCTTTTTTCACGTTCAGCTTTTCTCCTTGTAGCCTCTTCAGCGGCCTCTTTATCAGCCGCTTGTTTTTTTGCGGCCAATTCAAGTGCTTGCTTTTCCTTTTCTAACCGCTGTTTTTCTAATGCATCCTTTTTTGCTTGTTCCAGAATCAACTTTTGCTTTTCTGCATCTTCCTTAGCTTTTGCAGCTAGTTCGCCATTTATAGTTCCACTTTGTTTTGTTTGTTCTATTAAGGTAATCAATGTTTCAACTTTAGTTTTCATTTCGGAGGCGTAAACCTCATCATTATCAAAGTCATATTGGTCCTCACTGTAAGCATATCTTTCAATTGGTTCTTTCATCAACGAAATATCTACACCTTCCACCTTATCAAAAAGAACTATATTAATCTCTTTGGGGTAAAAGGCGTCCTCAATACGTTCCTTGGCTGCAGTGGTGTTGAATTCAATAATTTGTTGTACCGAGCCCCTGCGACCATAAGTCAAGATATTCTCTTCCTGAAAAGGTAATGCAACA
>Ga0214921_10007333_pt1 | contig 14747 bp, 11 predicted proteins | sample LL1505_MetaG_FD_177992 | JGI IMG/M metagenome (GOLD analysis project Ga0214921, IMG submission 177992) | Freshwater microbial communities from Lake Lanier, Atlanta, Georgia, United States - LL-1505 | ecosystem: Environmental > Aquatic > Freshwater > Lake | place: USA: Georgia | collected... | reverse complement strand
GATATTCCTGCATGGGCTACGAGATCTCTGGGGCGTGGGGTGCTGCGATGGCACGCTCCCGTGGTGAGGTCTTTGCGATGGTCGGCGACGGCTCGTACCTCATGATGAACTCCGACATCTATGCGTCGGTCCTGTCGGGCCACAAGATGATCCTTGTTGTCTGCGACAACGAGGGGTACGCCGTCATCGAACGACTACAGACGAGCCAGGGCGGAGCGTCTTACAACAACATGTTGGCCGATTCCGTAGGAACTGGTTCCGACGCGCGCGTCGACTTCGCAGCCCACGCCGCTTCGATGGGAGCTATCACGTTCGAGGTCCACTCTCTCGCCGAATTTGCGGACGCACTCGCTTCAGCGCGAAAGGCGGACAAGACGACCGTGATCGTGTCCAAGGTTCGCGCCAAAGACTTCACCGAGGGTGGCGCGTTCTGGCAGGTCGGGGTTCCCGAAGTGTCCGAGCGTGCCAGTGTCACCGCGGCACGAGCCGCGATGGACAAGGGCCTGAAAAACCAGCGTCCAGGCGTCTAACAAACCCGCTTACCGCACTCGTTTTTCGATGGGGGCAATGACCGATTTGGCTACTTCACCAAATCCGCGTTCATCACCTTTGTCCACGCCGACACGAAATCATTGACAAATTTTCCCGCGTTGTCGTCTTGTGCGTAGACCTCGACGTACGAACGCAGAATCGAGTTCGATCCGAAAACAAGATCGGCTCGGGTTGCTGTCCACGCGACCTGACCGTTGGTACGGTTACGCATGTTGTAGAGGTTTGTCCCCGCCGGCTCCCAGACGTATGTCATGTCCGTGAGGTTGGTGAAGAAGTCGGTTGACAGCACTCCGACGTTGTCGGTCAGGACACCGTGTTTCGTACCACCGTGGTTCGTTCCGAGAACACGCATACCGCCAATCAGAACCGTCATCTCCGGGGCGGTGAGTCCCATGAGCTGGGCGCGGTCGAGCAGAAGTTCCTCTGCCGTGACCACGTAGTTGTCTTTGACCCAGTTGCGGAAACCGTCGTGCAGCGGTTCGAGTGGGGCGAAGGAATCGACGTCGGTTTGCTCGGCGGTGGCGTCGCCGCGTCCCGGAGTGAACGGGACCGAAACGGGGTGTCCCGCCGCCGCAGCAGCCTTTTCGACACCGATGTTGCCGGCCAAAACGATGACATCAGCCACGCTGGCTCCGTGCTCGGTTGCGATGGGTTCAAGCGCCGCAAGAACTCGCTGCAAGCGCTCGGGCTCGTTACCGACCCAATCCTTTTGGGGTGCCAGACGAATTCGAGCACCGTTTGCTCCGCCGCGAAGATCCGAACCGCGGAAGGTTCGCGCGCTGTCCCATGCGGTTGCGACCATCTCACTGGCGGAAAGCCCGCTGGCGTTGATCGCCCCCGTGACCGCGGCGATGTCGTAGGACGTCGAACCGGGTGTGACCGGATCCTGCCAAATGAGATCCTCGGCGGGGATTTCCGGTCCGATGTAACGCGCCTTGGGGCCTATGTCACGGTGGGTGAGCTTGAACCACGCGCGTGCGAACACGTCTGAGAAGTATTCGGGGTCATTGTAGAACCGCTCCGAAATCTCGCGATAAATCGGGTCCGTGATCATTGCCATGTCGGCGTCCGTCATGATCGGGTTGAGGCGAATAGCCGGGTCTTCAACGTCGACCGGCATGTCCGATTCCTTGATGGCGACCGGCTCGTACTGGTTCGCTCCCGCGGGTGACTTTCGGAGTTCCCAGTCGTAGGTGAACAACATGTAGAAGTAACCGTTATCCCACTGAGTCGGGTTGGTGGTCCACGCCCCTTCGATGCCGCTCGTTACGGTGTCGCGACCAACACTGCGGGTTGTGTGATTCATCCAGCCAAGTCCCTGTTCCGCAAGGTCTGCCGCCTCCGGTGCTGGACCGAGGTTGGCGGCGTTTCCGTTTCCGTGGGTCTTTCCGACCGTGTGCCCACCTGCAGTCAGTGCAACCGTTTCTTCGTCGTTCATCGCCATTCGCGCGAACGTTTCACGAATCTGTGCTGCGGTCTTCATCGGGTCTGGCTTGCCGTTGACCCCCTCGGGGTTGACGTAAATCAAACCCATCTGAACTGCGGCAAGAGGATTGTGCATGGTCGACGGGTCGTCGACGCTGTCGTATCGCTCGTCGCTCGGAGCAAGCCATTCTTGCTCAGAACCCCAATAGGTGTCTTTTTCGGGGTGCCAGACATCGGCACGTCCGAACGAGAATCCGAACGTCTTCAACCCCATCGATTCGTAGGCCACGTTCCCGGCAAGAATCATGAGGTCCGCCCAGCTGATTTTGTTGCCGTACTTCTTTTTGATGGGCCACAAGAGACGCCGAGCCTTGTCGAGGTTCGTGTTGTCAGGCCAGGAATTGAGGGGAGCGAAGCGGTGCGTCCCCGAGCCACCGCCGCCTCGGCCGTCCGCCGTTCGATAGGTTCCGGCCGAGTGCCATGCCATGCGAATCATCAGTCCGCCGTAGTGACCCCAGTCGGCCGGCCACCACGGCTGGCTGTCGGTCATAAGGTCGGTGAGATCCTTCTTGAGGGCCGCGACATCGAGAGACTTCACAGCCTCGCGATAGTCAAAGTCGTCGCCCAACGGGTTCGTCTTGGTGTCGTGTTGGTGAAGGATGTCGAGGTTCAGCGCGTTCGGCCACCACTCAACGGCGCTCGAACCCATGTTCGTGTGTGCGCCGTGGGGAACTGGGCATGTTGCTTCTGTCGACATTTTTTTCCTTTACATCAGGGATTCCCTGACTAGCGAATCAAGCTCGTATGCCCAATCTACCTCAGCGGTTTGTGGGAATATTGGATAACGCATACCAGGAAGGTTCTCGTGACTGACACATTTAGCAAAGAAGAAAAAGCGGCGATGCGCGCGGCGGCAGCGGAACGCCGCCGAAAGTTCACCCCCGAAGAACACGCGGCCGATGTCCTCGAGAACTATCAGGCGATGGACCCGTCCGATCGCGAAATTGGGCTGCGGGTTCACGAACTCGTGATGGCCGCCGCCCCTGAATTAGCCCCAAAAACCTGGTACGGAATGCCCGCGTATCACAAAGACGGAAAGAACATTTGTTTCTTCCAGGCCGCGGGAAAGTTCAAGGTTCGCTACAGCACGTTCGGATTCGACGTCGCCGCCAATCTCGATGACGGACCGATGTGGGCGACGGGTTTTGCGATCGTCGGCATGACACCTGAGGTGGAAAAGCGCATCGCCGCGATGGTGAAAAAGGCAGTTTCCTAGCGAGGCCGAAGATTTTGCCCGATTTCGAGAGCTGTAATTAGGGGCCGAACAGGAAGTGCGCGCCTGGAGGGATTCGAACCCCCAACCGTCTGATCCGTAGTCAGATACTCTATCCGTTGAGCTACAGGCGCACGTTATCTCGCGACAACTTGACGAGTCTATCAGGTGCGGTTAGCGCACCAAAACCTTGCGGTCAGTGCCCTGTGGGGGTCCGACCTCGGAAGAACTCCATGGTCTTGTTGATGCCGAAGAAGTCGGCAACACGGTCGAACGCCCGGATGGGAAGCAATCGAACAAGCGGCAAGGTTCGGGCGAACCACGGAAGTACAAGCATTGCGCGTCCGCGTTCGATGGAGTTGAGGATTTGGCCGGCGACCACGACCTCATCAAGAATCGGCAACAAGGCCGGAAACCTGGATTGAACTCCGTCGAACATCCCCGTGTTGATATAGAAGGGGCACACCGTCAACGTGTTGACAGACGTGCCCTGCGCCCGCAACTCGGCTCGAAGCGATTCCATGAAGCCGACGGCGGCGAACTTGCTCGCGGAATAATCGGTCTGTTGGGCGACCCCGACGAGCCCGGCCGCGCTGGCGATTGTGACGACACATCCGTGGTTCCGGTCGGTCATTCCACCGAGGAAGGCGCGCGTCACCCAATACAGGGCGAGGACATTCACGTGGAAGAGTCGCTCGATCTTGTCGGGCGGCGCGTCGAGAAACCATTCCCCCGTGACCAAGCCAGCGTTGTTGATGACGACGTCGACCGCGCCAGAAAGTGACGCAGCTTTGTCGACTGCGACCCGGTCGGTGATATCGATCTCGAAGGATTGAGCCGTCCCTCCGGCTGCACGGATCTCGTCGCACACGCGTTGGCCGCCCGCCTGATCACGATCCCAGATGACGACCGACGCGCCTCGGTTCGCTGCTTGAATCGCCAGCTGGCGACCAAGCCCACTCGCGCCGCCGGTCACGAGGACGATTCGGCCTTGTTCAATACTGATTCGGCGATTCATCGCAGGTTGCTCCAATCAAGGGTGGCGGTGCCAGGGGCGAGCCTTGTGCTACCCGCCAACGGGTGCGCACCCTGATGCTACCAAGGTTTCACGGGCTAGTTTCCGTGATTCGGCTAGGATTGCGCTCATGGTCGGACAGTCGGTGGCGCAGAAAAAATGGTGGTCAAACGTTCTTCTCGTCGACTCGAATGACCGTCGTTTCGTCATCTACGGAGCATTGTTCGTCCTCCTGGGAACCTCCGCCGTCTTTGGTTTGATTCAGTTTGAATCACTCGGTGTCGGGCGTGTAGCCACGGCGATTGGGCTCTTCTTTTCTCTTCTGTTCGTGTGGATTTTCATCTACGAACGCGGCCACAATCGAGGGTTTCCTCGACCATCGAACGTCTTTCCCGTCTTGTGGGCCGTTGTAATTGGGGCTGTCACGTGGATTTTTGGGTTCCAAAGGTTTGACCGCTCGGGTGGTTTTGCCGAGTATCCCTTTTTCCCGCTGGACACAATCGACGCATCGGAGCTAGTCGGCAAAGACACGATTTTCCACGTCACGTTGATGAATAGCATTATCAATTTCGGATATCCGTCTACCGGTCTGAACGACGCGCCACTCTTCGTTTATCACACGCTTTCCCACTACCTCGAGTCCGGGATTTCGGTTGTCTCTGGAATCAGTCCGATTGACACCTTGGGGCTCTTCTACGGGCTCAAAATTGTCGTCCTGCTGGCGGCTATGTTGTTTTTCCTTTATCAAGCGACAAAGAACAATTCATTTGTTTACTTCCTCCTGTCAATTGCGCTGGTAATCCCAGTTCTCATGTCCCGCTGGGTCATCACCTGGTCGCTGTCGTTGTGGTTGCCGTCCTTCATACTTTTGGCCACGGCGTTTTTTATCTACACAACAATCAATTCGTCAAAGCCACTCAGCAATCGCGCCTTCATCGCGATCGGAGTAATCGGCGTTCTGTTGAGCCTGGGAAAGCTGTCAAGTGGATTCTTTTTCATGCTGGTGGCCGGCTTGCATTTGCTGTTCAACTTCGTAAAGGACCGAAGGGTTTACGTCCTTGGCGTCCTGTGGTTTGTTTTTCTCGTCGTGTATGGTTTGGCCGTCGCAGATGACCGATCTGGGTCGATTTTAGGTTCGTTGAGTTTTGTCGAGCGGATCGCGTCTACCGCTCGGATGGTGCTGCTGCTCGGCGCCTTGCCCCGTGCAGTTTTCGACATTTACATCCTTCTACTATTCCTTGCTGTCGCATTCTTCATCTATCGGCGCAAATCCACACGCAACCTGCTCATTTCGCTGGCCTTTGGTTTCGTTGCGACGTGCGCGATGCAGTTTTTGCAACTGAATTTCCGCGACATTCGCTATTTCCACCACGGCTTGTTCTTCATCGTGTTCGTTCTGGCTGTGATCGATTTTTTCCAAATTTTCGGGTCAGGCAACGATGTGCGGAAATTCGACATCAGGACCTTCTGGCGAAAACCTTCACTGGTGTTAGGTGTGATCGCGGTCGTAATGACCCTCACGGTGAGTCACGCGGCAGTCAAAATGCCGAAGTCACTCAAAGGCGTTTTCTCGATTCAAGAAAACAAACCGCTCGTCAGCCCGACCTCACAAGGGCCGCAACTCACCCGCTTTCGAGGTGACTTGGATACGTTCATGGGCGAAAACAACCTGTCCGATCGTTCGTCGCTTCTCTTCATTCCACTCGAGTTATGGACCGAGTTGTCCCCCAAAATGCCGGACATCCCCGTGCAGCCAAGTTGGACGAACCCGCTCGTGATCTACGCGATTTCTGGGGTCCCGCTTGTCAATGGCGTTTTTGGTAGCTCGACGTCCTACGGATTCTCGGCTTATGGTCCCAACGACGCGGCTATTCCACAATCGCAATTCCTGGGCTCGGATCCCTGCCGATTCGGAAAGTTCGTCATCGAAGTGAAGTCGTGGTCACCGTCGTCATTCGAGGTTCACTGCACGCCGACCAACGGCTAACGGAGAATTGGGTCAGCAAGCGCCTAAGAGATTCGGTTCCACAGCGCCAGCAACCAGTTGAGCATCCGCGCGAAATCCCGGTTTGATTGTTGACCGATGGGGGCGATTCCGTGGAGGCGCTGGTTGGCGACCGTTTGGGATTCCGTGTACTTGAGGATTCCCTCGCGCCCGTGACGCCGTCCAACCCCCGAAGTCTTCATTCCGCCCATCGGTGCACCGTGCGAAGCCCAGCTCGCCGAGAATCCTTCGTTCACGGTGACAGTTCCCGAACTAATCAGGGGTGCGACCGCATTGGGATGCCTCGTCCACAGGCTCGTGTTCAAACCGTAATCCGATTCATTGGCACGACGAATTGCCTCAACGTCGTCGGCGACCCGGTACACAGACACGACGGGACCGAAGGTTTCCCCCGCCCCGAGTTGCATCTCGTTCGTCACATTCGTGAGAATCGTGGGTTCGAAAAAGGTGGGAGAGATGTCGGGGCGTCCGGAACCGCCAACGACAACTTTTGCGCCGCGCTTCACCGCGTCGGCGACCTGGGTTGTCACTCGATCGAATTGCGCGGTCGAGATTAGAGGTCCCATGTCAATGTCCCAGTCGAATCCCTCACCCAGATTCATGTTACGAACCTGCCCTGCAAACTCGTCGAGAAAACGATCGTGCAGTGAATCAACGACATAGATTCGTTCGATACTGACGCACAATTGCCCCGAATTCGAGAAGCACGAGCGGACTGCGGCGCGAGCGGCGGCGTCAACGTCTGCGTCGCTGAGAACGAGCATCGGGTTCTTTCCGCCCAATTCGCCCGAAAATCCGATGAGCCGCGTGGCACATTTTTCAGCGACGGAACGTCCGGTTGCGGTCGATCCAGTGAACATAATGAAATCCGCGGTGGCGACGAGGTCATCACCGTGAACTCGGCCGCCGCCGTGGACGACGGTGAGTACGCCTGCGGGAAGTCCTGCTTCGAGCAAAAGTCGTTCGACAAGGTCCGCGGTTGCCGGGGTCATCGCATCCGGCAACAGGACCACCGCATTGCCTGCAATCAAAGCGGGGATGACATCAGACGCGGGAAGAGTGAACGGGTAATTCCACGGCGTGATGACGCCGACCACGCCGATGGGGCGGTGGTGTTCGATCGCGCGGGTGAGGAACGGGATCGCGCCGCGGCGACGAGCCGATCGCAACAGCCCCGGTGCGCGTCGGCCATAGTAATGAGCCTGTTGGGCGGCGTCGACCGCCTCTTCGAACGCACTGAGTCGATTCTTGCGCGTCTCGGTTTGAATGGAATCAAGGATCTCGGGTTGATTCGCATAGACCAATTGAGAAAATCGACGAGCGATTGCCGCGCGCCTTCGAACGGGAACAAGCGCCCATTCACGCTGAGCCTCGCGGGCTCGAGTCACGACGTCGTGCATCATCTCTCAAATCCTAGGGTTGTTGAGCTCGCTGGACTACTGTCCCTGAGCGCGATAAAAATCTTCGACTGACTTCTTGTCGTTTTCCCACCAGGTGCGGTTGGCGGTATACCAATCGATTGTTGCCGCGATGCCCTCCTCGAAGTTCGTGTATCGCGGTGCCCAATCAAGGCTGGTTCGAAGCTTGGTTGAATCGATTGCGTATCGCATGTCGTGTCCGGGACGGTCCGTGACGAAATCAAAGGCGTCGTTCGGCTCGCCCATGGATTCAAGGATGATCTGCAATACATCGAGATTCGACTTTTCGCCATCAGCGCCAATCAAATAGGTCTGGCCGATGTGGCCCCGCTCGATGATGCGCAATACCGCCGCGCTGTGGTCGTCGGCGTGAATCCAGTCGCGAACGTTGTGTCCCGCGCCGTAGAGCTTCGGACGAATTCCCGACAGGATGTTCGTTATCTGCCGTGGGATGAATTTCTCGATGTGTTGAAACGGACCGTAGTTGTTGGAACAATTTGACAGAGTCGCCTGCAGACCGAAGGAGCGAGCCCAGGCTCGAACCAACAGGTCACTTCCGGCCTTTGTCGCCGAATACGGGCTTGACGGGTTATACGGGGTGCTCTCGGTGAACCGTTCTGGATCGTCCAATTCGAGGTCACCGTAGACCTCGTCGGTCGAAATGTGGTGGTAGCGGGTTCCGTGACGCCGGGCGGCTTCGATGAGCGTGAACGTTCCCACAATGTTGGTGTCGAGGAATGGACGTGGATTGTTGAGGGAATTGTCATTGTGCGACTCGGCCGCGAAGTGCACAACGATATCGGTCTCGGCAATCAGTTGGTCAACCACGACCGCGTCACAGATGTCCCCTTGCACGAACGCGGCGCGTTCGCCCAGCACCGATTCGATTGACGACTTGTTTCCCGCGTAGGTCAGAGCATCGAGCACCGTGACGCGGTAGTCCGTGTGAGCGATGACGTGGTGGACGAAGTTAGAGCCGATGAAACCAGCGCCACCAGTTACGAGCATCTGTTTCATCTTTCCAGCCTATGGGAAAGGGGCTTTGTTGGTATCGTTACAGGGTAAAACTCGTCGATCTGAGGGGATTCATCGCATGGTCACCTCGCCAAAGACACCGCAACTTTCGGTTGTGATACCGGCGCACAATGGCGGGGAATGGATCCGTCTGGCCGTGGAATCGGTGTTGAACAATACGTTCACTGACCTCGAGCTGGTGATTCGCGATGATGGTTCTAGCGATGGCACACGCGATTATTTGGCGTCACTAACCGATCCGCGAGTCCGCTACGTCGTTGCCGATTCGAACGGAGGTCCGTGGATGAATTGGACCGAGGTATCACGGCTCGCTCGTGGCACATTCGTCAAAGTCTTGTGCCAGGACGACCTCGTGTTCCCCGATTGCCTAGAGCGTCAGGTTTCTGCGTTAAGTGCAGATTCGTCCGTATCGATGGTGGCATCACGTCATCGGGTAATCAATGCGTCCGGTTCTGTGATCATGCGCTCGCACGGCCTCCACGGGTTGGTGGGAAAAATGTCCGGCGAAACCGCATTGGTTCGCAGCATCACATCCGGTGCCAATCAGTTTGGCGAACCCGCGTCGGTAACCTTTCGGACCGACGTCCTTAAATCTTCACTCCCGTTCGACCCGAATTATCCGTACCTCACCGACCTTGACATGTACCGCAAGGTGCTCATCGGACACAACTTCGTTGGGTTCGCCAACGTCGATGCGGCGTTTCGCGTCTCGACGATCTCGTGGTCTAAACGACTGGAGAAAACCCAGTCCAGCGAATTCATCGCGTGGATTGACGCCTATTTCGGTTCACCGACATCGGGCCTGTCCTCCGTGGCGCGCGCGCAGGCCAAAATCATGGTTCGCCTGCGAACGTTCTCCCGTCGAATCGTCGTATTCGTGGTGCAACTACGCTCACGTAGATAGGGTCTCAACAATCGGCACGGGAACCCGCGCCGATTGTTGAATTGACCGTTTGGCTATCGCGTCGAACGACGGCGGGCGGTGTAAACCGCGGCACCAAGACCGAGTCCCAGGACTGCGAATCCTCCAAGAGCGACAGGTGCCACATCAAAACCAGTTGCCGCAAGCGTCGGGACAAAGGCAGACCAGGCACTTGCCGCACACAGGTTACCTGAGTTCGTTCCCGGGATAGTGACGCGCTGCTTGCTACCGACCTCACGGCTACCGTTCTTGGGGAAGGTGATACTCGATGCCTCGACGATTCCCGGAGGAACGTCGGGGACTGCCGGGTTGTTGATGGCGTCATCTGGGCAGTTGGTGACCGCCTTGAGGCCGAAGCACATCTCTGGCTCTTCGGCTGCGAACGTCACGATTCCGGTAATTCCTTCAAGTTCCTCGATTGTGGCTCCGTTGAGGCCGACGATCTGAATGGACGGGGTCGTCGACGATTCCGCGACAGTCAGTCCAGACATGTCCAAATACCCGGTCGAGTTGACCGGAAGGTTTTGCCATCCGGAAACTTCTGCGCCGTTGTCATCAAGAATTGAGATAGCCACGTCAGCGGAGTTGACACCATTGAGGTTCAGTTGGATGTCTTCCCAGCTGATGACTCGACCGTCAGAATCACACCCCATTCGCGGCACAACACCGGCATAAGGGAGTTCGACGATTGCGTCGCCTGAGGAACAACCCACTTCACCGGTCTCGGCGTTCAACGGAATGATCACACCACTGTTCTGGTTCACCCAGACGCAACCGGGGTTGTCTGGGTCGATATCGGCGGTGTAATACTGATTGATCCCGCGTCCCGTTCCATCAAATCCAACACAGAGTGCGTCAGTTGAGTAGTCCCAGCACACAAGGTCGTTAGACCAGAAGGGGTTTCCTGGGTTTTGCACACCCGTCCGTTCGGGCCCACCGTAATAGAACTTGTGACCCGTAATCGCCCACTGCTGCGCGTTCTGACCTGCGATGTAGTTGTTCGGAGGGTTCGCTGTCCAATAGGCGTTCAGACCGGCAGGGATAGTTGCGGTTGCGCCGGAATCATCAATACACAGTTTCGAGTAAATGTCGCAGGTTCCCAAGAAGGTCCCTGACGTAGTCTGGACGGGGACGGGTGCGTGACGATTGACGTTCGACTGCGCACTCGAACCGATATCGATTGGCGTGGAGCTTCCGCACAAGGCGGTGGTGTCGGGATCGAAACACCCCATGATGTCATCGATGGTGAAGAACACTTTGCCCTCCGCCGCGGTTACACGACCGTGGTAGAAGCCGGATCCCCAAAACCCGCCGGTGCCGACATCGAAACCGTTGTTTCCGCCGTCACATTCGTCGCCGCCGGTGGTGTCCATGTCGAAACACATCAGTTTGGCGTTATATCCATCGATGCTCCAGAGGACATCACCATCTCGGCTGCTGCTGCCAAAACCTTGGTGACCGTTCACATTCAGGTAACCATTCGACAAATCGGTGAAAACGGTAGGGCAGTCCACCACCGCGGCCACGTCGGAATAGTCCTGACAGAGAACGCCGTAGTGTCCGTCCGAGGAGCGGTAAACGAAGCCATAGACGCGATTCGTCGACTTGTCGAAGTACAGCGAGGACGCGTGGTTCGTTTTGTACCCTGTCTTGGTTCGCATGGCTGTCGCACAGTTCGTGCCGTCCAATTTCTTACACACGATTTTGGCACTCACCGTGTCGTGGTGATACATGTTCAGAATGATCCCATTACCGAACGCGACGTTGTAACCGTCTCCTCCACCAGAACTTGCGAAATCGGTCCCCGTGACCACCGGTTCAGCGGCCGTGGTCGTTTCAAAAACTCCGCGACCCTTCGTGCTCACGTCGCCCTTTGCACGAACCGCGATTACCGTGGTCAGGTCGCCGGGGGCGGTTGCGGACCAATTCGTCCCATCGGTCGAGTACTCGAGCGTCCAACCCTCGGGGTAGGTCAATCCGTTGGGGTTGTTGGCGGCGTTGTATGCACCGCTTGCTTGAAGTTGAAGGCTCTGGGTACTCCACGACGTGTACAAAATGTGTTGTGCGCTCCCGAACTGCGCGATCGGACCGTGAGTGACGACATCAACAACGTCGTTTTGGACCATGCTCGTCGGTGCTGCGTCATCAATGGTGACAGCAACGGTCGTGAGGTTTGCCGCAACCGCTTGGGCGGCGGTCGGAAGCGCAACAAGGGCAACCGCAGCAATGGCGGCCACGATCGACTTGAAACGAGCAGTCATTCGGAATCCTTTTACGAAGGGGATGATTCTATGGATTAAAGCAGTGGCAAAAGATTAGCAGAAATTCGCGGCGTGTCACGACTTGACAATCACAAAAAGTTTGTCTATATTCTCTATCAATGCGATAGACAAACAAATGAAAGGACTACCGCACTCATGAAAACTTTCAACCAACTCGGTGCAGTGCTTGTCGGCGCGTCGATTCTCCTCGTTGCTGGTTGTGCCGGCACCCCGGACTCGGCCCCCAGCGATGCACCGGAAATCACGACGGTTCGACTGGGATACTTCCCCAACCTCACCCACGCTCCTGGTCTGATTGCGACACAAAAAGGGTTCTTCAAATCAGAGCTCAAGGCAATCGACCTCACCGTCACCCCGACCGCGTTTAACGCCGGCCCCGATGTCGTGACAGCACTCTTCGCCGATTCGCTCGATTGTTCGTATATCGGACCGAACCCGGCAATCAACGCGTACGTTCAGTCCGAGGGTGCAGCCGTCCGCATTGTTGCTGGATCCACCTCGGGTGGCGCTGCGCTGGTCGTTCGCGAAGGCGTAGACACTCCCGCGGATCTCGCGGGTTTGACTATTGCGACCCCACAGTTGGGCAACACGCAGGACGTTGCTGCGCGCAACTGGCTCGCTGACCAAGGATTCGAGACCGACCTCGAGGGTGGCGGCGATGTCTCGATCAAACCCCAGTCGAACTCGGACGGACTTGCGGCGTTCTCGACCGGCGAAATTGATGGTGCGTGGGTCCCCGAGCCCTGGGTTTCGTCCTACGTGAAAGCCGGAGCGCACGTTCTTCAGAACGAAGCCGACCTGTGGGATGGTGGTCAGTTCGTCACGACCGTGATTCTGTGCCGCACCGACTTCATCGAACAACACCCCGATGCCGTTACGGCTCTTCTCAAGGGACACCTCGCTGCACTCGACTTCATTGCGGCCGACCCTGCGGGTTCGCAAGAGGCAGTGAACCTCTCGCTCGCTGGTTTGACTGGCTCGGCAATCGATGAGGGCGTTCTCGCCGCAGCATGGGAGAACGTTGCATTCACGTCCGACCCTCTGTCGACAACACTCGTTACATCTGTCGACCACGCAGTCAGTGTCGGTCTTCTCGAAAAAGACAAAGTCGATGCCGCTGGAGGACTCCCCGGAACGCTGTATAGCCTCGACCTCCTGAACGCACTTCTCGCCGAGCGCGGCGAGAAAGAGGTGAAGTAATGGCTCAAGCGGAAGTAATGCTCCGCACGAATAACGTCAGTAAATCATTCGGCCCGGAGGGGGCGGCTACGGTCGCCCTCTCTGGTGTTGACATGACAATTCGTGCGGGAGAATTCGTCACCATCGTTGGAGCGTCGGGCTGTGGCAAGTCGACGCTCCTTAACCTGTTTGCGAGCCTTGATAAACCGACCGATGGGACCATCGAGGTCAACGGGAAAGTCGCCCTCATGTTCCAAGAGGCGACCCTGTTGCCGTGGCTAACGGCACGAGGCAACATCGAGCTCGCACTGAATTACGCGGGTGTCCCCCGAAAGAACCGCGACGTGCGCGTTGCCGAATTGCTCGAGATTGTTCGCCTCGATGACTGGGCCGACAAACGACCGCACGAGCTTTCCGGTGGAATGCGTCAGCGAGTCGCCCTCGCTCGATGCCTCGCGCAAGGCGCTCGGATTGTCCTAATGGATGAGCCACTCGGTGCACTGGACGCCATGACACGTGACCACCTGCACGATGAAATTGAAAGCATCGTGGCGGCACAGGGCCTCACTGTTGTTTTCGTTACCCACAATATGCGCGAAGCTGTTCGTCTCGGCGACCGGGTCATTCTGATGGGAAGCCGCCCGGGGCGTGTCGTGTATGAACAATCGGTTCCGCTCAAACGCCCACGCGCTATGGACTCGAACGACATCGCGTCGCGTGCCGCTGAACTAACAAACCGCTTGAAGGCGGAACAGGGAATTTTGCAAGGAGCCGACTCATGAGCAACCCGCGATTCAAGGTCCCTCGGTTCAACCTTCGAGCGGCGTGGGCGTGGACGTGGCCGAAGTTATTCGCGATCGCCCTCGTGCTCGGTGCGTGGGAAATCCTCTACCTCTCTGAATGGCGACCGAGTTACGTCCTTCCTGGACCGATCGAAACCTTTGCCGCTCTGTTCGAGATGGTGGGAACCGAGCGCTTTTGGCAAGCCGCCAGCACGACGATGACCCGTGCGGGAACCGGATTTCTTCTGGCCCTCGTCATCGGCAGCATTGCAGGAATCGCGGTAGCGAGGATAAAACCTTTGCGCCTTGCGGTCGGGAACGTCATCACGGGTCTTCAGGTAATGCCCTCCATCGCCTGGTTCCCCTTGGCAATCCTCGTCTTCGGGCTCAACGAGCAGGCAATTCTGTTTGTTGTTGTGCTCGGTGCGGGGCCGTCCATCGCCAACGGAGTCATCGCCGGCATTGACCACGTTCCGCCGGCGTTTACCCGACTGGGTCGCGTCCTCGGAGCAGGATCTATCGCGCTCTACCGCGACATCGTTTTGCCCGCCGCTCTTCCCACCTACGTTGCGGGACTGGTACAGGGTTGGTCGTTTGCATGGCGGAGCCTCATGGCGGGTGAACTTCTCGTCATCATCGCCGAGACGCCCTCGCTTGGAACGACTCTTGACTTTGCCCGACAAATGTCAAAGGTTCCCGAGTTGATCGCAACCATGATTGTCATCCTGCTCATTGGAATGCTGGTCGACACGGTTTTCGGCACGATTTCTCGCAAAATCCGCCGTGATCGCGGTCTCGCGATTGACGACTAGGCCCGAGCCCGCCGTCTTCCAACCCGTCACAAGTTCTGGAGACGGTA
>Ga0214921_10007332_pt1 | contig 14748 bp, 10 predicted proteins | sample LL1505_MetaG_FD_177992 | JGI IMG/M metagenome (GOLD analysis project Ga0214921, IMG submission 177992) | Freshwater microbial communities from Lake Lanier, Atlanta, Georgia, United States - LL-1505 | ecosystem: Environmental > Aquatic > Freshwater > Lake | place: USA: Georgia | collected... | reverse complement strand
TCAATATTTCATCACAGTACAATTCATTAACCACCTTTAAACCTTTCAAAGATTACAATGGTGGTTCATTAGATTTTATTGGATTAGATGATGGAACTAGGGCATTACCTAAAGGTTTACCTTCGGTTGAGGATAATTCGAAACCAGAAAATCAAACTACATTAAAACAAGTTGAGCATACCAAGCTTTTCAAAAACAATTGGGGTGTCAACGAAAATGCTTCACAAGGACCCGGGTTTGCCATGCAAGTTATGTTTGGTAACAACTTCAAGGTTTTCAAAAAAGAATCAGGAATTATTGCTTCTGTTTCAATAAATAACACACCTAAAACATATAACATGCAAAGGTACTTATATGAAAGTTCAAATTTGACACCTTTCAAATCTTATGATGACCAAAGCTATGAGAAAAACTACTTAACTGGAATTATGCTTAACATGGCAACTAAATTAAATTCAAACAATAAGGTATCATTCAAAAATATTTTAAACATAAACGGTGAAGACCTGCTAATTGACCGTCATGGCATTCAAAATGAAGCTGGTGTATTATCATATGAAAAAGCCAGTGCAAGACAATTCACATCCAACACATTTTATAGTGGTCAGTTAAAACTAGAGAATTACATTCCATCTATAAAATTAAAATCTAATGTTACTTTATCTCAAAATAATATTAGCCGAGAAATGCCTGATCAAAAAAGACTTCTCTATACCTCATCTAACGACACCGACTTCAGCGTGGCAATACCATTCGGATCCCCAAACCCAATTTCATCTGGTATAACATCAAATAAATTAAGTGAAAATGGTAATGTAATTGCCTTAGACTTATCAAGACAATTTAAATTGATGAATATTCGACCAACGGTTAAAGTTGGATTTTACAATTCAACAAAAAATAGAACATTCTATAATAGAGCATTTGGGTGGAGTAATGGCAAATTCAACCCTGACTTAGATATTCTTCCTCCAAACGCCATTTTTAATGATAGTAACATTAGCAAAGACAGATATTTCCTAAATGAAATTACTGGTAAACAAGATAAATATACCGCATCTTCATTACTAAGAGCCTACTATATCTCATTAGATCATTATTTGTTCAAAAGATTTCGTTTAAACTATGGCATTCGTTATGAAAGTTTTAATCAACAACTAACTGCTTTCAACCCTCAAATAGGCAGGGAAAAAACTTATGACAATACATATGAGAATTTCTTTCCAATGGCTAATATTACTTATAATATCACAGAAAAAACCAATTTAAGATTTTCATATTCAAAAACCACTGTAAGACCTGAATTCAGAGAGATTGCACCATTTACTTTTTTTGACTTCATTAATAACTCGAATACTTATGGTGATACCGCTCTTAAACCAATCAATATTAAAAACTATGATTTACGTTTTGAATATTATCCAAATGGAGGTCAAGTCTTCACATTTACTTACTTTTATAAAACCTTTAACAATGCAATAGAAAACACATTTGATTTCGGTTCAGGTAATCGTACAAGAACTTTTAAAAATATTGCAGATGTAAAATGTCAAGGATTTGAACTTGAATTTAAAGTAAATCCTGGTATGGCCTTATCTTTTCCTGAAAAACATTGGTCTAGGTATTTAACATTGAGTTGCAATTCTTCTTTGATAGAATCTGAAGCAGATTTATCAAACCTAGGAGGTACTGCTGGTAGCGACACAAAAAGACCATTACAAGGCCAATCAGGCTATTCTATTAATGGAGGAATTTTAATTATGCCACCAAGTAGCAAATGGAGTTTAAATGTATTGTATAACCGCATAGGAAGAAGAATTGGAGATGTAGGAGGTAGAAAAGAATTACATATTTGGGAAGTACCCCGTGATTTAATTGATGCACAAGTAAGCTATACTTTCAATAAAAATGTAACTTTGAAATTAACTGCTAGCGATTTGTTAAATCAATATTACATGATGTATAGTGATATTGATGGAAGCGGATCTTACACCGCAGATAAAGATCTTGTAATCAACAAAGCAAAATATGGTACCACCTTTACTTTTGCTATTGGAATTACACTTTAAAAAAATATTTTAAATGATGAAATTAATAAAAAAACCACTATCGCTATGTATTATGGCGGTAGTGTTTTTATTATTATTTATTAGTATAAAAAAAGTTTTCAGTCCAGATATTGGCTTTCATCTTCATGCAGGGCAATGGATGATGGAACACAAAGAAATACTCAGGAGTAACCTATTTACCTATCCCCTACTCGATAAATTATATGTTGATTTGCATTGGCTTTATCAAATATGTCTTTATTCCATTTTCAGTTTAAATTCATATAGTGGACTCATATTATTTAACAGTATTATTGTTTTATCATCAATTGTAGTTCTTTGGTATAGAATCAAAAAAGAAATCCCTTCAAAAGAGTATTTACTTCCCTGCTTCATTCTTTTATTTGCATTAAGTCAAAGCTTTGAAATAAGGCCACATGTTTTTTCATGGGTATTCCTTTCGCTGCAACTCTTGCTAATTAAAAATGTTCTTAAAGGCAATAAATTATCCCTCTATTTGATTTTTGTAATTCAAGTAATTTGGATTAATTTTCATAGCTTAGCTATACTTGGACCAATTGTATTTCTTATATATTTTATTGGAAACTACATCGAAACAAAAAAGTTTAATAAACAATTAATTTTAATTGTTATTGGTTCTATTTTATCCTGTTTAATTAATCCATGGTTTTTAGAAGGCTTGCTATTTCCTCTTAAACAATTTGGATTGATACAGAATAACAACTATTTACAAAATATTTATATTGGAGAGTTCCAATCCCTTTTTAGTTCAAAAAATTTCAAAGAGGATTTACTAAGCTACGGTGGTTTGTTTCCTTTCGCACCAAGTTTCTACATGTTTTTATTCAATGCATTGGCATTATTAAGTATACCCAATATTATCACGAAAAAGAAATATATTGAATTGTTATTGCTACTTGCTTTTAGTTATATAGGCATTCTTGCAGTAAAGAATTTCGGATTTCAATTTTTTGTAGTAGCACCAATCATAATTAGTAACCTGCCCATTCCTAATTTAATTAGAAACAAATTCAATATCCAAGTTGGAAAAAAGTCAAGCATTAATTTAGTTGCATTAAATAAATCACTACACTATTACTATACTACCTTATGCATTATGAGTCTGCTATTGATATTCTCAGTAATAAATGGTGGATATTACATTGCTTCAAAACAACCATTTTCCTTTGGTTTGGGAGCTGACAATAATCTATTACCAATAGAACCTTCACACTTTATTGCAAATAATAAATTGGATGGTAAATGCATCAATTTCTTAGGCTTTGGAGGGCAATTGAGTTTTGAGCTAAATAAACCTGTTTTTGCGGACGGCCGATTGGAATTAATGGGTGATTTTTTTAATTCATACCTCAAATCTTTTGAACCAAATATGTTTCCAAAAGTTTGCGATTTTTATCAAGCTAATATTGCTATATTCCCGTATATAAAAACAGGTATGTATGGCAATTGGTGGATATCCATATTGCAAAACAAAAAAGATTGGAAACTTGTTTATTTTGATCAGTTAAGTGTAATTTATGTTAAAAGAAATGATTATACAAACTTGCCAGAATTAACAGAAGAAATAATCATTCAAAATGAATTTAAGGATGAATATAAAGAACAGGAAATTTTCGAAATCTTAAATAAAGGAGCCAAGCAAAATTATTTTTTATCCTTCATAAACAGCCTATTTTTCAATAAACAAAATCAAAATATAAGCGATCAAAATAAGGCGATATTCTGTTTTACTTGTGGATTTAATAAAGCTGCTTTAAATTTCTCAGCAAGGTCAATTGAAAATAGTACTGTTAAGTCAAAAATCGTTTATGAAAACCTATCCCAGTATTTTAAGGAGATAGGTAATATCAGTTTGTCGAAAAAAATGATGCAAGCAGCCAAATAAAAAATTGAAAACATACAATTTATTGCCAATTATTTCCCTTCTGATTATTTTATCTACTTCATGTAGTAAAGAAAATAAGAGTGCGGACCCTAAACCAATCGTAAAAATAGATTCAGTAAGTTTTTCTAGAAACATTAAACCCATACTTACTGGCAATTGTTCTGACCCTAATTGTCATAATGGAATGGATGATTATGCTAATTTAATTGCAATGCCAAAGCCCTTAGTAGTAGCAAAAGACACCACATCAGTCTTTTCGCTTTATCAATCGGTTTACACCAAAAGAATGCCCCAAGGAAAGATAAAACTAGCAGATTCAAGCATTAAACAAATTGGAGATTGGATTATGCAGGGCGCGTTGAACAATTAAATCTTACCTACGAGGTGATTAAATTTTAAATAAATTTAAGTTTTAATTAATCACCCATTCGGATGCTATCTAACCATTCATTCATCTCATCAAAGTCTTTAATTCCTGGTTTTTCTTCATTACCTCCTGAGACATTTAGAGCAAAAGGATTATACGTATCAATAATGTTTTTTGTGTTAAATAGGTCTAAAGGTAAGCCCCAAATGATTAAATTATTTACACAAAGCTCTTTCAAAGTATCTCTATCAAAATCATCTTTCCCTGAACTAGAAAATAAATGAAAAGCTTGACAAGTGGCCTTATAAGCTTCAATTTCTTTGGTTAATGTAGTCTTTTCAAATTTATCCAAATCAATTTTCTTAATGAGGGGTATTTGGAAAGTAGATAATTCATCAGGCATAATGGTATTGCCTATTTCAATAAAATCTACACTTAACAATTCACTAATATCTTTAATTTCATTCATACTTTGCTCGCCAAACTCAGCCACTATAATGGCGCCACTTGTCCATTCAAAGATTTCTTTTGCCTTTACAGGGGGTATATAACTAACATCATTTGTATCAAAACAAAAACCAATATAATCGATACCAACCGCAGCTGCAAATCGAGCATCACTCAGGTTGGTTATGTTAGATAATTTAATCTTGGTTGGATACATGGGTATTCTTTTTATCGTTTAGCTGCTTATTGAGGATTGACAAAGTTCTAATTAGACTTTTTAAATATAGGCACATTGCTACAAGCTTCACCATACATAATACTTTTAACCAATGGTAAAAGTTTATTGGTGATTTCAACATACGCACTAACAGGAACATTTTGGTCTGAACAACCCTTTACAATGATCCTTTTATCTCTTAGTTCTTCGGTATTTATATTAGAGATGGCATCATAAAACAAGGTGCTTTCTAATGATTGTAAATCACCAAAAACATACCTATTAGCAAAAGGCTGAATAGCCTTTGCCAATAGCATATAAGCCCAAGTGGGAACTATGGCATCAGTGGAACAAATAAAGGCAATATTTTGACCTTGATATTGGCTCCAATCATGTGTTTTTATGTATTCGCGGAAATCTTTTTCCTTTAATATCATTTCTCGAAATAGCAATGACTTTATATCAAACAAAATTCTATGCCCAGGATGATGCAAGGTTTCCAAATCAAAGGTAACCAAACCACTGTTGAGTACTTTATTCTCTATTTCCAATTGATCTTCCATAAAACAAATTACTTTATTTCACTTATCTTTATTGTATTGGTTCTAGACCTTTCGATGATGGGCATGCTAGCTGTATTGATTATAATATCACCTGTATGAACATAACCATTAGCAGCAAGTGTATTATTTACATCTTGAATACTATCATCTGTGCTTTCAAAACCGCGATATAAAAATCCTCTAACCCCCCAAACCAAACTCAATGTATTTATCAAACGAGGATTTGTAGTGAAGATAAAAATGTTTGCTTTTGGGCGATATGATGAAAGTCTATAGGCAGAATAGCCTGAAAATGTCATACCCACAATAGCTGTCGCTTTCATATGATCTGAAATTCTAACTGCGGTAAAACAAATCTCATCAGAAAAGAAGGTACTTGAATTTAAATCAGGTCGTGTGCCTTTAAAATAGGGGGCATTGGTTTTGGTTTCCACTTCAAAAATCGTCTTACGCATAGCCCTAACAGCCAAATGAGGATAAGCACCTACGGAGGTTTCAGCACTTAACATAACCGCATCAGCACCATCCATAACCGCATTGGCCACATCATTCACTTCAGCCCTGGTTGGAACAGCACTTGTAATCATGCTTTCCATCATTTGCGTTGCAATAATAACGGGCTTAGAAGCTTCAATACACTTTTTAACAATCATTTTTTGAATGACAGGAACTTGTTCCATTGGCATTTCAACACCCAAATCGCCACGCGCAACCATAACTCCATCCGTTACCGCAATAATTTTATCAATAAATTCAACCGCCTCTGGCTTTTCGATTTTGGCAATCACTCTAGGCTTCCAATCATTCAATTCGATAATATTTTTCAAGAAAATAACATCAGCTTCGGTGCGCACAAATGAAAGTCCAACCCATTCTACTTTATTTTGAATCCCAAATTTCAAGTCGTCCAAATCTTTTTGGGTCATACTAGGTATCGACAGTTTGGTATCTGGAAGATTAAATCCTTTTTTATTTGAAAGCCAACCACCCACAATTACCTCAGCTTTAATAATATTCTTTTTGTTTGTTTCGGTAACCCTTAACTCTAGTTTTCCATCATCTAGAAGGATACGTTCACCTTTAGCAACATCCTTTGGAAGTGAATCAAAGTTTATATAAACCTTATTCGCAGTTCCAACACATTTTTCGGTGGTAACATCAATTATCTCTCCTTTTATCAACTCAACTTTGCCATTTTCCATTTCGCCAACTCGCAGTTTAGGACCTTGTAAATCCAAAAGCATAGCAACATTGGTTCCTAAATCTTCGTTTAATTGATTAATGGTATCAATTATTTTTTGATGATCATCAGCTTCCATGAGAAAAATTTAACCTACAAACGTCTACACCTTCTTCAAATAATTGTTTTAAATTTTCGTAGCTGCTGCAGGCAGGACCCATTGTAGCAACAATTTTAGTTCTGTTAAATTCTTTTCTGATTTTGGAAATTGATATATTGTCTTTCATGTCAAATGATACTTTATTATAACCTGCGTTTAGGTAACAAACCGACCAAGTCAAATGAGGCTGCAAAATACGAAATTAAATACAAGAGGCAAAGATGAATCCAATAATGCCCGAACTTAATATCAATTTAACAAAAAAGGCTGTCAAATAGTTTTGACAGCCTTTTACAATAATTAGTGAATATTATTTTGCAAAATTAACTGATCTTCTCTCTCTGATAACCGTGATTTTAATTTGACCTGGGTAGGTCATTTCAGTTTGGATACGAGTTGATAGGTTCAATGAAATAAGTTCTGCTTGTTCATCACTTATTTTATCACTTTCAACCATTACACGTAATTCACGACCAGCTTGAATCGCAAATGCTTTTTCAACACCATTAAAACTCATTGCCATTGATTCCAAGTCTTTCAAACGTTTCATATAGTTTTCACTGTCTTCACGTCTTGCACCTGGTCTTGCACCACTAATGGCATCACAAGCTTGAATGATTGGCGAAATCATTGACGTCATTTCTACCTCATCATGATGCGCACCGATAGCATTCACTACTTCAGGATGTTCTTTGTATTTCTCAGCCAATTTCATACCTAACAATGCATGTGGTGTTTCAGCATCGTCATCAGGTACTTTTCCAATATCATGCAACAAACCTGCACGTTTAGCTAATTTTACATTTAAACCAAACTCTGCAGCCATGGTAGCACACAAGTTGGCTACCTCACGGCTATGTTGTAATAAGTTTTGACCATAACTTGATCGGTAACGCATTCTACCTACCATTCTTATCAATTCAGGGTGCAAACCATGAATTCCTAAATCAATAGCGGTACGCTCACCTATCTCTACAATCTCTTCTTCAATTTGTTTTTTTGTTTTGTTTACTACCTCTTCGATACGAGCAGGGTGAATACGTCCATCAGCCACCAAGCGGTGCATTGACAAACGAGCTATCTCACGTCTGATTGGATCAAAACATGAAAGAATAATAGCTTCTGGGGTATCATCCACAATAATTTCAACACCGGTAGCTGCTTCTAAAGCACGGATATTTCTACCTTCTCTACCAATGATTCTGCCCTTCATTTCATCATTATCAATATTAAAAACTGATACTGAATTTTCGATAGCATGCTCAGCTGCTGTTCTTTGAATGGTGCTTAAAACAATTTTTTTAGCTTCTTTGCTTGCCGTTAATTTAGCTTCATCAACAATCTCTTTAATACGACTTAATGCTTCAGTTTTGGCTTCCTCTTGAAAAGTTTCAACCATTTGATTTTTAGCCTCTGCTGCTGTTAGTCCTGCAATCTTTTCAAGTTGTTTCACTTGATTTTGAACTATTTTATCCACCTCAGATTGCTTGGATTTTACCGTTTCTAATTGGCTATTCAAGGACTGCTTTACGGTATCAAGTTCTTGGTCTTTTTTAGTAACTGCATCCGTTTTTTGCTTCAGCGTGTTTTCCATTTGCTTCAGCTTGTTCTCGTTTTGAATGATTTGTGCATTGCGAGATTGCACTTCTTTCTCGTGTTCGGCTTTAAGAGACAAGAATTTTTCTTTTGCCTCAAGCATTTTGTCTTTTTTTGTAATTTCAGCTTGGGTTTCGGCATCTTTTATTATTCTGTCTGCTTTGCTTTTTAACATGCTATTGTTTAGCACAAACATGGCAATAATACCTCCTCCGAATGCTAACATTACAAAAATTACTACTAAGTAAATTTCCATTATGGTTTAAAATTAATTAATGATACAAAGTTTACAATGAAATGATATCATTTGTAAACACAACAATTGAAGTTGTAAGTGAGGCCTTAGGTAGTTTGTACGTCTTTCAGTAGCTCATTTAACTGAGCCAATTGGTTTTCTATTTGCTTATTCTCATTTTTCATTTGAGCTATAAGCTTTTCATATTGTGTAGCGATTTCAATGGCAAACATGGCTAGTCCGTCCTGATTATCGCGTAATGAAAACTGCTCGGCATAGCTTTGCAATTTATCGTTCACCAATTTGCCTGCTGCTCTTACCATTTCCTCTTCGTCAACATTGATTTCAAGGGGATAGGTGCGCCCGGCTATATTTATATTTACTGATAGTTCGTTCAACTTATTAAGTCCTTAATCGCTTAACAACCTGATACACTCATCGAGCTCTCGGATATATTGGTTAATTTTTAATTTTAACTCTTTTTTATCCTCGCCCGTTGAATCTATTTCACTGGCAATTTTAAGCAATTTATTCTTTTCTGCTAAATTGGCAATGGTATTTTTGTGTATTTCTATGTTTTGTTCAAGTTCTTGGGTGTGTTTCAGGGCTTCTAAATATCTTTTTTTTAGGTCATCGCGCTCTTTTAGCAGTTTTACCACTTTCAGTTCGATATTTAGAAAAATATATTTGGTATCTGAATCCAAGGGCAGTTCTATTTATCAAAATTCAAATTAATAGGCTCCTCTTTAGTTCTTTTTCCCGTTGAAGGTACTGAATTCTCTACCACTTCAAAGTTTATTTCATCAAACCAAATTTGTCCAGTGCCATCGAGTAAAGCCCCAAAAGCAATATTGGCGGCCGAACTTGGAACACTCAGCACAATTTCACATTTTTTCCAATCGTTAGTTCCTTTTATGGGTCTATCGTTCATGTTGTCAAACGAAAGTGATTTGCTTGACCCATCTTGATCCACCCTTAACCAAAAACCTGCCCAACTTTTTACCTCATTCGATTTCATCCAAGCTGTCATTTTAATCTTTTTGCCTAGATACTTATCCGCCTTAAAACTCTGCATCAAGGTTCCAAACCCATCTATATGCTTTTTTAAGGATTTAACACTTGCAGCATTCTTACCATCCTTACCTGCACCAATATCAATGCCCATATCGTAGCATTTAGGCTTACTACCTGCCTTAAACCAACCTTTAGGCAAATCAAATGAGAATAGGATTGTACACAAGGCTAACAATAAAATTACAGAGAGAATGCGATTAGTCATACTGTGTTGAGAATTAACGTTCACAAAATTATACAAAAAGAAGTGTAAATCTATCCCCTCAAAACAGCACCAACTTCTTTTTCGTAGTTTTTGATAAGTTCTTGCATCACCATATCAATAACCTCGTCAGTCAATGTTTTGGTTTCATCTTGTAAAATAAAACTCAAGGCATAACTCTTTTTACCTTGCTCAATTTTATCGCCCTTGTATACATCAAAAACATTTACTTTTTTAATAAGTTTATTTTCTGATTTCAAGGCAATTTTCTCCAACTGCTGGTATTTAACACTTTCATCAATTAACAATGCTAAATCCCTGCGAACAGAAGGAAATACTGAAACAGGCTGCAACTTAAATTTCTCTTGTTTGCTTAATTCTAATAACAAATCAAAATCAATATCCGCAAACCACACTTCAGTATCAATATCAAAAGGTTTTAGTAAGTTTGATTTCACTGAGCCGAAGCTAATAAGTGTTTTATTTTTTACCACATAACTGCTTGCATAATCAAGACTAGTATTCTCATTGAATGCCAATTCGTATTTGCTAAATTTAGCTTTGTGCAACAACATTTCTAATGATGCTTTCAAAGTAAAATAATTAACATCATCGCCTTTGGTATTCCAACCTTCAGGTTCTTTTCGCCCACAAATAGCTATCATCAAATGGCTTTGTTCATTGGCAATACTGCCTTTTGTTTGTTGACTATTGTCCGCATTAGGCTTAGTATAAGTTTTACCAAATTCATAAAACTTCAAATCCAAGTTTCTACGGTTGCGATTGTATTGAATGGCTTCGAGCATACTCGGCAACATGTTCATACGCATCACATCCAAGTCACTACTCAATGGATTCAGAATTTTGATGGCTTGCTCCAATTCAGCTTCGCTGTAGTATCCAGATTTAGTGAGTGTATTACTTGCAATTTCGTTAAAGCCATTTGCACTTAAATAATTGGCCAATGCGTTTTTTAATTTCACCTTGGTTTCTGTTTCGCTGAATGCCATGGTTGACTTAATATCATTGCCAATCTCGATATTATTCAACCCATAGATACGCAATATTTCCTCTGTTACATCAGCAGGACGGGTCACATCCACACGATAGGGCGGCACTGACAAAGTCAATAGATCTCCTTTGGCTTCAATCACCACAATTTCCAATGCTTTTAGTATATTTAGCAGGCGTTCGCTTGGAATTTCTTTACCAATCAATTCATTTGATTTACTTAACGAAAATTCAATCTTTGTATGAGCAATAGGTGTTGGGTACACGTCAATAATTTCGGATGTAATTTCGCCACCTGCAATTTCTAAAATAATTGAAGCCACTCTTTTGATGGCTCTAATAGTCATATTTGGGTCGGTACCTCTTTCAAATCTGAAACTTGCATCTGTGCTTAATCCATGAGCCTTAGCGGCTTTGCGAATAGATACAGAATCGAAATATGCACTTTCTAAGAAAATGTTTTTGGTATTTTCAGATATACCCGAATCCAAACCACCAAAAACACCCGCCAATGCCAATGGATGCTGAGTATCGCAAATCAAACATTCATGACCTTTTAGGATTCGTTCTACTTTATCTAAGGTAGTAAATTTGGCTCCTTCTGTAGCCTTTTTCACCACAATGGTATTACCCACAATTTTATCTGCATCGAAAGCATGAAGGGGTTGACCCAACTCGTGAAGCACATAATTGGTAGCATCAACAATATTGTTGATTGGGTTTAGTCCAATGGCCTTTAATCTATTTTGCAACCAATCAGGAGAAGCCTTCACTTCAACACCTGAGATGCTTAGTCCTGTATAACGTTTACAACCCTCAGCATCATCAATCTTAATCATTATTGGCTGATTGCTGCTAGCAGCTGGCAATTCATAATTATTAATGCTTAATTCACAATTCGTAATAGCTTTTAAGTCACGCGCTGCACCTAAATGACTAGCAGCATCTCCCCTATTTGCAGTTAAGCCAATTTCAAAAACAGCATCTGTATAAACTGGGAAATAAGCAGAAGCAGGTTTTCCTACTTCATACCTATCAGGTAAAATCAAAATACCATCATGGCTTTCACCCAAGCCTATTTCATCTTCAGCGCAAATCATACCTTCGCTCACTTCGCCTCTAATTTTTGATTTACTAATTTTAAATGGCTCACCATTGCTAGGATATAGAGTAGCTCCTACTGTGGCGACCAATACTTTTTGACCTGCTGCTACATTAGGTGCACCACACACGATTTGCTTATCTTCTCCTGCACCAATATCCACCTTGCACACACTTAATTTATCTGCATTGGGGTGTTTATCTCTTTCTTTCACAAAACCCACTACTATGCCTTCCAAGCCACCTTTAAGACTTTGGTAATGCTCTAAATGCTCCACTTCCAAACCACACCCTGTAAGCATACTGCTTACTTCATCAGCTGTGGCATCCAATGCTATCAGGTCTTTTAACCAATTGTATGATATCTTCATGTATTATTCACGCTTCCTAATCTGCTAGAAACTGTGGGCGAAAATAATAAAATTTATGGAAGCTTACGCCTCTGGATTGGTCACTTAAAAAGTAGTAAAAAAAAATCCTTGTGAGTGTTCAGCTCACAAGGATTTTAAATAAAGAATAGATATTATTTAATTATCTGAAACTCCACCCTACGATTTCTTTGACGACCTTCGGCTGTTTTGTTATCTGCCACTGGTTTTTTGGAACCAAATCCCATAGCAAACAACCTTGGCTTATCAACTCCTTTTGAAACCAGAAAATCTCTAACAGCATTTGCCCTTGTTTGGCTCAACTTCAGATTGGCTGCAGCTTTACCTACATTGTCAGTAAATCCCGAGATTCTTAATTTGTATTCAGGTTTGGTACTAAGCAATTCAGCCAATTCAGTTAAACTTTCTAATGAACTCTCTTTTATTTTTGAAGTACCTGTTTCAAACTCCAGGTTACTAAATGCTTCATTAATAACTTTCTTTTCTTCAACTGTTAACACAACCAAATTAGTATCTACCACTGCAGGGCAGCCTTGATTGGCAGCAGTACCAAACTCTTGAGGGCATTTATCCTCCTTGTCCATTACCTCATCTCCATCAGAATCAGGGCAACCATTTAAGCTAGCAGGACCTTTTTCAAACATACAAGAATCAAGCTTATCCATTACGCCATCTTCATCTATATCTGGGCAGCCTTTAAATCTTTTTAATCCTCTCTCTGTAGGGCATTCATCGTCCATATCAAGAATGCCGTCACCATCGGTATCAGGGCAACCTTTGTTGGCTATGCTTCCAGGTTCTTTAGGACAAGCATCCTCATTGTCCATGATACCATCACTGTCTGTATCAGGGCAACCTTCAAATTTTGCCAATCCAAATACATCAGGGCAATTATCGTATTTGTCAGCAATACCATCTTTGTCTTTATCAGGGCAACCATTTAAACGAACACTGCCTGAATCATTCACACAAGAATCTTTGTAATCAGCAACGCAATCTTTATCTGCATCAGGGCAGCCGTTGGTACAGCGTTTTCCTTTTTCCTTCACACATTCATCTTTATCATCAGAAATACCGTCTTTATCGGTATCAGGACAACCTTTCATTTCTATGCTGCCATATTTTTTCCAGCATTTGTCCTTTTCATTAGGTATTCCATCTCCATCTCTATCTGGGTTGCGTCCAAAATTCCAGTTAATACCTGTTCTCACATTTATAAATTTGGCATCATCATAATTGATAGCTGCTACCAAATTATCGCTAAACAAATAAGTTTGGAAAGTGCCTAGGTTTAATGAGAATCCAAGACCGGCATTATTAAAGGTTTTGTTATAGTAAGTTCCGCTTACTCTAATATCCATTATCGACCAAATTTTCTTGGTAAAAGCCAAGCTTAAGGCAGGGTTAAACTGCTTGGAACCGAAATTATTGAAGAACACAAAATCAAAGGTATTGTTATAGTTAAAAGCATATTGAGCACCTAAATATAGCTTGGCATTTAGGTAAGTTGTATAAGCTTCATTAGACTCTTTAGGAACAAAAACTTTTTGCTTTAAAGAGTCTGTTAATTCATTAAGCCTGTTATTTATAAAATCTTTATTATTTAATGAATCAATGCTAATATCCTGCCCTTTATAATTAAAGACAGTAGTTGGCATATTAAAAGAGTTGTTATTCTTATTCCAATTGATATAACCCAAATCAATCAAACTAGCCGAAAGAGAAGTATGCTGATTAAACTTATAATTAGCTCCCATATCAATACCCCAACCTGATCCAGAAACAATACCGCGGTTACTAATATAACTCATGATATCTCCAATGCTGGCATTATACCCAGTAGGGGCTTTTTGTCCATTATTGCTTGCTCCGAACACCAAATCATTGATATTTCCAGCTTTTCTAAAATCTTCCGCACCAGCAGTATTTGCTTTAAAACCAGCTTTCACGTATAACGAATCCGAATTGGTTGATAACTGCAAAGTGCTTTCCTCAACATTCGCATTAAACAATCCTTGGAGGTATTTTAGTCGAATACCAACACTTAGTTTTTTGTTTATTTCTCGGGTATAACCAATATGATAAGCAGTCCACGCGGTAGTATTAAAATCCAAATTACCCAAACTTATTTGGCGGTTTAATGAATTTTGAAAAAAGGTTGACCCTTGCGTTAGACCAAGTATATCCTTAGGCGGACTTCCATAAAAATCAAAATTAAGTTGGGCACCAAA
>Ga0214921_10007330_pt1 | contig 14750 bp, 13 predicted proteins | sample LL1505_MetaG_FD_177992 | JGI IMG/M metagenome (GOLD analysis project Ga0214921, IMG submission 177992) | Freshwater microbial communities from Lake Lanier, Atlanta, Georgia, United States - LL-1505 | ecosystem: Environmental > Aquatic > Freshwater > Lake | place: USA: Georgia | collected... | reverse complement strand
ACGGATCGCGTCGTCAAAGTGCGCATACGCGCCCATCTTGTTCACCTTGATCACCATCACAGGCATTTCCGATCCCGCCGTCGGGTACAGCACGTCGCACTTGATCTTACAGTCGTACAGCAAATTGCCCGTGAATCGCCCGTTCTCTGCGACACCCATGCTTCGCGCAAGGATTTCAATAGAATCGGGTCGTACATAGCCATTTGCCGTACACCGGTGCTCGTACTTTTCCTTCAGTTTCGTGGTCAGAATCTCTTTTACCGACTCTGGCGACGAAATCATGTTGATTTCCGTAGGCGTGATTGCGACACGCTGATCCAAGTAGACTGTGTGGTACATCCTCTACTTAATCCGGCAGGTTCTTTCCCTGATTCATTTTTTGCGCGGGCACTCTAAGTCATTTTAATTCCCTTTTTGCCGCCTGGTAAAGCGCGCACCGAATCCACCGCCGACAAGAACCACCGTTTCCCACCGACCTTCTTCATGTCCATGTATCGCAGGATGAATTCCATGTAAGGGCAGATCTGGCGGAGGCTGAGTGCGTGTAAATGTGTAAAGTCGTCCAAACCAGCCGCCGGTTTTCCTTCGTACCGATCCTTGACCTTTTTCTGGAGCGCGTCTTTGTCCTTCTTTGTCGGCGCTGTATCGGGGCGATTGTCGAGTAGGAGCGGAAGAATTGGATCGCCAGCAGCCATTGTTTGAATCGCAGAGGTCGCCTCGTTCACACGGGGGTGGTGGTGAATTACATTGCTGTCGTTGCTACACTCGGCACCTGTGAGCCGACCCTCCGCCGTCGGCTTGTGAACAGTCTTGAACACAATCGTGCCTTTGTTGGAAACCAGGAATCCAAACACAAGTCCGGTATCGTCTGTACCCGCAGCAGCACCCGCCTCGGGTTCCCGTCGTACACCGGACCCAATCGCCGCCTCTACGTCCTTGAGAAACACGGAGGGACACACAGCAGGTGATTTGTCGCGCCCCGCCATACAATATTCCTTGAGTTTCAGGTCGCTTGTATCAAAATACAGGAACCCTTTGATTCCGGTTCCCTTGAAGAGTTCAACCGGTTTCAACGTCTCGGCCCACACCTTTTCGTCGCCGTCCAACGTGTCGTACCGGATTGTCCAGTCGGAGAGCACGGCCCGTTTCTGCTCAGGCGTCCACAGATTGTCCATCCACCACTTGGCGGCTATGCGCCGCGTCTCGGGCAACGCTCGGAAATGGTGATAGATCCACCGCCAGCCATTGAGCGCGTCTTCGGTGAACGGTTCAGGAACAGGAATACGCCCGCCAAGATCCGTCATCATGCGATTTACCGTTTCCATCCAGATTCCAAGGCTGCCTATCGCCGCGGCAATCAAGGCGGTGTCGTCCGAAGCTTCGGTTGTCGCTGCTGCTGCGGCCGCAGGCGCCGCTTCCTCTGCAGCAGCTGCTGCTGCCGCGGCTGCCGCGGTTGCTGTTGCTACAGCAGGCTCTTCTTCCATGTGCGGCGCCTCCACTTTCAGAACCGTGCCCCGCTGCGGGTCAATGCTGCGCTTTACTCGACCATAAGACCGTCCATACCGCAGCGCAACCGGAATGTCCTTGTCGGTCACCTTGTCGGGCTGAAACACCAAGTAATTGTTGATCAACGCCAGTGTTCCGTAGATGCCGTCGCTCCGTTTGATCTTGAACTTGCCCAGAATCTCGCGCAGCAAAACGGCTGCGATGGACCATGGAATATCCTCAAACACGGTCGCCTTGATGAAATCCAGCGGATGCGCAACTTCGTCGGCATAAATTCCAGACAATATATCCATCTTCTCCAAAAACTTGCGTCTATAATCGGATTCTACATAGGTGCTGTAGTTTGTGCCTTTCTTTGCGGTTGTGAACTTGAAACCACCGCACAAATACTCGCACGTATCGGAAAAGTCGCAAAAGGAGGTGTAGGGTTTGTCGGCAAGCGAGTAGGCCGCCGTTGTTTTCCCTTGCGCATCTACAATGCGCCGTGTTCCCAGATCTTTCAACAGGATCGCGTCGCGGTTCAGCATACAATCCCACGCGTTCAGTTTCATCAGCCGCGTCACAACGCCGATCGGCTGCGCTTTGCGCACAGCCAACCGGTATGCGTACAAATCGGCCGTTTCATAGGTCGGAAGCGTCAGCGCATGTAAATAAATCAAGCAATTCTGCTTCTCTAGCGGCAGGAGCGCGTGGCTACAGAAGCGCACGCCACGGCCAATGATCTGCTCAATACGATTCAAGTGGTACCAGCCGTCCAGTAAATGAAGTTCCCGTATACATTTCAAGTCCAACCCTTCGGACGCGATCTGCGATCCAATGATTGCTCGGACTTTGCTTCCTTTTAACGCCTGCTCGGCATTCTCAAAGGTGGTCGCGTACTTTAACAACCCGCTGAACTGGGGCGAGATATCATTGTTGGAAGTTAAGAGCACGTAGAAGTTCTTGGGTTTGGTGGTCCGAGCCATTTTCAACAGGGGCGCAGGGGTTCCGTCCGCGAGAACGCGGCACCAACCTTGTAATTCCAGGGCGATCGCAACGGGCAACGCGCCCGCCATCACAAAGCGTGAAAACACAAAACTCATGCCTTCCGCTTTCATGATGCTTTTCACAATCGCGGCAATCTTGGGGCTGTGGCTTTCCAATCCTTCCCCTTTGAATACGTCAAGGATATCAGAATCGGTGCTTGTCCATTTGTAGGCCATGGCTTTTGTAGCGCCGAACGTGGAGATTTCCCCTTTGAAATAATTATCCCATCCCGCTTTTCCATACGTTCCATCGGGATATACCATATTCCCAAGTTGCATGGTGCCGTTCAAGATAGAATCGCTGATCTCAAAACCACCAGCTGCTGCGCTAGCAGCGCCAGCTGCATCAGCTGCTGCGCTAACAGCGCCATCGGCGCTAACAGCCGCTGCGCTTACGCCCGCATTTTTCATCAAATATCGCTTCAATTCACTTCCCACAAACGTGTCGTCGTCAATGTGGTGAACAACTAATGGGAGATTCTCAAGAATCTTGTAATCGGTTTCCCCCAGCACCGGTTCCCCCTCTTTCCGATTAATGCTCACGCTTGGATAATCATCAAGCAACGCCACGCGTCCGTCATCAGTCGGTGTAAGACGCAAAGGGAACGTATTCGGATTCTCACCGCGCATGTAGGAAATGTAGCGTTTAAAGTATGTGCTCAGGATTTCGGAGCCACCTGCTTTCAACGTTCCATCCACATTAAAGACGGTATTCATTGCGATCTTTTTGGTTTCGTCCTTGCTGTCGTTCAGAATCAGCAGATTGATTAAAAACAAGATCTCGGGTGCCGTGTTGTACATGGGGGTGGCGGTCATCAACATAAGCCGAAGGCCCTCTGCGACTCCAACAATCTTATTCAGGATTGGCGTAAGTTTCTTACCTTCGGCTGCTTCGGTCGCCGCAGCCGCGTCGGGTTCATCAGTGCCTGGATCGGCGCCAGCATCCGCCGAGGCATCGCGCAGGTTATGTGCTTCGTCCACAATGATCAAGTGATCCGAAAACATTTCCATGATCTTCGCATTGATCCAATCGTCTTTAGCGATACCTGTGAGCGTATCCGGTGCCCGCTTCAGAATCTTGGACTCCACGTAATTTGCGAAGGCGAGGTAGCCCATAATCTTGTAGCGGCTGCGCACCGCCTTCTGAACCTGCTTCTCAATCACGGCCTTGTCCTTCTCCGCCGCTGTATCGGTGAGTCGTAAATAGGTCATGCCGGTACATTGCGGCGATTTCCAGCGATCGCCCGTGAGCGCGAATTCTTGTTCGGAGTTTGCTTGGAGCCGGTTGATGTTGAAAATCGTGCTTTTGAAACCATCGGCGATTGCTTGCGGCGCCAAGATAAACACTTTGCTATACGGCTTGTACTCCAAAAACATCTCGGCAACTGTGACGGCGGAGCAGGTTTTGCCGACACCAACACCGTGGTTCAGCAACAGGCCGCGATAAGGCGTAGCAGGATGGAAAAAGCGCGCAACCAGGCGCTGGACCGCCGTTGTCTCAAAGTTGTCGCGGCTTTTCGCGCACGTGTCCTCTGCTACCGCTGAAGACGACAACGACGCAAATTCGGTCTTTTTGAACAAGCGTGCTGCGAAATCCGGGTCCTCCACATCAGGATAGAGTCCAAGGAGTTCGTCGCGTTCCCGCATCCACATAAGGGGCGCTGCGCCTACCTCTTTCATTCGCTCCGCCATGGAATTGCGGTATTTGTAGGTCGTGTGTTCGTCCAGGGTTGGCCAGGCTTCCATCAGTTGCTCCTTGGTCCAGTCTGCGAAATGCCGCGTCTTTCCTGGCTCCTTTCCGATTAATAATGGAACATCCAGATCCGCCATTCTACTAATGCGCCTGTATAATTTTCTTTCGGAACAACCTTATTGTTGCGAAAGGATTTGTAGTTATTTATTTCCGTGTACGATGCCGACATTGCCGTTTGGACGCTCCATGTCCGTGCTTTCGCTTGCTCTTGCGAGTTTGTCTGCGTCCACCAGCACTTGCTGCTGCGCCACCCGCTGCTGCGCCGGCTGCTGGTGGGCATGTACGTGTTGTAAAATCAGGCAGTTCAGTATTTAGTTTCATGTGTAGACATTTGTAAACAGTCAAAAGCATTTCGCGTTTTTTTGGTTCATCCTTTACAGAAGCAAGTACATCAAACAGTTTAATTCTGTAATCATCCGTAGGAAATACGTTTTTAAATAAAAGCATACTATAAAGCCTATACGAGCTCCATTTTGCAACAGCATCCTTTGAAAAGAAAGGAACCATCTTTTCTCCATGTCTAATAAAAATACGATCGCTATATGCTACATTTAAGATTTTAGGAATCCAATACATCCATTCAAAATTTACATTTAAATAATATGTATGTCCACCGCCAACAATGAAGGCATTATTATCTATTAAAAGATCGCCATTTGGAATATTTTTCAAATAATCAGACCAATGTCTAAAAATTTTTCCAACATCTTTTTTTATATCCTTAACTGCTTCACCTGTATCGGGCAATACTTTTCCAACATCATCATAAAATATCAATGGGTGTGACTTATAATATGTAAAATCAACGTCATCAAATTGTGTTTCAAATGCGTTTCTAACTGTCTCAGGCGTCTCTCTCCCTAATGGAGCAATAATAGGAATATCAACAGGGATATAATAACATTCTAGTTTATCTCTACAATCATTTAGATCTTCAAGTAATTTAAGAACACCCTCGGTTGTTTCTGAACCCGATCGACCTCCAACTCCAAAAACATAAATTTTACTATATTCCGCACAATACCTTGTAATAATATCGTTTATTCCAAAAGACATATCCATACCACCAAGGCCAATTGAAAAGATATTTAATATCTTTTCAGATTTGGAATGACCTCTAGAGGTTTTCCAGAAATCTGCGAATGTATCTAAATTCGCAAAATCATTCATGGGCCCCAGATATGCGGGCATCTCTATTTGGGAGAAAGAATTACCGCCGCCGCCACTCCATCTCATCCCGCAGCGTAGCAGCCAACTCTTCCGCCATAACGCGGTGATGGAGTCGTCCAAGCACACCTCGTTTTTCAGGATTCGTCGCACGAATCTTCAAATACGCTTCGTCAAACGGCAGCCACGCAATATCTCCCACTTCGCGGCTCATGACGCGATTGCCGGGCTGCTGCGCAGCGACACTGTTGGAAGCACAGGCCCCCACAAAATAACTCTGCTTGTACCGAATACCATTTGTGCCGGTGTACTCTTCAATCAGGGCCGGTTCTGACGCGACTACGTGAACAACGGAGGCAGGCATGCCGGTTTCCTCCCCAAATTCACGAAGCGCGCAGGCCAATTCCGATTCGCGGACCATGCGACGTCCTTTCGGAAACCCCCACTCCGCCTCTGTCCACGTCGTGGTTGCGGCATCAATGTATTGATACAAAAGCCGTCCATGAATGTCGCCCGTGTTTTTCAGCATTTCAAACTGCCGTTTGGCCGCCTCATATTCATTTCGGTACTGCCGTGTATTTTGTGAGTTCCACAAGCGTTCCCACAGCAAATCAAAAGAAGAGCTTAAAAGCCGACCCCGTTCATCGACAGTCATACCATTCAGGAGCAATTGTATGTAGTCCAGGTTGTCTAGACGGTACTTGCCTCGCATGAATTCCACATAGGAAATGCTGTCGCGACGCCGGATCAGTAAATAATGGGGCACGTCTTCTACGAATTTCACAGCGCAGATTCCATACGACATTACCGGTTCACTACAATCCCGGAATGTATGTCCTGTTCGGCTACAGTTTGCGCACTCCATTTACAGGTCTCTTCATAGGTGCGGTTTAGATATGCCTTTCTCTTCCCCATAGGATAGAAATGAGCGTGCCGAAATTTCCAGCAATTGGAATGGGACCGGATGTATGGGGACCGATCTTCTGGACCACCATGCACATCGCAAGTCTTGGATATTCACAGTCGCCATCAAAAGAGGAGCAGGAGGCTGCGATTATGTTTTATCGGAGCCTGACGGAAATGATCCCGTGCCCCATCTGTAAAGTCCATTACAAGCAGCATTTGAAGGAATCCCCTATTGAATCAGTTGTTGGTAGCCGCGATACTCTTGTTTATTGGGTGTTTGTTGTTCACAACAAGGTGAATGTTCAGCTAGGGAAGCCGGAAATAACGTTTGAACAGTACATCAAGAATATGGAGGCGTTAGCGAAGGGCGGACCGGTACGCCTTCCGCAACAATCGGCGACCAATGCACTTGTCGGAGCACTGGCCATCGCAGGAATTATGGGCGGAGCCTATTATTTATACACGACGTTTGGCCGTAAATGAGCGACGCTGCCGCCGCGTCTGCCGACGCGTCTGACGCCGAGACCCACGCCGCGACTTGCGCTTACCACCCGCAGCAGCAACGCCTCGCATCCGTTCAAGTGCTGCGGTAACTTCCGCCTTTTTCTCAGCCGACAGATCGGGGTGAATTTCAAGCTCCCCCAACAAAACTTTGGCGCCGTCAATCGCAGACCGCTTACCGGCGCCAGCAGGCATCGATAGAATCCGCCCCACCGTGTCCTTGGTCGTCAAGAAGTCCGTCACATACGCGTCCACTCCGCCAAACAGTTTAATGTTCTTGTGGAGCAAAAACTTTTGGAGATCCTGCGGATTGTCGCGAAGAAGAACCGCAATTGCCTGAAGCTTGTACTTTTCCATTCCGCTCAGGTCCTCGGCCGTCTTGGAGTTCACCCAGGCAAGCACGTCTTCAATCTTGGCTTTGCGACCTTGGGCGACAAGCATCTGAATCACAATCATACGCGCCTCTTCGGGCTGGGAATCAAGCATCGCAAACAGCCGATCAAAAAACATAGGAGGTAAGGAAGGAGCAGCAGCCATCTTCTACTCTGGGTGCGCACAATCTGAAAACTCGCACGGCGCTCGGCAAAGAGGACAGCGCGGGTCCCGTTCTAAGGCATGCGCCAACAAGCAAGAAAATGCGTGCCCGCATGGCGTCCAAACTGCCTCGGCGGCAGTCAAGGGTTCCATGGAGATTGGACAGATAGCGTCTTCCTCTAATGTTCCAACAACGGCCGTTCTTATCGGTGCGGCGACAGGGGCAGTAGCGGCGGCTGCTACAAAAGGCGGAGGCAAAGGCCGTGGTCGGAACACAAGATCTCGCGACCGTGCATGAGGAACAGAAATCGGCGCACGCGTCGTGTAACTCCACGGAAGTTCGTAATCTGGATAAAGGCTAAAAACAGGAAACAAATCGGTCTGCTCCCAGAAACTCACCACATACGGAATGCGGAGTAAAACAGCCGGCGTGAGCGAATGAACGCGCCCAGCCCGATCCATGTGCAGAAAGTCGGCAGTCAATAAATCAACAGACTCACGAATCATTGTTGGAAGTACAGGATCCTCTTCCATCACGGCTTGCGGCCGCACCCACTCGGAAAAGGGAGAACGATACGGCTTGATCCACGCAATCCGTTCACGACGATCGGGTTGTACCAGGAAAAAAATTTCAAACAATCCAATCGTGTACGATTGTTGTGCTATGATTCCAACAACAAGCCGAGAATTCATCTCCTGCTACTTTTAGTTTACAATTAAACTATTAAGATTAATTGTAAGAGATTCAGGATTTTATTCCTCCCATTCTTTTAATGAATCCACTAAATCATCAGGTCTGAAACTCATCCAGCCAAGTAATATACCGGCTTGATGATTGTCGAAACGCTGTCCAATTAACGGCAGCAGCGCGTAGAACCGCGGTTTCTTCCCAAGCCACCACCAGCGGTAAAGCAGCACATAGGGGATCACTACGTAGAAAAACAAGAATCCGTAAATGGCGTACAGGATTCGGAAAGCCGCTGGTTTGTAAATATTCAAATTGGTTGCGAGGGAAGCACCAAAAAGACCAAAGGAAAGAATCACAAAGATTCCAACCATGCTAAATATGATCTTGGACGCCTGCCCAATAATCCCCCATACGCTGAAATTCTCACGTCCATCTTGGTATATCTCCGTTTCCCGTTTCGCTTCCGCATTCCCAGCAGCTAGATCGGCTTTTAACGAGACAAGTTCGTCGTCGTATTTAATCGGATCGGAACCAACAGGAAGTTTATCGTACCAGGTGGTTGAACTATCAAGACGTTTCAAATTAGCATATAAATTAGGCGGAACCGGCGTCCCTTTTGCCTTCAAGTCGTCAATCTGTTTTTGCGTCGCTGCCCGTTGATCGGCTATGAATTTCACAAAGGCTGCTCGTTTCACAAGTGAGCCTTGAAAGTTCTGGATTTCCAACATTTGTTTCCCGCCTCTGTATTCGGTCACCTGCGCAGCCGTCATTTTGCTCTCGCGCACAGTATCTTGTTCTTTGAGCACCATGTCGCGTAATTGCTTTTTATCGGCCTCAAGTCCAGGCGTCTCCTTTTTCCGAAGGGTGTCGCCAATCTGCTGAAACTCCGTCACAAGACGTTCGCGGGCTTTCCGATTTGTCTCTTGCGCCGCCGCAAACGCCTTGTCGGCCTCGGGGTCATTTGTGACCCGAAACAGTTGACGTTCCAATAAACTCATTCCTGAATGATGCGCCGGTCTTATTTCGTGTGAAGGGCCGCAAGCAGGGTCTGATCGGCACCACCGTTCTTAATAACGCCCAGTGGATTCTGCGACGCCGTCACCAATTCGCATTCAGAGCGGGTTCCATAGATCCGCTCGGGGGTACAGGAGCTGTGATGAGGAACCTTTAGGCACCACCGGCCCGTCAAGTCCTCGCCAACAAAGCACCAGTGCTCTTTGGTACCTCGCGTCGCCTGCGTGGCGGTAGCTGGTAATCCAGGCCCGCTGGGTGCCGTGTCGACGGTTTGAAGCGCGCCGTACGGCCCGATGCCTGCCGCCGTTCCGGCGCTAGGCAACCAATCCCACAAATGGCTCGCCGCCGTCAACCGATCACCGAGCCACGGGGAGTCGGCCCATTGATAATAGTTTACGACAAATAATACGAGCGCAGCGACCAGCACAACTCCGGCAATCACAATAACGGACCAACTCGTGGACCCAGAATTGAATGTTGGAAGTCCAGGTATGCCCGCGGCGGCATTGTTGCCTAGTAGGTTGTTTCCAGGCGTGTTCATCTCTAATTCAGGGTACGTTCTTCGTGGTGGCGGTTTATCTCACGCACCTGGTAGAGTATGCCGGGTGGATTGCTTTCCCTTGTTTGCTACGGCAATGAAAACGTCATCATTAGCGGTAACCCGCAGACGACGTATTTCTACAAATCGTTTGTGCGATACACGCATTTTTCGCAAGAACCGATCCAGGTTCCGCTCGACGGACCGAATCTGCCGTTAATGGACGCGCCCATTTTGCTGAAAGCGAAGATACCAAGACAGGGCGACTTGTTGAGCGACCTTGTGCTGCGATTCACATTGCCCGACATTTTCAGCAAAGCCTTTATTACACAAGACGCATCGGGTAATTATGTGTTGGACCGCGCCTATCAGTTCGCATGGGCCCGACAGATTGGTGTGCGCATTATTGATACAATCACATTCACAATTGGCGGTCAGAAAATCCAGGAATTCAACAGCGACTGGATCAGCGCACGGGCCGCTATGGATATGAACAATACGCAGTACGCCAAGTGGCGGTACATGGTGGGCGATGTTCCGGAACTCTTTGATCCGGCGAACGGCATTTACGCCGATTTGTCGGGCGGCGTACCGGCCTATCCCAATGTAGTTGCGTGGCGGGGTCAACCGTCGCAAAACAACGCCCCTAGCATTCCTGGACGGATTATTCGGGTTCCGCTGGGCCTGTGGTTTAGCGACTATATCCAGAATTCGCTGCCGCTTGTGGGCCTTGAATACCACGAAGCGGAGATCCAGATCTTGCTGCGGCCGATCCGCGATTTGTATACGGTCCTGGATCCTAGCGGCGTGCGGGTACGACCGGGCGTACGCGCATTGCCGTATATTCCAAGCGATCAGTATACACAGATCTGGAACCCCGCCTTGTACGGCCCGCTTCCCCCGACCCTTGCGAACTTGTACGTCGCCGATACAGACCCGCGCGAGACGATGCGCTACTTCTTAACCGACATTAGCGGCGGGGTTCCTGTGAATGACGGTTGGCCTTTGAACGCGACGCTAGAAGCAACCTACACTTTCCTACGAACCGAGGAGCAGCTTGTATTTACACGAAACACGTTGCGCTACAATGTACGCCAGGTTCAGAATTTCCCGTTTTATGGAATCAATACACGAGCCACGTACCGGTTGGATGTACACAATATTGCGAGTCGCGTGATTTTCTTCACACGACGCAGCGATGCGATCCCGTATCGCAATCAATCCACAAATTTCACAAACTGGATGTATCCGACCGCGCCCCTAAGACCCTACGTCACCCGCTAACAGGAATGCCGGCGATCGTGGGTCGCAGCGGCCTGAACATTGCGGGCACGCAGCGTCGCATCCTGCGCGATATTTTCCTCACAGCCAATGGACAACCGCTGTTTAATGCACAGGACAGTGCCTATTTCTCAGAGTACGTACCGTATCGCTATCACAAGGGAGACGGTATGCCGTTTAATGATTTAGGTCTCGCGACGCAGACCGAGATGTGGCCTATTCACGCCTACAGTTTCGCACTGGACGCCAGCGCTCCTGATCAGCCGACCGGCACGTTGAACACAAGCCGCATTGATCGTTTCGAAATGGATGTGGATGTGGAGCCCATTCCGTTCCTTGCGAATTATACGTATGAATTACAGGTGTTTGTGGAGACGTTAAATTTCTTGGAGATCAGCAGCGGCATGGGCGGTCTCAAGTTCGCCAAGTAGGGTCGTTAAAAGATGGTTTAGTCGCAAGATCTTACATTGGATCTTGCGACTACTATAGGGCAAAATGATTAGAGGATCGCACTGTTCGACAAGTAGGGGAATCCCGCAAACGGGATAGACGCGTCGCTCGGGTAGCTATACTTGCCGCAGAAGATAAACTTTGGGAAGAACAAACATATTCAAAAAACTTGTGAATTCGGGATCGGCTGCGATTTGAATACAAACGGCTTGAATATCGTCCCCCTCCAAATCCCAGGTTATGTTCATTTTGGACCCTTCAACGCACGTACGAACGTTCAAGGCAGCCATGTTAATATTTCAAAGATTTATTTTGTCGCGTGGTTGCGCGGCGCATCTAGTACTTGGTCACCCACCAGTCATCGTGGAAGTAAGGCGGGACCTCCGTGTACGACTGCGACACAATCGTCTTGCTCGGTCCCTCTCTATACAGCGTATCAATCTGTGAGTAGTTCAGAGCAAACGCATAGTACTTCAGGCGCGACACCATTCCCTTCATCGCTCCGTCCACCGCAAACTTGGCGTCGATGCGATCCGTGGGATTCTTGGGGAACTTCAAGGGCGCCATGACGTACACGTTGCCGTAGTTGAGTTTCGGCACAACATCAAATTCATGGCGGACCGTGACGTTGCCGTTGACGTAGACGTCCAAGTACTTGCCCTTGAGCGTGATCACCAAGTGGAACCACTTGCCTACAGGCACATTCGGGATTTCCACGTAGTTGTCCCACTTGGTCGCCGAGTTCATGTAAAGCCGCAGCGTGTTTTTGCTGCCCTCCACAAACAGTCCAGGCGCCAGCAAGGGGAACGGATCCTTGCCGCCCTTGTGGAAGATGTGCTTCAGCTTAGTCACATCGGTGCGCGTGCCGGCGCCGCACGAATCCTTGGTGAACCCCTCAAACGTCTCGGGGGAAATAAAGATATACGCGGAATAACTGAACTCCATACCGTTCGTCTCGTTCATGGAGTTGTAGATCAGGGGAACACCGGAATCGGGCGCCTGAACAATCACCTGCTGAGTGGGCGTGGTGTCGCCAAACAGCACAGCCGATTGCCGATCAAACCGCGTCACGGCGTCTACCACATTTTCCACAATCGTGATGAGCAGGTACAGTGTAATGATCGCAACCGCCGCGAGCAGAATCTGCGCAACAAGTCCGGAACCGGTTACATACGACAGGACGCCGGATGCGAGTCCGCTTGCCGAATTGCGGGCCACATTTCGTGCTGCTGTGATGTTTTCCATCGTCTCTATTCCTTCGCATATATTTGTTCCACGGATCATGTTTGTTCCGTGGATCAAAAAGACCAGCGGAATAAATTGTTTGAAGTCCAGGATTTATAATTACACAACAAAGCCCTTCTGCTGGCCGCCGGCACCGCTGTACGTCAACTTGATGCCCAGCTTCTCCGTCAGGTACCCCAGGAAGCCTGCCGCGCCACGAGGACCGGCCTGGTAGATGGAGTAGATCCGATCCGGGGTGAGCGTGTAGGCAAAGAACTGGACGCCGCTGATCTTGCCGCCGAAACCACCCTTCGCACCAATCGTGATCGCCTGGCGACCGGTGGTGGGTGCTACCGGAATCTCGGGCAGGACGCAGCTGCGCGCCAGCTTGCCGTCGTAGAACACATCCACAATGCGACCGTTGACGCTGATCGTGACGTTGATCCACCGCTGAAGGTCCACATCCACCAAGTCGCACATGGGCGTCTCCACAGAGGGGGAGAACATCGCCGCGCCCTGCGAGCCGGAAAGGAGCGCGTCAAAGTTGCTGTAGTTGTTGTAGCTCGTACCGCCCTGTGTGCCCTCCGTCTTCACACGGATCATCATCTTAGACTCGTTGGGGTAGAGGATCGTCGTCAGCAGGGAAGACGACTTGTCGGCAGAGTCCACAATCTGGAGCACGGACTTGGCGAGTCCAGCACGGTAGTCCCATGTGTTGACGTACATCCAGAAGCTGAGCGTGTACTCACCGCCCGACTTGACGCGCACACGGGGCGAATCGGGTAACGGGAAGCTCTGGGGCGCGTTAGCATCCACCTCCACATCCAACACGTTCACCTCCAGGTCGGAACCGGCGACCAGGAACTTGTACAGGTAGTACAGCGCAACCAGGAACACGACCACATACACGGCATTGGTGATGGAACCGCGGTTGTTCGCAGCATACATGCGCAAAGTGTCCATTTCTACTTATCAGCCCACATATTAAAATCAGGCGTATTCGTAATCCACGTAATTGAGCGGCCCCGCATTGAAACTGTAGGCGCAGAAACCGACCTTGCAAAACATGTCGCCGATCTTTTTAAGCACATCCGACACGGAAACGGTCTTGTCGGGGATGCGAGGCTTGCCGCGCAGATCCACGTTCTTCTTGTAATTGCGCTGGACCTCTTCCATTGTAAGACGCCGAGGCCACGCCTGGAACAGGCCGGCCTGTCCCGAGAAATCCGGAACGGTTTCGAGAAGCACGCCCACCGGGTACAGCACAGGCACGTTTTCCATGAGTGCGGATTTCACCAGGTTTCCATTCAAATACACGTCTACGCTGCGACCTTCCACAGACACAAGCACCTGGTTCCAGCGTGCGGCTACCACATCCGGAATGTCTATGTTTACACGTGTGTCGCGCTTCAAAATCGCAGTATCGGCAAGCGGCTGCGCTGTAATGCGCGCCATTTGATGGATCGGATCCAGGGTGATTGTGCCGACGCCTAGGATGCTGATGAGTGGCTTGAAGCGGAATTCACCGCGCGGGCCGCCAATCGGAATTCGCTCCGCGTTTGTATCGTCCATGTACACAAACATGCTGAACGTGAAATTGTTACCGGTCTTTGTGCTGAGTTGGCTCTGATCAAACAGCGTTTCCTGGTTGCTCTTGGAATCACCACTTGTTCCCGCCAGATCATACGGTCCCAGAACCGTCACATCTTCCGCTTTTGGTCGGAAATAATAATAGGCAGCGGCTCCGACAATCAGCAGTATTATTACTGCTAGAATAGTGTAAGTGCGCGATGAAATTGCCGGCACTTTGGAAGCAACGGTATTTTCAATGGAGGAATACAATTCCATCTCTTTACAAAGGGTTTAGCATTTTAGCGCGTTGCCGTATTGGATCGCGGGTGTAGCAGCTGCTCCTGGTTTCACGTTGGAAACGGAGTCGGCTACATCGCAAATGGCGCGTTTCTGCGCAAAGCCAGGCAGCCGAGGATCGCAAACGGCGCCCATTTCATCCGCCGATAAAGGCCGAGGCCAGATGTACAGATTCTGAATCTGCGCCTGCGCCGCCGCCGATCCTGCGAGACCGTACCACACATCCTCCACTTTACGCGGTGTTCCTGAAAGCACTTTGGTGATTTCAAGCCGGCAGTTCAGGTAGACTTCTAG
>Ga0214921_10007329_pt1 | contig 14751 bp, 7 predicted proteins | sample LL1505_MetaG_FD_177992 | JGI IMG/M metagenome (GOLD analysis project Ga0214921, IMG submission 177992) | Freshwater microbial communities from Lake Lanier, Atlanta, Georgia, United States - LL-1505 | ecosystem: Environmental > Aquatic > Freshwater > Lake | place: USA: Georgia | collected 2015-05-28 | reverse complement strand
GTATTGAATGTTGACAGCGAATCGAATAATGCATATGCATCAATCAAGACAACTGGTACTCTTGCACATACTTACTCAACCACAACAGATGTTGTTGATAGATTTACAATGAGTTCAAATAGCGTAAAATCTATTAAATATCTAGTTCAAGCAATCAGTTCAACAAATCAAGTATTTACAAGTGAATTTATAGTACAGGTAAGTACATATAGTGCAGGTTCTTGTAAATATATACAGTATGCATCAGTAAGTCAGGATGGTGGATTTACTCTAGATATTACAGCAGAACTTTCAGGAACAACTGTATCAGTAAAACATAACGGATCTTCAATCAGTGCATCAATATCATTGGTAAAGGTAATAAAGCAAGAAATTTGAAATGACAGACTTAAATAAATTTAATTCTAAATCGGGATTTGATTTTGATCTAAACAATATCACATCCAAGATAAGATTGGATTTTGATACAAATGTAGAAAATCCAAAAAATTATATTTTGGGAATAAATGATACACAAGATCAATTTATTCTTGTAGATCCAAATGAATTAACAAATACAAATATTATAGAAAATACCTTAGATTTATCAGTACTGGAACAAGGATATTTTGGTAATGTAAATCATTATGTTTTTGAAAAATTAATAAATCCAGCAACAGTTGGTTGCTCTAATTGTGATTCTTCAACAGATGTAAATGAATTATTTTTAAAAACAGGTAATATACCAACAATAAACAATGAAGTTATTGCAGAATTTGAAATTTCGCCATCTGCCATACACACATTAGAAATAGATTTAGTTGGTCATAGAAAAGTTTGTGATGATTCTGGTAACTGCTATGATACATGGAATACTTTGGGTGAAGAATTTATTCCAAAGAAATTAATTGCAACCCCACCATATCCAAATACCGTTATTGATAGAGAATTTGAAAATGCTTTTATAGATTATAGTTGCTGTCCATGTTGTGAAGCAGAATATTCATATCAACAAGGATTAATAAGTATAGAAAAAAGAAATGAAATTTGTGAAACATCAAATGTTTATATTAAATCAACAGTGGCATTTCCTACTTTCTATGATTATTGTCATAATTTAAGATATAATGCTATATTAGAAACAAATCAAGTAGGTTCAACTTCCTCTATTTGTGATCTGATAGAATCTAGTAAGTACACATATGGTACACAAATAGATACAACTCTATCACATTGTTCAACTACTGCATTTACAGCATCATTTATTAGTGCAACAGGTCCAAATACAAATCCTCAAGCACCAAATACTCGTCCTCCCCCATACAATCCAGATACAAGACCTAGAGGACCTCGTACACCCGATACTCGCCCTTCACTTCCTCCTGATACTAGACCACCAGCACCAAATCCATTTACTGGATCTGGTGATACTGGACCATATAATCCATGTGAAAAAGATCCAACAACTGGAAGGTATGACTGTGGAGGTAATTGTCTTGCACAATGTTGCTGCAAAGAAGACCAAGGTCATCGAAAAGATATGCCAGACGATTGTTCATTTAGGTCTGGCTCGGGGCCAACATGTACTATAAGTTGCGATTCTGTAGATACAAAACAAGCAATAGGATCAATTAGATGTGGTCCAGTTGGTGCGGATGGAGAAAATCGTATTTATTCTGGTTGTTGTTGTCTTAGTAGTTCTTGTGAAGATCCTGACAGTACTGAGTGTGAAACAGCTTGCGAATTAGCAGCCTTTTGTAAAAACAATCCAAATCATCGTGACTGTTGTAGTAGGCCAAATGGGTGCACTCCCTCTGGTGGGGGCGGCGGTGGCGGCGGTGGTGGCGGTGGCGGAGGCTCAGATTGCACAACAAATCCATGTAGTTCTGGTTGTCCAAACGCAGGAACATGTGCATGTGATCCGACTCAGTGCACTAATCCATGTGATACAGATCCTTGTGGTGCTGGTTGTTCTGGTGCAGGTTCGTGTCAATGCAATCCAGCAAGACAAGACTGTATTTGTGCAGCAAATCCATGTAGTTCTGGTTGTCCAAACGCAGGAACATGTGCATGTGATCCTACATTACCTGGATGTGGTGGAGGTGGTGGGGGGAATCCCGGTTTTTGGTTCTGTGGAAACAGATGCACCGATACAGATGATAGTGATAAAAAATGTGAATATTGGGAACCAGTTCCTGGTAATGAATTTCCACCAATGTGTGAAGCAACTGAAGGATATCGATGTGATGTATTAAATAAATATTCCACACAAACAGAATGTATTAATAAATGTAAATGTTATTATGATTGTAGATCTGGCGGTGGTGGACGAGATATAAACAGTTGTAGTTATGCTGGATTTGAACCAGGAACTTATAGTAATCTTCAAACCTGTAGAGATAGTTGTTTAACAATACCACTAACATATAATTGTGTAAATTTTAGTTGTCAAGAGGTTACAGATGGCTCTGGTTTCTTTGCTTCAAGAACTGCTTGCCAGGCACAATGTGGTACATATAGTTGCCCAGCAACTGGTCCAACTGCTAGTTGTGTTTTTGTTTCTGAAAATCCAAATGGATATTCTAATAGAAATGAATGTGATTTAAATTGTAAAACTACTTGGTGCTGTAACGGTTATGCACCGGGATGTGTGATAGATCCATTAGCAACTTGCTCAACTACTTCATGTATGGAAGTTACAATAGCCCAATGTTTGAAAAACGGTCAATGTAGTAATGCCCAAACATTTACTTCACAATCAGATTGTTTACAAAATTCTTGTTGTGGTGGTAAACACTGGGAATGTAAATTTAAACCCGGTCAAACTCAAGATATTCCTGGAGCAAAATATTGTGCTGAAATAGAAGGTATTAAAGATCCAACTATTCCTGGTGAATATTCTACAGAAGCAGATTGTAAAGCAGTATGCGGCAAGAGTTATTACTGTGAAAGTTGTTCTTGTAATATAAAAACAGGATTAAACGGATCTGAAACAGGATGTGATACAAGTTGTACTATAAAAACATATAGATGTGATAATGGTCAATGTATTCAAGATGTATGTCCAACACCAGCAAACCCAGGTTTAACATATACACAATGTAAATTACAATGTGGTAGATGGCGTTGTCCTCTAACATCACCAGCAACATCAAATACTCCATGTACATTTGTTGGAGATACTGCAGTTGGTTATACGGATCAAGCAACATGTTTATCTCAAACATATTGTAATATAACTCCAAGATATGTTTGTGAAATACAAACTTGTCCATCAAGACCGGACAGACCAACTGGTTCTCTCTGTGTACAAACATATTCAGAAGACCCAACATTAACATATTATAACACTTTTGAAGAATGCCGCGATTCTGCTTGTATGGACGGTATTGATCAGGGACCAAGATATAAATGTGTAAATAATGATTGTAAATTTATAGATTATTGTGACGGTGATGGTGATTTTACAACTATAGAATCATGCAGAGAGAGTTGTTGGGGTTGGAATTGTAAAAATAATATTTGCACACAAGAAGCTGGTTCAACTATAAATCATGATACCTGTTCAGAAACATGCCATTGTAAGTTTAAAAAGATAATAAATTCTAATGGTTGTGCAGAATGTAAAAAACTGTGTGGTAGAAATCTAGCAAGAGACAATAGAACATGTGATGAATGGGGTGCAAATTGCACAGATTTGACAAATTATTTCAATACTGAAACAGAATGTGTAAATAATATAAGAGACAATGATGAAGGTCAATATGTTTGCTTAAAAGGCGGTTCTTGTGGCAAGATAGAAGACAATCCAGATTCTTCAACATATTGCAATACATATTGTAATAAACAATTATGTACAAATTCATGTGAAGGTGGATATGGATTTAAATGTAATATTACTAGATGTATTCCAACAAATGGTTGCGAGATACCAGATTATAGTTCAGAAGATGAATGCAATAAATATTGTGGAGTAACACCAAATGGATTTAATTGTAAACTTGTAAATAATGTATATACATGTATTGCTGCAATTCCAGCACAAACAGATGAAGGTACTGGTTCTTCTGGTAGCACTGGCGAATTCCCAACACTAAATCTATGTAAAACATTTTGTATAAATGATTTTGGTTGGAACTGTAAAGGTAATAATTGCGTAAAGGCAATAGATGCACCGGGTCAATATAAAACATACACAGAATGTGCAAAATCATGTATAATTCCAAATCAAGGACCATGTGGTGATGAACCATCAAGTCTAGAAGCAACATTAATTAATAATCAACAATTTAATTCATATTCAAGTAATTTAAATATTCCACCAATTGAAAATGCCCCAGTAAGTTCGTTCTTTGCTCCTATAAATTATGGCTTATTGCATGATAATAGAACTCTTGGTATTTTACCTGGATATTGTGAAAATTATATATTCCCACAATATAATGATTCGTACCAGAAGTCATTAGATTATTCATGTGAAAATTATACAGATTTATATTATTATAATACTAATGTGAACTGTTCTACTTATTGGAATAGAAAATTAAATATAGAATCTTCTGACTATGGTTCATCCGTAGACACTACTACTACTACAAATGCAGAATTTGCTTCAAGTATTAATAAATTTAATACAAGATCAATGCATTGGTTAAATGGTGGATATTTCTATGGTGTAGAAGGTCTAAGAAGCAATATCTATGAAGAAAAAGGAACAATACATTTTAATACAAGTGTTAAGTATGATATTGTTGATTCTACATTAGAACAAGCATTAGATTTTATACCAGATTTTTCGTATAATGGTGTTAGAAGATTATATTCACATGAAATTCAGCAAGGATTAAGATTTACAAATGGCAAAATATTTAAATTAAATCCTGCCGCAAATTCATTATCATTCAGTTACAATATATTTAAAGTAAAAGGAACATTTGATATTCCAGTCATAGTACCAATTATTAAATATAATAATATCACAAAAGCATTTGCATCTGCTTCTTACGAAGATGTATTGTCTGTAAGTGATTGTGGTTCTCGTAATTGTGATAGTAATACATTAAGAAGTTCAGTATATTCTGATAATATATTGGTTATGTTGAGTACTGGAAATATAACCCACTATCCGTTAAGCAATGAACAAGTAAATTATACAGCACATAATACTGCTTCATTCATTATGGTGGATAATGTTTATAATACCTTCTATTATGACTTTGTAACTCCTATTAAAAATGTATATACCAAATATATGGAATTACTAAAATGTGATATTTCTCCAACTTTAAATAATAATTATTTTATTAGTAATTCTATTGATTCACCATATCCAATAGTAACAACATCAATAACACTAACAGATGGAATTCTAAGTTATCCAAACCATAAGTTTAGATGTAGTATATTAGGTGATAGTACGACAGATGAACCATATTTAATACTAAAGGATGATTCCGGTTTACTCTATAATCAATATAATGAAAAAGATGAATCCGATTCAGCATTTAATGTTTTGATTAAAATATTAGATTATATTAAAATAAATTATCCAGACGCTACCCTGCATATGTCTCTTTACGAGGATAGTTTAAGATCACCAACAATTTTAGATAAAAATAAAAATATTTTAGATCCTGGCACTTTATATGTTTCTCATGAAATAATAGATGATCCAGAAGATACAAGACCAAATCAAAAAGTAATTAAATTCAAATTATCAAAACCAATAAAAAATGCAACATATTTTAATAAAACTTTATCTTCATTAATGAAGATAGGAAATAGAAGTACTTGGCTATTAATGATTAAAGCATCTTCTATGATAGGTGGTTATAGAAATAATACAATAGAAACAACATCTGCTGTAAATAAGGATATTAGTGAAACAGAAATTAAATACGAACCAATGTCACCAATATCAGTAATATCAGAAACAACATTATTTAATGAAACATCTACGCGCTTCTCAACACCAGACTATACTTCAATTAGATCCTATACGAATGAAATTATACCACTAAGAGGTTCGGAATATTCTACTAATGAATTATCAAATTATCCAAGAATAAGATATGTTAGAAAAGTTGATGGTAAATTTTATATTCAAGTTTTAGCAGGTGCATTCCCATATTATCATTCATTAGTACATTATCCAGCAATTAAAGAATTAGAAAAATGTACAACTACTATGCAGACACAAGGATTATGTGTTGGTAGAGTTGTAGAGAATAGTTTAAAGAAAATCTGTGGTAAATCTACTGATTGGTATAACCATGTTGCTAGTACAAAATGGATGTGCCATATTAAACATACACAGTTTGGTTCAGATCCAATCGAATATACAGAGACAGAAACTACAAAACAAGTAATAACAGGACCAAATCAAAAGTATATTGGTAAAATCCCACAAGGTAGTATTTTCGCAGTTAATGGTAACCCCAATACTGGAACTGGAAATGGACTTGGTATTAGTAATCGCGTAGTTGGTGGTGTAGAAGAAAAAGAACTAAGAACAGAAGCAAGGTAAAACAGTAGCACTATGAGCACAGAAAATAAAATTGTACCGTTCAATTCTCCAAATGGATTTGATCTAGGAAAAATAGAAAATATTTTAATATCTGGTAATAAAACACTATCAGATAAATTATTAATTGTAAAATATGATGGTCTTACTGGAAAATATATTTTAGTTCCACAAGAAATAAAAACAATACATGGAAACACTAGTGTAAAATTTGTTCTTGGTATAAATAATTATAATTATAATGAAAATTTAATATTTACAAAAAAGACAGAAACAACGAATGATGAAATAATATTTTCTGTTGGTATTGATATAGTTAATAAAACTAAAGGAATGGTGAGTATAAAGGGACAACTACTTGCAAAACATGTAGATACAACAGATACATATCATAATTTTATATTTTCTACTGGTATGAATATACCGTATGAACAAAAAACACCAATATATGCAAGAACAAGAAATTTATATGATAAAAATGTATATTTATTTGATTCTAAAAATATAATATCAGTAAATAGACAGCAATATATTAGAAGTGAATATTTAGATATACTGCAAAAAGAATATTTGATTCCTACATTTTCAACAATAGGAAATATTGAAGGTAGTATTTCTACTTCTGTATTACCATATATTGAATTTAATGAGTCCACTAATGGATTATTTACTTTAAATATTAAATGTAATCCATTATTAAAAGAAAAAACAAAATATATAAATTGGTTCGGAAATTTTGAATTAACAGTAACAGCAACATGACATACACACCATTTAATGCTAAAGGTTCTTTTGATCTTGGTAGACTAAACAATCTATTTTTATTGTCTAATAGTGATATATCAGATAAAATTTTAGTATTAAAGCATGATACACAAACAGGTAAATATTATCTATCACCACAATCACAAATAAGTGAAAATATACAATATCAAGATGAAATTGTGATAGGAAGCGGTAAGTCGTATTTTCATAAATCAACATTTGTAGCAAATACAAAATCTAATGATTATAAGACCATAAAAAGTTATACAATACCCGTTCCAACAAATCGATCAAATAAAAGTAAAATATATTTAAGTCTTGATATTGATTTGTATGGTAAATCTTCTGATACAGATAGTAATGAATTTTATAATTTTACAACAGGTTATAATGTAATAAGTTCTTCTTTCAATACTTTTGCATCAGCAACTGGTGATGACCCAACTCAACCAGATTGTGTTACTACATTTGGTACAGATTGTGAGTGCCGCCCTGGCTGTAAATTGTGTATAAAAACAAATTTAGGTCTTTGTTCTCTTTCAACGGGTAAATGTAAATGGCAATGTTGTTGTCAAGATATTTCCCCTCCACCAGTACAACTATGGGGATGTTCTGGATCACCAAATTATAATTGTGTTCAAAGTTATGCTGGAACATACAATACACAGCAAGAATGTGCTTCTTCGTGTGTTGCACCTCTTGGTTCATGCTGTACAACTTCTATCAATGGCGGAAAAACTTGTCTAGAATCTGTTTCTGAGTCATATTGTACATCATTAGTTACACCATCGGGACCAGTAGTAAATTCTGAATTTTTTGCAAATACAACATGCAGTCAAATAACATGTGTAACTCCTGATAGATGGAGTTGTACAGGTTCTCCAAACTATTCATGTATTAAAAATCCTTCTGGTGCGTATTCTTCTGAGATTGATTGTTTAACATCATGTGTAGCCCCAACTGGATCATGTTGTATAACATCATCAGATGGTAGTAAAAACTGCACTGCTGGCGTAACAGAAGCGTACTGCACATCTTTGATAGGTGGTTCAATTACTAATACTACATTTTATGTAAATAAAGTTTGTGCTGATGTAAATTGTAGAGTAAGACCACCAGTAAAATGGACATGTACAGGAGATCCTGGATATCTTTGTGTTTCCGGAAGTTCTGGACCATTCAATTCTAAAGCAGATTGTGAAACTTCATGCAAAGCACCACCACCAATTGGTTGGTCGTGTGTTGCAGATCCTGACAGCGATCAAGAATGTACAGATAAAACAAAATGTATACAACAAATTAATGGTGAATTCTCATCAGAAGAAGATTGTTATAATAGTTGTAGTAAATTTGACATAGGCTATAATTCTTCTAGTATTGGAATTTCAGGATCTTCTCCTGCATGGGCAACAGAATTTCCAATAGATAGAAGTACCCTCACATATGATTACAAACATATACCAGGTTCCTTTACAGTATTGATGTATGCAGATTATAATAAAATAGGAACAAATTTAGAAACACCTTATGGAAATTTAATTCCTGTTATGTTTGGTGCTGAAAATAGACATCCATATTATGAAGATGTTATTAAAAATAAAATAGATGATCAGTTATTTGGTGAACAATTTAATCAATATTTAAATAATATATTAGTTCTACAACCAAATTATTCTACACTAAACAATCCAATTTCAGAAAATAAAAATAATATTAAACACTATCCTATAGTAACAAGCAGCATAAATAATAATGGTGATTTGGTATTGACAATTAGGGCAAAGAGCCTACAATACTCAAACGAACAAATACACTGGTTCGGTAAAGTTGAAATATTTGTATCTATTACATAAAAGGAGAAAACTGTGAAAGTTAAATTGATTGATATCTACAATTCTGTACCCGTAATGAACAAGATTCTTGAGACTTCAATGAGTGCATCTTTGGCATTTCAGATGACAAAGCTTCTAAAGACTTTGAATGATGAAATGAAATCCATTGAAGATCAGAGAGTTAAATTGGTAGAAAAATTCGGTACTAAGCAGGAAGGTAACGATACTTTGATGGTTTCTGATGAAAATAAGGACAAGTTTATGTCTGAATTTGGAGAATTACTCAATACTTCTGTTGAAATCTCATGGGAACCTCTAAGTGTCACAAAAGTTGACGGTTTACAACTAACCGTCAATGATATGGCTAGAGTTCAATTTTTATTCAAAGAATAATTGAATATTTAAAAAATATAAGAAATCTCTCCTTTATAAATAACAAATAAAGGGGAGATTTTTTTATGGCAAAACCAGCCAGCAGACAAGCACTAAAAGACTATTGTTTACGAAAATTAGGGTATCCCGTAATTCAAATAAATGTGGACGATGCTCAAATAGAAGATCGCATAGACGATGCTCTTCAATTTTTTGCAGAATATCATTTTGACGGTGTTGAAAAAGTTTATATTAGAAAACAGATAGAACAACGAGATATTGATCGCGGTTATATTGATTTAACAGAAAGAACAATAGCAGTTCCGAATAATCTCATACCTATTGTAGATGCAGATGCAATAGATCCCGATGGTCAGTCTATCATATCAGTAACAAAAGTATTTCAATTATATGATACCCTTGGTGGAACAGGCATGTTTGATGCGCGCTACCAGATTGCTCTGAATGACTTATACGGTCTTCGTACAAATACTTACAGTCAATCCCTAATTACATATGCAATTACAAGAAGTCATATGCAGATGTTGCAAGATCTTTTAACTCCAGAAAAGACTCTAGAGTATAGTCGCGTAACAAATAGAATTTATGTAAATATGGATTGGAAACAACAAGCATGGTTGGGTCAATATATTATGTTTGAAGCATATAAAATTTTAGATCCTCAAAAATATACAGATATTTACAATGATAGAGTTTTGAAAAGATATACAACCGAATTAATAAAACAACAATGGGGTTCCAATATGATGAAGTTTGGTGGAATGGAATTGCCAGGCGGAATAGTGATGAATGGATTGGATATATTCAACGAAGCAACTGTACAAGTAGAAAAAATAGAAAACGATATTCAAAGCAAGTACGAACTACCACCTCAATTTTTTGTAGGATAAAATGGCAATAAATCCATATTTTAAAAACCAAGGTTATAAACCAACACAAGATCTGATTGAAGAACTTGCTCAAGAAGCAATACAAGTAAATGGGATAAATGTAGTATACATTGTAAAAACTACAGATAAAATTGATACTTTATTTGGTGACAATGCTCTTGGTAAATTAAAAAATTCATTTTCAATTGAAATGTATTTACAAAATGCAAAACAATTTGAAGGTGAAAGAGAAATAGTATCTAAATTTGGTATGGAAATAAAAGAGAGTGTTACTCTTATTGTTTCAAAGAAAAGATTTAGAGAAGAATCGTTTAAATTACCAGAAATAGGTAACAGACTTTATCCAATGAATAGACCAATTGAAGGTGATTTAATTTATCTACCATTAGCACCAACACAAGATAATTTATATGAAATTAAATTTGTTGCAAACGATGACATGATGTTTCAACAAGGAGATTATTATACATTTAGATTGGATTGTGAACTCTTCAAGTATTCTATGGAAACAATAAATACTGGTTTCAGTAAAATTGATGATATGGAACAGGAATTTACAAAGACAGAAACAACTGTTAAAGATGGAACATATATTATGGATAATAAGAAACCAAATGATAACTTTATTATTGAATCCTCTGCTTCTGATATTATTGATTTTACAGAGAAGGATCCATTCTCACAAGGAAATTATTGATGTTTACAACTTTCTATCATGGTACAATTAAAAAAATAGTAACAGCATTTGGTACTTTATTTAATAACATTTATGTTGTTAGAACAGATGGCACTGATACTAAAAAAATAAAAGTTCCTTTAATATATTCTCCCAAAGAAAAATTTGCAAATAGATTAAATCTTGATGTGGATAAAACTCTTGTACAGACTGTTCTTCCTAGAATGGGATTTAGTATAACAAATATGTCATATGATGTTGATAGAAAGAAAAATTCAATCAATAAAAGATGGACTGAAGAAATAAAGGATAATGATCATATTTTTAAATATCGATATGAAGATGTTCCATACAATATAGATTTTGAATTGTATGCATTTTCAAGAAATATTGATGATGGATTACAAATAATTGAACAAATATTACCGTTTTTTACTCCAGAATTTACAATTACAATCAAACCAAATGTACTTGGTAATTTAATAGAGCGAGTTGATGTTCCTATAATTTTAAATAATATAACTCCATCAGAAGTCTATGATAGTAAATTTTCAGATGAAACTCGTGTCTTAACTTGGGATTTACAATTTACGGCAAAGACCTTCTTATATGGTCCTGTAAGAGAATCTGGACTTATTCGTGATATTGAAATAAATATGTTTGATATAAATGATATATAAAGTACATAGAATTAAAACGGAATTATAAAAAATGAAGAAAATATATGTCTCTAAAACTGATGGTAATGATTCGTGGAGTGGATTGTATCCAAATTCAAATACTGGACATACTAATGGACCAGTCCGAACACTTGAAAAAGCAAGAGATATAGCATCAAATACCATTAATGCTCAAGAAATAATTGAAATTATTATAAGAGAAGGTACATATAATTTTTCAACACCTTTTATTTTAAATTCGTCTAATTCTGGTAATTCTGCTACAGTACCTGTAGTATTTAAAGCATATAACGATGAAATAGTAAAATTAAGTGCTGCAAATAGTCTCGATCCTATTTCATTTTCATTAGTAACTTCCACTTCAAATCCTACAATTTATAATAGATTACACCCAGATGCAAAAGGACATGTATTTGTTTATAGTTTACCTTTAACCGATCTTGGTAATTTTACATCATATTGGAATGGTAAATATTTAGACCAACAAGATCAACTATCAAATACATGTAATGAGTACTTGCTTCCATATTCTGCATCACAGGGATATTGTCATAAAGGATCAGATTTACCACCAATCCCAGAACTAAGTGTTGATGGGGAACTCTATACTCTTTGTAGATGGCCAGCAGAAGGCTATGCAGAAGTAAAAGAAGTTGTTGAGGCTGGTTCTACTTCTGGAAATCTTTGTAATTGTATTACTTCAACTTGTCCTACAGGTAGTACTCCTTGTTATAGCACTACGAGTGATTGCAATTACACCAAATACACTGGTACTAATTCTTTCCTTAATGGTAAAATTCCACAAGTTCCTTGGGGAATAGATGGTATATTTAAATATGATTCTTCATATGACAGTGTTATTAGTAGATGGCCAAATCCATCAACTAATGAAATGTTTTTAGTTGGTTCATTTGCATATGATTATCAAAATGAAGGATTAAAGGTATTAGAGTTAGATAAAACAAATAGAACAATAAAAATAAATTCACATAGAACTACATATGGATTGATTCAATTTGACCAAGCATGTTATGGTAGAGCTGCAAATTCTTCAGAACAGGTAAATTGCAGTTGTAAGAATTCATCCGGAACAGAAACAATTCCACTATTATCACAAAAAATAAAAAATTGTACAACTGGTTTAGATACTTCTAGTTATATGGAATCAAATGATAATTTAGTTACTAGAAGATGGTCAACAACTAATCAACGATGGAGACAAGGTTATTGGGCAAATCAACATCCAAGAAGATGGTTTGCACTTAATATATTAGAAGAATTAAATTCTCCAGGACAATATTATATTGATAGAACAAATCAAAAATTATATATTTGGCCAAAATCACCATTACCTGGAGCAACAGATATACAATTATCAAAAGTAACACCATTTGCTTCTGATAATACACAAGTACCATATGAAACAGATAGAAAACAATCAATAATAAAAATTATTGGTGCAAATAATATTAAATTTGAAAATATTCATATATGCGATACTAGTGGTAATGGTATAGACATAATTCGTTCTAATAATATTACATTAAAAAATTGTAATATTTACAATATTAGAAAAACTGGTATAAGAATAATGGGTGGAACAAATAACAATATAGATGGTTGTAACATATACGATACAGGAGGTATTGGTATTTTAATTGGTGGTGGAGACAAAATTAAATTAACTAAATCATATAATACTATACAAAATTGTGATATAACAAGAACGGGAATAAACCAAAGAATTAATGCCGCAGCAGCATCAATTGTGTGCAATGGTGTTGGAAATATTATTAGAAAAAATAAAATTTATAATGTATCAACTCAGGCTATTAAATTGTCTGGTAATAATCATTTAATAGAATATAATAATATTCATGATATTCTTTTAGAAGTAGATGATGCTGGTGCCATATATCAATGGTCAAATATTTCAGACAGAGGAACTGTAATACAATATAATTTGTTTAGAAATATACAAAATAAATTAAGAGCAACTCCAATATATCCATCGGCTAATGCAAATGGATGTCATGGTGCAATTGGTAATGATCCAAATGGTGATAGTAATTTAAGAACAGATGGTTGGTTTGGTCATTGTGCAATTTATTTTGACAATTTTTCAGGTGGTTCTTTAATACAAAGTAATATATTTTATAAATGTGGAAATAAAGACGGAAAGCACTCTTTGGGTGCGATATTTACTAACATGGGTATAGATGTTCGAGCAATAAATAATATTTTTATTGATTGTCCATTAGCATTTGCTTCTCATCCAAATGTTGCATATTATCCAAGTGAAACTGCCAATGATGTAAATACAAAACAAATTACTGCATGGGAGACTCTATTAAACGATAAAGGTACTGCATATTATGATGGAACTCCAAATCCTGGTAATTTTAATGGATGGTCTGTACTATTAAATTGGAATGGCACAATATTAGGTGATGAGAATTCACAATCGTTTAAACAACTTCCAAAATTATTTGAATATAATTGGAAAGAGTTTGGTGTTATGTCACAATGCGATATAAGATCGGCCACATATAAAGCAAATTATCCTAATTTAATGGGAATTAAAGACGATTCTGCAACTCCAAATACATTTTTATATTTTGACTCAAGTTTACAAAAAATAAAAGTAAATACAAATTATTTAAGAGGAAATATTGCAAATAAAAATATATTTGTTCAAACTCCATATAAAACATCAACTTATAGTAGTTGGAATCAAATATTAAACACATGGACTACTACAAATGATCAGGTAATACAATATGTGGAAGATGCAGGATTTGTTGATATTATAAATGGTAATTTTAATTTAAACCCATCTTCTCCAATTCTTAGTAATACATTACACAAAAAAATACCAGTTGAAAAAATTGCAGGGTTCTATGAAGAAACAGAAGAAAATACAAGAGTTACAATAGACTTAAAAGATTTTCCAATATATTTTGAAAGAATGGATGGTGTTAATGCTACATGGGGAGAAGGAATTGGAGATGCC
>Ga0214921_10007328_pt1 | contig 14751 bp, 12 predicted proteins | sample LL1505_MetaG_FD_177992 | JGI IMG/M metagenome (GOLD analysis project Ga0214921, IMG submission 177992) | Freshwater microbial communities from Lake Lanier, Atlanta, Georgia, United States - LL-1505 | ecosystem: Environmental > Aquatic > Freshwater > Lake | place: USA: Georgia | collected... | reverse complement strand
ATCTGTGTCTTGCCATCTCCGTGCGGAATAACTGCGCCACCCAATTGTGGCGCTTGCATATTGTCGAATTCATCGCGCAACGCTTTTCTTGATTTTGGTTTACGTTTGCTGCTCTTACTTGCATTCTTTCCAAATGCACCTGCAGCGCCGCCGCGACCTGGGCCGCGATTAGGACCGCCACCTGGACGTTGCGGGCCACCAGTAGTTGGCGCACCAGTTGATGGACCTGCGGAACGATATGGACCAGACGATGCACCAGCACCACCAGGGCGAGTTTGATAATTTCCGGGACCACCGGTACTTGCCGGACGTGGTGTATTTGGTCGTGCTGCAAAACCTGGACGAACTGAACCCGGACGTGGTCCCGACATTCCAGGACGTGCACCTGGTGCACCTGCAGGACGTTGCGGCGGGCGTGGAACTGCGCCACCTGTTGAGAATGGATTGTTTCCAGGACGTGGTGGGCGCGGAACGTTTGGCGTTGTTCCACCAGCAGTTGAAAATGGATTGTTGCCGGGACGTGGAGTGGCAGGTTTGCTTTCTGCAACTGGCGCTTCACCATCTGAATTTGTAGATGGCAGTGGAGTTGCTGCTGGAGCAGATTGCGCAGCGCTTTCGGCGCGCGATGCTTTCAGCGCCTCTAAATCAACGCCGAGTTCGGCGGCGAGTTCAGCGGCAAGTTCAGGGTTAACTTCAGCAGTTTTCTTGGCAGCGGTCTTCTTAGCCGCAGCTTTCTTAACTGGCTTCTTCTCTTCAACTGGCTTGGCATCGGGATACATCTCGATTAGCTTGCGCACGACCGGCGCTTCTACAGTTGATGATGCTGAACGGACGAATTCGCCCATTTCTTGGAGCTTTGCAAGGACAACCTTGCTCTCCATACCGAGTTGTTTTGCCAACTCATGTACGCGGACCTTTGACACATTTCTCCTGTCTTGGCCCGCAATCTTTATTCTAGATATTTATCTAGGGATGCGAGCCTTAGTTGTACGACCTCATAATCTGAACGAGCTCATTTGAGTTTCATATCTTTCGCATCCATATCTGTGAAACGCTCCTTTAGGAACGTTATAAATTGTGTTACATCTGGCGCTTGCTCCAGCTTAAACGCTGATTTAAACGCTTTTCGATCTATCGCCAGATATCCGCACTCTAGGTGGAGCCAGGCTCCCCTACCGTGAGATTTTCTACCGATCGTTGGAGTTACTACCCCATCAATACAGTTAACTCGCAATAGCTGTGATGGTTCTTGAGATTTACGACAGACGATGCAAGTACGTATCGGTCTGATACTTCTTTGCATTTCAGCCATTTCTTTAACCATCAACAAGGGGTAAGGATAGCGAATCCCAGCGGATTCACCTAAATCCTTGCGTAACGAGCGCTTTTATTTAGGGGTTATAGGCGTATCGGGATGGATATCAATACGCCAACCGGTAAGGCGTGCAGCAAGTCGCGCATTCTGCCCATCTTTACCAATTGCAAGTGAGAGTTGGTAATCCGGAACAGTTACCTTTGCAGAGCGCGTCGCAAGATCAACGATCTCTACCTTGGTGACTTTCGCTGGTGATAGCGCATGAGCCACAAATTGCGCAGGATCTTCGGACCAATCGACGATATCAATCTTTTCACCATGGAGTTCTTCCATTACTGCGTTGGCACGTGAACCCATTGGGCCGATTAACGAACCTTTTGGTGAAACGCCGGCGCGATGAGAGCGAACTGCAAGTTTTGTGCGATGGCCAGCCTCGCGTGCAACTTCCATGATTTCTACGATGCGGTCGTTGATCTCGGGAACTTCAAGTGCAAATAGCTGTTTCACAAAGGCCGGGTGGCTGCGCGAGAGCATAATCTCGGGGCCTTTCATTCCTTGCTTGACTTCAACGACAAAACATTTGATTCGATCACCATGGTTGTAAACCTCACCAGGAACTTGTTCTTGTGGAGGAATTCGACCTTCAACTTTTCCAAGGTTTACGTTGATCATTTTGGGATCACGACCCTGTTGCACGATGCCAGAGATAACATCGCCAACAGATGCGCTAAATTCTCCAACGATTTCAGCATCATTTGTTGCTCGCATCTTTAACTTGATGACTTGGCGAACTGTCGATGTTGCGGTGCGGGCAAAGCCTTCAGGTTCGTCGCGATCTTCTGAAATGCGCTCACCTAGTTCGTTGAAATTTGGAACCCAGATAACTATCTCGCCAGTTTCACGGTCAATACTGGCGCGCGCTTGGCGCTTTGGAGCATCGGTTTCGTAATAAGCGGTTAAAACGCCGGCTTCGATCTCTTTGATGAGATCTTCGAGCGGCATCTCTTTATGTGTTGCCAGCGCGATTAGCGCATCGACATCAACTTGTCCTTTATTCATCAGCAGCCTCATCGCTTACATCTGAAGCAGCTTCATCTTTGCGGTTAAACTCAATCTCAACCACTGCTCGCTTAATGTCAGCGAAGTTAACTTGATGGGTCTTTATGCGTCCCTTAATGTTTTCAACCAGAGTTGCAGTCACTTCGTTAAATTCTGTTAGTCGACCAGTTGTAATGGTTCCATCTTGCAGTGTCACCTTTACAAGGCGAGTTAGATTCTTGGTCCAGTGGCGCGGCAAAGTTAGCGGACGGTCCACACCCGGTGAAGTGACTTCGAGGGTAAAAGGTGTTTCATCCATAAAGCTGGCGCTATCAAGGAGCTCTGATATCAAACGAGAAACCGTGGTGACTTGATCTAAATTTAGTGGTTTTTGGCCATCGACTATGCAGGTAACAACTCGGTGGTTGCCGGCCGATGTATTTTGGACTTCTTCAAGAAAGAAACCGGCTTCAGTAACAGCGGGTTCGATTAGCTCGGTGATTGATTGCGTGAGAGACACGTCTAGCTCCTTACTATTAATTTGTTATTTAATTTTTTGGTACGCCGTAGTTTATCACCGATTTTTAGCTTTATCGAAGCGCTGTATATGTATCAATAGCGACCTTGAGAATAAGAGCCGCAGTAATTGCCATAAAGACTTTTCGTACCAAAGTCGATCCGCCACGGATCGCAATTCGAGCGCCGATTAGACCACCAGCCACATTTGCAATTGCCAAGGTCAAACCAACTTTCCAGATAATTTCACCGTTAAATCCAAAGACCAGAATCGCTCCAGCGTTGGTTGCCACATTTACGACTTTGGCGATCGCTGAAGCCGAAAGAAAGGCAAAGCCCATCACTGCAACTAGGGTCAAAATAAGAAATGAACCAGTTCCTGGTCCGATAATGCCATCGTAGAAACCGATTATAAGAGCCGCAAAGGCGGCAATCTTTAAACGTTTTCCTTCGTCATGGCGCATCGATTCAATCTGTCCCAGTTGCGGACGTTTCCAGGTGTAAATGAGCACTGCAACCAACAGAGCAACAACAAGAGGCTTTAAAATTTCGGTCGGGATAAGTGATGCAAGTGATGCCCCGCCCATTGATCCGAAGAAGGCGGGTAGCGCCATCACGATTAATAACTTAGAACTAACCTTTATATTGCGGCGGTAGGTAAGGGCAGATGCAGCAGTTCCAAAGATGGAAGGCACCTTATTTGTGCCAAGTACGACGACAGTCTCGGTTTTCTCGAGACCGATTAAGAGAGCAGGGAGTTGGATCAGCCCTCCCCCGCCTGCGATCGCATCAATTAAACCTGCGCAGAAAGCTGCGAGTGCCAAGAAGGCGAAGGTGTAGAGAGTTAGATCTGCAAACACTTTAGGAAAGAGATGCGATTAGAGATGTAACTGCAGAGATAGCATCGCCAACGGCAACTTCAGATTTCTCACCTGATTTACGGTTGCGCAGTTCAATCTTGCCATCGGCCAGTGATTTACCAACGACCACAATTACAGGAATACCTATTAACTCGGCATCCTTAAATTTAACCCCGGCGCTTGGATCGCGGCGATCATCGAGCATTACCGTGATGCCAGCTGCTTCTAGTTTGGTCGCGATATCAAGTGCGGTATCAAATGGGAGATCTTCTTTACCAGTTGCAACTATATGCACCTTTGCTGGCGCTACTTCTAGTGGCCAAACCAAGCCAATCTCGTCGTAACTTTGTTCTGCAATGGCAGCAACTGCGCGTGAAACACCTATTCCATAAGAACCCATGGTGACAACCTGCGACTTGCCGTTTTGATCAAGCACAGTTAAGCCAAGTGAATCTGCATATTTGCGGCCTAATTGGAAGATATGGCCGATCTCAATTGCGCGATCAATTACCACTGCCGTTGCACATTCTGGGCATGAATCACCTTCGCGAATTTCAGCTGCCTCTACATAAGCATCAGGTGTGAAGTCTCGTCCATTGACTACGTTGCGCGCATGGCGATCTTTCTTATTGGCACCAGTTACCCAAGAGGTACCAGGTGCAACGCGAGGATCGGCATAGACAGTGATGCCAAATTTTCCAGAATCTTGTGGACCGATATATCCCTTAACTAAACCGGGGTGCTTTGCAAAATCTGCTTCTTCAAATACGCGGAGCTCTTCAACGCCGGCAAGACCTGCTTGTAGACGCTTCAGATCTACTTCGCGATCACCAGGGACTAGAACAGATATTGCTTTGTTATCGGCCATCAAGAGAACATTCTTTAGCGTCGATGCTCCTGTAAATCCCCCACCGAATTTTTCATTTAGAACATCAACAAGTGAGTCGATAGTTGGAGTGTTTGGTGTATCTAACTCTTCCATTGCTGGGACTTTAGATGAATCAACTGGTGCCACCTTGGTAACCATCGCTTCGACGTTTGCGGCAAATCCACATTTGGGACAAAGGACGTAAGTGTCTTCACCGGTTGGGCAAGGCGCAAGAAATTCTTCAGATTTAGAGCCACCCATCGCGCCAGAGACGGCCTTAACAATGTTGTATTTAAGGTGAAGGCGTTCAAAGGTGGTTATGTAAGCATCACGGTGTTTTTGATAGGAAAGCTCTAGGCCTTCATCAGTTAAATCAAAGGAATACGAATCCTTCATTACAAACTCTCGACCGCGAATAATGCCGCTGCGTGGACGCGCTTCGTCGCGGAACTTATTTTGGATTTGATAAATAGTTAACGGCAGATCTTTATAAGATGAATACTCGCCCTTAACCATCAAGGTAAACATCTCTTCGTGTGTTGGACCTAGAAGGTAATCTCCACCTTTGCGATCTTGCAATCTAAATAGAGAAGGGCCGTAATCTTCCCAGCGATTGGTGGCTTCATAAGCCTCACGTGGGAGAAGTGCAGGAAAGTGAACTTCCTGGAATCCTGATTTATCCATCTCTTCACGGATGATCTTTTCAACGTTGCGCAGAGTGATTACGCCAAGTGGCAACCATGAGTAAATTCCAGCAGCTATGCGGCGGATATATCCAGCGCGAACCAATAACTTGTGGCTGGGAACTTCTGCATCGGCAGGATCATCACGCAGGGTGCGAAGAAAAAGGCTGGACATGCGCAACATGGGCGCAACCTTATCGCGTAATTACTTGACTGTGACGGAAGGTTCGCCTGAACCAACGCCAGCGGCTTCCATTTCTTCTGCCAAGCGCATCGCTTCTTCGATAAGAGTTTCAACGATCATAGCCTCAGGAACAGTCTTGATGACTTCACCCTTAACAAAGATCTGGCCTTTTCCATTTCCGGATGCAACACCAAGATCAGCTTCGCGCGCTTCGCCAGGACCATTAACAACACACCCCATAACTGCAACGCGAAGTGGCACTGTCATTCCTTCAAGGCCTGCTTGGACTTTTTCTGCCAAGGTGTAGACATCTACTTGTGCACGACCGCAAGATGGGCAGGAAACAATCTCTAACTTACGTTGGCGCAGATTTAGTGATTCCAGTATTGAGATGCCAACTTTTACTTCCTCGACAGGAGGCGCTGACATTGATACGCGAATCGTGTCGCCGATACCTTCAGCGAGCAGAATTCCGAAAGCAGTTGCAGATTTAATTGTTGCTTGGAAAGCAGGACCAGCTTCGGTCACACCCAGGTGCAATGGATACTCGCACTTTGCAGCCAAGAGGCGATAAGCGTTAACCATAGTTACTGGATCATGGTGTTTAACTGAAATCTTTATATTGGAGAAACCATGTTCTTCAAAGAGAGATGCTTCCCAAAGTGCAGATTCGGCAAGAGCTTCAGGTGTTGCTTTACCGTACTTGGCAAGGAGACGAGGATCTAGTGAACCAGCGTTAACACCGATACGAATTGGAATCCCAGCATCTCCTGCTGCCTTAGCAACTTCTTTAACCTTGTCATCAAATTGTTTGATATTGCCAGGGTTAACGCGAACTGCTGCACAACCAGCATCAATTGCGGCGAAGATGTATTTTGGTTGAAAGTGAATATCTGCGATTACTGGAATCTGTGATTTCTTAGCGATCTGCGCCAGCGCATCAGCATCATCTTGACTTGGAACTGCAACGCGCACGATTTGGCAACCAGCAGCGGTCAGTTCTGCGATCTGTTGCAAAGTTGAATTTACATCTGCGGTAAGGGTTGTGCACATTGATTGCACGCTTACTGGAAATTCGCTACCGACACCAACGCTGCCAACCATTAACTGATTCGTCTTACGACGTGGGTGAAGCGGTGCAGGTGGGGCGCTAGGAATTCCGAGATCAACCATGGGGCTATTCTGCCTCAAATCCAAGCAATCGGCGATTTAACCGCTTGGCAATATCTAAAGATTAAGTGAAATTGGATTGAATATATCTGCAATGAGCAGCAGAACTGTGAGCGCTGCCAAGATCACAAAGACGACAGCGGTAACCGGTGTGAGCACTTGCACATCAATTGCCGCTGGTCGTGGTTTACGACGAATTCGTGCAAAGAGCGCACGTACTTCATCAGCTATAGCAACTGCCATATGACCACCGTCGAGCGGCAAAATTGGCAGTAGATTAAATAGCCCAACGAATATATTTAAACTTGCGACGATCAAGATAAATGTTCCAAGGCGTTCAGAGAGCGTTAGCTCGCCACTTGCAGCAGCCTGGCCAGAGACGCGGGCAACGCCAACAACTCCGACTAAACCATTTTCATCACGTTTTTCGCCACCAAATGTCTGCCCCCATAGAGCGGGGATCTTGGTTGGCAGTTGTACCAATGATTTTGCTGACGCCGTTGTAAAGCGCCAAGTTAGAGATGCTGCAGTTGTAACAGACTTTAGAGGATCGATCCGTTTCGTGCCGAATTCATTGGTAATGCCGAGAACATATCGCGATGTTCCATCATCAATATTTGTCATACGCGGCGATGCGGTGATTGTCTGTTCTACGCCCCCACGTTTAATTGTGAAAGTAAGCGGCTTGCCCTCGGAGTTACGAATCTTTAAAAGTTGATCTTGCCAATCGGTTGAAGTATCGCCATTGATCGCAATTATCTCGTCACCTTTTTGAAAACCGGCCTCGGCTGCTGCGCTATTTGGGGCAACTGATCCAATCACCGGTAGAACTTGGTTAACGCCAACGCCAGCGAGCAGTACGAAGAGGAGCAGATAACCAAGAACGAAGTGCAGAAAGGATCCTGCACCCAGGACGATTAACTTGCGACCAGATGATGCGCGATAGAAGGCGCGATCAGATTCGCCCTCGGGCATCTCATCGCGTGGCGTCATTCCCTCGATTCGGCAGTAACCACCAGCCGGGATAGCTTTGATACCAAACTCAGTTTCACCGCGTTGGCGTGACCAGATCCGCGTGCCAAATCCTAAAAAGAATTCGGAGACGCGCATTCCGTAACGGCGAGCTGTTAGGTAATGTCCAAATTCGTGGATCATTACCGAAAAGAGGAGCGCGAAGACGAAGGCGAGGATTCCGATGATCTGCATTAGCGGGCTGCTTTCTGAAGAAGTTCTGTGGCGATTGCTCGCGCATCCTCTTCGATCGCACTGACATCGGCGAGATCGCGTAAGGCGCCGGCGGATTTAGCACCTAATTTCTGGACAACTTCCTCAACAGTTTCAACGATTGAGGTAAAGCCAATTTTTCCATCAACAAAAGCGGCGACGCTGACTTCATTTGCCGCGTTAAAGATTGCGGGAAGTCCACCACCCAAAGTGCCGCAACGACGCGCCAAATCAATTGCTGGGAATCGTTCGCTATCAACTGGTGCAAAAGTCCAAGTATGTGACTGCGACCAATCAATTGGTGCGGTGGCAGCCTTCACGCGATCTGGATAGTTAATTGCAAAAGAGATCGGCCCCTTCATATTTGGCGGCGATGCCTGCGCAATGGTTGATCCATCAACATACTGAACCATCGAGTGAACAACTGATTGTGGGTGAATTACCGCTTCTATCTGTGAATATGGAATATCAAATAAATAATGGGCTTCGATAATTTCAAGACCTTTATTTACCAGCGTTGCCGAGTTAATTGTGACCACGGGTCCCATCGACCAAGTTGGATGGTTGAGCGCTTCTGCCACAGTTATTCCAGATAAATCAGCGCGATCGCGGAAAGGTCCCCCACTTGCAGTGAGAATTAACTTTGAAACTTCAGATTTCTTGCCGCCCATGAGCGCCTGCCAGAGCGCAGAATGTTCGGAATCGACTGGCAATAGTTGATCCGGCTTAGCTTGTGACATAACCAGATCTCCACCAGCGACAAGAGATTCTTTATTGGCAAGTGCAACTCGATTTCCGACCCGCAGAGCGGCAAGGGTTGGACCAAGCCCAATAGAGCCGGTTATTCCATTTAGTACAACATCGCAGGTAATTGCTGCAATTTCTGTTGCAGCCAGTGGACCATCGATCACCGTTGCATCAGGAAGTGCGCTTCTTATCTGTTCTGCGTTAATTACAACACCAATTACAGAAACCTTAAATTTTTTGGCTTGCGCAATGATTGCCTCGGGGTTAGATCCGGCTGCAGTAATTGCAACTACACGAAATAGCGAAGGGTTAGCCTCAACTATTTCAAGTGTTTGAACACCGATAGATCCGGTTGATCCAAGAATTACTAGATCTTTCATAGCCGCGACCAATTGACTATCTATCTAAAAGGTTCTGCGTTGGTGAATACGGCGTACCGTTGCGTCGTTTGGCAATCGCAGATAACGCTTCTAGCACTACGCGATTGGCAAGAATTGCGGTGATATCGGCGCTATCAAAAGGTGGCGCAACTTCAACTACATCTATACCGACGACTGGAAGTTCAAGACAGATGCGACGCACCGCTTCGAGAAGTTCACGAGAAGTCATTCCGCCAGGTTCGGGGGTTCCGGTGCCTGGCGCCATACCTGGGTCGACTACATCAATATCAACTGAAAGAAACACTCCATCGCATCCATCGGTAAGAGTTGCAAAGGATTCATCGAGAACTTTATTAAGCCCGCGGTGATGGATCTCAGTCATTTCATATGAACGCATTCCTTGATCGCGCATCCAATTTAAAGTCTTGTCATCTGGCCAATAGCCACGTAGTCCAAGTTGTAAGAAACGATCACCGCGCACATGCCCTGATTCGATCAAACGGCGCATCGGTGTTCCATGCCCAATAAGTGCACCAAATTGATCTTCGCCAGTATCTGCGTGGGCGTCGAAATGGATCATAGAAATTTTGCCGAGACCGCGATGCTTTGCGATACCTGCGACATCCGCAGATGCAATTGAATGATCTCCTCCAAGAATTACTGGGATCTTGCCCGCGCGAGAAATCTTTTCAGTTGCTTCCTCTAAAACTTTTAGCGATGAAACTAGATCACCGGGAGGCATCATTAGATCGCCAGCATCGTAAACCTTAAGCGCCTTTAGCGCATCAACGCGCAGAGCAAGGTGGGGGCGCTCTGCATCATGCGGCAAGTAATCTCCACCACGAATTGCCTGCGGACCAAATTTTGCGCCGGAGCGATGGGATGTTCCTGAATCGATAGGTGCACCAAGGATGATTACATCGGCATCGGCATAGCTCTTAGGATCATCTAGATCGCATCGCGGGATTCCTAGAAATGTAAAACTAGGTCCGTACATATTGCCGTGGTTAGCCATTTCTTAAGGATAGTTCTAAATCTTTAAGAATCGAAACCGAGGCCAAGCGAATCCAACAATTTAAGCCAGAGATTGCGCTTGCCACCGTTCTCATCAGCCTTATTTATAGACCACTGTGTCAGGCGAATAAAGATGAACCTAAATGGTTCTGGCGGAAATGGCATCGGCTTCTTTCTTACCATCCGCAGGTTAGTTCGTTCATTATCTAAACCATCGAGCAGATCTAACATAACTTGCGCACCGAAACGAGTGGAGGCAACTCCTAAGCCTGTGAAACCCAAGACATATGCCACTCGCCCGCGATGGGCTTTGCCCCAAAATGGTGAAAAGCGCGAACATGTATCAATGGCTCCACCCCAGCCATGAGTGAATTTAATTCCCTTTAACTGTGGGAAAGTTTCCAAGAATGCTTCCGCTAAATGTGCGTAAGTTTCGGCATCTGATTCATACTCTTGTCTTACTTTTCCGCGGAAGTTATAGATAGCGTCATAGCCGCCCCACAGGATTTCATTATCTTTTGTCATTCGATAGTAATGGAATTGGTTACCGGCATCAGATAAGCCTTCGCGATCTTTCCAGCCGATAGATTCGAGTTGTTCTGCCGTTAGTGGCTCGGTTACTAGTTGGAAATCATAAACAGGGACTACATATTTATGAGCACGCTTAATTAGTGATTTAAAAACATTGGTTGCTAGCGCAACTTTATTTGCATAAACACTTCCATAAGGTGTGTGAACGATCATGCCAGTTTTAGTGCGCTCTAATCGATCTACATGTGAATTTTCATAAATTTTTACGCCAAGTTTTATACAGGCACGTTCTAGACCCCAAACCAAACGAGCCGGATCAACCAGAGCGGTCCCATCTGGATCCCATAGCGCCCCTTTGTAAATTGGCGACTTAATCCGAGATTGAACTTGTTCTTGGCTGAGAAGTTCTACATTATCGCCAAAGGAATTGCGAAGTTCGGCCTCTTCCTCAAGCCCTTTTAACTGCCACTCCTCAACTGCAACGCGGATTTCGCCGTTCCATTCGAAGTCACATTCGATGCCGTACTTGGTAATGGTGGCTTCGATGGCATCGAGATTTTCGCGGCCAAGTCTTTCGATCACCGCCATCTCATCTTTAAATCTGCTGTAGCCATTGAGAAATCCATGTGTCAATGAGTAACTGCAGAACCCGCCATTGCGGCCGGATGCGCCAGCGCCTGTCCAACTTTGCTCTACGAGAACAACTTCACGTTCTGGATTGGACTCTTTCGCCAACAGCGCAGTCCAAAGACCGGTGTAACCGGCTCCGACAATACATAAGTCCGCTGTTACATCGCCAACAAGTGTTGGGTGTGGCAGCGGTTCAAGTGGATCTTCATCGAGCCAGTAAAGCTGTGGCTGCATGTGGGATAAATGTTTAAGAATCGATGGATCGATAGTCGCCATCACGTTTTCCGGTTAACCCGGAACTCACCTCTGCAATTACTACTAGTAGTTAGTCCCTATATTAGCGGGCTTTGCGGCGATTCAGGATCTGACCCGCGATAACGATCGCAAGGGCCAAGAAGAACATACCCGAACCGATCACGTTAGCTTGCGCAGGAATTCCGCGGGCAGCGGCTGTATAAACAAACTTTGGAAAAGTTATAACAGTTCCTGAGTTGAAATTGGTGATAATAAAGTCATCGAAAGACAAACTAAATGCTAATAACGCAGCCCCGGCGATACCTGGTGCAACCAAAGGCAGAGTTACGCGGCGGAAGGTTTGAACCTCATTTGCATATAAATCCATAGCCGCTTGCTCAAGTCGTGGATCAAGGCTGGCAATGCGCGCTTTAACCGTCACAACCACAAACGAGATGCAGAACATTACGTGTGCAATCACTGTCGGCCAGAATCCAGGATTGATGTGGAAAACTAAGAAAAGTGAGAGAAGCGATGCGCCGAGAACAATTTCTGGAGTTGCCATCGGTAGAAAGATTAGAAGGTTGGATGTTGATCGCCCCTTGAATTTATGGCGACCAATTGCAAAAGCGATCATCGTTCCTAAGATTGTTGCAAATAGTGTGGCGAGAAAGCCAATCTTTATGGAATTGGCCAGGGCATTACAGACTTCTGGGGCACCACATGGGTTCTTCCAGTTATTTAATGTGAAACCCTTCCAAACTAAGTTGCTCTTGCCAGAATCATTAAATGAGAAGACAAATGTGTATGCAACTGGGATAAAGAGATAGGTAAACGCTATGAACATGTAGACCCGGATCAGGTTGCGACCAAACCAGCGTTGGAACTTTACGACTGGAGAGATCTTAGGCGCGGTAGCGTCAACAATTTTCTTGCTCATACCAGCTCCTCCGTTCCAGCCTTGCGGATGTAGACAGTGACGAGAATCAAGATCGCAGCCATTAAGGTAAAGGAAAGCGCCGCTGCAGTTGGGTAATCAACAATTTTGAAATAGCGAGATTCGATGACGTTGCCGATCATCTTGGTATTTGGACTTCCCAAGATCGCAGCGTTTACATAATCACCGGCTGCTGGGATAAAGGTCAACAGAGTTCCGGCGACTACACCTGGCATTGATAGCGGCAGCGTTACTTTGCGGAAAGTTGTAAAGCCGTTGGCATATAGATCGCCAGATGCCTCGAGGGTACGTGGATCAATACGATCAATCGATGCATATAGCGGCAAGGTCATAAATGGTAAGAAGTTATAAGTCATACCCATAACCACCGCGAAAGCAGTCGAAGTCAACGTAGTGCTATCGCTGATAATTCCGATGCTGCGCAATGTAGGAACAACAAAACCTTCTTCACCGAGAATTTGCTTCCAGGCAACGGTGCGAAGCAAGAATGAAGTAAAGAACGGAGCTACGACTAGCACCAGGAAGAAGTTCTTGTACTTTCCAGATTTAAAGGCGATCGCATAAGCCAGCGGATATGAAATTGCCAGAGCTAACAAGGTAGCGATGATGGCGTATAGGAATGAGCGACCAAATTGTTCTTTATTTTCTACGAAAGCATCAATGTAATTTTGAAAGCGGAAGGTTTGTTCGTATTGACCGGTGTCTCCCCCGCCAACTGGTGTCTGGGTGGAGGTTTGCGCCAAATTCACAATCGGCAAGATAAAGAATGTAAATAGGAATCCAAAGCCCGGAAGTAGAAGTAGGTATGGAGTGCGAATCTTTCCCATCGAAGCTGCGACTTACTCTTCGTCTAGATCTTCAGGAGTAACTTCAGATCCAGCGGTTACATCTTCATCTCCGCGAAGTGCGAAGGTAAAGACTGGCGCCCAAGAAATATTTACCGCATCTCCCTTATTAAATGGAGCAACTCCATCATCGTTTTGCTCGAAGACCATAAGTTCTTGGCCCCAAGGCATTTCTACTTGGTACTGAGTTGAAACGCCGATATAAGAAACATCTTCAATGCGTCCGCCACTTAATACGTTGCCTGAAACTGGGGTGTTGAGAAGTGAGATGCGGAACTTTTCAGGACGAATGCCGGCATACATTGAGTTATCGACTGCATGTGAGCGATTCTTCGGCACTGAAATCTTCTGACCGTAAAGATCTACAACCAGCGAATCGCCATCGTTGCCGGTAATCGTTCCTTTAATTAGATTTGATTGACCAAGGAAGTTGGCCACAAAAGCAGTCTCTGGGTTGTCATAGAGATCTGCAGGAGATCCCATTTGCTCAATCTTTCCTTCATTCATAACGGCGATGGTGTCTGCCATAGTCATGGCTTCTTCCTGATCATGGGTTACGTGTACGAAGGTGAGTCCAACTTCCTTCTGAATCCACTTGAGTTCGATCTGCATCTGACGGCGCAGTTTGAGGTCGAGCGCACCGAGTGGCTCGTCAAGAAGCAAAAGCGCTGGCTTATTAACAATTGCGCGAGCAAGTGCGATGCGCTGTTGCTGTCCACCAGATAGTTGAGTCGGCTTACGTGTTGCAAGATGTGGAAGTTCTACCAAATTTAGAACCTTATTTACTTCTGCATCTACATCTTTGATTCCGCGACGACGAAGACCGAATGCGATATTTTCAAAGATAGTCAGATGCGGAAATAAGGCATAGTTCTGAAAAACGGTATTGATAGGACGTTGATACGGTTTTGTAGTTGTGATATCTGTTTCACCCAAGTGAATGCTGCCAACGGTTGGTTCTTCAAGTCCTGCGATCATTCGCAAAGTAGTTGTCTTGCCGCAACCCGATGGTCCAAGCAAGGCGAAGAAGGATCCCTTTGGAATCGTTAGCGAAAGATCATCTACCGCTTTGAAATCACCATACTCTTTAGTGATTCGAGTGAGTATTAAATCCCCACGCGCAGAGCTTGCATCAAATGCCACTTAGTTGCCGGCAGCCTTCTGGAAGGCTTCAGACCAAGTAGTTTCTTCTGCAGGTGTAAGTGAGCGGAAGACGCTGAGGTTCTTCAAGGTCTTATCGGTTGGGAAGATGTATTCGCTCTTGGCAAGCTCAGGATTGATCTTCTCCATCTCGGCCTGAGCGCCCTTAACTGGAGTTACATAGTTAACGTAGGCAGCAACTTCAGCTGCAATCGCTGGGTCGTAGTACCAGTTGATCATCTTCTCTGCTTTTGCCTTGGCATCTGCAGTTACAGTCGATGGAATCATCATGTTATCGCCAGAAATAGTTCCGCCTGATTCAGGGATAGCGAAGTCAAACTTGCCTTCATTTTCAGTTGCCAGAATAAACATATCTCCAGACCAACCGATAACTGCGGTGGCATCTCCTGAAGT
>Ga0214921_10007326_pt1 | contig 14755 bp, 10 predicted proteins | sample LL1505_MetaG_FD_177992 | JGI IMG/M metagenome (GOLD analysis project Ga0214921, IMG submission 177992) | Freshwater microbial communities from Lake Lanier, Atlanta, Georgia, United States - LL-1505 | ecosystem: Environmental > Aquatic > Freshwater > Lake | place: USA: Georgia | collected... | reverse complement strand
GGCTGCTCGACGAACGCGGCCTCACCGCCGCCTGCGGACCGGACAAGCTCGGCCCCGACGGACTCGTCGTCACCGGCGACGAACTTCGCACCCGGCTGGGGCCGTCTCGTCGCGCAGTCAAAGTCGCACTGCTCGACCAGCAGGCCGTGGCGGGCATCGGCAACATCTACGCGGCGGAGATTCTCTTCGCGGCGGCCATCGATCCGCGTGTGCCGTGCACTCGCCTCTCCGTCGCTCGTTGGGACCAGATCGCCACGGCGACGCGGAGCATTCTTGCCGAGGCCGTCCGCCTGGAGGGCTCGACGATCACTGACGAGACCTACAAGACAGCCGACAACCGCTCCGGCCAATTCCAGTTGCAGCACCGCGTCTACGGCCACGAGGGAGATCCGTGTCGCCAGTGCGGCACGGCCATCCGGCGAATCGTGCAGACACAGCGATCGACGTTTTTCTGTCCCGAGTGTCAGTGGCACCACCGGCGGCGATCCCGTAGGCTTTGACAAGGCTTTTCACTCCGGAGGCGCTGTCATGCGAACGCCGATCCATTCCCTGTCGCGTCGTCATTTCCTCGCCGGCAGTGCGGGCGCCGCCGCGGCAGCCCTCTCGCTTCCCGCAGGCTCCGGCCATCTGTTCGCCGATGAGTCTGCTGCCACCGCCGTCGCGCAGAAATCGTCCGAGACGCTTGCCGGTCTGCTGCACACCTCGCTCTCGCCGCAGCAACGGGAAAAAGTCTGCTTTGCCTGGGATCATGTGCACCCGAAATTCGGCCTGCTCCGCACGCGGGTGGCAAACAACTGGAACGCCACCGAACCCGACGTGGCGGGCAGTTTCTTCACCGGCGAGCAGAAGCGGTTGATTCGCGACATTTTCGAGCAGTTGATCGCCCCGGAATGGCATGCCCGGTTCGACAAACAACTTGAGGACGACACGGGCGGATTCGGACACGGCCAGTCGATCGCGCTGATCGGCGAGCCCGGCTCGGGCCAGTTTCAGTTTCTGCTCACCGGCCGGCACATGACGCTGCGGTGCGATGGCGACTCCGCCGAGCACGTCGCCTTTGGCGGACCGATCTTCTACGGCCACGATGCCGCTGGAGACACGGAGGAGCCGAACCATCCCGGCAACGTCTTCTGGTCGCAGGCAGTGGCGGCCAACGGCGTGTTCGGAATGCTCGACGGCCGGCAGCGTTCGGAGGCCCTCGTCGACACGCTTCCCCATGAGAACGCGGTCGCCTTCCGGGGCCGCGGCACGACGCTGCCCGGTATCGCGGTAACCGACCTTTCTGCCGACCAGCGGGCTGAAATGGATCGCGTGCTCGCACTGCTTCTCGAACCGTTCCGCACCGCCGACCGGGCCGAGGCGAGGAAGTGCCTCGACACGCAGGGAGGCCTCGATGCCTGTCGGCTGGCGTTTTACCGGCAGGGCGACCTCGGCAACGACGGCGTCTGGGATTGCTGGCGGCTGGAGGGCCCGTCGTTCGTCTGGCACTTCCGCGGCGCGCCCCACGTACATGTCTGGGTCAACATCGCCGACACGCCCGACATCGCCACCAACGCCTGACGTCTCTTGCGACCTGCGGGGACTTGAAACCTGGGACCAGAAACTGGAACGGAACATAGCTCCGGCATGACCGACTGCTGCATCATCGGCGGGGGCATCATCGGCCTGTCGATCGCCCGTGAACTCGCCGGCCGCGGCCTCTCCGTCCGCGTGATCGCCCGCGATGCCAGCCGCGACACCGCCTCTTGGGCGGCAGCCGGCATTTTCCCACCAGCACCCGACTTCGCCGCCGCCTCGGCAAATGACCGGCTGACGGCCTATTCCGACCGGCTTCACAGGACATGGGCCGAGGAACTCCGCAGCGAGACGGGCATCGACAACGAACTGGAACAGTGCGGTGGGCTGCATCTGGCCAGAGATGAGCGGGGAATCGCCCGACTCCGCGAGTCACAGTCCGCTTGGCTCGCCAAAGGAGCTCTTTGCGACTGGCTCACCGGCCCCGATCTGGCCGCGCGGGAGCCGGCTTTGCGGGCCGCCGTTGAGCAGGGACAGATCGTGGGTGGCCTGCTCCTCTCGGAAGAGATGAGGATCCGTCCTCCGCGGCATCTGGAGGCGCTCGATCAGTCGTGCCGTATGCGTGGCGTGGAGATCACGTCGGCGGCCGACGTGCGCGAGATTGATGTTCGCAACGGCCGGATCGAACGGCTTGTCATCGGCCAGGCCGACGACAGGACGACGACCGACACGATTCAGGCCGATCGCTACTGCCTCGCGGCCGGCGCCTGGTCGGGCCGCCTCGCAGCATCACTCGGCCTGCAGATCGAGACGCGGCCGATCCGTGGACAGATCGCCCTTCTGCGACTGCCCGAGCAGGTGCTCTCGCGGGTGGTGAACGTCGGTCTCGAATATCTCGTGCCGCGTGCCGACGGCCGGCTCTTGATCGGCTCGACCATCGAGGATGCGGGCTTTGAAAAGATCACAACGCCTCAAACGATCCAGCGGCTACTCGAGTTCGCGGAGCGACTGCTGGGACCGCTCCCTGACGCCACGCTCGAGCAGTCGTGGGCCGGCCTGCGGCCGGGCTCCGTCGACGGGGTTCCCTTCATCGGTGCCGCGCCATCCTGCAGCAACGCATTCGTCGCCGCCGGCCATTTTCGCGCCGGGCTCCATCAATCGACCGGCACGGCCGTGCTGCTCGCCGATCTGATGACTGGCCGCACGCCAGCACTTGATCTCACGCCGTTCTCGCCAGGCCGCCGGCCCGAAGCCGGCTCACCCGATTCGGTGCAGGCCTATCTGGCCCGGGCAGCCGAAGCATCGGCTTGAAACAAAACAGCACGACAAGGGTGCCGGCGTCACGCGGCGGAGAGGCTGAGCCGCCGGTGGATCGTCTCGACGTCATCGGGGACGAGGCGGTGGCTTGGATCGGCATCGACGAGCATGGCGGCCATCTCGGCCAACCGCATGGCGATCGCTGGAACGCCGCCTGCAATCTCGTGGATGGTGCGGATCACGGCCTCATCATGCGGATCGTCGGCGCGATCAGGCTGCGAACCGAACGCCGCCAGCGTGGCGCGGAGCAGCAGATGCGTTTCTGCCAGCGTGAACACGGGCAGCGTGGCCCGTAGCCGCACCGACTGTTCGAGCCTCGCATCGGAAGCCACGAGCGAGAGCAGCCTACCCTCGCCGGCCAGCACGATCACGATCGCGGGCTGACGCCTCCGCCACCTCTCCACCAGATCGACGAGACCAGGCCCACTGACCCGATCCGCCTCGTCAACAAAGAGCACCGCCGACGGCGATGACTGTATGGAACCGGTATCCGGCTGCCCGTAGCCCCGACGTTCAACGACATCATCGGGGTCGGCGAGGTCGGCTGGCTTCCCGAACCACACCGTCTGCCCTCGCGGCAGGCCGTCGACGGCGATCTGACGGAGAACAGTCGTCTTGCCAACTCCGGCGGGGCCGCAGAGGAGGGCGATCGAGCCCGGCTGTTCGGCAGCATAGGCGAGCTTTGCCATGGCGGCTTCCTGCGGCCCAGTGCACTGCAGGGACGCGCTGGCAGACGCTGAAGGGTTGGCTGCACGGAGCACTCACAGGCCCCCGGAGACGCGAATGGCACTGATGCTTGGCGGCACCATGGTGAGCACTTCACCAAGCACGCTCAGCCCGACGGACTCGAGTGCCACGCCGCGGGCGGCACACTCCGGTTGATCGGCACGGCGCACGAGAATCACCGCCTGGCAGCCGATGCTCTGCCGCGCGAGCCAGGCCCTGCGAACCGGCCCGCCGGAGAACCAAACGCCCGCATCGATCAGCACGAGGCTGTCACTCGAATCCCCGAGCCCGACCGCCGACAGCGACCGTTCCAATGGGACGGAACTGTGGCACTCCACCCGACGGCCTCGGGTCACGAGCGTTCGCGCCAGACACTCGACCACCGTGGTGCGGCCTTCGCCGCGGCGGGCACCGGTGACGGCGATCACTTCGGCGCCGTGGCGATGGGCATCCTCAACCCGCTCGGCCAGATTCGCCCAGGCCTGCGGCACCGCTCGCAGCAGCCTGTCGACAAGCGTGTCGGCATCGGGTTCGACGACCAGATCCGGCCGTTGTGAATCGGTTCGCCACGACGCCACCGGCAATGCCTCTGGCTCCATCGATTCGGGCGGCTGACGACGCGCCCGGTCCGCCCGCCAGACGAAGGCGCGGTCGACGGCGTCGAGCGTGGCATGAACAGGTGTCATGGCGTGACGCTCCGAGCCGCACCGGCGGTCGGCGCCGGCTCCTGAGCCAGCCGTTCCGGCCGCTGCTGCGCGGCCTCCCACCGGAGCCGATCGTTCCGCCAGGCGGCGGCCCAGACGACGGTCGCCAAAGCCATCAGCGCAATGATGGAAGGGGAGAACAATCGATCGGTCTGCGACTGGCGGGCCGGGCCACGCCATGGGGCAGGGGACCGAGAGACGGCAGGAGCAGGGACAGGCTCGACCGCAGGCTCAGGTGGCGGGCTCGGTGTCGCAGCCGCCGGAGTCGGACATGGAGCCTCATGCACCCCGGACGGCCTCGTGCCTACAGCCGGGGACGGAAGTTCTGGAATGTAGGCGAGAACCTCCATAGATAGAACGCCCGCGATGCCCCCGATGCGAAAACCCCTGGGGAGATCGTCGTCGTGGCCCGTGCCCCTTGAACGGCCCATCCAACCGCCGGACGCAGCCCCCAGCGGGGCCTGTTTTACCGGGCCGTCTCCGCCACAGCCCTTCCCAATGCGCCCCGCTCACCTATTCGTCTATCATCCAGGTGCAAAGTATTATCCGATTGGGCAGGATGAGCCGAAAAGGATATTTCGTACCCTGCCAGCCATGTTCCTGCCTCAAACCATCTAGCGACAAGAGACCTGATGCCTCCCTCCCCGACGTCCCGGATCGATTCGCTTCACTCCCTCTTGGCCACCCGCATTGCCGTTCTCGACGGCGCCATGGGGACGATGGTGCATGCCCTGGGGCTCGACGAGCAGGGATTTCGCGGCGTGCCGTTCCGCGACCATCCCAAGGACCTCAAGAACTGCATCGACGTGCTCGTGCTCTCCCAGGGGGACGCGATCCGGGGCATCCATGCGGCCTATCTGGAGGCGGGCTCCGACATCGTCGAGACCAATACCTTTGGGGCCACAAGCCTGGCCCTGGCAGATTTCGGCCTGGCCGACCGCACCCGCGAAATGAACCTCGCGGCAGCCCGGCTGGCCCGCGAGGCGGCCGACGCCGCGACCGCCAAAACTCCCGACCGGCCGCGGTTCGTGGCCGGTTCGATCGGGCCCACCAACAAGCAGCTTTCGATCGCCGGCAACGTCGCCGATCCAGGCCACCGGGACGTCACGTTCGACCAGATGGTCGCCACCTACCGCGAGCAGATCGAGGCGCTGATCGAGGGAGGCGTTGACCTGCTCCTGGCGGAGACCGCCTTCGACACACTCGTGCTCAAGAGCTGCCTCTATGCCATCGAGCAGGTGTTCAGCGACACGGGAGTCCGCCTGCCGGTGATGGCGTCGTTCACTGTCTTCGAGGGTGGCCGCACACTCTCCGCCCAGACCGTCGAGGCCTGCTGGACGAGCCTCGCCCATGTCGACCTGCTGAGTGTCGGCATCAACTGTGCGCTCGGCCCTGAAAAGCTGCGAACCCATGTGGCCGACCTATCGAAGATCACCCCCCGGCTGGTGAGCTGCTACCCGAACGCCGGCCTGCCCAATGCTCTGGGCGGCTTCGACGAGACGCCCGAGGCGATGGCCAGCGTGCTGGGTGAATTCGCCAAGGAGGGCTGGCTCAACATCATCGGCGGCTGTTGCGGCACGACCCCGGCCCACATCAAGGCGATCGCCGCGGAAGTCGCGAAGTATCCGCCGCGGAAGCCCGCAGCCCCTGAGCGACGGAGCCGCTATTCGGGCCTTGAAATGCTCGAACTCCGTCCGGAAAGCAGCTTCACGGTGATCGGCGAGCGGACCAACGTCACCGGCTCGCGGGCCTTCGCCCGGCTGATCAAGGAGGAACGCTACGAGGAGGCCTTGAGCGTCGCCCGTCAGCAGGTCGAGAACGGCGCCAACATCATCGACGTCAATGTCGACGAGGGGATGCTCGACGGCCCGACTGTGATGACGAAGTTCCTCACGCTCCTCTCCAGCGAGCCCGATGTCGCCCGCGTGCCCGTGATGGTGGATAGCTCGCGGTTCGAGGTGCTCGAGGCCGGTCTCAAGTGCATTCAGGGCAAGGGGATCGTCAACTCCATCAGCCTCAAGGAGGGGGAGGAGACGTTCCTGCGTCACGCACGGACGATCCACCAGTACGGTGCCGCCGTCGTCGTCATGGCCTTCGACGAGGAGGGGCAGGCGACCGACGTCGAACGCCGCGTGTCGATCTGCCAGCGGGCCTACAACCTGCTCACGGAGAAGGCCGGCTTTCTGCCCGAAGACATCATCTTCGACCCCAACATCCTCACCGTGGCCACCGGCATCGAGGAACACAACCGTTATGCCCTGAACTTCATCGAGGCGACGCGGCGGATCAAGCAGGCCATGCCGCTGGTGAAGGTGTCGGGCGGTGTCAGCAACATCTCCTTCTCCTTCCGCGGCAACGAGACGGTCCGCGAGGCGATGCATTCGGCCTTTCTCTACCATGCCATCCAGGCCGGCATGGACATGGGCATCGTGAATGCGGGCCAGTTGGCCGTCTATCAGGACATCGACAAGGACCTCCTGGAACGGATCGAGGACGTGCTCTTCGACCGTCGCCCCGATGCCACCGACCGGCTCATCGAATATGCCGAGACGGTCAAGAAGCGGGATCCCGCCGATACGGCCAAGGCCGACGCCTGGCGGAGCCTCGACGTCGAGGGCCGGTTGGCACACGCGCTGGTGAAAGGCATGGCCGACCATGTGGAAGAGGACGTCGAGGATGCCCGGAAGCATTACGCCACGAGCCTGGAGATCATCGAAGGCCCGCTGATGCGGGGCATGCAGACGGTGGGCGACCTGTTCGGCGAAGGGAAGATGTTTCTGCCGCAGGTGGTGAAGAGCGCCCGAGTCATGAAGCGGGCGGTCAACCATCTCCTGCCCTACATGGAAGAGGAGCGGAAGGCGCAGGGGGCGGCGGCGGCCAAACGCGGCCGCGTGCTGATGGCCACGGTCAAGGGCGACGTGCACGACATCGGCAAGAACATCGTCGGCGTGGTGCTCGGCTGCAACGGCTATGAGGTGATCGACCTGGGCGTGATGGTGCCCTGCACGAAGATCATCGAGGAGGCGAAGTCTCAGCAGGTCGACATCGTGGGCCTCTCGGGCCTGATCACACCCAGCCTCGACGAGATGGTGCAGGTGGCCCAGGAGTTCGAACACGAGGGCCTGAAACTGCCTCTGCTGATCGGCGGTGCCACCACATCGGCCAGGCACACGGCGGTGAAGATCGCCCCCAAGTACACCGGCGACGTGATTCACGTCACCGATGCCTCACGGGCCGCCGGTGTCGTGGAAAAACTTCTCAACCCGAATTCCCGCACGGCGTTCGCGCTGGCCAACCGCGAGGCGCAGAAACGCGACGTCGAGAACTTCAAGCAGCGGCAGCAGACGAAACTCATCCCCTATGAGACCGCCTGCGCCAAACGCTGGACGACCGACTGGACGACCACCACCATCGACACGCCCGAGTTCGTCGGCGTGCGGCAGATCGAGCGTGTGCCGTTGGCCGAACTCGTGCCCTTCATCGACTGGTCGCCATTCTTCATGTCGTGGGAACTGAAGGGAAAGTATCCGCAGATCTTCACCGATCCGGTCGTGGGCACCGAGGCGAAGAAACTCTTCGACGACGCGCAGCAACTCCTCGACATGATCATTCGGGACAACGCGCTCGAGTCGCGGGCCGTCTACGGATTCTTCCCCGCCAACTCGGTCGGCGACGACATCGCACTCTTTACCGACGATGCGCGGCAAAGCGAACTCGGCCGCGTGCACACGCTCAGGCAGCAGTGGGAGCGGAAGGGGCAGGAGGCTTTCCATGCACTCGCCGACTTCGTGGCGCCCGTGGAGAGCGGACGCAAGGACTACATCGGCGCGTTCGCCTGCACCACGGGGCATGGCTGCGACGAACTCTGCGCCCGGTACGACCGCGAACACGACGACTATTCGTCGATTCTGGTCAAGGCCCTGGCCGATCGGCTGGCCGAGGCGTGTGCCGAATGGCTGCACGCGAAGGTCCGTCGGGAATGGGGCTATGGCCGAGACGAGTCGCTCTCGACCGATGACCTGATCGAGGAGAAATACCGGGGCATCCGGCCGGCACCGGGATATCCGGCCTGCCCGGACCACACCGAAAAACAGGCAATCTTTCAGTGGCTCGACGCCGGCAATGCCACCGGCATGTCGCTGACGGAGAGCTTTGCGATGTTTCCGGCGGCCAGCGTGAGCGGGCTCTACTTCGGCCACCCGGACAGCCGATACTTCGCAGTGGACCGTATCACCCGCGACCAGGTGGAGTCATACGCGGCCCGAAAGGGCATGGCGGTGGCCGAGGTCGAGCGGTGGCTGTCACCGAACCTTGGCTACGATCCGTAAGCCGCGAATGCCCCCATGACCGCCCCCGAGAAGCCCGGTCGCAGAGCCCGCCGTGTCATTCTCGATACCGGCCCTGCGGTGGCGGCCGAGGGCGGTTCGACCGGCATCCTCGTGCGGCGATTCCTGGAATACGTCCGCCACGAGCGGGCCCTCTCCGACAACACCCAGCAGGCCTACCGGCGGGACCTCCGGGATTTCTCGGCCTGGCTGGCCGCTGGCAATCCGGCCACGCTCTCCGTGCGGGATCTGGGCGACTACCTGGGATCCCTCGATAAACGGGGGCTGGCACGAGCGAGCGTCGCCCGCCAGGCGGCCACGCTCCGCACGTTTTACGCATTTCTGCAGCTGGAGGGCGTGGTGCGGGAGAGCCCCGCCGAACTGCTCACGGCGGGCCGCCGCGCGGACGTCATCCCTGGCACCCTCACGCCCGAGCAGGTCGACCGACTGCTCGAAAGCCCTGAGACCGGCAGTCCTTCGGGCCGACGCGACAAGGCGATTCTGGAACTGCTCTACGCCACCGGCTGCCGGGCCTCGGAGGTGTCGGCTATGCGGCTGACCGACGTCCATCTGAAGGAGAGCTTCTGCACCTGCCGCGGCAAGGGGGACAAGGAGCGGGTGGTGCCGCTCGGCAAGCGGGCGATCGCGGCCCTCCGAACATGGATCGAAGGCACCCGTCCCGCGTTCGCCGCCCGCGCGGGCTCCACGCCTGCCTGGGTGATCCTGTCATCGCGTGGCAACAGACTCTCGCGGATGCGGATCTGGGAGATCGTGCGGCTCTCCGCGGATAAGGCCGGCGTGCCCCCCGACATCGGCCCCCACACGCTCCGGCACAGCTTCGCCACACACCTCGTGGCCGGTGGCGTGGACCTGCGGCACGTGCAGGAGATGCTCGGCCACGCCAGCATCGCGACCACGCAGCGGTACACCCACGTCGATGCCACCCGACTGCGGAGCATCCACGAAAAATTCCACCCGCGTCGGTGAATGGGCGGCAGAGAGAGCTGGTCGACATTCGGCAAGTTGGAAAACTTGCCGCCACGATGCGGAGTCTCTCGGCGCTTCCAAAATCCGTGAGGGACTGCCCATGTCCTGAGAGCCGGCGTTGCTGACAAGCGCAGGCAGGATGCCGGAGCGCAGTCAGCATCGAGTGAGCGAAGGACAGGATGTCCGTAGCGAACGTCCGGCGACGGGGCATGGGCAGCCCCGAACCGTATACACGCGAAACATGGCCTCCTGCCATTTTCGCTTGGCGGGCCTCCGCCCGCTGGTGTTAACCCGGCCGACTGTGTTCACGAAAAACATCGCATCGTGCGATTTTTTCTTGGCCGACCTCCGTCGGCTGGTGCTGACACGGCCCTCCAGGCCTGGCGCTTTGGTGCCTTGCGGAATCCGTGAGGGGCTGCCCATGTCCCGGGAGCCGGCGTTGCTGACCAGCGCAGGCAGGATGCCGGAGCGCAGTCAGCATCGAGTGAGCGAAGGCCAGGATGGCCGTAGCGAACGTCCGGCGACGGGGCATGGGCAGCCCCGAACCGCCACGCAAGCGTGTCTACTTCTCCGCCTTGGGCGGGGCGAACTTGATCTTCTTGATCAGCTCGACGACCTGTCCATCCTGAACGGTGCCAGACACGGCCGTGATCGCACGGACGACGTCCGCGTAGTTGAGGCCGTAGTCACAGTCCATCTCCACCTCGGTCTTGTCGGCCAACGAGTCAGGGCCACGACCCGCGCCCACCAGCGACACCACCTTCTTCTGGAGATCGTTGAAGTCGCTTATCGGATTCCCGTTCATGCTGATACCGGAGAGCGTCCCATCGGGTCCGGCAGATAGTTTCACTCGGATCGGTGGCACCTGCTGATCGTCCATGATCGCATTGGCGGCCCTGCCCAACGGCATGCGGATGTCGAAATCCCCCTCGGGCGAGACGACCTTCAGCGAGAACATGAAGAACGAGATCAACTGAAACACGACGTCGATCATCGGCGTCATGTCGATGTGGATCTTATCCGGAAGCTGGGATGCTTTTCGGGCCATCGCGTCACCGCCCCTCGTCGTACTGGGCCCGCAACGCAAACTTCTCGAAGCCCTTTTCCTGGCAGATCCTGATGATCTCCTGCACATCGCCGGTCTTGGCCCGACCGTCCGCCCGCACGATGACCGTCGCGAGATTCGGCTCCTTGCCGGAATCGAGCATGAACGACTTCTCCCGCTCCAAATACCCCGCGATATCGCGAACCCCGATCATTTCACCGGCATAGATCACCGATCCATCGCTGGTGAGCTGGAGGGTGATCGGCTTCTCGACCGGCCCATCGACCGGCTTCGCCAGTTGGCTCGAAGGCAGTTGGATGCGATCGTCCTGCTCCGCCTCCGAGAAGTTCATCACGAACATGAAGAACGTGATCAACTGAAACGTCATGTCGATCATCGGCGTCATGTCGATGTCGGTGCTCGAAGCCTCGGTCGATCGCTTTGCCATGGGACGTTCCGGCAGGGCTGCTGGGATTGGGGGAGGGGCCGTGGCCACCTCTCACTTCTTCTGAAACCGGGACATCAGCCGCATCGCCTCGCTATCGATGTCGCCATTCAGCTTCTGGAGCCAGTTCTTGAACAGACCGAAGCAGGCGATGGCAGGAATCGCGAGCCAGAGGCCGATGAGCGTCGTGATGAGGGCCTGCGAGATGCCGACAGCGAGTTCGGAAGGCTTGGGTGCCGTGGCCGACTTGGCGATCACCATGAAAGCTTCCACCATTCCGTCCACCGTGCCGAGCAGGCCGAACATTGGCGACAGCGCCCCGATCAACGACACATAGCTGACCTTGTGGTCAAGTTTCATCGCCTGCTCCCCCTCTTCCGCCTGCATCGCCTCGACCGCCGCACCATAGCCGGCCGGCATCTTGGCCATCCCAGCCGCCAGAACGTGGCCGAGGTAGGAGTCGTCGGCCTTGGCCAGTTCGTAGGCCTGCTGATACTCCTTGTGTTCCAGATGCGTCTCAAACGCCTGGCTCAGCCCTTTCGGCATCAGGACGGCACGGCGAATCTGCATGAAGCACATGACGAGCAGGGCGACGAGCACGACCGACAGCAACAGAAAGATGATGACATACCGCAGGCCCAGCGCCTTGTAATAAAAGACGAGCTTGCTCTCGCTCTCAGGCTCGGTCGCCCCGTCGGCTGCGGCATCTTCTTCCTGGGCCAGCGCGATGTCCGGCATGATGATCGCCGGCGCGACGACGGCTGCGCCCCAGGGAATGACCGCTGCCACGATCAGCAGGCAGCGACCGATCCCTCGGCAAAAAAAGCCCTTCGGGCGGTGCTGCCCGCTGACGGTGATCCCGCAGTGCATGGAGCGTCTCCTGACGAATACGTGAAAATGCGTGAGCGACGCCTGCGAACCAATCTTTTCTGGCCGCCGATCCGTGGCGATCACTCCGGGCCACAGAGTAGCCGCGCCCCCCTCGGAACTGCAAAGCGGAATTCGCCCCCTGTATCAGACATGCTCAATCCAGCGCTGACGGCTTGGACGGGTCCAGTCTGGCAGCCCAAGGACTGCCAGGATAGGCCGACTTGAGGCTCTGCCTCGCCTCACGGGCACGCTCCGAACTGCTCCCTTTGTCCCAGAGTTCAGCGAGGTTGAACAAGGCCTCCGCGTGGGTTTCGGGCAGGGTGTTGTAGACCAGGTCGACGGTCAGAAACTGGATCAGGGCGTCCTGATCCTTGTTGCCCATCGCCCGGTAGGTCGCGCCCAGCACGGTGTAGGCCCGGGAAAGCAGTTCTTTCTCCTCGGGATTCGCATCGTTGATGATCTGTTTCGTCATCTCGATGGCCACGTCGTGCTTCCCCTGAAGCGACAGGCATCTGGCCTTGCCTACCTCGGCAGACCGTCTCTGCGACTGGTTGGTCTTGTCGTCGCCGGCGAGCGCGATGACGGCTTCGTATGCCGACAGCGCCTCGGCTGCCTTGCCCTGCGTGAGCAGCACGGCGGCCTTGGCTGCGGCGGCCCGCACCTGCAGAGCAGGGGGGCCCCTGGTGAGTCGTTGGTAGGCGGCCAGCGCCGGTTCGGCTTGGCCCGAACCCGCATGGAGGTCGCCGAGCAACTCGGCCATCTGGAAGAAATGGTGGCTCGTCGGATGCTTCGCGAGGTAGTCGGCCACCAGCGTGACCGCCCCGGACAAATCACCATCGCCGTCAAGCGCCGCCTGGCCGGCAGCGGCCGCCCTGACGAAATCAACTTCGGCGAGCACAAGCGGTTCGGCGCCGTCGAGTTCATCCGCGTCGATCGTGCCGATCTCGTCACGGGCATCGGCACCACGTCCTCGAAGGAGCATCGTCCGGGCATTCTTGAGCGACTGGGGCTCCGCTCCAAACTGCACCTCGCGGACCGTTTCGGTGGCGATCTTTTGCGAAGTACCGTCGCTGCTTTCCATGTCGATAGCAACCGGCGACACGTCGACGATCTTCCCGGCCATACTCGTGCCACCGACGAGATTCACGCGGTCGACGACCTGCCCCCAGGCAGCTCCCGACAGCGGCAGGCTCCCGATCGCAGCCCATGCCAACAACGCCGCCCGAACACATCGCCCCCCAACTTCGGCTACTGGGGTGGTGATGCTCGTGCCGGCATGCATGCCTGGTTTCCTTCGTGTCGTGAGATCCATGGTCATGGCCCCTCTCTCATTGTCGATCCGACGACCCTGCCACAGTCTCGGCAGACTGCCTCAGCCCGTCGAGCCCGCGCGGCGACTTCTTTTGCCGCTTCTCGATGTCCCTGAGAATGGCATCGAACTGCTTGCTCGTTTCGGAACCTCCCAGATCGGGATGCATTTTGAAGGTGAGTTCGATGTAGTCTGACGCCTTCTGCAATTCCCGTTCACGGTCCTGCGGCAGCGCATCCGCCTTCGCCAGGCGACACGTCACGGCATTCAGGCGGGCCTGGAAAAACCTTCGGCGGGCCTCCAGAGCCTTCTCGTCCGACCCGGCAAAGGCCTGTTGTTCCAAGCGGTTGGAGATCACCGCCCAGCCCCAGCCCCAGATCTCCCCGTCGTCGCTCCCCCGCTTATACCCACTGATCGCCTGTCCGTAGGCGGCTGCCTGTTGCGACGTGTCGACTTTTTTGGCGGCAGCCAGCTGGAGCAGTTCCGCCGCCTGCCACTGGTAGTCGAGAGTGTTCTGGCGTTTCTTGTCGGAGAGAATCCAGTCCATCTGTTTCTGCGCCTCCTCCCACCTCTCCCGCTCCCGATAGACGGAGGCCAACTTCAACCGAATCGACGGTTCAAACCTGGCGATCTCTTCACCGTCTTTCTCGAGCATCGTCTCATAGATGTCGGCAGCCCGATCGAGATAGCCCTCGGCCTTGGCCTTCGGCACAGCCGACCTCATCGCTTCGCCCGACGCCAGATTGAGGTAGGTGGTGGCCGACCACATCTGCGACGAGAGCTTTGGGTCTTTCGCCACGGCCTCCAGAAACGTTTCAAACCCCGCCAGGATGGCGTCCGCCCGGGTATTGGCCTCGGCCGTGGCAGCACTCGATCCGGATGCACGATTCAACAGCTCTGACTGCAGGTCGAGTTGCGACTGCAGGTCGCGGCCCATCGCCTGATACATCGCCGTCAGCCTGGCAGACGCCTCTGGACCGGCGGCTCCGGCCAGTTCCTCGAGCTTCTTCATGGCCTGCACAGCCTTGTCATTCTGCTCCGTCTCGATGAACGCACGGAGGCTGACCGTGGCTGCGGGCGAGGCGAGGGAGCCTGTCTTGAAAGGCTTGAACTCCTCCCTGTCGACCGTCAAGAACGTCCACGGGCCATAGTCCTCGTGCTCGAGCAGGGCGGCGACACGGCCGTTGTCGCCGTCCTCAAGCGCCATCTGACAGCGCGCGATCGCTGCAGCGACACCAACAGCCACGTTTCCGGCAGACGGCGGCATGCCCGCCAGCCCCTCGTCGATGGCCTTGGCGGATTCCGCTCGCCAGCCGGCCAGCGTCGCCGCGGGTGGTCGAGCAGCCTCCTCTCGTCGCGACGCCTCCTGCACCTCCCGCCAGAGCGCGGCACCCGCTCGCAGCAGCGTCTCGCCGCGGCGGGGTGAGGTCGGTGGCACCTTCGCCAGGATCTCGACGATCTGCTCGGGAGCATGGGCCTCCGTGGCCGCGCCAATGGCGACCACAGCTGCAT
>Ga0214921_10007325_pt1 | contig 14757 bp, 15 predicted proteins | sample LL1505_MetaG_FD_177992 | JGI IMG/M metagenome (GOLD analysis project Ga0214921, IMG submission 177992) | Freshwater microbial communities from Lake Lanier, Atlanta, Georgia, United States - LL-1505 | ecosystem: Environmental > Aquatic > Freshwater > Lake | place: USA: Georgia | collected... | reverse complement strand
ACCAAATCATGGCTGTATTGGACCATTTGAAGGCCAATAGATTTCCGCCACCCGAGACTTTTATGACACCCCGTGGCAAAATGAAAATGAGCCTTAAAGACGGGTCACATAAAACAGGTGTGACAGAAGACCTGGAAAGTTTAGAATCCCTGATAGGCCAGCGAGTGTATGTCAAGAGCGTGGGTGAGATGGGCACGGTGTCAGATGTTTCAATGGCACATAGAAATAGCCTGATCGTTGACTTGGACAACGGCGATCTGGAAATAGCACACTTCACAGACTTGTCTCAGGAACGCCCTGGTATGATGCGTAGAATGATGGACAAGATCAAATCGTCGGTGGCTGCGACAGCACCGTTAAAGGAAAGTACAGAAGCCAACAACTCGGACGCCGATGTTGCAGAACTGAGGCGACTGGCAGGCTTGAAGTAATCCCAGCAGCAGTTTTATCAAAAAGGCACTTTTTGGTGCCTTTTTTGTTGACGGCATAAATAATAACAGCGTATTATGTCAGAGTGCAGAATACGTTTAGGCACATACTTTATGGCACATTTATCAAGGAGAAAACATCATGGCCACTCAGAATCAGATGTTGCAGAACTGAGACGACTGGCTGGATTGAAGTAATTCCAGTAGCAGTTTTATCAAAAAGGCACTGACGGTGCCTTTTTTGTTCGGGCAGTTTCTATTAATAAGTATACAAACATCAATTAAATCTTATATAATACAAATTTATTATTCATATGTTAAAAAATCAAACAGCAACCATTGTCTGTCTGGGAAATGGTCAGATGGAAGCAGACCAAATGTGCCAAAAATTGGCACAAGAATATGGGGTGATTTATCAGGGAATTCTAGATAATTCCACTCAAATCTCAAATGGTTTATATCATACCAGTATCTATGATATTGAGTTACCAAAACTAATTGACAAATTAGTTGAGGTAACAGATGTTGTTGTGATAATGCTTGACCAAGATGAAACTTTTTATAATAATCATCATGAATACTCGGCAACTTTACAGATTGCACAAGAATTAGAGAGTATTTATAATATCAAGTATATTAATGAATCAATGAGGAATACCTTTATTAGTGAGTTAAAAAAAAATAAAAGTCTATGTATACTTCCATTTGTTGGAGTTTTTATCAAAGACTCCTCATATTCGGCATGCTGTTTAATGACACATCCAGTAACACAACAATTGACTAATTACAAGACCGACAGCGGGTTTAACACTATCAGACAAAAAATGCTCCTAGGCGAAACGGTGTTGGGGTGTGAGACATGTTATTATACCGAAACACATGGTGGTACCAGTCATCGAATCACTCTGAGCACAGAATGGGGTAACCGATTAAAAATAAAATCTCTTGATGACTTGGTCAATCGAACTGAAATTGTCAAATACGAAATTGATGTAGGAAATCTATGCAATGCCATGTGTAGATCGTGTCATCCTGAACATAGTAGTCTTATTGCTAAAGAATATAAAAAAATTGGTTGGCAAACCAACCCAACAATGCGTAAAGAAAATAATTTTAAATTAATTAATCTGGAACAAGCTGAGCAGGTATATTTGAACGGGGGTGAACCAACCATAAGTAAAGATTTTTATAATTTTTTAAGACGTTGCATACAGCACGGAAGGACAGATTTAGAAATTATAGTTAATACAAACGCAAAAGTTTTAAAACCAGAATTTATTGAGTTAGCAAAAAATTTTACTAATTTAAAATTTGAAGTTAGCATTGACGGATTTGGTGATTCTTTTACATATATTCGATGGCCTATTAAATGGCATGATTTTTGTGAAAATGTCAAAAAAATGAATTATTTGGCCCATGGAAATATTAGTTTTAATGTTGTGTCTTCAATGTATAATATTTCCAGCATGTACGATATTTTCTATTGGATAGAAACCAACTACCCTAAACAAATAATACATGTACAAGAATTAATTGATCCAAAAATACTTTCTCCCTTAAATCATCCAAATAAATCAAAAAATTTAGAAAATTTGGAAAAAATAAAAACATTAAATTATTATAAAAAAGATCAGGTATTTGCAAAGAGGATCGATCGATTACAATATAAGATAGAAAATTCTTTTGTTGATGATGAACTATTGTTAAGTTTTTTCAAATACACTGATGCATTAGATCAAAGCAGGGGGGTATCTCTCAGTCAATGCGACGAATATCTCGCAAGCTATCAATCAACGATCAAATGATTGTGTGCAAAGAAGACAAGTTTGGTTAAATTGGGAATATTTTGTCTTTGACAAACTAAATAAACATAGCGTATTATGGCAGAGTGCAGAATACGTTTAGGCACATACTTTATGGCACATTTATCAAGGAGAAAACATCATGGCCACATCACTAGCAGAAATTCGCGCAAAACTACAAGCGCAAGAAACCCGTAGCACCGGCAACAGTTCATCAGGCGGTGACAACGCCATCTACGCACACTGGAACATTGCCGAAGGCACCAACGCCCGAGTCCGCTTCCTGCCCGACGCAGACCCCAAGAACACATTCTTCTGGGTTGAGCGAGCAATGATCAATCTACCATTTGCTGGAGTCAAGGGGCAACCCGACAGCAAGCCAGTGACTGTGCAGGTGCCCTGTGTGGAAATGTGGGGTGAGGCCTGCCCAATTCTGGCAGAAGTCCGCACCTGGTTCAAGGACCCCAGCCTGGAAGACATGGGCCGCAAGTACTGGAAGAAGAAGTCCTATCTGTTCCAGGGCTTTGTGCGTGAAAATCCCATGAAGGAAGACGAAACACCTGCCAATCCAATTCGTCGCTTCATCATCAGCCCTCAGATTTTTAATCTGGTCAAGGCAGCATTGCTGGATCCCGAACTGGAAAATCTGCCCATTGATTATCAGGGCGGTCTGGATTTCGTTATCACCAAGACCAGCAAGGGTGGTTATGCAGACTACAACACCAGCAAGTGGGCTCGCAAGGAGTCAGCACTGACTTCTGATGAAGCAGCGGCCGTTGAGCAGTATGGCCTGTACAATCTGGCTGACTTCTTGCCCAAGAAGCCATCAGATGTCGAGCTCAAGGTCATCAAGGAAATGTTTGAGGCCAGCGTGGATGGTCAGGCCTATGATGCCGATCGTTGGGGTGCCTATTACAAGCCCCGTGGTGTGACTGTGGCCAGTAATGCAGCATCCGCACCTGCAGCAGCCGCCGTTTCAGGGCCAGCAGAGGTGGCAGATGAAGACATCGCCGAACCCATCAAGACTGCTGCAACAGCCACATCGCCAGTGACCACTCCCAGCGGTGGTGGTCAACGTGCAGAAGACATTCTGGCAATGATCCGCAATCGTCAAAAGCAGTAATTACGGTCTGGTGACTCCCATGTTGACGCCTATTGATACAATTTTATTTCCTGATGAATGCTGTCTTATTGAGATAGATGACAAGTTAATATTTCCTATTTTTAAAAATGCATCGAGTAGTCTGATAAGTGCGTGTCGAGCTCAGCATGGTCGTGAGTTTCGTGGAACCGAAATCACAAACATTACTGATAACATCACAGTTTTCATTAGAGAACCCACTGAACGGTTTAGTTCTGGAATTAAAACGGTTGTTTATAATTTAAAAAAAACAAATCCGGAATTGGACATTGGTACCATTAAATTTCTAATGCAAAAATATTTGTTTTTAGACATTCATTTTCTGCCACAATTTCATTGGTTATTGAATCTTTCTAGATTCACAGGTCCCGATGTCAAACTAAAATTTCGTCCAATTGCAGACGTGAGACAGTTCACTGAGTTTACAACGATTCCAGATAAGATATCAGATATCCACATAGATCCTGTGTTGTTTAATGATTTATATTTGCAGTTGGATACTATAATTTTTAACCAAATTGGTAATGATTTGACATTCCGTGAGTTACTGCAAAAAATAAAAAATGATGATAGTGCCAAATTTCACGAGCTGACTGAGTTGCCTTTTATGTTAATAGAGTTATTATTATGACACCTTGTCCTAGACTAGCACATAATGTGCGGTTAACTAACGCTGGGCAATTTGGGATATGTGGTCACATGGTGGCTTCTAAAAATTTTAGTACCCTGGATGAGCTCAAAAATAGTCAATGGTTGACTGATCTCCATGAAAAATTTAAGATGGATGTCTGGCCCGAAGAATGTGTTCGATGTCAGGAAATGGAACACATGGGCAATTCAAGTATTCGTGAATTTTCCATGAAAGCACACCAGGACTATCATGCACTGGACCCAAATTACATGTTTGTGACCGGTCTTTTGGATAATGTTTGTAACGCGGCATGTGTGATGTGCTCCAATTATGCAAGCACATACATAGGCAAACTGGTAAAAAACGTTGTGCTAGTTGATAATCAGGATCTATTTCATCAATTACCAATTGATAAAATTTTAGTTTTTGAAATTACTGGAGGAGAACCTTCGGTGAGCAATTTATATAAGAAATCACTGAAATCTTTGACAAACAAAACAAAATATGTTCGAGTAAACACCAATGGTAGTAAATTTATTCCTGAAATTGAACCATTGTTGATCAATGGTACTAATGTTACCATAACTTTGAGTATCGACGGTACACACAATGTATTTGAATACATCAGATGGCCACTAAAATGGGACAACGTATTGGAAGTAATAAATCAGTATCTGCAACTCAGAATCAAATACCAGAATCTGAAACTGGATATCTGGTCTTCCATAAGTGCATTAAATATTGGTGATTTTACAAACATAAAAAAGTTTTCTGAACAATATGATATTCCCATGTCTTATGCATTGGTTCATGATCCCGATGTTTTAAATATAAAATATCAAAATAGATTTACCAAATCAGCCGCAAGTGACACATTAGGCACCTTGGGACTATTGGCAGTTGACCAGAATAATGACGCATTGATAGATGAATTTATTAGAGTGCAGGACAATATTAAAAAAATTAATATTAACGATTTTATAACATTACCTTAGGAATACCCCTTATGGCAAAGCCTTTTGACATTTCAAAATTTCGTAAAAGTATTACCAAAAGTATCGACGGCCTGGGCATTGGGTTTAATGATCCCACTGACTGGATCAGCACAGGCAACTACACATTGAATTATCTGCTCAGCGGTGACTTTCACAAGGGTGTCCCCCTGGGCAAGGTCACTGTTTTTGCTGGGGAATCAGGTGCTGGCAAGAGTTATATCTGTTCGGGTAACCTGATCCGCAATGCGCAACAACAGGACATCTATTGTATTCTGATTGACACGGAAAATGCTCTGGATGAAGACTGGCTACGTGCCCTGGGTGTTGACACCAGTGAAGATCGATTGTTGAAACTCAACGTGGCCATGATTGATGACGTGGCCAAGATCATCAATGACTTTGTCAAAGAGTATCGACTGCTGCCACTGGAAGAGCGCCCCAAGGTCCTGTTTATTCTGGACAGTCTGGGCATGATGCTGACTCCCACAGATGTTAATCAATTTGAATCTGGTGACCTCAAGGGTGACATGGGCCGTAAGCCCAAGGCTCTGACTGCCCTGGTCAGAAACTGTGTCAACATGTTTGGTAGTTTGAACATTGGTCTGGTGGCAACCAACCACACCTACGCAAGCCAGGACATGTTTGATCCCGATGACAAGATTTCAGGTGGTCAGGGTTTTATCTATGCTTCAAGTATTGTGGTGGCCATGCGCAAGCTCAAACTCAAAGAAGATGAAGATGGCAACAAGACTTCCGAAGTAAATGGCATTCGCGCCAGTTGCAAGATTATGAAAACTCGGTATGCCAAACCCTTTGAATCAGTTCAAGTCAAGATTCCTTATGAGACTGGCATGAACCCCTACAGTGGGTTGACTGACATGCTGGAAGCCAAGTCCCTGTTGGTCAAGGAAGGCAATCGACTGATGTATCGGACGTCGGATGGCACGGAAATCAAGCAGTTCCGCAAAGAATGGGAATCCAATGAAGGTGGTTGCCTGGACGTGGTGATGAAAGAAATTAGTTCTAATCCCAATTCACTAAGTAAGAGTACTTCCCCGGTGGAAGAATCAGGAGATACAGAAACATGAGTTTAGAAGTTGACGTTATTAGCGAGATGTGGTTGACATGTAAGGAATACATTGCTGGCAAGGATCGACAGGCTGCAGCTGACCATGTAATCAGTGTCATTGCTGATCATGATGTCACTGAGCATGATCTACGTGCTCTGGCCGGTGTTGACAGCTGGTTGGAACGGGCCGTGAACGAGTACATGGGGGACGAAGAATTCATCGACGACGGTGATGACGAGGACGAGAACTACTGATGTGGTATAGCCGTGTTGTGGCCAACCTGGCGGCCATTCCTGATTTCATTCAATACTATGAACAGGAATTGGATTCAGCCAAACGGGAAGTTTCAGTCTACGGCAACATTGAAAAAAGCCTGGCTAATCTGCCAGGACTGACCGAGCACCGCTTTAATCAACTACAGGAAATTGAAGCGGTGCTGAATTATCTCAACATCCAACTACGCAAGATACGACGCAAGCATTTCCAAAAATATTTGGAAGGCTATAATCGTGCACTGACCAGCAGAGATGCCGAGAAATATGTGGACGGTGAGGATGAGGTCATCGATTTTGAAACCATCATCAATGAAGTAGCATTACTTCGCAACAAGTGGTTGGGAGTAATGAAAGGCCTGGAAAGTAAAAATTTCATGTTAGGTCATATAACCCGATTAAGAACAGCGGGCATGGAGGATTCCACAATTGGATAATCAAAGACACAGTCAACATATTTTAGATCAGCTTTACGAGTATGACAGCTTCATGGATAGTCTCAGGACCATTGCTGACATGGGCTGCGGCACTGGACAAGACATTGCCTGGTGGGCAACACTCACAACTCGAGACGATCCACCAGTGCCACACAACTACAACTGTTTTGCAGTTGATGTTGATGCCAGGAAACTTGCTCTGGTGCCTGAATTGCCCAACATCACCAAGATAAATCGAGACTTTTCAGAACCACAGCTTTTTCCTGTGGAAATTGATCTGATGTGGGCACACGATAGTTTGCAGTACAGCACCAATCCATTGGAAACTCTGCGTGTCTGGAACGAACAAATGAATGTCAATGGCATGCTGGTGATCACTGTGCCGCAGCACAGCGGAGTGGAGTATAACCGATATTACAGCACCACACACAGTGGGTGTTATTTTCACTACACCCCCACCAATCTAATATACATGTTGGCTGTCAATGGGTTCGATTGCAACGATGCCTATCTGTTAAAACAATATAATGACACCTGGATTCAAATGGCAGTGTATAAATCAGAAATTCCTCCCATGGATCCCAGCAAGACTTCACTGGCAGATCTGATAGATCAGGGGCTGCTAAATCCCACCGTGGTGGAATCCATCAACAGGAATAACTTTATTCGTCAGGAAGAAATTCTTTATCCCTGGTTGGATCGAGAAAATTACTTTGTTGATTATGTCATGCCAGCCACTGAAATTCCCACTGAGGCTGGGCTGCCAGTTGATGCTGGGGTGTTTAATGAAGTTAAAAAGACACGCAAGCGCAGTGTCAAGCAAGCCACCAAGAAGGTGTCAGGGGTTGGTCTGGAACCAGTGGGTGCACGTCAGCCCCCCAAAAAGAATCAGGACGACTCTGAATAAATAACTGATCATGCGCGAATTGATTGAAATTTTAACTGAAAGTGTTGGGTTAAGCAATAGAACTCCTGGTGAGCAGTTTGTTCAGCCCAACACTGGTAAGACCATAACTTTCCAATCATTGATTTGGTATCCCAGCCAGGGAAAATTTCAGTCACCAGAAGAACTTCAGGCTGCGGTTGAAAAACTTGGTATCTCTGATAAAATACAATGGTCCAATCAGTACAATCGTGGCATGGCTGGATTTGGTATTGCACATTTCACGAATGACGATACTCAGGCAGATTTATATTTTGGTAGATATCTCAGACAGATAAGCCCAAATGCGGCAAACAATAACTTTCCCAATAATGCTATACCAGGTGGGTATCAATACCAGTCATCGGCAGCACGAAAAGAACACGTGGGATATAAACCTTCGGACATATTAACTCAATTTGAGAACAATACACCTGCCAGTATATATCAACAGGTGGCAGATAAATTTGGTGTGACCAGTGCCATTACACAGGCCACAAAGATTTTTATAGAATCAGACAGTTTTCCTGTTGTTTTGCCTCTGGGAGACATTGATTTTGCAGGATTCAGAGACTATTTTTGCGAATTGCTACAGCCCATTGCTCTGGTGCAAGGCAAGCCAGTGTCGGGCAACGCTGCTGAGGCAGAGAAAATATTCTTTGGTGACGCTGGATTCGATACCTGCACCATAACATTCAATTCTGGAGCAATTGGCGGATTGTCAGACAGTCTACTAACAAATGCCGATGGTAAGCAAATTAAATTAAGCAGCAAAGGCAAGTCCGGTGCCATGGCCAGTGCTGTAAATTTGTTAAATGCCATTGAAGAATTGCGTCTGACTCCGGCTGGCCAACGACTTATAAAACAATATCAAGAAGAAATCAGCATAGTACAAATTGTTAAAGATCAAGGCCATTTTATGGCGCCTCTGCAGCTGGCAGTAATGTACGGGATCATTGATGCCAGTGATGTGCCTCTGGTGGCCAAACTTAAAAACTATGGTGCCCATGACAAAATTGTGGGCACTGGTGTGCTCAGCCCTAAATTGGAATCTTTTTATAAAGAAAGATCAGCCAAAGATCCTAGTAAAATCATTCCCAGGGAACATCTGACAGCGGCAATAGCATTTAAAGTTGCAGACCACGTGAACAAGAATACCAATTTTAGTCAGGCTGCATCTGACATTCTTAATAATGGTGCATTGGTGCAAATTTATACTGATGCTCAGCAGGCCCAAGGCACCATTGTAATCAAAGGATTCAGATCAGTTTATCCCAGTACGTCGGTAACTGGTGTGGAGTTTTCGGCCCAGAAAACCTATTACAGCACTGGTGGCAATGGCAATTTTGTTTTTAACATTCTGTATAACAATGCCAAATCTGCCGATGTTCTGGAAAAAGACGCAGCTGATCAGTCTGATAGCTTGGAACGTCAGACAGCCATACAACAGCAGATTTCCAACATTGACAGACCAATGCGAGGTATCAGGCCCACTGGGGCATCAGAATTTTCTAATCAGGAATCTGAAATTTCTGAACCCAGACAAAAACGATAAAATAGTATGTCTAAAATTTTTATTGAAGTAAATCAGCGGGTAAATTTCTCCATCACTACATACGATACCCCAGTTGCCTGCCTTTTTTACAAACAAACATCCGACACGGTTAGAACACACTCAGGCGCAAATATTCTTATAAATGATTCTTCATATCATACTCTTGGTTATTTTCAAGACTTAATTGCAGAAGCCAAATCCAAAAATATATTGGATTGGAGCAATTATGAATTATTGGTTGGATCAGAGCACTACCATACACGCCAGACCAATCTGAATATAATGCACAAAGATCTTGAAGTCATAGCAGGGATTAAAAAGTATGAAGGGATACCACACGAAGATCGTCAGCTGATAGATGAAATGCATTGTTGTTTGCACTCATTGGAGCGACCAGATGCACCCTTGGATTACAATTTTTCTCCCAGGGCCTGGATAAATTTTGATCTTCGGGCACCTGTGGAAAAATGTCAGATTCCAGAACCAATTAAATTCAGCCGAGAACTCAGGCCAGGGCAAGTGGTACTCACTTTTCCCTATGTGGGGAAGGAACCCCTGGTTTGTGCAATACACCAAGACAATTCTTTATTAACTCAGACTTGTAAAGTGATTGAGCATATTAGTGCAGGTTGGAAACTTTATACAGGCAATGGTGTTGTGTATCAGTGGGAACTCAACCAGCCATCGGATGTAGACGGTGCTCTTACCAAATGGTTTAATGATAATCAGGCTGATATGAATACGCTGGGATATTCATTGGAACAAATTATAAATCACACAGGTTTTTGTATTGTGGGTGAGGTTCAAGATCATTCAGTTTTTGAGTATCTGAACACAACCCCCCGGATCGAAATCACCAAATACAGTTTTGAGGACTAACTATGAGTTTTGAAAAATACAAAATTGCAGTCATACTGTACGATAATCTGCCAGAAACATGTTCAGAAATAAGAGAAAATCTTAGGGACTTGACACATTTTAAATTACAAGGAAAATTTTCTCCCGTATTTTATGAAACCCAAAATCTTTCTGACACTCTGCGGCAGGTTTCTGAACTTGACTTTGACTGGGCAGTTGTTATAGCGGTTGGTACCAATATACAAGATCAATCAATAATCTGGCAAACTGTTCAATATGCTATGGATCATGACTCTCCATTGTCCGGACATATTCTTGATCGCGGGGGGTATTATCATTTACATCCCCAATGGTTTGCCATTGAACTTCAGAAATATAAACTGGTAAATTTTCCTGGATTTGAAGAGGTGACCGGGACCCTGACAATGACTACCAAAGAAACTCAACGCAGTTCAGACAACATGCATGATGACTACACACCATCATGGATCATGCCCAAGACAGAAAATCTTGTTGATTATACCAGTGATCACGGATATTTCGGGATACAGGTTTTGTCGGAATTTATTAAAGCAGGCTATAAAATTGTCAATGTCCCCTCATCGATTCGCCAGAAAAAATTTTATAGCTACCCCGAACACAACCTAGAAGATATTAGAAAACTCATCGCTGACTCATCACATGAACCAGCTGATCCACATGGGCCCATGTGGTGGTTTGCTAAATCAGTCAGAGAGTTGAAAAAAAATCTTCAGATTGGTTATTATGTGCTCAATACAGAAATTTTATATTTCAATCAGACGTTTCATGACATGAAATTTGATTGCTTCATTGGGGTTTGTAGTGGAATTAAGCCTGTCTGTATTGTGGGTCAGGAGAATTTTTCTGACAATACCAGTGTTTATTTGTTTGATATTAGTCCAGCAGCATTAAGTTGGCAGCAGTATCTGTTTGATAATTGGGATGGTGAGTTGGCTAACTTTGAATCGGTATACAATCAGTTTGCGTCTGCTAATCCCGATCTCAGGCCGATTTATTTTATGAACGATTCGCTGCGGACAAATATTAATCGAGTATTAGATAGTGCAAATATATCAGCAATGGATTTTAAGAGACACTGGGACAAATATAAAAAAATGAAAGTTGAATTTGTTCAACTAGATCTGCTGCAGGACACCAGCCTGAGAACTGTGATATCATGGGCCAACACATCTTTGACAGGAGCCTATATCTGGACCAGCAATCTTTTTAATATGGATTATCTGTCTTTCTTTAAAACAAATCGATGGACTCAGGAAAAAATTCAGAATCTGGAACAACAACTGGAATCGAAAATTTCTGGATCGTATATGCTTGAAAATTGTGGAAAAGTTATGGGTCGTGATTAGCCAACGGCTGACTGGTAACTGTCCACGACCATGGTCATGATTTTCTCATCCCAGGCACCGTGTACAATGATGTGATAACGATCTTGGTTGCTGGCATTCCACACTGAGTGCTTGTAATAATTATTGAAAAATATCGCAGATCCCGAATTGAGAAATGGCACAGTGCCATTCACTGTGGTCATTCGACACCCAGGTGGGTTGTTCAGTGATATATTGATTGCTGCACCAAGAAAACACTGCGAACTATCAGAGTGCGGCATTATGTACCCGCCAGCTTCCAACAGCATAAATCTCAATCTCTGATAACTTTTGTATGGAAATTTATTTTTAAAAAAATCAACAGTAATTGGACATTGGTCCTGGATGTCGGTCCAGGCGTAACTTACCTCAAGAGGATCTAATCCGTAGGCTTCAGGAACGTTTGTCTTGTCACTGGCAATGCCATGTATGGCCAGACTTCTCCAACCTCGGTGACACCCTTCCTCATCCCGATGGATTACAAATCGATCTTTTAAATTTTGTGCCTCAGATAGCATTTCCTGGTATGGGGCATCAATTCCCAACAATTTTAACCAAGGGGCCCGACTTTCAAACATAACCCAGTTAAATTTTTCTTGCAAACTTGTGGTGTTTGGTAGCAGGGGATATACAAATGACTGGTTTTCGTTTTGATTAAAAAAATCCACAGTGTCTTGATTCATATGGTATTTATCTAAGATACCATCGGAAAAATCCTGTCGAAGTATTTTTGACTTTGAATAATTTTGGTAGTACAATCATTGGATGATTCGACTGCTTGGTAAGATTCCTGCTGAAATCTATGTGGCCTGCTCAGGTGGGGTGGACAGCATGGCCGCACTGGATTTCCTGCGCAGACGTCACAATGTCACAGTGATTTTCATACATCACGGCACCGAGAACAGCACACTGGGTCAGCTGGTGGTGGCCGAATACTGCACACAACATCAGATCCCCATGCTGGTCAGTCAGATTGACCTCAGTCTTAAAACTGCTGCAGTCAGTTGGGAAGAGTTCTGGCGTGAGCAGCGATATCAGGAATTTGACCGACTGGATCTGCCGGTGGTGACTGCGCATCATCTGGATGACTGTGTGGAGACCTATATCTGGAGCATGTGTCACGGCACAGCCAAGGTTATCCCCCATCAGCGCAATCGGGTCATCAGACCATTCCTGCTCAACACCAAACAGTGTCTGGCTGAGTGGTGTCAGCGGCATGGTGTAAGTTGGCACGACGATACCAGTAACTGGGACACCAAATACACTCGTAACAGGGTCAGACACGATGTCATGCCCAGAATTCTGGAAGTTAACCCGGGCATTCACAAAGTTGTGCGCAGAATTGTAGAGAAAAAGTTTCTGGAATCTGTTGACAATCAGACTGAGATCAATTAGGTCAATTTGGTTAGAGCATAAATAAATGTATGAAAAAATTATTGTGCTCATGTTGCCTGTGTAAAAATACTCTGACAACCAATCAGCTGCCCATACATTACAATTCCAAACAATGCAAGACCGGGTATTTGTGGTCGCAGAAACCTAAAAAAACCAATCTGGTTTGCGAATTTTGTGGCGAGCATAAAAAAACTGCACAAAGCATATCGCAACACCAACTCTACTGTAAGCAAAATCCCCACGCACAGAAGAAAGTTCCGTCTTATGGCATGCGGGGCAAGAAAGGTGCAAATCAGTATACTTACGGTGCCATAATGACTGATGGTACCAAACATAAAATTAGAAATTCCACGCGCCAGGCCAATATAAAAAGATGGTCAATTCCCGAAAACAAATTAAAACACGCATTGGCCATGCAAAAGGCGGTGAGAGAAAATCCCGAATCCTACACCAACCCCATCCATCGGGGCAGAGTAAAATGTTTTGAGTATGATGGGGTTAGATTTCAAGGCAGCTGGGAGCTGATATTTTACAAGTGGGCCAAATCCAAAGGCCTCGATCCGGTCAGAGTAAAACAGGGGTTTCCTTATGTGTGGAATGGCCAACGAACTTATTATCCGGACTTTTATCTGGAAAGTCTACGGTTGTATGTGGAAGTCAAAGGTTATAAAACAGACAGAGATGATGCCAAGTGGCAACAATTTCCCCATAAATTGTTGGTGGTTGATAAAAAAGCCATTGACAGAATAAAACAGGACAGTTATACTATTGAGAGTTAAGTGGTAGTGCAAGGCGAAGATCATTCCCCCGTAGTTTAATTGGTGAAAACGTCGGTCTCATAAACCGGTTAGTGCTGGTTCAAGCCCAGCCGGGGGAACCATAATTTAAGAGGAGAAATTTACTATGTCAGACCCAAAAAAGAATTTGTTGGAGCAGATGCAGGACGTGGTGGAAAATGTGGGAGAATTTGCTGGTGCTGTGGCAGAAAATGTTGCAGAACTGGTGTCAGATATTGCACACGAAGTGGAAGAATTTGTGGAAGACACCGTGCATGACTTCCAGGAAGCATTTGATGATGACGATGGTGCCACCGAGGACCAGGTCAGCGAGTAAAGTTAGTAGGCCCGAGTGGTGAAATCGGTAGACACAGCAGACTTGAAAATTTGAGTGCCTGGCGGGAAACCACCAGAGTAGAACTCGTCAAATTCGGTGAAGGCTTTGACCTGCTAATACCGAGCCAAGCCCAGCAATGGGAAGGTGTAGAGACTAGACGGCGAGCATCTAAGGCGTTGCGCTATGATGAAGGTATAGTCCAGACCACAAACAATCTCAGGATTGGTAGTGAAAACTATAGTGGTAAGAAAATCTGCCACCCTAAACAGGTGTGCCGGTTCGATTCCGGCCTCGGGCACCAAACATGACGACCGGTTAAATCTGCACAGTGCAGGCCTAGGTTGGGGGTGATCCGCCATTCAAGTTCCAACCCGTCACTTAATAAAAAGGGAGCTCTTAAACGACAATGACTGAGTTCCTAGAGATTCCTGTTTTTCGGGTATAAATAAAACGGCAGTAGAACAGTGAATTTTTATAGTGGTACACTATGCTGAAATGATTACTGGCCGTTTTGGCAGTCACAGCATAGACGAAAATTATATGTGTGGACAGCGTGAATAAGAGTGTATAGCGAGAACCCCCAGGACGAAAAATCCTGGGGGTTCTTTTTCTATAAATATTTTTACCGGGAAGAGTGGCCGAGAGGCTTAAGGCGTCAGTCTTGAAAACTGAAGTAGGGGCGACTCTACCGTGAGTTCGAATCTCACCTCTTCCGCCAGTTTAGTGAATGGT
>Ga0214921_10007322_pt1 | contig 14760 bp, 12 predicted proteins | sample LL1505_MetaG_FD_177992 | JGI IMG/M metagenome (GOLD analysis project Ga0214921, IMG submission 177992) | Freshwater microbial communities from Lake Lanier, Atlanta, Georgia, United States - LL-1505 | ecosystem: Environmental > Aquatic > Freshwater > Lake | place: USA: Georgia | collected... | reverse complement strand
AATTCAATTGACAGAGTTATAAAGTTGTTACAAAAAAGTAAAGAATGGAATGATTTTACAAATAATTTAAATAGTTTGGATATGTTTACTATTGTTAAAACATTTTTATCAAGAAGAGAAAAAGAGTATGATTTTAATAATATTATTAGTAAAAATAATTATAACAATAAAATTTCTAATAGATTAATAAATGATAATGTAAATTTTGTAAATTATGAAAAAAAAGTTGTATTGTATGATGAAAAAACAATTGATTTTACATATGAAGAAAAATATATGATGTTACCATGTATTAGTTTAGTGTGTATTATTAGTGATATAGATTTATTTATCCATTCACTGTATACATTTTTAAAATGTGATTATCCACGAGATAAATTGGAATTTTTAATTATAGATGATAATGATTATGAAAAACGTATTAAAAAGATTTTACCGGATGATGGACGTATTAAAATTATAAATCTTACTAAAAAAAATAAAGATGATAATATGGAAATACCATTGGGTAATAAGTTAAATATGGGTATAAAATATGCTAAACATGATATAATTTGTCACTTTTTTGATACAAATATTTACTTTCCGGAAACGTTTATGAATCTAGTGAAATGTTATATTATATCGAATAAGGATATGATAGTATCAGGTGATATGGGTATTTATGAAAAAAATACTGGAATGTCATTTACAGTAAAAAAACCAGATTTAGGAAACATGATGTATACAAAAAATTTTTGGAAAGCATGTACCTTTATAGATATTGAAAATAACAAGGATGTTTTATTTTATAATTTTACATTTTTTAGAAAATCTTGTATTTTATATATTCCATTTTTACATTTTTCATTTAGATATACAAAAGATCAAATGGTAATATATGAATCATCTAAAGAAGTACCATTTTCTTTGGATAAATTGGTAAATGATAGTGTAAAACAATCTTTTTTAATTATTTAAACAACAAGAAAGTAATTATAATAAAAATGATGATATAAAAAAGTGTTTTTTGTGAAAATAATTTTTTAGATGTAGAATTATTAGCTGGATTAACAGGTACGCTAATTATTTTTTCTCTAGATACTAGGATTCTTTTTGTTGGATTATCCATATAATAAAGATATAGAAAATTATTTTTAGAAAATTATTTTTATTTTTTTTGCATAAACATAAACGCTATCCCACTTCCACTACTAACAATGAGAAAAATTACAAGAATAATAATTATTAAATTATTATCAGCACTTTTTACTTCTGGTTCTTTATAAACTGTATCATAGCCAGTTGGCACATCTAAAGCTTTAACAGAATCATCTTTTGAAAAATCTGTATCTACCCATTCGCCTTTTTTTTTTTCAGTATTTGATTGTTCAAAAATTGACTTTGGTTGTTCTGATGACACCTGTCCTCCCATAATTATTTATTTATATAATATAAATATATAAATAAAATATTTAAATTTGGATAGGAGTTTTTATAAATTTTCTATGAAAAAATATGATGTATGCATTTTTCATCAAACTATTCAAATCATTTACTTTTGATACATTTGCATCATTAAATGTATACCAATTATTATTTAAATTTTTACAACAACTCCAATAATGACCACCATTCAAGTCCCCATTATGATAATTAATTGCATAACAGCTATATATATAATTATTAGGATCATTTTTATCTGTAGAAACAAAGGGTGTTAAATCCAAATCTTCAATTGGAAAGTCAACGTGAGTCTCTATTTTTTGACCAGTATTTGTAAATCTTTTTAAATGAATAATAATATAATTTGGCAAGGACCAAAGAGTATTGTGTTTAGAACATCCATTTTTTTTACAAGAGTCGCAATTCCATGTATTAATTTGTTCATTTGAATTAAAGTATGATTCTAAACAATGTAATAATCTTGTACTTGTACAATTAGGAATATCTAAACTTATACAATTAAATGGTTCGAAAATAATATCGTTATAATTACAATGAATACAATTAATTTTAGTATAAAACATTCCATTAAACATTTCAATAATAAAAGAAAAATTATCTTTGTAAAATGTTTTCCATTGTTCCAATGACTTTTTAATAAGAACATCTGAATTATTTTTTGGTTCACCTTTAATATTCACCTCTATTTCATAAGATATACCCTTATGTAAAATATCTAAAATATACATTAAACACTCATGAGAATCTTGTTGCTCTAATTTAAAATATTTATTAATAAATTTGCCCAAATTTTCAAAAAATGATTTAGGTCTTAAAACTTGATTTGTTTCCCATATATTTGTTAATAAAGTAATATAACTCAAAACAAGATAGTATTCGTTTCTACGTTTATTTTCATAAGTTACATCTTCATTTAATTTTCTTGATAAAAAATAATCTGTCAATTTTAAACTGTGACTTAGACACTGTAATATAGAATTTAAAAAACATGTATTCCCTTGATTAATTAATCCACATAAACCTTTTTTTAAAAACGTTTCTTTTTTTAATACCAATTCATGATTTTTATGAAAATCATATATATATTGATTAGAACTATTTGCCATTAATTATAATAAAGTAATAATCATTATAATATTCAATTTATTTTTTAGATTAATATATATTTCTCCAATCGTTAGTCCAAGACCCAGCTAGAGGATATTATATAAATAAATTTGCAAATACTACATAATTTTTTTATTTATATATATTAGTAAAATGTCAAGTGGAGAAGTATGTTTCACATCAAACATGTTTAATGCATATCTATTTATATTAATCATATTAGTAGTATTTATCATGTATATTCAAGTAAAGAAAACAGAAGAATTAAGTAATGTAGAATTAAATACTTATTTATCTAAAAAAGAATTAGTTGACAAAATTAAAAATTTACAAGATAAATTGTATAATTCAGAAAAAAACGAACAAACATGCCAGAGTAATCTTTATGAAACTCGTCAATTTTTAAAACATCAAATTTATAATCAACAAGTTAAACCTATGCATGCAAGAGATAGAATTAGACAACGGATTATAGATCCATTAGAAGGACCAGAAAGAACATATGCTGGAGGTCGAATTAATATTCCCGCATATGATGATTATCAACAAATAGGTTTTTTACATAACAATAATGAAAGATACCCATTGTACGGACGTCCAAAATATTCTGGACGCACAGATAAATATGAATATTATATAATAGATGAAAGTCGAAACAAGTTAAAAATACCAATTAAAACAACAAATTATAATGAAATATATGATGGGGATGATGTAAAGGTTGATATTTTAAATAATATGTTTAATGCAAAAATTTATGATTATGATTCTATAAGATATAACCCGAATATATAACGTGCACAAACAATTATAATTTTGCTTCTATAATAGTAGTACTTTCATTATCTGTAATGTACGCAATGCGTATTAAATTATAATTTGATAGTTCTTGTATATTATTTGATACATAATTTAATTTATATAATCCGTCTCCATCTCTTACAAGATCACCTAACGTCAATTGTTGATTTGTTTTATCGTTATATAAATATGCTATGTATTTACCCTTTATAGTATGTACAGTATCATATACATTACCTCCTATTTCATATAAATTACAAACTAATTCTAATCTAGCAGTATTATCATTTTTATATATATTAGCTTGTCCAGACAATAATATATTTGTAATTTGATTAGTATGATCTGGTGGTAATAATTTTAATTGTTTATATTTTGTAAAATTAATAGTTGAATTTTCAAATGTTTCAATGTTATTTTCATTATTGCAATATTCACATTTTACATTATTGTTTTCTGCATAAATTTCGTCATAATTATTTGTATAATTTTCATATATAGGATTATTTGGTTCTCTATAATTTATATTACATACACATTTTTTATGATTACAAACACAATTTGCGCTCATCATGGTAGAATTATCTAATGCAAAAAGAGTGGAAACATTAAAAATAAGAATGCATATAAACGTGGATACTAAAAAAACAATAAAAATTATAAGGGGCAAATTGCTATTTTTATCAAATTTAATCTTGTCCATGTTTAATATTGTCTAATAAAATAATTCTATTTAAAAAAATAAATTATTATTTTATAATGAGTAAGAAACGTCTTCAAGAGTTAGTAGAAAAAAATTGTTATTTAGAAAAACAAAATGAAGCTTTTAAAAATAAAATTGAATCTTTAGAAAAAGAATTGGGTAATTTGAATGAAAATACTGTTATTTCGAGTATGAATGATATGAAAGAACAGTATGAAGATTTAATGAATAATTCCGTATGTAATCATAAATATTATTCGTTACATTCTTATTACAAAAGAAACTTGAATTTATTAAAATCTATTGATACGATTGGAAATGTTGTTTATGATAATGTTTTATCGTTATTATTATTTATAGATAATAATCATTATGACCAGGGATTAAAAGATAATAATATAAAACACAATTTAGGTAGTATTAAAGATAGATTACAATTGATTTGTGAAATTATAGGAAAAGAAGAACATGATGAGTGGTATGAATCAACTTGTGCAAAATGTATTGATATAGATTTTGATTAAAATATACTTATTAAATTATTAAATGTATCAGTATATAATGGATAATAATTATTATCAAGTGGATCGTAATAGAAATAAGTAAAAAGTACAAGAGTATTTGCTTTATGATAAATTATGTTTAATTTAGATTTGATTTCAAATAAACAATTCATTAAATTGTCGGATTTACAATATACAAAATAATTAAAATAATTTGTAGATGCAGTGTAGTATTTTTTCTTATGATGCAATTTTACTTTGATATTTATATAATTATTATACATGTAATATATAAATAAAAAATAATTTCTTTTAGTTAAAAATTATCACAATCGAATGAAATTTTACGATCGATTTCAGATGTACCAACATAAATTACCTGCTTAAACCCATCATATTAAACACATTCATAACCGAATGGATTTTCTGATTTAAAACTCGGTTATAATTTCCGAATATTTGTTAAACGTAATTTGGTTAAGGCGTTGAAATTTCATATTTACAACCATTTATTATTTCTTTATTTTTAATAATACATCTTAATTTTTCAAGAGTAATATTTAATTTTGTATATACTTTTTTCATACTATCATATATTACAAACGTATTATTTTTTATATCTATTTCTTTAACTTTTTTACTATTATTTTTATTTTGAGTATTATTTACATATTCCCATTTATATTTATCACATACTCTATTATTTTTTATACAATTTCTTAGTGTTTGACGGCATATTCCGCGTTTATCATATAATTCTTTCATAGTTTGATAAATTATAATTTCATTTGTTTCTATATTTATTTCTCTTATCTGTTTACTATTATGAATTTCATAATTATCAAATTCATCTGGTATTTCATCATTATAAGATGATTCATTTACATAATAATAATCATTTAATATTTTTTCTTCTTCAATGTATTTATTTAATCTGACAAGTCCTATATGTAAACTTTTACATAATTCAGATTTTGTTGGATATAGTTTTACAAACTTTTTATTTTTATCTAATTCAACAACTCTTTCTATCTTGTTAGTTTCTAAAATTATTTTATTTGTTGGATTTATTTTTTCACCGGTATAATTCCATCTAAAATTTTTATACACATTATTTTTTTTTATACTTCTATATATTCCATTATAACTAAAATTAGATTCTGGATTTTTAATTATTATAGAATTAATACAGTCATATGTTTCTAATACATTTAATGTTGTAGGATCTATTTTATCAACTTGTTGTTTTTTATATATTCTATCTTCAATTATTTTCGGCTCTTCAATAAATGGTGTGATTTTGTTGTCATCTAATTTATAATCTAATATTGTTTTTTCTAATTGTTCTATTTTATTTTTTAGTTCATTTACTATTTTATCATCTTTTAGTAATAATTGTTGCTTTAATTCTATATTTTCATTTTCTAAATCTATAATTTTATTTTTTAATTTTATAATTAAAAGTTTGTCATTTTCAACATCTTTATTTAATTCTATTAACTTATTCTTAATCATCTGTATATCATTAACTTTTAATAATTCCGTTTGTTGTTTACCATTGATTGTTCTTTTTACTCTAAATTTATATTGTTCCAAATAATCTATTAATAATTTTTCCAACATTTTATTATCTTTACTTTCAATACAATATACTAATTCTATATCTTCACCAATTTGATTTTTATGCGTTCTTAATCTTGTTACTATATCATCTGTATAACCAAATTTATATATAATTTCATCGTCGTTTGTTATTTTGATTAAATATACTAAACATCGTTTATCAAAACTATTTTTTAATGTTATTTCTACTTCTCTTTTTTTCTGTAAATCTTTATTTATTAATTGTGTATCTTTTTCTAGTAATAATTGTTTTTGTTGTTCTAGTTCTTCTTTTATTATTTTATTATGTATATTCTCTAACTTTACATAGTATTTTCTTATTTCTTTTCCTTTATCTGTTTTTGCTAACATACATAAATTTTTGAAAGTATCTACATTTAACATCACATCTTCTTTATTAAAGCCTCCTTCATTTTTGCGCTTTTCCGTATGGAAAAGCGCGATTTTATAGTCTTCATCCTTAGTAAAATTACTTTTTATGGTCTTCATTGCATTTCCTTTATTAGCAAATCCAATCATTTTAAATACATTTTCTAAGTTAATTGGATAATCATCAGTTGGATGATAATTCATATAAATATATAAATTTGCTATATACCATTGAGATTGCTGTTCAGTAAATTCTTCATTAAGAATTTTTATCATATTAGATTGATAGTCATCACTTAAACTAAGTGTAGTATTACTATTACGTACTAATTCTGTAAAATTAATAGATTCAGGTGTGATTAATTCACTAGGTTCTTTTTTAATTAAAATATTCATCTTAATATTTATATTATATTAAATATAATTATTTTTAAATAAGATTTCGAACGTACGGATAAAAACTACCAGAACACGCAACTTCTACATACGGAAAAGCAGCTTTTGAATCGACATTTTGTTTTTTTCCAGGGAGAAATGAAGTTGAATATATTGACTCGACAAATATGAAAATTTTTATAAAAGTAAATATTTTCATTTTTAATAGTTAAAAGTCGTCGCAATCAAACGAAATTTCACGGTCAGTTTCAGAAGTGCCAACATTAGCTCTAGAATATTGACTGACAGTGGTTTCAAAAAAGTTACCTTTTTCATTAAGACTGATCATTTCCATAAAGGGGAATGGGTTTGGTGTATTATAAATTTTATTATAACCAAGTAAAACTAACCATCTATCAGCTACCATTTCAATATAATCACTCATTAATTTACAATTCATACCAATAAGAGAGACAGGTAACGATTCTGTAATAAATTCTTTTTCAATGTCAACAGCATCTTTGAAAATAGCGTGTACAGTCTCTTCACATAAACGATTATCAAGTAATTTGTATAAAGTAATAGCAAACTCGGCGTGTAGATTCTCGTCGCGACTTATAAAACTATTAGCAGTGGATAACCCTGGCATTAGACCTCTACTTTTTAACCAGTAAATAGCGCAAAAAGCTCCAGAGAAGAAAATGCCTTCGACACAGATAAAAGCTAAAAGTCTTTGTGCAAAACTTGGCCTATCTTTTAAGAAAAAGTCTAATGCTTCATTTACATTTTTCATATCTGAATGTAAATTTTCATAAACTAGTTTTAAATTTTTAATACCGGATAGTACATTTTTTGGCAAACCGTTTATCAAAGTATTTCCTTCTTCAATCCATTTAATAGTCCATTCTGCTTTCTTCTTAATTGCGGGAATCGTTTCAATTGCATTAAATAATCTAGCCTTTTCTTTAGAATCTATAATATATGTATCAATTAATAATGCATACGTTTCGGCATGAATAGACTCAATCATCATTTGAACAGTATAAAATTGACGTGCTTCAGGGATTTGTACTTCATTATAAAAATTAGCTACAAGATTTTCATTGACTATACCATCACTTGATGCAAAAAAAGCAAGAATATTTTTTAAAAAATAGCGTTCGTTATCATTAAGTTTATTATTCCAATCAACAAGATCTTCACCCATTTTAATTTCTTCTGCAGTCCAAAAAGTGGCTAAATGTTTTTTATAATAGTCCCAAAGAGACGGGAATTTAATAGGAAAAACTGTATATCTGTCACTGCCTTCTTGTTTGATAATCGATTCCATCTTTATTTTTTATAATATACTATAATTAATTTATTTTTTTTTTAATTTTATTTGTATTTCTATAATTAAATTTAATCGTTAATAGTAATAACACTCTATTATATGCAAGTGGCAACTCGAGAACTTCACTTGAAAATCATAGGTTATTTTGGACACTGTAATTTAGGAGATGAACAATATTTAACATCATTTAAAGAGATCCTAACGACATTTATGCCGGTAGATCAAATTTATACTGTTGATTTTTATGATTGTGATAAGATAAAGGATTATAGTTTTAGTGAAGATGATATTATTATAATAGGTGGCGGAGATGTGTTGAATGATTATTTTTTAGATAAAATTGCATCTCAATTCACTGGTGCAAAAAATAAAATATTAGCTGTTTCAGTTGGTTTACCTTTTAAATCAGTTTTAACAAATACAAATAAATTAGATATTATAGATTATATATTCGTTAGGACATTGCAAGATATATCTCTTTTTAGCAATTATTTTCATCCTCATAGAATTTGTTATCTTCCGGATATATCTTATATTTTAAATGGTATTAATTATAATCAAGATTTAGAGCAGTATTATGTATCAAGATTTGAAAATATTAAAGAGAAAAATAATAAATTAATATGCGTTTCCTTATCTATGCATATGCGCAATAAAAATTATAACTCAGATTATGTTAATATAGTAAATAAATTAGCTATGTTTTTTGAAAATTTAATAACTCAATATAATTATCATATTGTATTTTTACCATTTAATGACAATTCTAAAAATGATGGAGAAAATGATCTTTTAATACATAGAGCGGTCATTAATAAGATAATGGAACTCAAGGAAACTGTTACATTTTCTAATATAACTTTTATAGATAAAGTATTGCCTTTTAATCAAGTTTTCCAATTATTAAAATATATAGATTATTATGTCGCAACACGTTTTCACGCTTGTTTATTTTCAATTTATACTAATACACCGTTTTTACCCATTTATACAACGCGTAAAATTAGTAATTTATTAAAAGATGTAGATTGGCAACACGGATATGAAATGATAATGAATGAACAGTTTATACCAATTGATATTATAGTTGACAAATTAAAGGATTCGTTTATAAAATTAACTCAAGATAATCAAACGTATTATACATTGTCAAATGCTAATAATAATGTTTTTTCTAAATATTTGTATCTAAACGCAGAAACATTAATTAATGTTATCTTTGACAAAAATTTAAATGATTCACCATATAAAAGTATTATCAATACGCAAATAAATGATGTTTACAATGCAGTACAAAAATTTATAAAAACAAAAGGTTATAGCGATTTTAGAGATGTAATAGAAGATGATTTGCAAAATATTATTGTTAGTATAGTATCATATAATTTAACAAAATGTATAGATTCTTCTTATAATTATGGTCTAAAAACAAAAATGTTTGATAAATTTTATAATTATGTAGAAGAATGGAAATGGATATTAAGTCATCACGAATATAAAACAGATTTGGTAAGTAATCCTCACGGATTATTTAATTTAAATTATATAGATCAAGTTGATTATTCTGGAACACATAGGTCGGGTTGGCAATATGTTTATAGTAATTTAACTTATTTACATAATGAAAATAGTGATTTATTATTTGATTTATATATAGATAGAACATTTCACTGGAATGCAGCTGTTAATAAAATATTAGGAATAATACCTTATAAACAAAGTTGGATGGGATTTGTCCATCATACATTCGATCATACATTTAGTGATTACAATTGTTATAATTTATTAACATCAAATGTTTTTATCGAATCATTAAAATATTGTAAAGCATTATTTGTATTATCAAATGATCTTAAAATAAAATTTGAAAACGAATTCAAAAAAATTGGCTATTATATTCCAGTATTCAATTTCATACATCCAACAGAAATCAATGTTTCTCAATTTTCTATCGATAATTTTAAAGAAAACAATGATAAAAAAATTATTCATGTAGGTGGGTGGTTACGAAATGTTTACGCATTTTATAATTTAACTATACCTAAACAAATTAAATTTTCATATGGATTTTCATGGTTTAAAAAATTAAAAGGTGAAACTATCAGAAAGGTTGCTTTAAAAGGAAAAAGTAATAATAATTATTTTCCATTAGATGATTTCAATGACAAGCTCCATAAAATATTAAGTGATAATATCATAAATTATTCATCAAAAAATATCAGTCAAAATATCAGTCAAAATATCAGTCAAAATATCAGTCAAAATATCAGTCAAAATATCAGTCAAAATATCAGTCAAAATATAAATCAAAATACATTTTTAATTAAGAATAACTGGTATAAACATTTTTATCAAGATGTAAATAATAAAATAAAAGGAGTTGATTTTATACATCATTTAGAAAATGGTGATTATGATGATTTATTAACAAAAAATATCGTATGTATTATACTTGTAGATGCATCTGCTGTAAATACAATAGTTGAATGTATTGTTAGGAATACACCTATTATAGTTAATAAAATACCTCCCGTAGTTGAATTATTAGGTGAAAAATATCCATTGTATTTGAAAGGTGATCATATTGATTATGTTAGTTTAAATCAAGAATTTGGAGCCTTATTAAGTAACCCTAATCGAATAAAAAATGCATATAAATATCTAACAAAATTAGACAAGACAAAATTTTCGATAGATTATTTTGTAAATGAATTTTTATCAGTAATTAATAAAATCAAGTAAAAAACATATTAATAAAATAAAAGGTTATTATTAATGAAAATACAAACACCATTTACATTTAAACAAATTGATGATATTAAAAAAATTACAAATAATGAATTATTATATTTTAGAAAATGCATAAAATTAAATGAAATAATAAAAGATGTAGACTGTACAAAAAAAGATGTAGAATATTTAATAAAAAGAATGGATGTTATAGAAAATAAACTAGATATTTTGTTGAATAAAAAACAAAGTAAAAATATATGGAAACGTTTTTTTTATAAAAAATGAAAAATTATTTATATTATATAAGATATAAATAATGACTACGCAATTTAATACGATTACAGGTAAAAGAGCAATTTATTATCATACTTCATGGAGTAATTACGCAAGAAATTTTCAAGTAAAGGATATTCCAGAAGATGTAATGGATATTTCTTATGCATTTTGGGATGTTAAATCTGATGGAAGTATAGTAACATTAGATAGTTGGGCGGATACAGATAAAAGATACATTTCTAGTGGCGTTGAACCATTAGATAATTGGAACGATACAAAAAGTACTTTTTTTGGTAATTTTGGTCAATTTAAAAAATTATTAGAATCAGGAAGAAGATTAAATATTACTTTAAGTTTAGGCGGTTGGACAAATTCCAAATATTTTTCAGATATGGTTTCGAAAGAAGTATCAAGAACAAATTTTGTAAATAATTTGATTGATATTTTTAAAAAGTATCCTATTTTTAATGGTGTATCAATAGATTGGGAATATTTATCAGATGATGGGATTAATTATGGTAATACTGGTAATATAGTATCCAAAGATGATAGTAAAAATTTTATCCTTTTATTAAAACAATTAAAAACAGAATTGAAATTACATAATATGGGCCATTATACTATTGCAATGTGCTGTACTGCAGCTCCAGAAAAATGTAAATTTAATGTAGAACAAATCCATCCATTAATTGATCAATTGCACGTAATGACTTATGATTTTTGTGATGGTAATTGGGGAGATAAAATAGCAGCATTTCATACTAATCCAAGAAAATCAAGTTTTGGTAAATGGTCTTGTGAAGAAGCGGCTGATTATTATTTATCGAGAGGTGTACCTTCTACAAAAATTTATATAGGGGCTGCGTTTTATAGTAGAGGATTTTCAAATACAGATGGACCAGGAAAATCTGCTAGTAGAGGATCACCTGATATGTCATGGGAAAATGGTATCGTAGATTATAAAGATCTTCCACAGATTGGCGCAACTGAATTTATTGATAAAGAATCTAAATCATGTTATTCATATGATCCAATTAAAAAGGTTTTAAACTCCTATGATAATAAAGATTCTATTATTGAAAAATGTAAAATTGCTTATGAAAAAAATTTAGGCGGAATTATTATTTGGGAAAATTCTGGAGATGTTAAAAATTATAAAGACTCTCGTTGTTTAACACGTGCATTGAAAGATAATCTTACACATGGGTATCCAGAATTTAAATCAACCATTAAACCACCAATTGTAAATCAACCAACAATTATAAATCCATTACCATCTATTCCTGTGTCAGTTGGTCCTCCTGTGTCAGTTGTTCCTCCTGTGCCAGTTGTTCCTCCTGTGCCAGTTGTTCCTCCTGTGTCAGTTGTTCCTGCTGTAGTCCCAGTAATTCAGCCAGTTGTTTCGAGTATTCCAGCAATAGTAAATATTAAACCAGAACCTGAAATACCTATTTTAACTCAGATTCCAATTTCATTAAATAATTTTTGTAATTGTTGCGAAAAATGTATATGTAAAAATTTAAATGGATTAAAAATAACTCTTGATGTAGACGTAACAAATAAAAAAGTTGTAAATAATAAAGTCGAATATAAATAATAAATAACAATAAATAACAATAAATAACAATTTATAACAATATATAACAATTTTATATTTTTTTTGTTATATATAATTAGAACAATGTCAAAAAGAGTGATTGACATAACTAATGATTTAGAATATGTCAATGATTATAATACAAATAGTACTAATACGAATTTACGCATTACGACAACACGGTTTGGCGAATTTATAGTTTATTCTACTAGTTCATCGTCATCATCATCAACAGGTAGTATAGTTGTTTTAAACGGAGGTATTTCTATAAATGGAACAGAAAATGCATCTTCATCAAGTGCTGGTGGATCATTGACAGTTGCTGGAGGAGTAGGAATTGCTAAAAATCTTATGGTTTCAGGAAATGTATCAACTAGTACTGTAAATGCAAGTGGTGATATAAATTTTTTAGGAAATTTATACAAAAACGGTATATTATTTGTTGGAAGTGGTGGAGGAGGTAGTGATATCGTAGCTACAACAAGTACTATTACAAATATGGTTGGTACTAATATGACTTTAGGATCACTTTTTATAACAACTGGAAACATAATTGTATCAGGTGGTACATTGACAGTGTCAGGAACAATTAGTGGAGCAACATTAGTAGGAACGACAATCACAGGTGGTACAGTAGCTGTGTCAGGAACGGTAAGTGGAGCGACATTGGTAGGAACGACGATAACAGGTGGTACATTAGGTATATCAGGAACGATTAGTGGAGCGACGATAACAGGTGGTACAGTAGCTGTGTCAGGAACGGTAAGTGGAGCGACATTGGTAGGAACGACGATAACAGGTGGTACATTAGGTATATCAGGAACGATAAGTGGAGCGACGATAACAGGTAGTACATTAGCTGTTTCAGGAACGGTAAGTGGAGCGACATTGGTAGGAACGACGATAACAGGTAGTACATTAGCTGTGTCAGGAACAATTAGTGCAGGGACTTTAAGATTTTTAAATTCTGTAGGAACCAATGTGACATTAGGTGGGTTAGTAGTATCAACTGGAAATTTATTCGCTCAATTGATATCAGCGAGTAGTTTAGCTGTGTCAGGAACAGTAGGTGGAGCGGTAATAACAGGTGGTACAGTAGCTGTGTCAGGAACGGTAAGTGGAGCGACATTGGTAGGAACGACAATAACAGGTGGTACATTAGGTATATCAGGAACGATAAGTGGAGCGACGATAACAGGTAGTACATTAGCTGTTTCAGGAACGGTAAGTGGAGCGACATTGGTAGGAACGACGATAACAGGTGGTACATTAGCTGTGTCAGGAACAATTAGTGCAGGGACTTTAAGATTTTTAAATTCTGTAGGAACCAATGTGACATTAGGTGGGTTAGTAGTATCAACTGGAAATTTATTCGCTCAATTGATATCAGCGAGTAGTTTAGCTGTGTCAGGAACAGTAGGTGGAGCGGTAATAACAGGTGGTACAGTAGCTGTGTCAGGAACGGTAAGTGGAGCGACATTGGTAGGAACGACAATAACAGGTGGTACATTAGGTATATCAGGAACGATAAGTGGAGCGACGATAACAGGTAGTACATTAGCTGTTTCAGGAACGGTAAGTGGAGCGACATTAGTAGGAACGACGATAACAGGTGGTACATTAGGTATATCAGGAACGATTAGTGGAGCGACATTGGTAGGAACGACGATAACAGGTGGTACATTAGGTATATCAGGAACGATTAGTGGAGCGACGATAACAGGTGGTACATTAGCTGTGTCAGGAACGGTAAGTGGAGCGACATTGGTAGGAACGACGATAACAGGTGGTACATTAGGTATATCAGGAACGATAAGTGGAGCGACGATAACAGGTGGTACATTAGCTGTGTCAGGAACGATAAGTGGAGCGACATTAGTAGGAACGACGATAA
>Ga0214921_10007320_pt1 | contig 14763 bp, 12 predicted proteins | sample LL1505_MetaG_FD_177992 | JGI IMG/M metagenome (GOLD analysis project Ga0214921, IMG submission 177992) | Freshwater microbial communities from Lake Lanier, Atlanta, Georgia, United States - LL-1505 | ecosystem: Environmental > Aquatic > Freshwater > Lake | place: USA: Georgia | collected... | reverse complement strand
AACATTAGCGAAACAACCATCAGCGCGACCATTCGCTGGCGCGAACATCAAGAGAACACCCACAATCACTTCGGATAATCCTGCATCGATTGAAAAGGCAAGCGACAATCTTGTGTTGGATGCAAATTTTTCGGCGGAACCATCAATTTTCGGATAAAACAATGAAAATCAAACGCTCGCTTCAACTTATCGCGCTGAGCCTTATCACCAGTTTCAGCCTTGTCAGTTTTTCGCAGCAGGCCATCGCGCAAACAAAGGGCGGCGATCAGGTCTATCAACCTCAGGTTGGGCAACCCGGTAAGGATGTCGTTTGGGTACCCACCGGGGACGAGTTGGTCACCAAAATGTTGCAAACGGCGAAAGTGACCAAAGACGATCTGGTCTACGACCTTGGCGCGGGTGACGGCAAGATTGCCATTGCAGCAGGCCGTGAATTCGGCGCGCGGGCCATCGGCATTGAGTACAACCCTGATATGGCCTCATTGGCTCAGCGCAATGCTGAACGGGCCGGTGTGGCAGATCGGGTAAAAATCATTCGCGGCGATATTTTTAAAGAAGACTTCAGCAAAGCGACCGTCATCACCATGTATTTGTTGCCTGACCTTAACCTGAAGCTCAGACCAACGCTCTTAAAATTAAAACCAGGTACAAGACTTGTCACGAACTCCTTTACCATGGGAGACTGGGAACCCGATCAGGTTATCAACACGAGCGGTAACACAGGCTACTTCTGGGTGGTCCCGGCGCAAGTTGAAGGCCGCTGGATGCTCAGCGGACTCGAAGGGCAGTCTGTCGCAAGCTTGGATTTGAAGCAACGCTACCAGCGCGTAGGTGGGACCATCACGCTTGGGAACAACCCGCCGCAGGCTTTACTTGGCGTTGAGCTAAGTGCCGATGAGTTGCGCTTCCGCTACCTCGATAGCTCCAACCAGTTACAGCATGTGAAAGCCACAATCAGGGGTAACAGCATGGATGCTGAATTGATCGGCACCTACGCCAACAATCGTTTTAGCGGGAAACGGCAATAGCCACGATCGGGCTTCGGGGAAATGCATTTTCCCCGGCGCTTTGATGCGTTATCACAGTTTGAACCATTTTCATCCTAGAACTTTGATCCATGTCGCTTGCGCCTGCTGAATCGGGTAAGAACCAAGCTCACCCTAGGCAGCAACTGAGTCCTGCGACTGCGGTTGCCATCATTGTTGGCATCGTCATCGGTGCGGGGATTTTCAAGACACCTTCAATGGTTGCGAGCGTCAGTGGTGACGCCGGGTGGATGATGCTTGCGTGGGTGGCGGGCGCTGTGATTTCAATCGCCGGTGCCTTGTGCTATGCCGAACTCTCCTCACGCTACGCCCACGCAGGCGGCGATTATCATTTTTTAGAAATTGCTTACGGAAAACATTTATCGTTTTTATACGCATGGGCTAAGGCAATGGTGATCAACACCGGCTCGATCGCTTTGCTTGCCTTTGTGTTTGCCGATTATATGAGTCAGGCTGTACCCCTTGGCGCGCATTCGAGCGCCATTTGGGCGATCGGCATCGTTCTTCTTCTTACCGTGGTGAATCTCATAGGCCTTCAAGCCTCGGGGCGGGTCCAGTCTGCACTTACCATCATTGAAGTCTTTGGACTGCTTGCCGTCGTCGTTGCCGGCTTTAGCGTTCAATCCCCGGCGAGCGAAACGCCAAGCTGGTTCAGCGGCAGCCCTCCCCTCGGATTAGCAGGTCTTGCCCTCGTTTTTGTGTTGCTAACCTTTGGCGGCTGGAATGAATCAGCCTTTATTGCTGCTGAGGTCAAAGGCGGGCCGCGCAGCATGGTGCCCGTGATACTGATTAGCTTAGGACTGATTACGCTCATTTATCTCTTTGTCAATCTTGCGCTCCTGCATGGCCTTGGGCTCAGCGGCTTGGCGAAATCGAAGGCTGCCGCGGCCGATGTGATGGGGATGGCTTTTGGAACGTTCGGACAACAAGCCCTGAGCCTTTTTGTTGCCATGGCTGCGCTCACAAGTATCAACGCCACCATGATTGTTGGGGCAAGAAGTAACTTTGCAGTCGCTTCAAGTTGGCGGGCGCTTCGACCGATTGCCTCCTGGAATCAGCAAGCTGGTACCCCTGTAGCAGCCTTATTGTTGCAATCCCTGATTGCGCTCGCCCTGGTGATGTTTGGACTCTTTCAGCACGACGGCTTTGAGGCCATGGTCGAATTCACAGCACCGGTTTTTTGGACTTTCCTCTTTTTGGTGGGTCTGTCGGTTTTTAAGCTGCGAAAGCATGCCAAGCATAGCGAAGGCTATCGACTGCCGCTCTACCCCTTTACCCCGATTGTGTTTTGTGCATCCTGTGCCTATCTCAGCTATTCAAGCATGACTTACGCAGCGAGCAAGAATGCGGTACACATTTCCTTTGCGGTGATGGGTATCGGTCTTGTGGCGCTCGCTTTACTACAACTGCGAGAACGATCTTCCAATTAGCATTTGCAAGGCAAACTGCGAGAACGCTCTTCTAATTTGAAATCGCCACGCATCTAGTCCCTGAGTACCACGCCCGTACTGATCGGCCTATCGAGTCGATGAAAACCAAATCCTAACTTCACCCCAAGATCGAAGGGCAACTCGAGCACCGCCGTCACGTTGCGGGCTCGCTCGCGAAAGCTCGCGAGCTGCAAATCGATCTTGCGCGGACAGGCAAAAATCATCTTGTTTTCAAACTCGGGAACTTCGACCATATAAAGGTCGGCAAATACTTCCTGATAGGTTCGCAGCATCGAAGCATAAAGTGGATTTAGAGCAGGACCCCAGAGATTAGCGACTACAACGCCACCCGTTGAAAGTGCCCTTTTCACCGCATGCAAAAACTCGGTCGTCGTTAGGTGTTTGGGCACAACATCCGAGGCATAAGCATCAAGGATGATGATGTCGTAGGGTTGGCGAGCGAGTTCGATAAAGCTTCGGCCATCATGCGCATGGGCGCGCATTTTTTCGTCTTCTTTAAAATTCAAAAAGCGCTTTGCTACCTCGATGACTGCTGGATCAATTTCAGCTGCATCGATCTGAGCCTGAGGCAAATAGCTTCGCAAAAACATCGGCAGGCTTCCCCCGCCTAGACCCATCACCAAAATCCTTTGCGGCTTTGGCACCAATGCAAGCGAAAGAATCGCAGTTTTTGTATAACGGAGTACGAGGAAGCGTGGATTGCTCATCTTCACGACCGACTGTCGCGGTCCGTTAAGACCAAAGCGCAGGCTTCGCAAGCCACCTGGCTCTTCCGTAACAACAATTGAACCAAACATCGCTTCTTGCTGGTGGATCAGGCGAGGCGTCGCTGTAGATGCGCTAGCCTTGGCTCGACTTGGTATCGCCACACCCGTCACGGTACCAGCAAACAAAATTCCACGGCGCAACCTGTTCATGTGCTGGAGCTCCAATAGTCGCCGACCTTTTATCAGAAATGTAACATGGCCTTGCAGCACCCCGCGTATCTGCAATGATCCCTCGCTAGCAGCCGTTATCGCCAATCAAGCGTCAAAGACTCGTCTCGGTCGACGCACGCAAGCCCGAGTGAAAATTAATCGCCAGCGGCTATTGTGTTTGATGTTCCCACGAAAGGGAACTAGACTGGGTACAGCCAAAAACAGGACTGAAACTCCGATGAACTACCTCGACCAACTTATTCTCGATTACGGCGATCAAGCCGGACTCACCGGATTGGCCCTTCCAGAACTTGGCGCGTTGAGCCTGGAGTTTGACGATGGAATACAAATTCACTTAGACGAGCTAGATGAAAAACTGGTGATTTACAGCCAAGTGGGCACGGCTGGCGAGGATCAGCACGCGCGACTCGAACTACTCCTGTCAGCCAACCTTATGTGGCGCGAGACCGATGGTGCCACACTGTCCCTGGACCCATACAGCCGAGCAGTGATCCTGGCCAAAAGCTACACACCCCTTGAACTTAATACGGTGTATGACCTGCAATCGGCACTGGATAAGTTCTGCCAGCTGACACAAAGCTGGCGCGAAGCACTTCGTTGAGGTCAACCCATGGATTTCCAAATCAAAGGCGCCCCTGCCACCCACCAACGCCTTATTGTCGAGCCCACGATTCAGGACGACCAAGGCTTACATGTAACCGTGCGCCAGCCGAAAGTTTCCGAATCTGCCGCCAGGCGCCTATTGAACGTGGTGACCTTGGGCATCTACACCCGCTTCATCGAAAACCCACGCCAATGGTCAGCGTTCAAGGCAGCTGTATCCCTGGACGCGAGCTTGCGCGGCCAGCCCTTGAGCCAAGCGCACATCGACACCCTCTTCGCTACCTACGACCGTCATCGCCGCCTCAGCAAGGGGGAATTAGCCAATGTGATGGCCGACTACGAAAGAGCCTGTGCAGGGGGTTCGCGTTGGATCCCACGCAACAGTCCACATGTGCCGATGCAAGCAAGCCAATCCCTGCTCAGCCGTGGATTACATTCGTTGGCACAGCTTGCCCGGTCATTGAGCCGCGAAGAACAGGCCTTGAAGCAGCAAACGCGTGAACTCAAAGAGGCGGTACATCGGCATTTAACTCCGAGGGGACCAGTCGTTAGTGAGGTGGACAACCGGTCTGATGTTTCTGAGCGACCAGTGGACGACGGACCCAGCCCGACGACTGCCGCTCACAATGCTTCAACCAACGAGCAACTTCTAAGAGCGGAAGTCGCGACCGAAGCCATTGAGAGTGTGTTGCGCCCCGGGCGCACCATCAGCAGCACCGCCATCAACTGCGGCTTGGAAGCCATCCACACGCAAGCCCGCCTGCAGGGAACGCCATACGGCCACGCCATGGTGAATCACCCAAGTTCTGAGATGCCCTACTGTTTTGACTTGATCAAAACAGCGCTCGACGAACAGCACATGCGGCAAAGCACCTCGGGCTTTTTTACGGTGCCTCTGGGGCTGGGAGGCACGCTTCTACAACCCGAGAACCATGTGGTAAACCTCACGATTGACTTTGCCAACCGCAAATTGCTTTATCTCGACGCCAAAGCCATGAGCGTGGAAGATGCGCAAGACCACTACGCCAACACCCGAGGGCTAAAAACCATGCTCTCCGATCTGGGAAACCATGTATTCGGTCCGGACTGGGAGCTTAAAACGGGCTTAGTTCAACTCACCATGGCCAAACAACAAGGTGCCAACGACTGTGGCGCATTCACCCAGCATTTCGCTTCGATGCTGGTGGGTGGTATGTCGGTGGCAGACATTGAACGTCGATTTGACGCCAACGATCGCAACCTGCTGAGACTGCGCATGGCACAGGATATCGACACACATTACCTCGAGCCTGTCCGAATGCAATTAAAGCTTATATAAATAACTGGCGGAGGCGGTGAGATTCGAACTCACGGAGGGCGTAAACCCTCGCCGGTTTTCAAGACCGGTGCATTCAACCGCTCTGCCACACCTCCGAAGACCGCAATGATAAACCAAGCTAGATTGGCGGATTGGCTTTCCAGTAGCTTGCAGCATGAAAAGTTGGCCACGCTGCCAAACCATCATGCATGCGGGCAAGCCAAAGACTGGCAATCTGGGTTTTTACATCAGGTAACTGATGCTGAGCGATCGCCTCTAGCAGGCTTGCAATCGTGACCCAATGCAACTGCAAACGCTCGCCCTCGTCGAGTCGCTGCTCAACAGCGCTCAAACCTTTGCAAAGCCAGATATCCATCAACTCATCGGCAAAACCAATGGCGGGATAAATACGCGTGAGAAAAGCCCACTCGCGCGCCTGATAGCCTGCTTCCTCGGCAAGCTCACGTACTGCGGTGTCGATGGTGGCTTCACCGGGATCGCGCTTTCCCGCGGGAAACTCTGTGAAGACCGCGCGCGGCGCGTAGCGGAATTGTCGCTCGATCAAAACCTGTCCTTGATCGTTGATCGGAACAATCGCCGCAGCGCCTGGGTGTTTGATGTATTCGCGCTGATGCACCGAGCCATCAACCTGGCTCACCTGGTCGCGCGACACGGAGAAAAAGTGACCCTTAAAAACTTCCTCGGAAGTAAGGCCTACTTCTTCGAGGGAACTTTCTTTAGAACGGTCAAACATCGAAGTAGACATGCAAACCTACAAGGACGCCCGTCTTGCAACGGCTTGGTGAATGTCTGGTCAGCGTCGGAGGCCTCGTTAACGTACAACCATCGAAAGCTGAATCGACTCGACGCAAAGCGTTAAGAGCGGCCCAGGCAAGAGTCCCAAAACCACGACCGTTATGCCGTTTAGACCCAGCATAAAGCGGCCGTCTGCGGCAGGCTCAGGCGTTGATATATCGCTTGGTGGATCGAAGTACATCGTCTTGACGATGCGCAAATAATAGAACGCTCCAATGAGTGACATCATCACAGCAAAAACCGCGATCCAAAGATGCCCCGATACCACGACTGCCTCCAACACAATCAGCTTCGCATAAAAGCCAACGGTTGGGGGAATGCCAGCCAGCGAGAACATCAGCAAGAGCATCACAAGCGCCATCCATGGACTGCGCTTGTGCAAGCCCTTAAGATCTTCAATGGTCTCACACTCAAATCCAGAACGCGCCATCAGCGCAATCAAACCAAAGGTACCAAGCGTGGTGATCACATAAGTCAGGATATAAAACATCGAGGAACCGTATGCGAGCGGCGCCAATTGGAATGATCCGTCAACCATGCCAGCGATCAGACCAAGGAGCACAAAACCCACCTGCGCGATTCCCGAATAAGCAAGCATGCGCTTGAGATTGGTCTGCGCAATCGCAATCAAGTTGCCAAAGGCAAGCGAAAGCCCAGCAAGAATCAACATCATGTGCTGCCAATCAGCAACGACGCCGGGTAAGCCTTCAACCAGTAAGCGGTATGCCATGGCAAAGCTTGCCAGCTTAGGACCTGTAGCAATCAGCAAGGTCGCACCCGTTGGCGTGCCCTGATAAACATCGGGCACCCACATATGGAAGGGAACCGCGCCAAACTTGAAGGCCAAACCACCCACGATAAAGACCAAACCAAAAACCAGGAAAGTTTTATCCTGCTCAGCGCGGCTCACCAAATTAATATCGCTCAAATCCAGGCTGCCCGATGCGCCATATAACATCGACATGCCATAAAGCATGAAGCCCGATGCCAGCGCGCCAAGCACAAAATACTTCATTGCTGCCTCGGAAGCAGCCCGGTCATCTCTGCGCATGGCAGCAAGCGCGTAGAGCGATAAGGACATTAACTCCAAACCTAAGTACATCACCAGCATATTGGCAGCAGACATCATCACCATTTGCCCTAAAAGCGCAAACAGTGCAATCACCTGAAACTCACCGCGAGGCACGGGGCGTTCACTGTTATAACGCCTTGCATAAACAAGCGCGAAAAACAGGGCGATCGTCGAAGCCATCTTGAGCACCGCCGATAAAGCATCGACCACAAAGGTGCCGCCGAAGGCCGTCTGGGCCGGGCCGCCGGCCTGCCAGATCAGCGCCGCAAACACGAGCACAACGCTCAACAAGCTCAAACGTTCAACCCAGGCTCGCTGAGCATCCTTGAGCATCGCATCAACGAGCAAAACCGCGCAGGCCATGACCAGCAGCAAAATTTCCGGAATGAGTGCGGTGAGATTGAAATCGGCCATAAGGTTCACTTGATCTTGGAGACCGACACATGCTCAAGGAGCGCACTCACTGACGCTTCGGTGACGTCGGTGAAAGGCTTGGGCTGAATGCCCATCCAAAGCGTGAGCAGTGCAAGCAAGGCGAGCATGACAAACTCGCGGGCGTTGATGTCGTTGAGTTGTGCGACCTCATCGTTTGCAACAGGACCAAAGACCACGCGCTTGTACATCCAAAGCGAGTAGGCCGCACCCAAAATCAGTGTTGCCGCTGCAGCAAATGCGGTCCAAGGGTTGAAAGAAACCGCGCCGAGAAGCACCATGAATTCTCCAACAAAGCCAGAGGTTGCCGGCAGGCCCGCGTTCGCCATACTAAAAAATAAAAAGAACGCTGCAAATTTCGGCATGGTATTGACCACGCCGCCATAGGCAGCGATTTCACGGCTATGCATACGGTCGTATAAGACCCCGATGCACAAGAACATGGCGCCGGAAATAAAGCCATGCGAAATCATTTGAATGATCGCACCCTGCATGCCAAGTTGGTTAAACATGAAGAACCCGAGGGTGACAAAACCCATATGGGCAATCGAGGAATAAGCCACAAGCTTCTTCATATCGGACTGCACAAGGGCCACGAGTCCGATGTAAACAACCGCTGTGAGCGATAAGCCGATCACGAGCCAACCCAATTCATGGCTCGCGTCGGGTGCAATAGGTAGCGAAAATCGCAGAAAGCCGTAAGCGCCAAGCTTCAGCATAATCGCGGCCAGGACCACCGAACCGCCCGTGGGTGCTTCCACGTGGGCATCGGGCAGCCAGGTGTGGACAGGCCACATGGGGACCTTGACAGCAAACGCTGCAAAAAGCGCAAGAAAGATAAGCACCTGTTCTTGCATCGTTAGGGGCAAGGCATGCCAGTCGGTGATTTGGAAACTTCCGGCACTCAGGTAGAGATAGATTAAGGCGACCAGCGTGAGCAAAGAGCCGGCAAGCGTATAGAGGAAAAACTTGAAGGCAGCGTAGACGCGACGCGGGCCGCCCCAGACACCGATGATCACGTACATCGGAATCAGCGTGGCCTCGAAAAACACATAGAACAAGAGTCCATCAAGCGCGGTAAACACGCCGATCATGAGGCCTGACAGCATCAAGAAAGAGGCCATGTACGCGGCAACATTTTCCTGGATGACCTCCCAGCCAGCAATCACCACAATGACGGTGATGAAGGCGGTCAAAACAATAAACCAGACCGATAAACCATCCACCCCGAGGTGATAGTAGGCATCAAGCAAATCGATCCAAATGCGCTTTTCAACAAACTGCATATCAGCTGTGGATGCATCAAATTGCATGATCACGGGCAGCGTGACGAGAAATCCGATTAACGCACCGATCAGCGCAATGCCACGAACAACCCCGGCGCTTCGGTCATTACCGAAGGCGAGCAACACCAGGCCAAAGGCGATTGGTATCCAGATCGCCGCGGTTAAGAGCAAATGTGATTCCAAGATGGATCCCGTCGAGTTCTAGCGATTGGCGATCGGCACGAACCAATACAACAGGATCGCGACGCCCACAATCATGGCAATGGCATAGTCGTAGATGAAGCCGGTTTGCAAGTGACGAACAAGACTAGCCAACCAACCGATCGTTCTTGCACTACCGTTGACCGCCACACCATCGATGATGCCTTGATCACCGGCTTTCCAAAGACCTTTACCGATCAGTCTTGCACCTGCGGCAAGCACTTTTTCATTAAATGCATCCAGGAAGTACTTGTTTTCCATCAAGCTCACGATCGGCTTGAGGGCCCGTCGCAAACTCGGCCCTAATGAGGGCTGGGCAAGCGACCCCCACCAAGCAAGTACGAGCCCGGCGATCATCAGCCAAAAAGGCAGTGTGAACGGTGCGTGAGCAACCATGCCAAAAACACCATGAAACTCAGCACGGAAGGACGCGATAGCAGGATGCTGGGGCAAGACCATAATGGCGTCTTTGAAGAAATCGCCGATAACCATGGGTTCAATGGTGTAGGCACCGATGATGACCGAAGGAATTGCCAGCAACATCAAGGGCACGGTAACAACTGCCGGGGATTCGTGAGGGACGTGGCCCTCGCTGTGATGATCATCGTGTTTTGCCAGATGCCAGCGTGGTGCGCCGTGAAAGGCTAAGAAATACATCCGCCAGGAATAAAGGGAGGTAATCAACACACCAGCCACCACCACGAAGTACGCGAAACCGGCGCCAGGCAAATTGGCGTGATGAACCGCTTCGATGATGCTGTCTTTAGAGTAAAAGCCGCTGAAAAACGGTGTGCCGACCGATGACAAGGTGGCAAGCAAACAAGTCAGCCAAGTAATCGGCATCTTCTTCGCCAATCCGCCCATGTGGCGCAAATCCTGATCGTGGTGCATCCCGATAATCACCGAACCCGCAGCCAAAAACAGCAGCGCTTTGAAGAAAGCGTGAGTCATGAGATGGAAAATCGCCGCATGGTAGGCCGAGGCACCCAGCGCAATCGTCATCAAACCAAGTTGCGACAACGTGGAGTAAGCAACCACACGTTTGATGTCGTACTGGATGATGCCAAGTAAACCCATCGACAAGGACGTTATGCCACCAATCACCATCACCACCGATAAGGCCACGTCGGATAGCTCAAAAATGGGTGACATTCTTGCGACCATGAAAATACCCGCCGTCACCATGGTTGCAGCGTGGATCAGGGCCGAAATAGGCGTGGGGCCTTCCATCGAATCGGGCAGCCAGACATGCAAGGGGAACTGCGCGCTTTTCCCCATGGCACCGACAAAAAGAAGAATGGCTGTGAGCGTGAGTACTGCCCAAGCCTCTCCCGGGAGAATCTGCACCGTCTTACCGACAAGATCGGGAAGCGCAGCAAACACCTCGACGTAGTCAAGGCTTCCGGTGTGATAAACAATCATGCCGATGCCAAGCGCAAAGCCGAAATCGCCGACACGATTAACCAAAAACGCCTTCATATTAGCGAAAATCGCGGTCGGCCGGGTATACCAAAAACCGATCAGCAAGTAGGACACCAGCCCAACCGCCTCCCAGCCGAAGAAAAGCTGAAGGAAGTTGTTTGACATCACCAGCATCATCATCGAGAAGGTGAAAAGAGAGATGTAGGCGAAAAATCGCTGGTAGCCATCGTCATCTTCCATGTAGCCCATGGTGTAGACGTGCACACACAAGGACACACTGCTGACCACCACCATCATCATGGCCGTGATCGAGTCGATCAAAAATCCGACCTCGAACTTGATCTCACCAACCTGGGCCCATTGGTAAAGCGCGCCATTAAAGCTGTTGCCTGCCATGACATCCATCAAGGTCATCACCGAGGCAACCGCAGAAACCGCCACCAGCGTGATCGTGATGAGCGCTGAAGGTATACGTCCAATCGAGCGCCCAAAAAAACCGGCAAGGATGGCCCCGAGCAAGGGCGCAAAGGCAGCTACGAGATACATGGTCTTCATTGGCCGGCCCTATCCCTTCAAGCTGTCGAGATTCTCAACGTCAATCGTGTCGAGATTACGGAACAGCACCACAAGAATCGCAAGCCCAATCGCCGATTCAGCCGCTGCAACAGTGAGGATGAAAAACACGAAGACCTGTCCTGCGCCATCGCCAAGAAAATGCGAAAAGGCAACAAAGTTCATGTTGACGGCGAGCAGCATGAGTTCGATGGCCATCAAAATAATGATCACATTGCGTCGATTCATGAAAATGCCGACCACACCGATGGCAAACAGAATCGCACCCAACAACAAATAGTGGGCTAGAGAAAGGCTCATCGGTCTTTTGACTCCGCAGGCATCTTGACAAGCGACAGGCGATCGGCGGCGCGCACACGCACTTGCTCACCCGGGTTTTGATGTTTGGCGTCCTTGCGCGAACGAAGGGTAAGGGCAATCGCGGCAACCATCGCAACCAGAAGAATTGCTGCGGCGATTTCAAGCGGGTAGATGTAGTCGGTGAAGATCAGTTTGCCGAGTGCTGCCGTATTGCTAAAGTCCGGTGGCATTTTTGGCGCATCAGCTTGATAGACCCGCGAGAACATGCTGAAAAGCACCAGGGCCATTTCAACCACAATCACAACCCCCACGAAGGCTGCAATCGGGAGATTTCTCCAAAAGCCTTTACGTACAGCATCAAGGTTGATGTCGAGCATCATCACCACGAAGAGGAACAAAACCATCACCGCACCGACGTAAACAAGCACCAAGGTGATTGCTAAAAACTCCGCTTCCAGCAACAACCAAATCGCACCGCATGAGAAAAAAGTGAGTACCAAGAACAGTGCTGAGTGGACAGGGTTGCGGGCGGTGATCACCCGTAGCGCCGACAGCACCGTGATCGCACCGAACACGTAAAAGGTAATCGTAATAGGATCCATGCTTGCCTTATCGGTAGGCTGCGTCAGCACCACGCGCTGAAGCGATCTCTTGTTCGTAGCGGTCGCCCACGGCGAGCAACATCTCTTTGGTGAAATAGAGATCACCCCGCTTCTCGCCGTGATACTCATGAATATGCGTCTCTACGATGGAATCGACCGGGCAAGACTCTTCGCAAAAGCCGCAAAAAATACACTTGGTGAGATCGATGTCGTAGCGGGTCGTTCGGCGGGTGCCATCCTCGCGCTGTTGCGACTCAATGGTGATCGCCATGGCAGGACAGACCGCTTCACAAAGCTTACAGGCGATACAACGCTCTTCACCGTTGGGATAACGCCTGAGCGCATGGAGTCCGCGAAAACGGGGCGACATCGGCGTTTTCTCTTCTGGGTAGAGAATCGTAATTTTTTTGGAAAACAAATACTTGCCGGTGAGTCTTAAACCTTTCAAGAGCTCGATCAGCATGAAACTCTGAAAGAAATCCTTGACGGCTTGTGTGGGCGATGTGCTAGCCATGACGTCTTACCTCACTTCCAAATATTCCAAGGGGTTTGCATCCAGGCGGCCACCACCACAAGCCAAACAAGGGTGACCGGAATGAAAATCTTCCAGCCAAGCCGCATGATTTGGTCGTAGCGATAGCGCGGGAAAGATGCGCGAAACCAAATAAAACAGGACACGACCAGGAAGGTCTTGATGCCAAGCCAGATCCAACCAGGGATAAATGAGAGCGCTTCAATGGGTGCGTACCAGCCACCCAAAAACATGATCGACGCCATGCAGGAAATCAAAATCATGTTGGCGTATTCGGCAAGGAAAAACACGGCAAATCCCATGCCCGAATACTCAACCATATGCCCGGCAACAATCTCAGATTCGCCCTCCACCACATCAAAGGGATGTCGGTTGGTTTCGGCCACGCCAGAGATGATGTAAACCACAAAAACCGGCAGTAAGGGCAACCAATTCCAGGAGAGTATGTTGAGACCCAAATCAGCGCCCCAGCCGCGTCCCTGGCCTTCCACAATATCCGTGAGGTTCAGACTACCCGATACGAGCAAGACCACCACCAGCGCAAAACCGATTGCCAGCTCATAAGAAACCATTTGCGCTGATGCGCGCAGAGCACCGAGGAAAGCATATTTTGAATTCGATGCCCAGCCAGCGATGATCACCCCATAGACCTCAAGCGACGTAATTGCCAGCAGCAAGAGGAGGCCGGCATTGACATTGGCGAGCGCCACATCAGGGCCGAAGGGAATCACCGCCCAAGCTGCCATCGCCGGCATGATGGTCATCACCGGACCGACAAAATAAAGCACCTTATTGGAGGCCGCAGGCGTGACGACTTCCTTCACAATAAGCTTTAAGGCATCGGCAATCGGCTGAAGCAAACCCATGGGTCCAACCCGATTAGGTCCATGCCGGATGTGCATATAGCCAAGCAGCTTGCGCTCCCAGAGCGTGAGATAGGCGACACATAAGAGCAGCGGCAGCAGGACGCCGACAATCTTGACCAAGGTCCAGACCACAGGCCATGCCGGCCCGAGCGCGGTTTCGCCCTGGCTTGTGATCAGTTGCAAGAACTCGTTCACCTTGCACCTGCAGGCGCCAAGACGGCAGCGGATGGCATCACCTCTGTACCCGCCTCCGACAAGGGTCCGAGCAAGCGCGCGTTTAGGTGTTTGGCGCTTAGCGGCAGCCCACGGTTGGCATCATGGGCCATCGGCATGCGCAAAACCCCTGGCGCAACGCCCGCGTCAGGAAAAGAAGCGACGACGACCTTGTGCTCACCGTCGGAGACTTCAAACATGGCCGCTTTCACATCACTGTCGCTCGGTGCGTTGTCGCCGAGGCGCCGCATCGTGCTCGGGTGCATCCGCAAGGCGGGCATGCGGGCGTCACGGGTTGTTTGAAGGCTTGTAGCGCGTCGAACCACCCCATCGCAGGCATAAATCGGCACCTCAGCGAGCCGCTCAAGCGCACGCTCGGAGGAAGACGCATCGCCAGTCTCATCAAAGAGTCCCGCGACGTGTTGCAGGTGATTACTTAAAGCACAAGCATCCGCTTTTGTGAAAGCACTTTGGCGCAAATCTTCAATGGTTTCAAAGGCTAAAGACGGTATTTGCAAGAGATCCGCAAGAACCCGGAGGACTTTCCAGCCGGGTCTTGATTGGGCATGAGGCTTGACAACGGCGCTGTAAGACTGACGCCGACCTTCCATATTGACGACCGTACCCGATGACTCGGTGAAGGTGGCAATCGGCAAAAGACAGTCAGCGTATTGCATCATCGCTTCGCTGCGAAAAGCAGACAAAGCAATCACCGTATCGGACCCTGACATGGCGGCCAAACAGGCTTCAGCCGCAGCATGGTCAAACTCAGGTTCGACCTGATAAAGAACAAAGGCCTTAGTCGCTTGAGCCATCATTTGCTGCGCATTGAATTGCTTACTTGCGACGGCATGAAGTCCAAGCTGCCATGCGCCTACCGCATTGGCACCATCAACCAACACCCCGAGACGCGCATCGCAATGTTCAGCAATCGCCTGAGCAAGCGCATGAATCCGCCCATACTGGGGGTGGCTTCTTGCCGCTGACCCAATCCAAACAGCTTTTCGATCGCCAGACTGCAAGGATTGAGCGATTGACTTGGCAAGCTGTATGTGTTCTGAGGATGCCGAGACGGCAAGACGGTCTACCCAGTCCTTCATGTCGGGAGCGACC
>Ga0214921_10007319_pt1 | contig 14763 bp, 12 predicted proteins | sample LL1505_MetaG_FD_177992 | JGI IMG/M metagenome (GOLD analysis project Ga0214921, IMG submission 177992) | Freshwater microbial communities from Lake Lanier, Atlanta, Georgia, United States - LL-1505 | ecosystem: Environmental > Aquatic > Freshwater > Lake | place: USA: Georgia | collected... | reverse complement strand
TTGCTGGCATGGAAGGCGATCGTCTGGTTCTTAGAGCTGTGACAGATGAGATAATTTATGAGCTGATGAAGCTCAGCGGGCAGGAATACATCGACGTATATGCCTCAACACTAAAAGAACGTCGCTAGTAATCCCACCGAGACAGGAACAACAAATTGGCTTCATTTGAACCAGTAATAGCTGCAAATCCAGGCGTACTTGAAGGCTTGGACAACTACCGCAATCTAGTTGCTGCCCAGCAACCAACCTGGCCTGACCAAGCAGTTCTCGAAGAAGTTAGACAGACTCTAGCTAAATACCCGCCTTTGGTATTCGCAGGTGAAGTAGATATCCTCAAGGACAGAATTTCACAAGCGGCTCAAGGTAAAGCTTTCCTACTGCAGGGTGGAGACTGTGCTGAGACTTTTGTTGATGCAACAGCAGACCGTATTCGCAACCGTGTAAAGACTCTGCTGCAGATGGCAGTTGTCCTTACCTATGGTGCATCGATGCCTGTCATCAAGATGGGCCGTATGGCTGGTCAGTTTGCTAAGCCAAGATCATCAGATACTGAAACCCGTGAAGGGCTAACTCTTCCTGCATACCGAGGTGATGCAGTTAACGGATACGACTTCACTGAAGAATCTAGAAACCCAGATCCAAAGCGTCTTCTTCAGGCATACAACACCTCGTCTTCAACTCTTAACTTAATTAGAGCTTTCACAATGGGTGGCTTTGCTGATCTTCGTTCAGTACACGAATGGAACAAGGGCTTCATCGATAACCCAGCTAACTCTCGCTACGAGACCATGGCGAAAGACATCGATCGTGCCATCAAGTTCATGGCAGCCTGTGGTGCTAACTTCAACGAACTAAGAACAACTGAGTTCTACACTTCCCACGAAGGTTTGCTATTCGACTACGAGCGTCCAATGACTCGTATTGATTCAAGAACTGGAACTCCTTACGACACCAGTGCACACTTCATCTGGATTGGTGAGAGAACTAGACAACTCGATGGTGCTCACGTTGACTTCCTATCCCGTGTTCGTAATCCACTCGGTGTGAAGCTTGGCCCTAACACTTCAGTTGATGATGTGATGGCGCTAATTGAGAAGCTAGATCCAAACCACGAGCCAGGAAGACTTACCTTCATCACTCGTATGGGTGCTGGAAAGATTCGTGAAGCACTTCCAAAGCTTGTTGAAGCAGTTAGAGATGCGGGCTTTACCCCTCTTTGGATTACTGACCCTATGCACGGTAACGGAATTACTACCGCTAACGGATACAAGTCACGTCGCTTTGATGATGTCATGAATGAAGTTAGAGGGTTCTTTGAAGTTCACCGGGATCTTGGAACTTTCCCTGGTGGTGTTCACGTTGAACTAACTGGAGACGATGTTGCTGAATGTCTAGGTGGTAGTGAGCACATTGATGAGATCACTTTGGAATCTAGATACGAATCACTCTGTGACCCTAGATTGAATCACTCTCAGTCTCTAGAACTCGCATTCCTAGTAGCTGAAGAGCTAGCCGCTCGCTAACGAGAACGAATAATTACAGTCGAACCGACTTTGATTACTGTTCCAACGTTTTCACTAGCTCCAGTTACTCGCTTGATGCCATAGTCAGCACTTAACCACTTGGTATCAATCAGAACTTCTAGCCCAAGCGATTCAAGTAATCCCTGAGCAGCCAGAATGGTTTCCCCAACCACCTTTGGCATGACAACTGTGTTTGGCCCCTTGCTAACAACCAACTTCACAGTTGAACCTTTACCAACTTCAACTTCATCAGGCGCAACAGCAATGACCTCGCCCTTTGCGATGCTGTCTGAGAATTGGTAATTACTCTTTCGAACGCTAAGCCCCGCAACCTCAAGAGCTGCTCTAGCAACATCTTCCTTCAGTCCTGCAACTATTGGAATCGCACCAAGTGAAATCTTCATTTCGATAGCTGAGCCAATTGCTAGTTCTGTCTTGTCATCACCGGAATACGCATAAACACTTCCTAGAGGATAGTCAGCATTGAACCATTCGCTAACTGCTCCAACAGAGAATCTTGCTCCAACTAATTTCGCAGACGCTGTGACCAAATCATTACCGAGTAGATCTGGGACAATTGCCATCTCTTTACCTTTAGAAACCAAGAGGGTAATTGGAGTTCCTTTTGTTACTGGAATACCAGCAGGTGGCTCAGTTCCAACAACCTGACCTTCTGCAAAAGTTGAACTAAAAACTTTTCGAATTTCAATAGTTTCAGTAAGCGTCTGCAGAGAGTTGATTGCTTGACTCTGAGTCTTATCGCTGACATTAGGAACTGCTATTAGAGCCCCAGGTCCTGCACCAAACCACCAGCCGCCGAATGCTCCAAGGGAGAGTGCCAGAATGCTTGCTACCAACCATTTAGTGACAGGGCTCTTCTTTGAAAATCCTTCGAAGGCAGTCTCAGTTGGAATATCGAAATCAGAAATCACCTCAGTGAAACTAAGGTCTCCGTGTGCATCATTCAAAATGAGTGTTTCATCTAGATTCACAGCTGCCTTAGAAGAAGAGATTTTCTCTAGTACTCTGAGCGCTAGCAACGCATCCTGTGGTCGATTACTTGCATCGGGTTCGGTGCAGTAAAGCATTAGTTCATCTAAGTCTTTTGAAGCAGATGAGTTTTCGATTAGTGCAGAGCCAACTCTAGAAGTCGTGTGCATAATTGCAACTTGGATTGCATCGGTTCCACTAAATGGTTGCTTACCGGTAAGCATCTCGAAGAGCATGATGCCGTAACTGTATATGTCGCTCTGAGTTTGAGTCTTACCTCTTTTAATTACCTCTGGTGCTAGGTATGCAACTGTTCCAACCAGCGAACCAGTATCGGTATCTGCACTTAGCTCTCTTGCTAATCCAAAGTCAGCAACTTTGATTCGACCATCATCGGAGAGCAATACGTTCTCTGGCTTTAGATCGCGGTGAACGATACCGTTGCTGTGAGCTTGGCTTAGAGCCGAAAGAACTGCCTTGCTAACCTGAACTATCTGTTCGGTAGTTAGTGCTCCGCTATCTCGAAGAGCATCTCGCAACGTGATTCCCTGAACATACTCGAGAACGATGTATGCATTACCTGAATCATCACCCTGGTCGTAGATGTTTACCAAGTTGGCATGGTTTACCTTGGCAAGCATTCTTGCTTCGCGGAAGAACTTGTCTCTAAATACTGGATCAGCTGCTAGGTGAGGGTGAATGACCTTGATGGCAACTACTCGATCTAGCCTCAAATCTTTAGCCAGATAAACAGTCGACATCCCGCCACGGGCAACAACATCTTGAATAAGGTAGCGAGCCGAAAGAGTCTTCCCGGTCAAATTACTCAACTAAACATCCCTCCGAGGACGGCAAAGTAAGTGCTGGTGCTTTCTGGGGTAATAAGAGTAATCATTTTTCCGTAGGTGATTGGGCATAAATATGTTGCCACGACCTAAGTTTAGATAGCGGGAAGCCCTTAGGTGTGGCAATCTTGAGATGTGAGTGAACCTTTAGACAACGTATCAAGCTGGCTGACCATCCCTGAAGCAGGGGAGAAACTTGGAATAGTCCCAGGTAAGGTCAGACGCCTCATCGAAGAACATTCTCTGATCGCAATCAAGCGCGAAGGTGTTCAACTAATCCCAGCAGAGCTAATCATCAATGGGGAAGCCTTACCTGCACTTAGAGGAACCATCTTTGTCCTTCTTGATTCAGGGTTCTCACTGATGGGTGCTATCAACTGGCTGTATACCGAGAACGAAGTTTTGAAATCAACACCGATGGCTGCTCTTATTTCGGGTAAGAAGACTGAAGTTAGAAGAATCGCTCAGTCACTAGCGCTTTAACTGTTTCGGTTAATAACCTTCAACGCTAGAGAGCGAAGTACTTCCTTAGCCTCACCGCTCAACTCGGCTTCAGCTAATGCCTCAAGGCTGCGATCAGCGAGTTCATTGATCATTCTTTCGGTTTTATCCAACGCACCAGAATCCTTGATTAGCTGCTGCATGAAAGTAATCTGTCCTTCATCAAGCTCTCTGCTGGTAAGTAGTTCCTCGAATGCATCACACATTGACTTCGAGCGGTCTGCTAGCGCTTGTTTGGTTAGAGCAACTAGAACTGTTCGCTTACCTTCCCTCAAGTCATCTCCAGCAGGTTTACCGGTCACACTTGGATCACCGTAGACACCGAGAATGTCATCTCTTAGTTGGAAAGCAATACCAAGTGGGATTCCAAACGAAGTAAATGAGTTCAGTGTTGCCTGGTCAGCACCAGCAAACGCTGCACCAATTCGAAGAGGTGCTTCAATGCTGTATTTAGCTGTTTTGTAGAGAATGACTTTTTCTGCTCTACCGACAGCTTCAGTTAGTGATCTAGTGGCCGCAGCATTTTCTTCGAGTACGTCTAAATACTGTCCAGCCATAACTTCAACTCTCATCAAGCTGAACTCATCGCGACAAGCACTCTCAATCTCTCTGGTTGGGGAGTGTAGAAGTGCATTACCAAAGATCTCGCTTGACCAACCAAGCATTAGGTCACCGACTAAAACAGAACCGGCCACACCGAAGCGTTCAGGAGACCCAGCCCAAGACTTCTCTTTGTGAAGTGATTCAAAGCGTTTGTGAATAGCTGGAGCACCACGTCTGGTATCTGACTGATCTAGAAGATCATCATGAACGAGAGCTGCTGCATGGAACATCTCCAGAGATGCTGCAATACCTGCAATGGCATCTTCTGATTCAAGAACTTCGTTCTGGTTCTGCTGGTGAACAGATTGCCCCAAAGAACCTCGCCAAGCCCAATAGCAGAAGAGGGCTCTAAATCTCTTGCCACCCTGCAGAAGGCTCTGCGTGTAATCAACTACAGGGACTAGGTCCTGAGAGATTGCTTCAAAGTCAGAACGCTGCTTGTGGCAGAAAGCGTCTAGGTTCTCTTGAACCTGGTTTAGAAGGACTTCTGAAGATTTCACTGGAATAGCCTAACTTGGCAAAAGCGTTTAGCATTAGAGCGTAGGTCTGGAGGAAACCGTGGGTTTATCTGAACAAGAGCAAAAGGTTCTCGAGGAATTAGAGCGCCAGCTCACCGGCAACAAGCCAACCAAGGCTAAAGCCGAAGAAATAGCAGTTGCGCCAGTGAAGTATGCCCGACTGCTCGTCCTTGGATCTGTCCTAATTGTTGTGGGCCTGAGCCTAATGATCTTTGCCACCAGCCTTCAACTGATTTGGTTCGGGGTAGCAGCATTCGTGACCATGTTGACCGGTCTTTACCTTGTTAGCCAAAACTGGTCATCAAAGGCCATTCGAGCTACAAAAGCGGCTTCAGAGAAGCCAAAACCAGGAAATAAGAGCTCTGGAAGCTTTTTCCAGGACCGCTGGGATCAGCGCAACGAAGGCAAATAACCTCCAAAATCCTCCCAAAAACCAGTAATTATCTAACCCCAGAGCAAATCTGGGGTTTTTTCTTGCCTAAATTTCCTATATTTTGCGAAAACTGAGAAATTTCCCTCCACCAATTACCCCTTGCCAAATCAACCCAAGACACGCCAAAATAGATATTTACCTGCGAAATATGCATATTCGTGGATGAAAGTGGTGTATTGTGGAGTATAAGAGTAATGGTCCATCAAGGAAGGGGAATGCCAGTGTTCATCGGTACTAGCTACCCCAAACTGGACGAGAAGTTCCGCCTTATCCTGCCTGCCAAGTTCCGTGATCGTTTGGCCGGGGGAGTTGTCCTAACTAAGAGCCAAGAGCACTGTGTTGCCCTATACACCAGAGCTCAATACGAGGCCAAGGCATTAGAGCTAACCAATGGTGTAAACCTTGGAACTCCTGAATACCGAAACCTAATTCGTAACTTCTTCGGTGATGCTGATGAGCAGACACCAGATGGCCAAGGCCGCATCCTTGTCACACAAAACCTTCGTGAATGGGCCAACCTTGGCCGCGAACTAGTAGTTGCCGGTGTCGGCACCCACATTGAAATTTGGAACCCGTCAGATCGTGAAGCTTTCATGGCTGCTGGCGCAGATGCATTTGCCAACTTCAGTGCGGGGGAGGTGAAGCTCAGCTAGTACCTAGTTTCTGATCTCCAGCTATTTGGCTTGTGGCTTTCTTCCCCGTTGCCAGAAGATGCAAATGGATGGGGTTCAGGGACTAGGACCCAGAGATACAAATGACCGAGATTTCATCACTTCACAAGCCGGTTCTCCTTGAAAGGTGCATCACACTCCTTGGTGATGCACTTTCAAGTGAGAGCGCAATTCTTGTTGATGGAACCCTGGGTCTTGGCGGTCACAGCGAGGCTTTTCTTCAACGTTTCCCAAAGCTAACCCTTGTTGGCATTGACCGTGACGAAAACGCACTGAGACTTGCTGGTGAAAGACTTGCTCCATTCGCTGATCGCATTCACCTTGTTCAGGCTGTCTACAGCGAGATTCCTGAAGTTCTAGAAGAACTAGGACTTGAGCTAGCAGATGCAATCCTTTTGGACCTTGGTGTCTCTTCAATGCAGCTAGATGAGAAAGAGCGTGGCTTCGCTTACTCATTCGATGCACCACTAGATATGCGAATGGACGAGAGTTCAGACCTAACTGCAGCAGTTGTCCTAAACGAATATTCAGAAGCTGAACTTTCAGAAATCTTCAAGACCTACGGCGAAGAGCGTTACTCAAAGCCAATTGCAAAGCAGATCGTAAAGGTTAGAGCCACTCAGCCTTTCACCAACAGCAAGCAGCTAACCGAGATCATCGCGAAGATTGTGCCGTTCATCCCAGGCAAGAGCTCAGGTCACCCAGCAAAGCGTGTATTCCAGGCTCTAAGAATCGAAGTAAACAGCGAGCTAGAGATTTTGGAAGAAACCATTCCAGCTGTTATCGAATCTCTTCGTGTTGGTGGTCGTGTAGTTGTTCTTTCTTACCAGTCACTAGAGGACCGCATCGTCAAGCAGGCACTTGTTGCCGCAACAACTTCATCCGCACCAATCGAACTACCAATCGAGCTAGCTGAGCACGCACCAGTACTTCGTTTGCTAGTGCGTGGCGCAGAAATGGCTTCAGAACAAGAAATCCAAGAAAACCCTAGATCGGCCTCCGTAAGACTACGTGCCGCTGAAAAAATAAGGAAAGCAGCATGACCGCAATTAGAGCTATTCAGCCTGTCAGATCAATAGCACCTAGAAGACACCTGAGACCAGTTCCGGATACCCGAACTCAGCGCTCAGTTGTGCCGGCTAGAACAGCATCTAGAGAACAAGCGAGAGCAGTTCTAAAGGCGGTAAGCGGGAAGATCATCGTAGGTAGCGTGGCAATCGTAATCCTGAACATGATTCTTAGCTCACTAGCCAATGCTTCTATCTACCAGATCTCTCAGCTAAAGAAAGAGACTGCGACTCTAGGTACTCAGGCTCAGATCATCAACCAGCAGGTTGCCTCTCTTCGTTCACCTCAGAACCTAGCAACCAGCGCTAAGGAACTAGGCATGGTGGTTAACTCAAACCCTGTATTCCTAAGCGTCAAGCAGTCAAAAGTTTTCGGTGCTGCAACTCCAGCATCAGCTAGCAACTCAGGTGTTTCAAGCAACCTAATTGCTAACTCAGCAATGTACACAACAAGCAACCCTGCAAACTTCAAAGCCAGTGAAGCGGCAGTCATTGATGTTCCAACTATTGCGAGTGTCAAGGCTGAGAAAAGCGTTCAAGTCCAAGTAGTTTTGCCTAGTGAAGGCATTCCTGCCTCACCAACTCACTAAGAACTAGGTAGGGGCTGAAGGTGTTTAACGAAGCTACCTTTAGGCGTCATCAAGCCCTAGCAGGTCTAGTACTTTTACTAATTCTGGTTTTCATCGCTCGCTTGGCTTGGTTCCAAATCGGAGCAGCCAAACAGTATCAAGATGAAGCTAGAGATGCCATTGAAGTTACTCACACCATCGAGGCTGTTCGCGGTGACATTGTGGATAGCGAAGGCAACGTTCTAGCAACCACCATCTTTACCTGGGATGTTAACATTGATCCGGTAAACGTAGGTCCTGTAACTCTAGACATCAACGGTAAACAAACACCATTTACTAAAGAAGAAATAGCTGCATACATTGCCGGCATTCTAAATATCGACACCAAAGACGTTGTATCAAAGATGACCGGTGAAGGTAGATACGCCAACCTTAAGCAACGAGCAACTGCAACTCAATTCACCCGATTGAAGAATCTAGATATTCCTTGGGTCTACTTCGATAGAAAACAGACCAGATACTATCCACAGGGAGCAGTGGCTGGAAACCTAATCGGTTTCGTTGGAACAGATGGTTCACCACTTGCCGGCCTTGAGAGAACCATGAACAGCTGTCTGGCTGGAACAGATGGTAAAGAAACTTACGAGCAAGGTGCGGATCTCATTAAGATTCCATCGTCGATCAGAACTATCACTCCAGTTAAAGATGGTTCAGATGTTGTTCTATCAATTAACTCTGATTTGCAGTATGCAGCGCAGCAAGAAGTTGCCGCGACAGTTAGAAGACTGCAGGCTGACTGGGCCAGCGCGATTGTTATTGAAGTTAAAACTGGAAAGATTCTGGCTGCAGCAGAAGCGCCAACAGTTGATCCAAATAAACCAGGAGCGGTTAGAGAACAAAACCGTGCAAGCAGAATCTTCCAAGCAGCTTTTGAACCAGGTTCCATTCTGAAACCAGTAGCTGCTGCAACTGCAGTTGACACCAAGAAGGCAACTCCAACTAGTCAGGTAGTTGCTCCTGACAAATTGAGAATGCCTTGGGGTCAATACATCAATGACTCTGAAGTGCACGCACCAGAGAAACTAACTCTCACCGGAGTGCTAGCTCAATCTTCTAACACCGGAATTGTTCAGCTCGGCGGAAAAGTTGATTCAGCAACCAGATACGAATACATGAAGAAATTCGGTATGGGAGAAAAGACGGGTGTGAACTTTGAGGGAGAGTCCTCAGGAGTGCTTGCCAAATACACCTCTTGGGATAAGTTCACCGATAAGGCAGTAATGTTCGGACAAGGTGTATCGCTCACTCCAATTCAGACAGCTGCTATCTTCCAAACTTTTGGTAACAAGGGTGTTCGTCTTTCACCGATTCTTGTCTCCGGTTGCCGCGACAAAGATGGCAACATGACACCAACCAAGGTTGAGCCTGAAGTTAGAGTGCTTTCTGAAAGCGCAGCTTCTCAAACTGTCGACATGTTGGAGAAGGTTGTTGAGAAGGGGCCTATCGGTCGCACTGCAAGAGTCTTTGGTTACCGTGTAGCCGGCAAGACTGGAACCGCTCAGATCGCTGAAGGTAAGGGCTATGGTCGCCTCCACGCTGTTTCTTTCGTTGGCTTAGCTCCAGCAGAAGACCCACAATATGTAGTTGCTGTGACCGCATACAAATCGAGAACAGTTAGTAACTCGCTTGGTGCAACTCCTGGGTTCGTAGCAGTTATGAAGCAGGTTCTAAAGACCTACGGAATTCCACCGTCAACAACTAAGTCAAAGAATATCCCGACGGAGTGGAAGTAATGGAACCAAAGCAATCCATTCCGCCTATCCTTCGACCTGACTCGGTTATTCCGGTAAGTCTCCGAGCTATCTGTGAGCGATTCAACCTCTCAGTAAATGAGGCTCACAAAGAAATCACCGTTACTGGTATCAGCATGAACACTGGAGATCTTCGTCTAGGAGATCTCTTTGTTGCAATGCCAGGTATTAAGACTCACGGAGCAAACTTTGTATCCAAGGCACTTGAATTAGGTGCTGTTGCCATCGTCACTGACACTCCTGGCAAAGAACTAATCGGTGCAACTGAAGTTCCAGTGATTGTCCTAGAAGAACCTCGTAAGCACCTAGGGGAGCTTGCCGCTTTCGTTTACGGTAATACTCCAGGAAATGTGCCAACTCTTTTTGCAACGACAGGAACCAACGGTAAGACCTCAACGACTTATCTGTTAGATGCAATCCTGAGACAGATTGGAAGAACCACTGGTCTAACATCCACCGCTGAGCGTCACATCGCTGGGGAAGTAATTGTCAGCCGACTTACTACTCCTGAATCAACTGAAATGCAGGCACTGATTGCCAGAATGCGTGAAAGCGGCGTTACAGATATTGCTGTTGAAGTTTCAGCTCAGGCTCTAACTCAACTTCGTGTTGACGGATTACATTTCGATGTTGCCGGTTTTACAAACCTCAGCCACGATCACTTTGATGACTACGGAGGCTTTGAGCCTTATCTAAAAGCTAAAGCTGAGCTATTCACGCTCAAGAGATCAAAGCATGCTGTCGTTTGTCTAGACACTGACTACGGAAATCGCATTGTTGAGCTAAGTGAAGTTCCTGTAACAACAATCTCAAGTCATAAAGATATTGATGCCGACTGGAAGGTCGAAGTCCTAGAAGAACTGCCTGGACTAACTAAGTTCTCAGTCACAAGGGCATCTGGGGAGTCACTAGTTAGTACTATCCCAATCATTGGTTCACACATGGCAGCCAACGCAGGTCTTGCGATTGTGATGGCAGTAACAGCTGGGCATTCCTTCGAGGCAATCAAGTTAGCCATCAAAGATGGAATTGATGCATATCTTCCTGGCCGAACTGAACTGATTTCTCCAGCTGGTGCACCTGCTGTTTACGTTGACTTTGGTCACAGCCCTGATGCTTTCCTAAACACTCTTGCCGCAGTTAGAAAAGTAACCACGGGTAAGGTCCTTATGCTATTTGGAGCCGATGGTGACCGTGATCCATCTAAGCGAGAAGATATGGCTAAGGTTGCAGCTGCTGGCTGTGACATTCTCGTCATCACCGATCACCACCCAAGATTCGAAAACCCCGCCTCAATTCGTAAAACACTTTTCGAAGCGGCAAAGGCACTTAGACCTGAAATGGAAATACTCGAAGTATCTCCACCAGAAGCTGCCATCAGAGCTGCTGTGAAACTGGTTGGTCCCGGCGATTCAATTCTTTGGGCTGGACCTGGTCACCAGGACTATAGAGACATCGAAGGTGTTAGAACTCCGTATTCAGCTAGAGCAGAGGCTAGAGCAGCACTAGAGGAGTTGGGTTACTGATGCTCAAACTAACCACGCTTGAAATCGCAAAGATAGTATCTGCCGAACTGATTGGTTCAGCAGAGGTTGTCGTTAGTGGATCTGTTGAAACTGATTCTCGTAAAGTTACTACCGGATCGCTCTTTGTTGCCAAGCCTGGTGAAGAGACAGACGGTCATTTGTTTATTGAGAATGCAATTGCCAATGGAGCGGTTGCTGCACTGGTTGAACGTCAAGTAACGGGAGATATTCCACAACTTGTAGTAAAAGATGTCGTTGTGGCTATGGGGGTCCTAGCTAAGTACGTCGTTGCCGAAGTCAAGTCAAAAGGCAAACTGCGAGTAGTTGGTGTTACCGGCTCGAACGGTAAGACGACCACCAAGAACATGCTTGGAAATATTCTTTCCAAATTCGGTCCAACTGTTGCACCTCAAGAGTCCTTCAATAATGAAGTTGGTGCGCCTTATTCAATGCTTCAGATTAATGAAGACACTGCGTATCTAGTGGTTGAACTAGGAGCAGGTGGACCTGGAAGCATCAGATACCTTGCTCAAATGTGCCAACCAGATATTGGTATCGAACTAAAGGTCGGTCTTGCTCACGCTGGCGAGTTCGGTGGCATCGAAAACACTAAGAAGATCAAGGCTGAACTTGTTCAAGAGCTAAGTTCTGATGCCTTAGCACTTTTAAATGCAGATGACGCGTACGTTTTGCAGATGCAGTCAATGACTAAAGCAAAAGTTATTACCTTTGGAACTCAAACAGACTCAAACTATTTCGCATCTGAAATTTCAGGTTCTATCAACGGAACAGGTTTCCTCTTTCATAGCCCGAATCGAGAACCTAAGCAAGTTCAACTACAGATCCTCGGTGAACACCATGTGTTTAACGCAATGGCAGCCCTTGCAACTGCAGATCAGCTACAGCTGGATTTGGACATTGCTATTCAGGCAATTGAGGCAATGCCTCTAGCTGAACGCTGGAGAATGGAACTTCACCGCAGAGCAGATGGCCTAACAGTTATCAACGACGCCTATAACGCCAGCCCTGACTCAATGAAGGCAGCTCTTCAAACACTTGCAGAGCTTGGTCGTCAAACCGGTAAGAAGACAGTTGCAGTATTGGGGGAGATGGCTGAACTAGGTGAATTCTCAACTACTGAGCACGATGCCATGGGGCGAATTGCAGTTCGATTGAACCTAGGTCAACTAGTTGTTATTGGTGCTGGAGCAAAACTTATTCACATGGGCGCTACTCAAGAGGGATCTTGGGATGGTGAATCCAAGTATTTCGAGCAAATCTCCGAGGGAGAACAGTATCTGCGTGAAATGCTTACAGGTGAAGAGATAGTCCTAGTCAAATCTTCTAAGTCTGCGAATCTTCGTTACCTAGGTGATGCTTTGCTGGAGGAAAACAAATGAGAGCACTACTACTTGCAGGACTACTGGGCTTAATTTTGTCTTTGACTCTGACCCCAATACTTATCTGGTTGTTCAAGAAGATCGGTTGGGGTCAGATTGTTAGAGTTGACGGCCCCTCTACTCACCACACCAAACGAGGCACTCCAAGCATGGGTGGCATTGGAATTATCCTCAGCGCGGTTGTGGCTTATTTTGTGGCAAAGCTGGTCAATGGTGAACCACCAACCTATTCAGCAAACCTAGTGATTTTTATGATGGTGGGTCTAGGCCTTGTTGGCTTCCTCGATGACTATCTAAAGGTGCGTGGTCAAAACACCGCAGGACTTAGAGGTATCTACAAAGTCGTCGGTCAGGTAGCTGTGGCAGGAGTGTTTGCTTGGGCTGCATTACAAGATAAAGACGTCTTTGGTTTAACTCCCGCATCCACCCAGGTCTCTATCTTTAGAGACACTGGCTTTGACCTAGCCAAGATAGCTCCAGAGAGCTGGGGTCAGATAGCAGTTTGGATTGGTATCGCTGCATTCTTGATCTGGATCTTCCTTCTCGTTGTGAGCACTTCAAATGGTGTGAACCTAACCGATGGTGCAGATGGTCTGGCAACAGGTTCTCTAATTATGTCTATCGGCGCATTCGCTGTTATTGGTTTCTGGAAGTTCAACCAGGCTTGTGACATCGCAAACCTCACCCCAAACTGTTACAACACCAGAGACCCACTAGATCTTGCCGTAATTGCTGCTGCAGTTGTTGGAGCACTGATTGGTTTCCTATGGTTCAACACCAACCCTGCACAAATCTTTATGGGGGACAGTGGTTCTCTTGGTCTAGGTGGTGCTCTTGCAGCACTAGCTATTCTTTCTAGAACAGAAGTTCTGCTAGTTCTTGTCGGTGGGCTCTTTGCTATCTCTGCAGGTTCAGTTATCTTGCAGCGAGGTGTCTTCAAGGTTTCCAGAGCGATTACTGGAACACCAAAACGAATTTTCCTAAACAGTCCTTTGCACCACCACTTTGAAGAAAAGGGTTGGAACGAAGTGACTGTAGTGGTCAGGTTCTGGATTATCTGTGGGCTGCTGTGTCTCGCAGGAATTGGTTTGTTCTATGTTGAGTGGATATACGGTTCTGTCACATGAGCAAGTTAGATGAGTTGACCAGTTGGAATTCCGATTGGTCTGAACTTAGAGTTTTGGTTTATGGTCTAGGGGTTTCGGGATTCTCGGCAGCAGACACTCTGCATGAGCTTGGTGCCAAGGTTTTAGTAATCGCCGATAAAGCGGATGGCAAATTAGTTGATGTTCTAAACGTCTTAGGCGTTGAATCTCTTATTGGAGCTGAAGAGCAGACCCAACTCGACTCTCTAAATGCTTTCAACCCAGAACTTGTAATCGTGTCTCCAGGGGTTAGACCTGAGAGCCATTTACTGACCGCTGCAACCTCTCTAGGAGCAAGCGTTTGGACAGATATTGATCTTGCTTGGCGTCTTAGAGATAAGCATGGAATGCCTTCTAACTGGATCTGCATTACTGGAACCAACGGTAAGACTACTGTCACCCAGTTAGTGGAAGCGATGCTTTTATCTGCTGGCATTAGAGCAGTTGCCTGCGGCAACATCGGAACACCGATTCTTGATGTCGTTAGAGACCCTGCTGCTTTCGAGGTTTTAGTAGTTGAACTAAGTAGTTTCCAGCTGCATTACCTAAACAAGATTTCACCAATTGTGAGTACCGTGCTCAATATCGCAGATGACCACTTGGACTGGCACGGGTCTCTTCAGGCTTATACAGAGGCCAAGGCCAAGATTTTCAATAACACCAGCATCTGCTGTGTTTACAACGCTGGGGATTCAGTGACTGAGAAGCTCGTTTCACTTTCACGCGGAACTGAGAATGCTCAGGCAGTTGGCTTTACAGTGAACACCCCAATGCCTAATGAGATTGGCTGGGTTGAAGACATTCTGGTTGATAGAGCTTTCATTGACGATCCAGCAGAAGCTCAAGAACTTGCAACCTTCTCAGACCTGAAGAAGATTCCGGTTATTAGCCCACACCTGATGGCAAATATTGCAGCAGCTGCAGCAATAGCAAAAGCGGTTGGAGTTCAACCACTAGAAATACAGAACGCTTTGCAAGGCTTTGCACTAGATGCTCATCGAATTGAACTAGTTCTTGAACAAGACGGTATTCGCTGGATTGATGACTCTAAAGCAACTAACCCTCATGCTGCTGCAGCAGCGCTAGCAAGCTTTGAGTCAGTGATATGGGTAGTCGGTGGACTGCTCAAGGGAGTTGACATAGCTCCTCTAGTTGAGAAGT
>Ga0214921_10007318_pt1 | contig 14763 bp, 14 predicted proteins | sample LL1505_MetaG_FD_177992 | JGI IMG/M metagenome (GOLD analysis project Ga0214921, IMG submission 177992) | Freshwater microbial communities from Lake Lanier, Atlanta, Georgia, United States - LL-1505 | ecosystem: Environmental > Aquatic > Freshwater > Lake | place: USA: Georgia | collected... | reverse complement strand
TACTGGTAATTATCCAGAAGTCTGCGCAGAAGGTGTTGTAGGAACAATTGCTTACTGGAACCGAGTTGCTGGGTACGCCTTTTTGCTTGTCACAGACGAGTACCCAACTTTCTCTTTGTAACTCATGGCGGTTCACTCTGCGCAGAAAATGCGTCGAATAGTTGCTGAGGTGGCTCAGATTGATCCAAAATTTGCGGGCCTGATCGAGCGTCGACCTTTATGTACCCTGGGTCGAAGTGAACCTTCAGAAACTCACTTTGAATCGCTCGTAGGTTCGGTCATTTCTCAACAACTTGCCACTAAAGCAGCAGCCACAATTCATGAGCGCCTGGTAAAGCTATGCAAAGGTTCAGTAACTCCGCGAAAGGTAGCAAAGCTCAGCGATGAACAACTGCGAGAAATTGGAGTTTCGGGGGCTAAATCACGAACAATCAAAGGTATTGCTGGTGCCGCACTTGATAAATCAATTCCGATTAATGAGATCGATCAGATTCATGATGATCAAGAAATATTTGATGCTTTGACCTCTATTTGGGGCGTTGGTCGTTGGACCGTTGAAATGTTTATGATGTTTCAACTTGGTCGACTGGATGTATGGCCAACTGGAGATTTAGCGGTGCGCCGCGGTTGGGACATGATTCATACAACAAAAGAAGAAACCACCGCAAAGGCGTTGGACCTCAAGGGAGAAAAACTACGCCCTTACCGAAGTGTCTTTGCCTGGTATTGCTATCAAGCTGTCCATGAAGCAAGAGGACTTGATTACTAGCGTTCCTCTAAGACAAGAGCTACAGAGTTGATGCACCAACGCTCATCTGTAGGCACCGCGTAGCCTTCACCTTTGAAAACATGCCCAAGGTGAGATCCGCAAGCAGCACAACGAACCTCGGTGCGAATACGTGGTGCAAGCGATCGATCTTCTAATAGCTCAACGGCATCATTTTCAGTTGGTGCATAAAAAGATGGCCAGCCACAACCTGAGTGAAACTTGGTTTCGCTTCTAAACAATTCAGCGCTGCACGCTTTGCACTTGTACACGCCGATAGTTTCAGTTTCGGTATATTCACCAGTAAAGGCGGTTTCCGTAGCGGCATTACGCAAGACTGCATAAGATAATGGGTCTACACGATTTGCTAGTTCGGCTTCATCAATTCTAACTGGATACTCTTTTTCGCTCATGATCAATGAACCGTTTCTGGGTATGGAACACCCGTGCTTGAATGGCAGTCGTAGCCATTTGGATTTTTTTGTAAATACTTTTGATGATATTCCTCGGCAAGGTAGTACTCGACACCTTCGGCACTTAAAATCTCAGTGCAAATTCGATCCATGCCAGCCTTGTTTAACTCTTCTTGATAAGTAAGGCAAGAAGCGAGCGCAACCTGCATCTGCTCATTAGTTGTCGTAAAGATTGCGCTGCGATATTGGGTTCCAATATCTCCGCCTTGTTGATTTAAAGATGTTGGATCATGCATCGTCCAGAACTCTTGCAACAAACGAAGATAGGAAACTTTGCTCGGATCAAAGACAACTTTCACCATTTCGGCATGTCCAGTAACTCCGGTACACACTTGCTCATAGGAAGGGTTAGGGCGAATTCCACCCATATAGCCAACACTTGTTTCTAGTACGCCATCTATCTGCCAGAAGCGACGTTCTGCTCCCCAGAAACATCCAGTTGCAAAGTAAGCCGTTGAGTTCATGCGGGAATTGTTGCAGTATGCACAGATATTCGCACCCGCTGATAACCTTCATGCTGACCCAATGAGCCCCCGTAGCTCAGGGGATAGAGCACTGCCCTCCGGAGGCAGGTGCACAGGTTCGATTCCTGTCGGGGGTACTTGAGATAGATCACCCTAATTTCGAAAACTCTTTGCCGTTCATCCTTGTATTCACGCGCTGCACAGAGGACAATTAAGGCCTTGCACGCACAACTGTGTGTATCACAACCAAACTCTTGATTTGAGTCTTATCTTCCCTAAGGAGACATGCGATGGATTGGCGACATCAATCAGCCTGCCGCGATGAAGATCCCGAGCTTTTCTTTCCCGTAGGAAATACCGGCCCAGCCCTTACTCAAATCGAAGAAGCTAAAAAGGTTTGCCAGCGCTGCATTGTTAAAGAGCCTTGCTTGGCGTGGGCTCTAGAAAGTGGCCAGGATGCCGGAGTCTGGGGCGGATTATCTGAAGATGAACGTCGCGCGCTTAAGCGTCGTGCAGCACGTAATCGTGCGCGTTTAATGGAGCAGCAGAACCAGATTTAAAGTGGGAAGCGCAACTTTGCTTGCGTTCCCTTGTCGGTTGATTCCAACTTTAGTTCACCCTGTAATTCATTTTCGGTCAATGTCCGCACAATTTGTAAACCCAAATTAGCTGAAGTCATTAAATCAAAGTCACCAGGTAACCCGACTCCATCATCTGAGACAGTTACCAATCCTTCATTGCTATAGCGTTGTAGCTCGATCCTTAATTGTGTTCCAGATTCAGCAAGGCCATGTTCTAGCGCATTATGAATAAGTTCGGTGACAACGAGCGATAACGGGGTTGCAACACGTGATTCTAATAAACCGATTTCACCGATTCGTTCAATGTGTAGCTCCCCCATCCGCGGGCTGAGCTCAAGTGAATGGGTAACTAAAGCGCTTAAGACCTCGTCAAATGCAACAGTGGTCTTAGTGCTGTTAGACAAAGTCTCGTGAACCAAAGCAATCGATGCGATACGGCGCACGGCCTCATCCAGAGCTGCGGCGGCAGCGGGATCTTCTATTCGACGTGACTGCAAACGCAGTAGGGCCGATACGGTCTGAAGGTTGTTTTTCACGCGATGATGAATCTCGCGAATGGTGGCATCTTTGGTGACTAATTCGCGATCACGTCGTCGTAATTCGGTCACATTCTGAAGTAAAACAATTGCACCAATCTTGTCTGAGCCAACAATTAGCGGCAGCACCAACAAATCAATTGTTGCGCCCTGATTATCTATTTCAACTCTTTGCAAAATCTTTCCATTTAAGCGTGAACGAATTCCCTCTTCATGTGGATTAAGTGATGCTATTACAACTTGTTCTGCAATCTCGCCCAAGTTTTTTCCCTCTAGATCTCCGCGCCAGCCCATGCGAGAAAACGCGGACTTTGCGTTAGGGCTTGCATATGAAATAGCAGAGTTCGCATCCAGTCGTATCAAACCATCGCCAACACGAGGGACGGGTTCAAAAAGTGAGCCAGAGTCTTGGTAAGGAAAAGATCCTTCAGCGACCATTTCATACAAGTGATTTGCTAGATCGCGATAATTGCTTTCAAGCTTGCCGGATCCACGAGAGTGCTCAACATTTCTATGGCTTGAAATAACTGCAATGACTTGACCTTCAAACGTAACTGGAATCGATTCGGATTTAACCAGCATTTCGCCTATTTTTTCTGGGTCGCTGGCTTTGATTATTTCATCACCTGAAAGTGCCTCATCAATAATTGGTTTAGCACCCCACAAAACCTCATCACCAATAACATCATTGATGTAAACAGTTGAAGTTGTTGTTGGGCGGATATGGCCAACAGCAATGTGGCCAGTTGGCCACATTGTGATGTCTTTGCGAATCGGAACCCACAAAATCAAATCGGCAAAGGAAAGGTCAGACAAAAGCTGCCAATTAGCAACAACTGATCGTAATCTTTCAGCTTGATCAATGGTGATAGTAGTTCGGGCACCTAACAACTTTTCAAGTTGAAGCATGGCTACTTCCAGTCCGCCAAATGAATTTCGATCTCCTGGGTAGCAAACCACACCAGTTCGTCATCGCCCTGAAATGCAAGAAGTGCGCATTGCAATTGATCCCATGGCAAGGATGTTTTAAGAGTGATTGAATCTTCATAGTTTTCGGCAATTTGCTCATCTGTTACTTCAAAAGCCAAAACAATGCCGGGGGCCTTCTCTGAAAGACGTAGCTCTAAAGCCTCTTCGCCAGCAGTGATAGAGAGCAAGTACTCGAGCTCTTCTTCATCACAATCTAAATTATCTGAAACAAAAGCTGGAGTTGGTGCAAATACCTCATCAGCATCAATGCTCTTACTTAGCACAAATGCTTCAAGATCCTTATGGCTAATGGGAAGGTATGCACGCATTCACCCATAGTAATAGATCTTATGTACTCATTTCTCCGGCTAATTCGGCGATCGCCTTGCGCAGATGTGAGCGCTCATTTGTCTCAACCATGGTGGCATGTTCATCCTCGGCGGCTTGAACTGATCGAGCCTCATGTTTCAAGCTGCGCACTCGGATCGGCTTTAGCGCGGTAGTGGCGGTTAGAAAACGTGCCATTTCTGCATCTCCTCGTTTACCTGGTGACTTCATGTTTTGAGTAAAACTCAATTGTGCGCGTATCGAAGTCTGTTGCAACAAATCAATAACCTGCACTAGCCGGTGGTGACCCAGGTAATCTGCACGCGAAGTAATCATCAGCTCATCGGCTTGATCGCAACACCACGTTGTAACGGTTGATGTCCACCTTCTGTCTGTTAAGCGATTTGATAGACCTGAAATAGAGCCAATATCCAAAATCACACAATCAAACTCTTCACTGGCTTTATTCATTAATTGATCCAAGTCATCTGATATGTCTTGAGTTATCTCTGACAGTGAAAGATTAGGAGCAATTTTCTTCCATGGTGAATTATCTGTAATCTTTCGCATCGAAAGTAGCGGTGCTAGAGATGGTGCTCGAAAGTTTGCTTCAATCAGCAGGGTAGATTTTTCCAGCAAACTTAACTCCATGGCTAGGTTAAGTGCGATGAAGGTGCATCCCGTATAACTACCGGCAGAACCAACTGCAAAAACCTTTGAATTTCGAGTTTTACGTTGGGTGACCGCACTCGTCCGCACTAATGGCGCACGCACGAAACCACGAACCAAAGAGATTAAATCTGTACTAATCGTTGGCAATGGATGCAATGCCTCGAAATCGCCATCTGTAACATTAGGGATTGAGAATCCAATTAGCTGCCGGACGGATGCGTTAAGAGAATCCATTAATTTCTTATTTGCAGCGGGCAAATCAGTTCCAAAGATCAGTAGCGCATTTTTACTAGTTTCAGTATTTGTTTGAAGGTAGCTCAGCAGTGAACCCCAATCTATAGCTCGAAAAACGACATTCCACCCTTGGGCATACAAAGTTCCAGCAACAAAGCCTTCAGCTTCGGTGTTTGCAATCGCAGTTATGACGGTGGGCATAACAAGCTCAGACATGTGAACGCACCACTACTAGTCGGCCTTGTGTTGTCGCGCTTAACATGCGCAGAACTTGAGTTTCTTCAATCGCAACAGTTATCGATACATCTCCCCCTAAAGAGTTCTTTGAATCATCTAATCCAATCAGGGTTACTCCACCAAGAATCAGAATTGGATCTATGACCGCTTCCCCGTTGCGTGAATCAAGGACCCAATACAGATCTAATGAATCGCCAATATTTATTCCTGAAGCGAAATCGCCAGACCGAAGATTAAGTGGGACGGCGCTAGTTGCCATTGATTCGGCAGAACTGCTTACATCGGCTGTTGATATGACTTCGCCAATCTGCATCTGACGTGTGGCTACCAAACCCACAGCCAGATCTGTTTCTCTTAAGTAATACTCGGTGCTCTGCCCAAGGTTTAAGTGATCTGTTGCTAGATCTGTCAGTGCTATTACATGGCCTGGCGCTACGGGTTGTGCAATCACCCAATAGTTATAGCCTCTATTTGAGTACGTTGAGATAAAGAAAGCAGAAGCAAAAGCGGCAACAATTAAAGTAATAGCAAGAGGCATACGAGCACCATAAGAATTCTTTTTATTTTTCATAGGGACACCCAACGGGCTGTAGGGACATCTGACCTAGATTTATCCACAATCAGTCAAAGGTATGAGTACATCAGAGACTTAAGAGTGAGTTTCTCTGTCTTTAGACACGTAACGGTAGCTCCATGACAACCCAACCTGACTTTGATCAAATGCCAACCTTTACAGTTATTAATTTGACTCCAGTTTCAAGTGACCCCCATGAAGATTTTCTTCATCCAGTCCTTGAAATGTTTCGGCCTACCCCGCAAAAAGAGGTAGTTAAGAAACCACGGCTCTACTTAGTGCCCAGCACCTTTGGCGAAGAGTTTGACGCCGAGTTTGCGCCCCAACCAACCTCTGCGGCCGCCTTGCCAGAAATCAGTCCGTTGATACATCAGTTCATTCATAATGTTCTTGAAATTTGGGCAGGTAGGCGTTCTTGTCAGCAACTTCAACTGACATGTCATTACACAATATTTTCACAACTACAGCGCGCTACCGGTTCGTTGTCAGAAATTGGACGGGTGCGCAAAACAAGAATCACTGAGCCATTAGATGGTGTTTGTGAAGCAACAGTTACAGTGCGATTTGGAGATCGACTGCGAGTGGTTGCAATCAGATTTGAAGGTTTAGACGGACGCTGGTTATGCACCTGTCTAACACTTATTTAAATTTAAGCTGCGCCTCCGTGGCAACGCTTAAACTTTTTACCTGAACCGCATGGACATGGTGCGTTCCTGGATACTTCACCAGTTGTACGAACCCCTGATTCATCTGCGGCTGTGTACTGCAAACCTGCTTGAGGCAATTGCTTTGCCTCAAGACCTGGAGCAACAACTTGATTGCTTGCACTTTCAACAGTTACTTCGATGTTAAATACAAAGCCTGCAATCTCTTCTTTAACCGCATCCATCATTGCTGCGAACAAATCAAAGCCTTCTTTTTGGTATTCCACTAGTGGATCGCGTTGGGCCATGGCACGAAGTCCGATTCCCTCTTGCAGATAATCCATTTCGTAAAGATGCTCGCGCCACTTGCGATCAAGTACAGATAACAAAACCTTGCGCTCAAGTTCGCGCATTACTTCATCACCTAAAGCTTGCTCTCGCTGGGCGTACGCTGCTTCGCAATCTTCAAGTACCTGCGCGGTAATGAAATCAGCATCTAGACCTACACGTGACCCTGCTTTAGCTTCAAGATCTTGGATAGTAAATGAGATTGGGTAAATCGTCTTTAGCGCGGTAAACAGCGTTTCTAGATCCCAATCCTCTGCAAAACCATCAGCAGTTGCTGCAGCGATGTAAGCAGACAAAGTGTCTGAAACAAATACTGCGACCTGCCCCTTGATGTCTGCCCCTTCAAGAACCATGCGACGTTCACCGTAAATAACGGTGCGCTGGCGGTTCATGACATCGTCATACTTCAAAACATTCTTTCGCATTTCAAAGTTTTGAGCTTCTACCTGAGTTTGGGCAGATTTAATGGCATTTGACACCATCTTTGATTCAATTGGTGCATCATCAGGAAGACCAGCTGCGGTTAAGAAGCGCTCAACAATTCCTGAATTAAATCGACGCATCAAATCATCTTGTAAGGAAAGATAGAAGCGTGATTCTCCTGGATCGCCTTGACGACCTGAACGACCTCGAAGCTGATTATCGATACGACGTGATTCGTGGCGCTCAGTTCCCAGAACATAAAGTCCGCCAAGTGCCACAACTTCTTCATGACCAGTTTCAACCGCTGCCTTTTGACGAGCAATTTCAGCTGGCCATTCTTTTTCATACTCTTCGGCGTTATCTACTGGAGAAATTCCACGGCGCTGTAATTCAAAATCTGCCATGAACTCTGGATTTCCGCCCAACATAATGTCGGTACCACGGCCTGCCATGTTTGTAGCAACGGTTACTGCGCCCTTTACACCTGCACGCGCAATGATCGCCGCTTCGCGTTCGTGGTGCTTAGCATTGAGAACTTCGTGAGGAACTCCAGCTTTGCGAAGGAAGGCAGATAACTCTTCAGACTTTTCAACGCTGACAGTTCCAACCAAGACAGGTTGACCTTTACGATAGCGCTCGGCAATGTCTGCAGTTACAGCGGCAAACTTTCCGATCTCAGTTTTGTACACCAAATCTGGTGAATCAATTCGCTGTGATGGGCGGTTAGTTGGGATTGGAACAACACCTAGCTTATAAATTTGGTGGAACTCTGAAGCCTCAGTAGTTGCTGTACCTGTCATACCTGACAATTTGTCGTATAGGCGGAAATAGTTCTGCAGCGTAATCGTTGCAAGAGTCTGATTCTCATCCTTAATTTCAATGCGCTCTTTAGCTTCCAAAGCTTGGTGCAGTCCCTCGCTGTAGCGACGACCAGCGAGCATGCGGCCTGTGTGCTCATCAACGATGAGAAGCTCGCCATTCATAACTACATAATCTTTGTCGCGCTTGAATAATTCTTTCGCACGGATCGCGTTGTTCAGGTAGCCAATCATTGGCGTATTGGCAGCTTCGTACAAGTTACCGATCTGCAATAGCTCTTCAACCTTAGTTACGCCTTCTTCAAGAATTCCTGAAGTCTTTTTCTTCTCATCTACTTCGTAGTGGACATCGCGCTGAAGTTTTTGAACAAGATTTGCAAACTCGACGTACCACTTGGTTGCTTTATCTGCAGGCCCACTAATAATTAAAGGAGTACGAGCTTCATCAATCAGGATTGAGTCAACTTCATCTACTACTGCAAAGAAGTGATCGCGCTGTACGCACTCATCGAGTGACCAGGCCATGTTGTCGCGCAGGTAATCAAAACCAAATTCGTTATTTGTTCCATATGTAATGTCAGCGGCATACGCTTCGCGGCGTTCAGCAGGTGTCATATTGGCAAGAATGACGCCAACTTTTAAACCTAAGAAACGGTGAACGCGACCCATCCATTCGCTATCGCGTTCTGCTAAATAATCATTTGTTGTAACAACGTGCACTCCACGTCCAGCAAGAGCGTTCAAATAGGAAGGAAGGGTTGCAACTAAAGTCTTACCTTCACCGGTACGCATTTCAGCGATATTGCCTCGGTGCATTGCTGCTCCACCCATGAGCTGAACGTCATAGTGACGCTGACCTAAGGTACGTCGACCGGCTTCACGAACAACCGCGAAAGCTTCTGGCAGAAGATCATCAAGTGATTCACCTTTTGCATATCGGCTCTGAAAAATAGATGTCTGCTCGCGTAGCTCAGAATCTGACATCGCTGAAAAGCGAGCCTCTTCTGCATTGACCAAGGCAACGATCTTGGTGAGATCACGAAGGATGCGTCCTTCGCCTGCACGCAAAATCTTGTCTACAAACGCTGGCATTGACCTCGCCTTTCGATGGGGGTGGAACCCGTATTCAGGCCCTTATCGTAGAGGCTGGGCAACGCAGGCGGTAATCGCGGTAACTGAGCCAACCGTCTGAAAACCCTGCGAATTAACCGCTCTGGCCGCCTCCCGCAGGGTCGCACCGGTTGTAACCACGTCATCAACCAATATCAGCTCTCCCCTAACGCGTGAACTTAGGGTGAATGCTCCTGCAAGATTTGCGGTCCGCTCATCTCGATGCAAACCACTTTGATCTAGCACTCTTCTGGAAAGTTGGAGGCAATCAATCATGGGAATGCCTGTCCGTTGAGAAATTTGTGACACCAGATCTACAACAAAACTTCTACCTCTACGTCGCTGCGATGCTTTACTTGAAGGAACAGGTACTAAACGATACAAAGTGTTGTTGGGAATCACTTTGTTTAAAACATGTGTAATCGCATCGATCAGTAATTCATCTGCACCTTTTAGGCTGGATTCCTTGGCTGCCAGAATTATCTTTGAAGCAGTTGGCGTATACAGAAGCGCTGAATGCACAGTAAGACGATCTATTGTCGTTTTGTAATAATGTGGATGCCAACTACTTCTGCAAACAGAGCAAATACTGGGGCCTAATGCATGACAACCAAAACATCTGCTTGGAAAGATTAACTGTGATAGTTCGGCAAATGCATTCATCGACTAATCTTGGCTCAATAGAACCGATCTAAGAGTTAAAGATAATAACTGTGGAAACTAAGCTTTGTAATCTTCTGGCTGTAACGGGATAAGTCGCTGATCAATACTTTCCCAAGTGTTGCGAGGCAGAGTCACAACGAAGTGCGCGCCACGTGAAGGACGCCCCCAAGCTTCGAGTTCACCATTGTGTAAACGCGCATCTTCAAGTGCAATGGATAAACCAAGTCCAGTTCCCCCACGAGTTCTAGCGCGGGATGGATCTGCGCGCCAGAATCGATCGAAGACTCGAGTCAAAGCATTTTCATCAAGTCCGATTCCGTAATCACGTACTCCGACAGCAACATCATGTTCACTAGCTACGATTCGAACATCTATCTGCATTTCTTCAGAATGGTCAATGGCATTGGCCATAAGGTTGCGAAGGATGCGCTCTACTCGCCTGATATCAGCTTTAATCATGATTACCGGCTCAGTTGAATTAACGTAAATTTCAGTCTTTCGCTCTTTAGCAACAAGTGCCAAATCTTCAGCGCAGCGTTGGACTAATTGCACCATGTCGAAATCGACTGCTTCTAGGACGGCAACTTCAGCATCAAATCGTGAAACTTCCAGTAAATCTTCGAGCAGTTTTTCAAATCTATCGAGCTGTGCAACCAAAAGCTCGGCACTTCTTGCAACTATCGGGTCAAAGCTTTCTTTAGTTGAGTAAATAACTTCAGATGCCATGCGCAATGTTGTTAACGGGGTTCGTAGTTCGTGTGAAACATCAGAAACAAATCTCTGTTGAACGCGGGATAAGTTTTCTAGCCGTGCAATCTGCTTTTCTATAGATTCCGCCATATCGTTGAAAGCTAGGCCCAGAGTTGAAATTTCATCCTTTGATTCAACCTTCAAACGCTTCTGGAAATCTCCGGCGGTGAACTCGGTAGCGATTATTGCTGCCTGGCGCACGGGACTCACTACTTGTCGAACTACTAGCCAAGTAATGAGTGCAACTAAAAGAAGTAAAACGAAACCACCCAAAAATAGAGAGCGACTAATTAGGTTAAGTGTTTTCTCTTGATTTGCTAGGGAAAAAATAATGTACATCTCATACTGTCCAGCATTCGGAATCTGTACCTTTTGGCCAATTGCCAAACCCTTGATTCTGGTTCCCGTTAAGTAATTCATGTTGGTGTATTGATAGACCAAATCTGGATTCTTACGCACTCGTTCACTTAAAGAGGATGGGATTGAAGTTGGGTCCAAAAGATTCGATGCAATTTCATAGTTATTTTCCCGGGTATTGCCTGGACTTCTAATGAACACGACTTCCCGTGCATTCTCATTAGAAGTTAGCGTTGTTGCCGAACTAATAACATCGTCAACTACCTTTTGGACGACAGAGTCTTTTTCACCCTGGGCTAACAAGAATCGATACTCAGCGGTGAAGATAGTTGATCGAGCTTCGACTAGAGCTGAATTCAGGTTCACATCTTTAATACCTGCAGAAAGCTGAGTATTTAACACTGAGCCGGTTACTCCCGTGACCGCCAACGAAAGAAGCACTGTCGAAAGAATCACCTTGATTGCAAGGGAGTTACGGATACGGCTAAAGATTCGGTTCATTACTAGGAACCGCCCATTACTCCAGCTTTGTAACCAACTCCACGCACAGTCACAACAATCTCTGGGTGTTCAGCATCATGCTCGATTTTTGAACGCAAACGTTGAACGTGCACATTTACTAAGCGAGTATCGGTTGAATGACGGTAACCCCACACTTCGCTGAGCAAAGCATCACGTGTAAATACTCGCCCAGGCTCTTTTGCAAGGGCGACAAGTAGATCAAATTCCAAACGGGTTAAAGCGATTTGCTTACCTGCACGTGTTACTTGGTGGGCTTGAACATCAATTGCTAAATCACCAATGGTGAGCAAGCCTGAGACATCGGCATTGGTTCGGCGCAAACGGGTTCTAATTCGTGCAATTAACTCTGATGGATGACGAAATGGCTTAACCATGTAGTCATCAGCACCAGCTTCTAAACCTTTAACGACATCTTGAGTGTCGCCCTTAGCTGAAAGCATGACGATTGGAACCATAGATTCTGCACGAATTAATTTGCAAACTTCGATTCCATCAAGTCCAGGCAACATAACATCCAACAAAACTAAATCTGGTGGGTTGTTACGAAAAACATCCATGACTTCGTCGCCACGACTTACTAGATCCACATCGATGCCGGCACCGGTTAAAACGATGCCGAGCATCTCTGCGAGATCCTGGTCGTCATCGACGACCATGACTAAAGTCATTAGCTACCGTGCTCCCAAGAGTTCAGGTACATATCTTGTGCTGGAGTTAGAACATCGATGCGTCCACCCATGCTGATCAACTTAAGTGAAGCAACTTCCTTATCGATGTATGTAGGAACTTCATGTACACCTGGCTTTAGGTTCTTTGCTTCCTTAACAAGGTATTCAGCGGTGAGTGCTTGATCTGAGAATGACATATCCATTACAGATGCTGGGTGACCTTCTGCTGCTCCTAGGTTAACCAAACGGCCTTCAGCTAGAAGTAGTAAACGACGCCCATCTGACAATACATATTCATCAGTTTGGTGACGCATCTTTACGTTCTTTGACTTTGCATTCTGTTCTAGCCATGCAACATCGATTTCGATATCGAAGTGGCCTGAGTTAGCCATGATTGCGCCATCCTTCATTACAGCAAAGTGCTCGTCACGCAATACATCGCGGTTACCTGTAACGGTAATAAAGACATCTCCGACCTTTGCAGCATCTAGCATTGGCATAACGCGGAAACCTTGCATCATTGCATCTAGTGCCTTAGTTGGATCGATTTCAGTAACGATTACATCTGCGCCCATGCCCTTGGCACGCTCAGCGACACCCTTACCGCAGTAACCAAATCCAGCAACAACAACAATGCGACCTGCAAGCAAGAAGTTCGTTGCACGAAACACTGCATCAAGAGTTGATTGCCCTGTTCCATAACGATTATCAAACATGTGTTTGGTGTCTGTGTCGTTCACAGCGATCATTGGGAACTGAAGCGCTCCATCTTTAGCCATCTGGTTGAGACGAATCACACCTGTTGTTGTCTCTTCGCAACCACCAGCAATGTTTGGAATCAATTCCTTACGAGTTGTGTGCAAAGTATTAACAAGGTCGCAGCCATCATCAAATACTTGGTGTGGTTCGATATCTAGTGCTGCATTGATGTGCTTGTAGTACCCGTCGCGGTCAACTGCGTTGCGAGCAAATACTGAAATTCCATATTCATGAACTAGTGCTGCAGCTGTGTCATCTTGCGTTGATAGTGGGTTTGATGCACAAAGAGCGATTTCAGCTCCACCTGCTTTTAGGACACGCATCAAGTTTGCAGTCTCTGTTGTTACGTGCATACATGCAGAGATGCGAACTCCTGCGAAAGGTTGTGACTTTTCAAAGCGTTCGCGGATCTGAGCAAGCACAGGCATATTGCGCTCAGCCCACTCGATCTTTTTGCGACCCTCTGCTGCAAGTGATGCATCAGCGATGTCATGTTTTGGAAGCGTTGAAGTAACTGGAACGTTCACGTAAATCTCCTTAATTGGTAATCAAAGTATTAATTGGATACCTAAGGCGTAGGGCTCTACTGTGCTAGGCGGCTATAGGCATAGGTTACTGCCCTCTTGTGAAAAGCTCGTAATGAAAAACGGGGGTTAGCCGCGAATTAGTGAGAGAACCGCATCACGTACCGACTCCATTTGAGCCTGAGTTGAAGCCTCAACGTTAAGCCTTAGTAGAGGCTCGGTATTGGATGGGCGAAGGTTAAACCACCAGGTATCCCCATTTACTGTCAAGCCATCAAGTTCATCGATTGCAACATCCTGCGACTGATAAGTATTACGAACAAGATCGGTTGCTTGCTGGGTGTCTGAAACTTTTGAATTGATTTCACCGCTTGAGCTATAACGAATAAATGGAGCTAACAGTTCTGACATCGTGGCAGAACTTTCACCAAGAGCAGCGATCGCATGCAACGCAGCAAGTGCGCCGCTATCTGCCATCCAAAATTCTTTGAAGTAGAAGTGACCTGAATGCTCGCCACCAAAAATTGCACCGCTTTCGGCCATCATCTTCTTTATATAGGAATGTCCAACTCGGCTGCGTAAGCCTTTGCCGCCGTTTTCTTCAATAACCTCTTGAACTGCGCGTGAAGAAATCAAATTGTAAATAATGCTCGAACCTGGTCGCTTCTTTAATTCTCGTTGCGCAATCAAGGCGGTTAGCGCAGAAGGGTTGACCGCGACGCCACGTTCATCTACTAAGAAGCAACGATCTGCATCTCCGTCAAAGGCTAAACCAAGATCTGCTTTGTGATCGATCATCGCTTGCTTGAGATCTTTCAATGTGGATTCATCTAATGGATTAGCTTCATGGTTAGGAAAAGAGCCATCCAGCTCGAAGTACATAGGAATTACTTCACAATTGAGTCGAGCAAAAATCGCAGGAGCGGTATGCCCAGCCATTCCGTTTCCAGCATCAACAATTACTTTTAGGGGCCTAATCTTGGTGACATCAACTAATGACAAAAGTTGATCGACGTATTCATTGAGCATGTCTCGATGTTTCTCAACACCTACATTTCGCAAAGCTATAGGCGAACCTTCTCGAACAAAGTTTTCGATTGTGAGCAATCCTGACTCTTTGCCAATTGGTCGCGCCTTACTTAAACACAATTTAATACCGTTGTACTGAGCAGGGTTGTGGCTAGCCGTAAACATGGCTCCTGGTAGCCCTAATTTTCCCGAAGCGAAATACAACATATCTGTTGAGGCTAAACCGATTCGAATCACATCCATACCTTGCGAAGTTGCACCTGCAGAAAAAGCTTCGGCTAACTCTGGCGAAGATGGGCGCATATCCTCGCCGAT
>Ga0214921_10007317_pt1 | contig 14763 bp, 12 predicted proteins | sample LL1505_MetaG_FD_177992 | JGI IMG/M metagenome (GOLD analysis project Ga0214921, IMG submission 177992) | Freshwater microbial communities from Lake Lanier, Atlanta, Georgia, United States - LL-1505 | ecosystem: Environmental > Aquatic > Freshwater > Lake | place: USA: Georgia | collected... | reverse complement strand
AATTCAATTTCGGGAAATATGGGTTCGATACAGTATTTGAGGTTTTTGCTTTTGACCCTTACAGAGATTTCCTCAGGTTTGCCAATCCCAAAGGTAAGAAAGTCATAGACGTGGGCGCAGCCTTTGGGGACACCGCAATCTACTTTCTCCTTAAGGGAGCTTCGCATGTAGTAGCTGTAGAGGCTTTTCCAGGATACTACGCATTGGCAAAACAAAATATCGAAATTAACGGATTTCAGAAGGAGTGCGAAGTGCTACTATCCGCGGCCGGGGCGCACAGTGGAGGGGAAATGGTAATTGATGTAAATCTACAAGATATGTTTGGGGCCAATATGAAGCATGCTGGCGTAGGTCAGTCGGTATCCATTGTTACCCTGAAGGAGTTAATCGATAAGTATCAAGTAGTTGACGGATTTCTGAAGTTGGATACGGAAGGCTTTGAATACGAAATCATTCTAAATACACCCAGAGAAGTACTTAGGTCTTTTTCCGACATGTTGATTGAATATCACTATGGCTATGAAAAGTTAGAATCCTATCTCTCGGATTGTGGCTATGAGTTCTTTCATACAGGACCAACACATGTTCACATGCCTCATTTGATTGGGCAGGATGCTCAAAATATGTTTACGGGGCATATTGTGGCTAAGCGAATTGGTTAAATTTATATTGAAAATTTTTATAATAGAGAGATATTTGGCCAAAAAAAGGTAAGCTATGCTTGAAAAAATAAGGCGTATATATATAGGAGGTGGGGTAGCATCTATTCTAAAAAAAGTGCTGGAGTTGGCTGTCCGTGGAGCAAAAAATGCCTCAAGAGCATTTTATTTTAAGGTGTCGATGGCTGATACTTTCAAGTTCAATGGGCGAGAGCTGAAATATTTTCGCCATAACTTTAATTTAGCCTACGCTAATGAGCGAACAATAGAGATTGCAATCATTAAAGACTTCCTTAAAATACTGGGTAAGAATGCGAAGATTCTAGAGGTTGGTAATGTACTTGCAAACTATGGTTTTAGAAATACATCGCGGGATGTATTGGATAAGTATGATCCAGCATTACATGTTTTCAACGAGGATGTGATCAACTTTAAGCCTTTAGAAAAATACGCTGCCATCATAAGCATCTCAACGCTTGAACATGTAGGATGGGATGAGGATATTCGCGACCCAATGAAGATTATTTCAGCAGTTAGGAATCTGAAGGAAAACTGCCTCGCCCCAAGTGGGCGCATGTTGGTGACGATTCCAATAGGCTACAACACTTATTTTGATGACCAGCTTACAAGGGGCGCTGAGTACTTTACGGAGAAGTATTTTTTCAAAAGAATATCTGCCGACAATAAGTGGAAGCAGGTTGATTACACCGAAGTTTTAGGCGCAAAGTTTGGACAACCTTTCAATAATGCTAATGCCATGTGTATTGGCATCGTGCATTCCTAATTTTTATGGATGTTAAAGTTCTAAGCTTTTGCATCCCAACCTACGGACAGCCACAGAAGATTAGAGAGACGTTAGAGAGTCTTCTTATGCAGGATATGGATGGAGTAGAAATTCTAATCCGAGATGACAATCAGGATTCGGAGACGGAAAAAGTTGTTAGTGAATATTTGACTAGATTACCGATAATCTATTTTCATATGGCGAAGGAAGGCGTAGATCGGGCCTTTCTATTTCTTAGTAAAGAGGCAAACGGAGCGTTTGTATGGTGGTTTGGGGATGACATACTTGAGCCTGGCGCCATATCGCGGGTGATGTGGTTTTTAAGGTGCAATCCCTTCGTTGATTTTATATATATTAACTCGACCGATCTTAGTGGAGAGCACTTTTCAATCCAGCTTGACGAAAGTCAGTACTTTGCTGACCGGGATGATGTGCTTGTTAAGCTGAAAGATCAGCTAGGGTTTTGCTCTGCGATGCTTTTCAGAAGGCAAACTCTTGCTCTTGGTTTAGATAAGGCCGAGGGGTCTGTGGGGACGTGTTGGGTAACATTATTCCTTGCGCTGCATGTTCTTGTGAGCGGGAGATTCTTTTATTTTCTTAATGGACGCAATTTCCTCAGTGAGCCCAAGCCTGCTGGCGAAGTCAGATGGTACGACCCATTTATTGTTCATGGGATTAACTTTACAGTAGTTACTCGTCAATTTGATGGTCGATTCAGCCGCGATGCTTTACATAAGTTGCGGACCTATAAGTTTTCAAGAAGCTGGCGTGCAGTAATTGTAGAGCGAGCGCTTGGATTCAGATCTGGATTTGCTGCTTCTGATCTGAAGCCAGCAATGCTCTTTAAACTTTACTGGAGTTATCCGGAACTCTATATTGCATTGCTAATGCTACTGCTTCCGCGCCCAATTTTGGTTGGCCTTTATCGCGTATACAAGAGAATTCGATTATTCCTTGATTGAGGTGCGGCGGTTGTAATCGGTGGCAAATCTAGGATTAAGGTAATGTCAGCTACCATTTAATAATGACGAAAATTAGGTCAAATTTTGGGAGACACTAACGATGTGTGGATTGGCGGGGATTTTGATGTCCGGAGGTTGTGGTGGCTTAAACGAGCAGATCGTCCGTCAGATGTGCGACAGCATGAGAGCTCGAGGCCCTGATGCTGTCCAGTATTGGAGCGATGAGAGAGGGCTGTGCGTTGGACATAGGAGGCTTTCTATTATTGATTTAGATACTCGTGCCAACCAGCCTATGTGTTCAGAGGAAGGTCGATATGTCATCATATTCAACGGGGAAATCTATAACTTTCGCGAGTTACGACATGCTTTAGAAAGTAAAGGCGAAGTTTTTCGAACTCAGAGTGATACTGAAGTTCTGCTCAAGCTTTACAGTCGTGAGGGTGAGGCGATGCTTACACGGCTACGCGGCATGTTCGCTTTTGTCATTTGGGATAAAGCAAAGCAAAGCGTATTTATGGCTCGTGACCCTTACGGTATTAAGCCTCTTTATTATGCAAAATCTGGACGGGGATGGATTTTTGCATCTCAGGTTAAGGCACTAATGACTACTAAATTAGTGGATTCAGCACCCAATCCATTGGGTCAAATGGGATTTTGGTTTTTTGGTAGCGTTCCTGAGCCCCATACCTGGTTTCGTGATGTATCCGCGTTACCAGCTGGTGCCTGGTGTCAAATTACTATTGAAGGTGGATTAGAAGGTCCATATCACTATTGGGATATAGCAGATGCATGGAGAGAGGCCCCTGAATGCAAGATGAATAAGATGGATGTTCAAGAAATTGTGCGTTCAGCCCTATCTAATTCTGTTAAGCAACATCTTGTAGCTGACGTACCGGTTGGTATATTTTTATCTGGCGGAATTGATTCAGGCGCACTTGCAGGATTAATGAGGGAACAGAGCGGAGCATCGATTCAGGGGATAACGATTGCGTTTAACGAGTTTAAAGGCAGGCATGAGGATGAAGTTCCTGGGGCTAGAGAAGTTGCTAAACGATATGAAATAAATCATCACGTTCGTACTGTTACCAGAAGAGAGTTTGAGGATGATCTTCCGAAAATTTTTTCTTCTATGGATCAGCCTAGCGTAGATGGAATAAATACCTGGTTTGCCAGCAAGGCTGTTGCGGAGCTCGATCTAAAGGTAGTGATTTCTGGTGTCGGAGGAGACGAGCTATTTTATGGTTATCCAAGCTTTCGACAGCTCCCAGCTCTTGTTTCATGCTGCAACTTTATAGAGCGTGTGCCTGGCGCTAATGCAGTTGTTGATTTTATGTTTAATCAGAAAGCGACTAGAAGTGGAAATCACCGTTGGCGCTGGTTGACTTTGTTTGGGGCTAATCTTTATGGTGCATATTGGCTTAGAAGGGGCCTTTTTGCGCCCGAGGAATTAGCGGGATTAATGGGCGAAGTTTTTGCTGATAAAGCTTTGTGCAAAATGGATCCCCAAACTTTAGTTACAAGTATGGTGGGCAGTTTGCCAGCAGATTCAATGGCAGCTATTGGTCAGATTGAATCCATGGCATACCTCAGGAATCAATTACTTAGAGATAGTGATTGGGCAAGCATGTCTCATAGCGTGGAGTTACGTACCCCACTAGTTGACGCTTGGTTGCTTAGAGACCTAATGCCGGTTTTGAGATCATTTGGAAGGTTTAAGGGCAAGTCTTTGCTGGCAGCAAGTCCTTCGCAACCCCTTGGTAAGGATTTGATTAGTCGCACGAAAACAGGCTTTGGAATACCTCTAGGCATTTGGGGGCAAGAAAGCATGGCCACTCAGGGTTTGGCGCATAAGCAAACCCTAGCGCAGGGTGGAGGAGATAGTAGATTGTGGGCAAAAACCATTGCAAAAATGGTCTACGCATGATTAGCAGAAATTTAGATTCGCAAAAGAAAACTAAAGTTTTAATTTTCATTCGCAATTATCTTCCGGGCTTCCGGTCCGGCGGTCCAGTGCGCAGTGTTGCAAATATTGTAAAAGCCCTCTCAAGTGAATATGATTTTTATGTAGTTTGCCTTAACAGGGACCACGGAGTAAGCGAGCCTTATCCTGATTTAGCGCGGGGGGAATGGGTGGATTTAGGCAAAACACATGTTTACTATGCTGCCGACGATGAGCTGACTTTTACCTTCTATAGAAAAATTTTTCGTGACATAGGGCCAGATTTCATTTACTTAAATAGCCTATTAGATAGAAATTTTTCTATAAAACCTTTTTTAGCTGCTGGACGAGGACGAAAAGTTCCGATAATTCTGGCGCCAAGAGGAGAGTTATCCGTCGGAGCTCTGGGGCTTAAGGCCTTCCGTAAGCGCGTATTCATGGCGTTGGTTAAGGCAATTAAGTTATATAAATACGTTACCTGGCATGCTAGTTCAATAGGGGAGCAAGAGCGAATCCTTAGCATCTTCTCTCCTGAGGCATTGCAGATATTTCATGCAAGTAATTTGCCTACGATTTCAAATGATCTGATGTTAAAGCCTGAGAAGAGGGCAGGATTTTTACGAATTGTTTTGGCAGCGAGAGTATCTCCAATGAAAAATACACTTGCTGCCATTCGAATAGCCGGGCAATTGCAAGGAGATATTAAATTAGATTTATGGGGCCCATTGGAGGATGCAGAGTATTGGAAAAAATGCCAGGATCAGATTATGCTATGTCGCCCGAATGTAAGAGTTAAATATCGAGGAGAGGCTACACACGAGAAATTACAAACATTGCTCTATGAGTATGATGTGATGTTATTGCCAACATTAGGAGAGAACTTTGGCCATTCGATTATTGAGGCTCTGTCTATAGGTTTGCCAGTTGTGATTAGTGATAGAACCCCTTGGAAAAATTTAAAAAATGCAGGCGTAGGCGCTGACTTACCAATTGAAAATGAAGCTGCTTTTAGAAAACAGCTTGAAGAGTATTTAGCTATGGACGAAATTAGATTTGATATGGTTCGAAATTCATGCAGAGGGTATGCTGCTAAATGGGCATCTGAGAGTATTAATTTAGACTCATATCGCAATATGTTTAAAAGTTTTTCGAATTCTGGCGTAGATGATAAATTTGCTAAAAAATAACCACTAATATGCGATCTTTCTTTGAAAAAAAAGCTTAAAATTATGAATATGTTTATTTAGATTACCTCATCTTGAACATTATTGGTCATGCTCTAAGACTCACAAAACCAGTCATAAATAGGCCTGTAAATTTCAAAACGAATCAATAGTAAAGGGAAAAATGATCGAGATTTTACGTCGCGCATACTATCGAGGAAAGCTTACATTATGGGCGATTTTTAATCTACCTAGTTACCTACATATTGCTAATACAAATTTTAAAATTCCAGCACATAACTGGATGGTGGCCATCCCAGCAAGGACGGACACTACAGAGGTGAGATTTTTTGGTAGGCATCGAAATTTTGCACGATACTTTTATGAGCCAGGTGAACATCAACAATTCTTAGAAATTGTGCGTGAGAAAAAAGTATTTTTCGATGTTGGTGCAAATATTGGCTGGTATAGTTTTCTTGCTGCTCACGCAGGGGTTGAGCGTATTGTTGCTTTTGAATTTATGAATGAGTACGCTAATTTTATTGCTGAAAATTTTAGAAAAGAAGGCATTCCAGCTACCGTTGTTAACAAGGGAGTTGGGGCCCCTAATACATTTGAAAAATATAGTGATCCACTTGCTAAGACAAATGGCTCACTTATCTCCCTTGATGAGTATGCAAAAGTAAATAACATTTGGCCCGACATCATGAAAATGGATATTGAAGGCTTTGAGCTTGATGCACTTAGAAATTCTCATGAAATTTTACTAAGAAAACCAGCGCTCGATATATCCCTGCACGATAGATTCTTGTTGGATCGAGGCCAGTCTGAAAATGAAGTGCTATCACTTTTAAGTAGTTATGGATATAAGATACTGTGGCAGGGTGGCGGCACCTACTTTATGGTAGCTTAAGTTTCATATAAATGAAGATAATGATTTACTATCAGGGCGACTGCAATAGCACCTTTTTTTAGCATTATTTTACGAACTATCTACCTAACAGTAAAAATGTTTAACAATAAAACCCTTCTTATTACTGGCGGCACCGGATCGTTCGGCAATGCTGTCCTACGTCGTTTTTTAGATTCCGACTTAAAAGAAATTCGTATCTTAAGTCGCGATGAAAAAAAACAAGATGACATGCGCAAGCTTTACAAGAACTCAAAAATCAAGTTCTATATTGGCGATGTTCGGGACTCACAATCTGTTTTAAATACAGTTAGAGGCTCAAACTATATATTTCATGCGGCCGCTTTAAAGCAAGTGCCCTCTTGCGAGTTTTATCCATTAGAGGCCGTTAAGACCAATGTATTGGGTACTGAGAATGTTCTAGAGGCTGCAATCATTTCTGGGGTGGAGAGAGTAGTTTGTTTGAGTACGGATAAAGCCGTATACCCCATTAATGCTATGGGGACTTCAAAAGCAATGATGGAAAAAGTTATTGTTGCCAAATCTCGGGGTGTATCAAGCCCAGTAATAAGTGTTACACGTTATGGCAATGTGATGGCTTCAAGAGGGTCTGTTATTCCCTTGTTTGTCGATCAAATTTTGGCGGGTAAGCCAATTACCATTACTGATCCACAAATGACTCGCTTTATGATGACCTTGGATGATGCAGTAGATTTGGTGTTACATGCTTTCCAGTATGCCCAGCCAGGGGAAATACTGGTTCAAAAGGCCCCTGCTGCCACAATTGAAACCTTGGCGCGGGCTTTAGTGAGTGTTTTGAATAAGCCTAATTACCCTATTGATATTATCGGTACGAGGCATGGTGAAAAGTTATACGAAGCCCTCCTTAGTCGGGAAGAAATGGTCGCGGCTAAGGATCAAGACAGATTCTTCTGCGTACCTCCTGATTTAAGGGATTTAAATTACGGAAAATTTGTTGAACAAGGTGAGGTCAAGATCTCCTCTGCTACTGATTACAATTCCCACAATACAACTCGCCTTGGTGTTGATGGCATGCAAAAATTGTTACTAAAGCTTCCATTTATTCAGGCCCTAGTTAAGGGCGAGCCAATTCTCCCGGAGATTTAAAGTGAAAGTCTTGGTTACTGGCAGTGATGGGTTTGTTGGAAAAAATCTATTAGTTAAGCTAGCCGAGAACTCAATTGATTTTGTTTGCTTTTCTAAACGCCACGCTGTTGATGATTTAGTAAGCTTGCTTACAGATATCGATTTTGTTTTTCATTTGGCTGGGGTTAATCGCCCTCAAGATCCTAATGATTTTGATAAGCAAAACCGTGAACTTACCGCAAGACTTTGTGAGGCTATTCAAAAGACGGGCCGTGCTATACCAGTAGTCTTCACATCATCTATTCAAGCTGCCTACGATAATGCCTATGGAATAAGTAAAAAGTTTGCTGAAGAGGCTTTAATTCAATTAAATAAAGCTATTCAATCGCCCATTTATTTATATCGCCTGCCAAATGTTTTTGGCAAATGGGCTAAGCCCAATTACAACTCAGTTGTAGCTACTTTTTGCCACAATATTGCGCAAAATCTTCCGATACGCATAGATGATCCAAGTAAGATAGTTCCACTAATTTACATTGATGATTTGCTTGAAAGCTTTATGAGCATGCTTAGTAATCTTCAGTTTGGAGTCTCCAGGCCTGTGGTTAAACCTGAGTATTCAATTTCTGTAGGTATGCTAGCAAGTCAAATAAAGGCTTTCCATGACAGCAGAAGTGCATTAATGACTGAGGAGGTTGGTATTGGCCTTACTAGGGCACTGTATGCGACTTATTTGAGTAGCTTAAGGCCGGAGCAATTCGCCTACGTAGTGCCTGCCTATGAAGATAGTAGGGGTCGATTTGTAGAGATGCTCAAAACTAAGGATTCAGGCCAATTCTCATTTTTTACCGCTAATCCAGGCATCACCCGTGGGGGCCATTACCATCATACGAAGTCTGAAAAATTCCTTGTTTTACAGGGATTGGCTCGATTTGGATTTCGGAATATATTGACTAATGAAACTTTCGAGTTGTCAGTTGATGGCTTGAGCCCTAAGATTGTAGAAACTATTCCTGGCTGGACGCACGATATCACCAATATCGGCGAAAATGAGCTTATTGTGATGCTTTGGGCGAGCGAGGCTTTTGATAGAGCAAGGCCTGATACTATTACCAATAAGGTATGAAAAATAAACGATTAAAAATAGCGACCGTCATTGGCACTAGACCTGAGATTATTCGTCTTTCACGAATATTAGCGCGTCTAGATCAAGCATGTGACCATGTCTTAATTCATACAGGTCAAAATTATGACTATGAGCTTAATCAAATTTTCTTTGATGACTTAGCTATTCGTAAACCAGATTACTTTCTTAATAGCGCTGAAGGCAGCACAAGCGCTGCAAATACCATTGGTAATTTAATTACTGCGGTTGACAAAGTTTTGGCAGACACAAAGCCAGATGCAATGCTGATTTTGGGGGATACCAATAGTTGTTTGTCTGCCATTCCTGCAAAGCGGCAAAAAATCCCCATTTTTCATATGGAGGCTGGTAATCGATGTTTTGATATGCGCGTTCCTGAAGAGATTAATCGACGCATTGTGGACCATACGGCTGATATTAATTTGACGTATAGCAGCATTGCACGGGAGTATTTACTGCGTGAGGGCTTGCCGCCAGACCAAATTATCAAAACCGGCAGTCCTATGTTTGAGGTATTAAATTACTATCTACCTCAAATACAATCTTCCGAAGTCCTGGGCAGACTGGCTCTTGAGGCAGAGCAGTATTTTCTGTTGAGCGTGCATCGCGAGGAAAATATCGAGTCTGAGAAACATTTTTCTAAGCTAGCGCTTGTGCTTAATAGCTTGGCAATGGGCTATGATTTGCCAGTAGTGGTGTCCACTCATCCTCGAACGCAAAAGCGTATAGATGCAACTAATGTCCAATTTGACCCGCGTATCCGTTTTCTAAAACCATTAGGTTTTCATGATTACGTAAATTTGCAAATGAATGCCAAAGCAGTACTTTCTGATAGTGGTACTATCAATGAAGAATCATCAATTTTAAATTTCCCAGCACTTAATTTGCGTGAAGCGCATGAGCGACCAGAGGGTATGGAAGAGGCTGCGGTAATGATGGTTGGTCTAGAGCCCGATCGAATTTCTCAAGCTTTAGATATCCTTAAAACCCAGCAGCGAGGTATGCATCGTAATTTAAGGTTGGTTGCCGATTATGGCGTACCCAATGTCTCTGAAAAAGTTCTGCGCATTATCTATAGTTACACTGATTATGTGAGACGTGTTGTTTGGAAATTGTACTAAGAGTGAATAAATGCGGATTGCATTAATAGCGGATGCATTCCCCCCCATGCGCACCTCCGCAGCAGTTCAAATTCGAGATTTATCAAATGAATTTCGACTTCAGCAGCATGAGCTTACCGTCATTCTCCCATCTGCTGACATAAAAAACGCATGGTCATTAGAGGAGATTGATAGTGTTAGGGTGCTACGATTGCGTACCCCAAAAATAAAAGACGTCAATTACCTTCGACGAACTTTTGCAGAGTGTTTAATGCCCTTTTTTATGCGAAAAAATATTCTAAAAAGTCCATTAGCGAAAGATCAGTGGGATGGGGTCGTATGGTATTCCCCGTCAATTTTTCATGGCCCATTTATTCAATCAGTTAAAAAGAGAAGTAAGTGCAAGAGCTATCTTATTATTCGAGATATATTTCCGCAGTGGGCTGCGGATCTGGGTCTAATGAGTCAAAGAGGGCCGGTGTATCGTTTTTTTAATGCCGTAGCGCGTTACCAGTACTCGGTTGCAGATGTCATTGGCGTCCAAACAGCTGGAAATCTTGATTATTTTAGTTATTGGTCGTCTGCAGTGGAAAAGCGACTTGAGGTATTGCAAAATTGGCTTTTTGATTCCCCAATTAGCAGGTGTTCAATTTGCCTAGATCATACAAAGCTTGCCGGTAGAAAAATATTTGTCTACGCAGGCAATATGGGGATAGCCCAAGGAGTCGACTCTTTTATCAATCTTGCGGCTTTATTGCAGAATAGGATGGATATAGGATTTGTTTTTGTGGGTCGGGGAAGTGAACTTAGAAAGCTTAATGACCTCGTATTAAGACGTAGTTTGGACAATGTGCTTTTTTTTGATGAGATACATCCGGATGAGATTCCTGGGCTTTATTCGCAATGTACGATTGGTTTGGTTGCGCTCGATCCTAGGCATAAGTCCCATAATATTCCAGGTAAATTTTTAACTTATATGCAAGCTGGCTTGCCAGTATTAGCGAGAATAAATGCCGATAATGATCTAGTGAGACTGATTCAGGAAAATAATGTTGGGCGTGTCAGTAGCCAAACAAATGACCGTCATTTTGAAAGGCTAGCCTGCGAAATTCTTGATATGGTGGATGCAGATAGCGAGATTAAGAATCGTTGTAGAGGGCTGTATATTAATAATTTCTCTCCTGTGGCAGCGGTTGGTCAAATTGTTAATGCGCTTAGAGATGAGAAGGTATGGGTTTAGCATCCCCAATCTGAAGGCATTGCCAAAATTTACCTTAGAATGACATCGTTGTTTCACTATGATTTATAAGGCTCTATGTCGGTTTTTGCAGTCTCTTTTCTAGCCTCTCTCCTCATTACCCTTTGGGTATTGCGGAGCAATCATCTACATTTAAGTTTTACAGCTGACTCTAACTTATCTGGTGTTCAGAAGTTCCATACCATTGCAGTTCCCCGCATAGGCGGGATTGCTATTTTCCTTGGAATCTTCCTAGTGCTTTGTGTACGCTATTTTGAAAACGCTGAAGTGGGATTATTTGGTTTGCTTTTGGTGATGTGCTCCTTGCCTGCCTTTCTTTCTGGGTTAGCTGAGGACTTGACCAAAAAGGTAGGTGTTAAGGTTAGGTTGCTCGCAACCATGGTTTCGGCAGGGCTTGCAGGCTATTTTTTAAATGCTTGGCTGGGTAGTGTGCAGATTTTAGGTATTGATAACCTGATGATGGCTTATCCCTTTGTGGCTGTAGCCATTACTTGTTTTGCCGTTGGTGGGGTAGCCAATGCATTTAACATTATTGATGGCTATAACGGCTTATCGTCGATGGTAGCTGTCATTATTTTGTCTGGTATTGCTTGTGTTGCCTTTCAGGTAAATGATTACCCCATCATGATTGCTGCCTTGGCAATGATCGGTGCTTTACTAGGCTTTCTCGTGTTTAATTATCCGCGCGGCGCCATCTTTTTAGGCGATGGTGGGGCTTATTTTGTGGGTTTTTGGATTGCTGAGCTCTCAGTACTGTTAACGGCTCGTCACTCGGAGGTGTCGAAATGGTTTCCTTTGTTGCTCTGCCTGTACCCGATCTTTGAGACAGTGTTTACGATCTATCGCCGCGTAGTACTGCAAAAAGCACACCCCGGCATGCCAGACGCATTGCATTTGCATCAGTTAATTTATATGCGGATTGTGCGACCCTCGATTGGCGGTCATACGGATGCCGCTAAGGCTCAATGCAATGCCTTGACCTCACCTTATTTATGGATCCTGACTGCATTAGCGGTCATTCCGGCCATTCTATTTTGGCAATACCATCTGGTACTCAAAGGCTTTGCTGTTTTATTTATAGTGACTTACGTCTGGCTGTACTGGGCAATTGTGCGCTTTAAGTCGCCCAGATGGTTGCACTTGAAGGGTATCTAGACTGGGAGTAATCTTTACCCGGCGGTGAAGTCAATACGCAGACATTTCATTTTCCCTCCCATATCATCCCTTGCTTACGGGGTAGGTCTTTCCTACATAAAAATCAATTCCTTCTAATTGAGCTTTGCGCTGAAATTCGATAAGCTAGTTGTCTGATTAATAACGGTATGAACCATAAAGAATGTGATCAGTGCGCACCACAAAACCTTGGTAGCCATTGAAAATGGTAGGACGGGCGAGATTCGAACTCGCGACCAACGGATTAAAAGTCCGCTGCTCTACCGACTGAGCTACCGTCCCATTTTCATGGTGCTGCCAAACATAATCCAAGGGTGGGTTGAAATGCTTGCTGTCTAAAAAGGATTTTTTGTCATTTTTAATCCAGCAAACCTCAAATTATAGCAAGATGTTCAGAGCCCCCTAACCCCGCCTTAGGGGCAGTAGTTAGTCCATTAGCCACGCCTTGCCACTGGGGGATTCTTAGAAAAATAGTCCTTAATACCCGCTAGGATGGCCTCCGCAATGCGCTCCTGGTAGCCCTCGTCATTGAGTTTTTTCTCTTCCTGGGGGTTGCTGATAAAGGCCGTCTCTATGAGTATGGAGGGAATATCCGGTGCCTTGAGAACCGCAAAGCCGGCTTGCTCGACCTTATTCTTGTGGAGGGGGGCAAAATCACTGATAGTGCGGAGTACCGAGTTGCCCACCCTTAGTGAATCATTAATCTGGGCAGTAGTCGACATATCTAGAAGCAGGTGAGCCACCTGCTTGTCCTTGACCTTGATATTGATGCCACCAATGAGGTCTGAGGAGTTCTCCTTGTTCGCTATCCACCGCGCGGCTGAGCTCGTAGCCCCCTGTTGGGAGAGGGCAAAGACCGATGCCCCCCTTGCATGGGGCTGAATGAAGGCATCCGCATGAATCGAGATAAAGAGATCAGCCTCCACTTGGCGGGCTTTAGAGACCCGACGATGTAGTGGCACAAAGTAATCCCCCTCGCGAGTTAGAAACGGGCGCATTGACGCTTCTTGATCGATCTTGCTCTTTAAGCGTTTAGCAATCGACAGAACAATATTTTTCTCATAAGAGCCTCGAGCACCAATCGCCCCCGGATCTTCACCGCCATGACCGGGATCTAGTGCAATGGTCACAAGGCGTTTAAACGGAATGCGCTGTTGGGCTCCCGACAGATCATTTGCTTTGCCAGCGTTTTGAGGCATAGAGGGCTTGACCCCCTTTTCAGATTTAGTCTCAGACGTACTTCCTGACTTAGCAAAAGCAGCAATCGGGTCATCGTCTTTCTTACCCTGAGCTTCTAGCAACAATTTCTCTTTCTTGGCACTCTCCTTAACGAGCTGCATGATCGGGTCGGGGGGGTTGGTGGGATATAGATCAAAGACCAGGCGATATTGGTATTCAGCAACGGGGTCTAAAGTGAAGAGCTGGGGCTTCACCGCCTCTTTGAGATCAAACACTAAACGCACGACCGTGGGCTGAAATTGTCCTACCCGAATTTCGGACACATAGGGATCATTGGGTTTGACCTTGGCCACCAGATCTTTTAGGGTGGGGTTGAGCTGCAGACCCTTAATATCCACCACCAAGCGATCGGGCCCGCTTAAGAGTTGATGGCTAATGGGTAAGACTTGATCAGACTCTAAGGTAATGCGGGTGTAATCTTCGGAAGGCCAAATGCGCACGCCAATTAACTTTGCTGCGGTGTTGGCGCCTACTAACTCGCTCTCGGTCAGTAATAAAACGAGTACCCCCAAAGACCCCATAGACTTCAGACCGTGTTCTAGAACTAAGCGGCGTTTTGGATCCATGGATATTGATGAAGACTCTAGAACTAATTTAAGGTTATAGGCTTGGAGACTAGATTGTTCATGAGCTCTTGACCAATTGAGGTATTGGCCTGAAATACAATCAAACGCTCATACTCGCTTGAATGATCTGTTTGATGACTTGCTTTAATCCCAACACTAAGATCCATTAACGGTAGAGTATTGCCTGCTTTCTCGGGCCACTCAACGATGCAAATCGTGGGCTCATGATTAGCAAAGTGTTCTTGTAAGCCTGCCTCGATCCATTCAGAGGATGATTGCATGCGATAGAAATCAAAATGATAGAGTTGGATAGCGTGTTGATGGATCTGCAAAATATGGGGCTCACATAAACTATAGGTAGGGCTTTTCACCTTACCGGTATAGCCCAGTTCCTTTAGGAGATAACGCACTGCCGTGGTCTTGCCCGATCCTAAATCACCTTGTAGGCTAATACGAAGTTGGGCCTTTGTGGGGTTTTGACTCAGTTGAGAAACAATCGATTTAGAGAGCCCCCGAGCTAAGGATTGCACCAAAGTGACAGTAGCGGCTTCATCGCTACAATAAAGTTCATAGAAGGATTCTTTACCTACTTGCTCAGTTAGGTTGCCAGTCAGCTTACTGGTGGGCGTAGCACTCACATCAAGCCTTTATAGTGAAGATTAAATAAAGTAATTTTAGACAGGACATTTCCCTCAATTTATATGCATTCTCAGGCATTTTCATCCGAATTGCACAACCAATTGGAAGGCATTCGGAGCT
>Ga0214921_10007316_pt1 | contig 14764 bp, 11 predicted proteins | sample LL1505_MetaG_FD_177992 | JGI IMG/M metagenome (GOLD analysis project Ga0214921, IMG submission 177992) | Freshwater microbial communities from Lake Lanier, Atlanta, Georgia, United States - LL-1505 | ecosystem: Environmental > Aquatic > Freshwater > Lake | place: USA: Georgia | collected... | reverse complement strand
TTTTACTTCTTCTTGTGTTTTGAATTTTCTAATAATTGGTGTTCTAATATTATCACTATCATCACTAGAAATGGAGAAACCATCGTAATCTTTAGGATCATTAAAAGTATTTTGTCCAGAAAGAATACCGTTTGCATATTTAGTTGTTTTAGAATTCCATTGAACAGATTTATCTTCAAAATGACTATTCCATAATTTTTCGTATTTAATAATACTATTTATATTGGTATAGCTAATGCTCACTCCATTATTATCATAACCTGTATCTCTACCTACTAATCCTTGAATAATTGTAGCATCATCCGGTTTAATAGTATATCTATCGTAAAGAATACCAATAAATCTTTTATTAAGTGTTTTAGCACATCTTAACATCTCTTTAATAAAAATAAAAGTATGTTTAGAAGGTTTTACACATAAAGTATCGTTTATATCTTCAATATCACTTTCTCTATCATATTTAATATAATCATAAATATCATCATTAAAAATTTGTTTAAAATTCATGATAGTTAAATCTTGTTCAATACCATTTTTAGTTCTAATAATATGATAATGCGGAGTATCAAAATTATCAATATCTTTTTTAATTTCCTCAATATTTTCAAAAACAATAGTATCAATTTGCTGTGTTTCTTTATCAAATCCACATAATTCTTTATATTGTTTAACTCTACCTAATTGAAGTAAATCAAAAGAACTAATATATTTATCACCAACCATTGCTAGGAATTTAGTCGAAGCATCATTCCATTTCATTAGATCGTAAATAGTACCATCAGGAGTAGCTGTGTATTCTAAAATTTTTATATCATTTTGATATAAAATATTTTTATTCAATAAATTAGCGTTTCTAAATGTTAAATAAATAGTTTGTCCTTTTTTAGCAGCAACCTGTATTTCATCCATGATAATCAAAATATTTTTTTTATCTTTAATTTCATCGACAAATGTATTTGGCAATTCTGACCTATGAAAAACTCTTTTTTGAATACTTTCTGGCATTCTTTCTTTAGTTTGTTCTTTCCATTCACAAGAAGATAAACCAGTAATAATATAAATATTTTCAATCGGAATTAAATTGCTAGAATCTTCTAAATATTGTTTAATAGTAGCACACATGCTACCAGTTTTACCTGATTGTGTTTTAGATATAACCATAACATTGATAATTTTTCTATTTTTAAATGCTGTCACAACATTAGCTGCAATCATTTCTTGATTTTCATATATAATTGTTTTTTTAGTTAGTTCAAGAAGTTTTAATTCATGTAAAACAATTTTTTTACGTAATTTCATAATTTCTTGTGTTGCTAAACTGTATATACATTTTTCTCTTTTCAACGACATTTTTTTATATTTATATATTTTATAATAATTATGGATTTTATGTAAATAAGTATAATAAAAAAATCAATTTTTTATAAAATATAGAATCGAATTTTCTTTCGACAATAATTTTCATATTTTATAAAGTATACCACAAAACTTGCGGTGCTTATTTGAAAACTCACACTCAATGTAATTCCGAGTATTTGATTTTTTCGCATTCTATGCAAAATTTTTTGTACTCTTCATTATAGAGCTTTATATACTTAGTATAAAGTTCCTGATGTCTTACACATGATGTTTTTTGACAAATATGATGCAATATAACATTATGGAACATTGCTTTGAATTGCTCAATTTTCATGGCAATAAATTGCTGTTTTCGAGAAAAACTTTTTGCACATGCAGTTTCAATATCAAAAAAGTTATTAAACATTTGTTCAATATTTTTACGATAGTACAAAATGAAGTTTCGGATATTAACCCACATATTTACTTCCATTTTGGCTGAATCAAGATTTCTTCCAAAAAAGCTAATAGAGCCTTTTGCTTTATTGTTAGCTCTATTAGCTTTTTTGGAAGCTTTTTTAGCTTTATCAACATTAATCATATATGCACTAATATTTTTTGTGTTAGGTACATTTATTTTTACGCGAATAGCTTCCATATAATCTTGATGACATTTGATGGAAGCATTATGAGTTTCAGTAACTTTAGTTAAAGCTTCACAATATTCTATTTTTATTTCTTTATAGCGTTGTACAGCAGCTTTCGTATTATTTTGTATTGATGATTGCAAAGAAGCTTTCGTAGCAGCTTTAGCATCACACACGAGCTTCTCAAAATTCATATCATCAACTTGTGCATCAACTTGTGCATCAACTTGTGCATCAACTTGTGCATCATCTAGTGCATCAACTTGTGCATCAACTTGTGCATCAACTTGTGCATCATCTAGTGCATCAACTTGTGCATCAACTTGTGCATCAACTTGTGCATCAACTTGTGCATCAACTTGTGCATCAACACATAATTTCTTTGACACCTGTTGTAAATCAACCATACCAACCATATCAATTAATCTTTTTTTTAGTGCACATGGAATCGACATGGTATAAAGATAAAAATGGAAACAAATATGTTAAGTTCTTATATTTTCTGAAGTAAATGCTGACAAATATAATGAATTTTTTAGCATCATTTTTTTTTTATAATTTATTGAAACTAATTATTTGAAAACATACTTCTATATGCTTGGAATGAACGAGTACCAATAATACGATGTGATTCACTTTAATGAAAAAAGACATATGTATAAAAAGACAAAAAAACACTAAGTGAAAGTGGTAGGACAAAGATGTCGAACAGTTAATGCGAGATTAAATCTCGACGGATGGATGTTTGCATTTGCATTTGCATTTGCATTTGCATTTGCATTTGCATTTGCATTTGCATTTGCATTTGCATATATTTATTCACAATAAAGATAAAACAATGATGTGAAACACTGATGTATAAAAAAGACAAAATGAAGTTCGTGAGACTAACATATCGAACTCTTATGCCGAGTTCTGACCTCATAATATTGATAAAACACTGATGTTTTAAAACACTGATGTTATAAAACACTGATGTTTTAAAACACTGATGTTTTAATACACTGATGTTTTAAAACACTGATGTTTTAATACACTGATGTTTTAAAACACTGATGTTTAAAAACACTAAGTGAAGGTCGTGTGACTAACATGTCGAACTCTTATGCCGAGATTAAATCTTGGCGCAAGGAATGCTTGCATTCCGACCTCAGTTTAATGATAAAACACTGATGTTTAAAAACACTTAGCGAAAGTCGTGTGACTAACATGTCGAACTCTTATGCCGAGATTAAATCTTGGCGCAAGGAATGCTTGCATTCCGACCTCAGTTTAATGATAAAACACTGATGTTTAAAAACACTTAGCGAAAGTCGTTCGACTAACGAGTCGAACTCTTATGCCGAGATTAAATCTTGGCGCAAGGAATGCTTGCATTCCGACCTCAGTTTAATGATAAAACACTGATGTTTAAAAACACTAAGTGAAGGTCGTGTGACTAACATGTCGAACTCTTATGCCGAGATTAAATCTTGGCGCAAGGAATGCTTGCATTCCGACCTCACATTAATGATAAAACACTGATGTTTAAACACTAAGTGAAGGTCGTTCGACTCGTTAGTCGAACTCTTATGCCGAGATTAAATCTTGGCGCAAGGAATGCTAGCATTCCGACCTCACATTAATGATAAAACACTGATGTTTAAACACTAAGTGAAGGTCGTTCGACTAACGAGTCGAACTCTTATGCCGAGGTCATAACTCGGCGCAAGGAATGCTAGCATTTCGACCTCAGTTTAATGATAAAACACTGATGTTATAAAAACAAAGTGAAGGTCGTTCGACTCGTTAGTCGAACTCTTAACCCCGGGGTCAAAACAGTAATGTATTTTTTTCGACTTCGTTCTAGAAAATAGCGAAGAATCTCCGGTCAAGTATCGAAACATTTTTGTATTGAGTGATTGATTATAAAATATAGTATTATAATCAATGTTAATAAAAAAGTGAGTAAATCAATATATTAAAATGAGAAAATATATTGTTAGTTAATATTTTTATTAATTTTCATAAGTTCTTTTCTAGGTTTAACGACATTATGATAATATAAACGTCTTTTTTCTTTAATAGCATCAGCATTATCAATATAATATTGTTTTTTAGTAGTAAGTATATGGTCTTTATTATTATTATAATGTATTTTTTTTTGTTCTAAAATTTCATTATAATAATCTTGATTAGTATTTTTAACTTTAATATAATTATTAATATTTTTTTGATTAACAATATCTCTATTTTTTTGTTGATATTTTCTGACAGCTTTTAAATGATTTTGATAATGTCTTTCAGCAATAGTTAATGTTTTATCTTTATGATCATTATCATATTTATTTATATCTTTATCAATTTCAATTCCATCATTAAGAGTTATATTAATATTTTCAATATTATCATTATTTGACATTTTATAATAGTATATATATATTAAAAATATAAAAAAGATTTTAAATAAAAAGTTTATATAAAAAAAATATATAAAGAAAATTATATTATATAATATATAGGAAAAGTATGAATAACATATCAGAAATAAAAGAATTTGGATTAACAGAAGAATTCAATGACATCAAAAGATTTAAATATTTATTAACAATGGGTTATGAAGAATTTAAAAGGATAATGAATTTAAGACATAAATATGATAATAATTATAAAAATGAAGATGAAAGGAAACAAACCTTTAAAAATCTTCAAAAATATTGTATAGAAACAATAAATAATAAATTAATAAATCAAATAACATGGACAAAAAATAAATGTGGACGTTTTTATAGTAAAGATTCAATCCAAAATCTACCGCGAGAAATCAAGAATTTTTTAACAGAAGAAATAATGACAGATATAGATATAAAAAATTGTCAACCAACAATAATATTAAATATTTGTAAAAAATATAATATACAATGTGCAAATTTAGAATATTATTGTAATAATAGAAATGAAATATTAGAAAAATCAAATTTACATAAAAGTATATTTACGGCATCAATAAATTATAATAAAAGAATAAACAAAATAAAAAATCAATTTTTTAATGATTTTGATAAAGAAATAAAAAAAATTCAAAAAGAATTATTAAAAATAGAAGATTTCAAAAGTATAATAGAAGAAATAAATGAAAAAAATAAAGAAGAAATAAAACGCGGTGAAGACATAAATTTAGAAGGTAAATTAATGAATAAAATCTATTTTTATTTTGAATCTCAATTAATATTAATATTAAAGTCATTGTTAGAAAATAAAGGTTATAAAATAGGAGTATATAGTTATGATGGTTTAATGATATATGGATTACATTATAATAATAATGAATTATTAGAAAAACTAAATAAAGAGATAAATGAAGAAATTAATTTAGATTATAAAATAACAATATTGTTTAAAGAACCAGAAAAAATAATAAAAATACCAGAAAATTGGAAAGATGGAAAAGAATATATTGAAGAAGATATTTTAAAAAATTATTCAGATAATACAAAAATAGAATATTTAAATAAAATATTAAGAACACAAGGAGAAAATGATTATGCGAAATTTTTTACATATTTATATGGTTATAAATTTGTATATGTAAGAGAAAATATATTTTATACATTTAATGAAAAAAATATATGGCAAATAGATAATGATGGAACAACAATAAGAAAGATGTTATCAAATGATTATTATGAAGAATTTATATTATATCAAAATTATTATAAAAAAATATATGAAGAATATAATTTAAAAGATGAAGAGAAAGAAGAAATAAAAAGAAAAATAAATAAAATAGAAATAATAAGTAGTCGATTAAAAAAAACAACTGATAAAAATAATATTTTAAAAGAAATAAAAGATGAAATAAAAAATAGTGATTTTGATAATGATATGAATAGAGAGAAATATGTACTTCCATTAGAAAATGGGAAAATGTTTAATATGAAAACATTAGAAATTTATGAAAGAACAATAAAAAATAAATTTAATTATGAATGTAATGCAAATTATATAAATATGACAGAAGAAGAAGACAATGAAATAATGAAATATTTTATGGATTTATTTTGTAATAATGAAAGGATGGTATATAGTGTATTAGATATATTAAAATCTATATTTAGTGGTTTAAAATTAAGATATTTATTTTTTTTTACAGGGATAGGTTCAAATGGTAAGAGTTTATTGTTTAAATTATTAGTAAAAATATTTCAAAAAGCGATAGATACCATAAGTACGGATGTTATAATAGAAAGAGCAAATAAAAGTTCAATAACAACAGAATTTGAAAAATTGGATAAATCTAGATTAGGATATATAACAGAATTAAAAGAAGTGCATAAATTAAACATTGATATAATAAAAAAAATATCAGGTGGTGATGATATGGATTCAAGAGGATTATTTAAATCAAATAATACAATAAAACCAACTACAAATTTATGTGTATTGACGAATGAACTGCCAAAATTTCATACAGAACAAGCAATTATTGATAGAATAATAATAATTCCATTTAATAATAGATTTGATGTAAATATAAATTATGAAGAAGAAATGATGAATAAAAAAGATCTAATATTTAGTTTTATAATGAAAAAAGGGAATATAAAAGACAAATTTGATTTAACTGAAGAAATGATAAGTTCAAAAAATGAATATATTGAAAATAATACCAAAGATTATTTAAAAGATTTTATTGAAGAATATTATGATATTAAAGAATTTATTAAAAAAGAGAAAATATTAAGAGATGAGTTTAGAAGATGTTATGATGAATATTGTATAAAAAAAAGAATAAAAATAAATAATGATACAAATACTAAATTTACAAGAGAATTATTAAAAAAATATAATATTGATAGTAAAGAAACTCATGGAAAATCATATTATATTGGATTAGTAAAAAAAGCTGATATAATAGAAGAAGAAGAAGAAGAAAATTAATAAAAAAGTGGGTTTTATAAAAGGGTGGGTTTTTATAAAAGGGTGGGTTTTTATAAAAGTCTAAAATACACAATTAAAAAAAAGTTAAAAAAAAATCTATTTTTTTTTTTTCCAAAAATTTTAAAAATCAATTTTTTGAAAACCCACCCTTTTTTTTAAATCAATAATACAATAAAAAATTTAAATATTATTATTTTTTATTATTAAATTAATAATAAAAAATAATATATAAAAGGGTGGGTTTTCGGGTGGGTTTATACATTTTAAAAAGTCCAAAAATATAAAACTTAAAAAAAAAGTTAAAAATAAAATATTTTTTTTTTTTAAGAGTCAAATATTTTAGACTTTTAAAATGAAAACCCACCCTTTTTTATATACACAGTAAAAAAATATTATATATATATATATATTGATAAAACAATAATAAAAATATTATTATAAAAAGGTGGGTTTTCATATTTTAAAAACCCACCTTTTTATATTATTTAAAATAGAATAATGTTTTTATAATTTCATTTTATATAATATTATATAAAAATAAAAATGTTTAAAACATTATTGTATAAACAAAACAATTAAAGTCGGAACACTAACGAGTGTTCCTCGTTTTACCTGGGTCAGGTCAGTTTAGGTTCGTCAATCTACACAGTAATGTATTGATGAATTGATTATAACATAATTTTTTATAATCAATGTTTTATAAAAATTGTGAGTAAAATCAATATGTAAAAATCTTATTATAAAAAAAATAATATAAAAAGATTATAAAATATATTAATATAATTAATAAACATGGATACTCTTTCTAAACAATATATAGAAAAGTATGGTAATTTTTCACATATATTGAATATCAAAATAGAAAAAAGTATAAGTGAAGAAGAAAAGAAACAAATATTTTTAGATATATATGATTTAATAAACGAAAAAGAAATAATAAAAAATATTTCGAATATAAATTTATGTGTAAAATGGAGAACTATAGATTACTACCACTATTTTACTGATGAGAGTTGTATTCTATCAGATAAAGGAATTAATGAACACACCAAATTATTAATAAATGACATAAAAAAAATTAGAAATAGTGATAAATTCAATATTTATGTAAGTAAACCACTTACAAAATCAATATGTATAATGTGTGATTAATAATATTTTTTAAACAATAATGTTTAAACAATAATGTTTAAACAATAATGTTTAAACAATAATGTTTAGAACAATAATGTTTAAATACAATAGTGTAAATAATAAAAATAATATAATTTAATAATAAAAGATAAATATAAAAATAAAATAATAATATATATAAAATGAGTAAAACACAAATAATAACGATGGATACAATAAAAACGATAGGTCAGGGTGCATTAGGAGCTATGACATTTGGTGCATATCACCAATTTACAACAAATAAAATAATGGAATTAAATAATGAGAAGATGGAATTAAAGAATCAATATTTAATGGATAAAATCGAAATGCAAAATAAATATTTATTAGATAAAATGGAAAATCAACATAAAAAGGAAATGAATGAATTAAATGAAAAATTAGATAAAATGCAAAAAAAATTAGAAGGTAAAAGATGGTGGTAATGTTTTTTATAAAATAATATTGTTTTAAACAATGATGTTTAAAACAATGATGTTTAAAACAATGATGTTTAAAACAATGATGTTTTTAAATAATGATGTTTTAAACAATGATGTTTTAAACAATGATGTTTTAAACAATGATGTTTGGAACAATGATGTTTTTAAATAATGATGTTTAAAACAATGATGTTTTTAAACAATAATGTTTAAAACAATGATGTTTAGAACACTCCATTTAGGGTCGTCGGGCTAACGAGCCCTCCTCTTTCCGACCTTAGACCGGAAATAATTGGCTTTATGTTCATTAATCTACACAGTAATGTATTGAACAAATTAAAATAATAATATATTTTATAATCAATATATTTAATAATTTGTAGATAAAATCTATATATAAAAATATTATTATAAAAAAAGGTTTAATTTAAATATATATTTATTTATAAAAATAAAAAAAAATTGATTTTTAAAATCTAAAAAAAATATAATAACATAACTAATAAAAATGGAAGTAAAAAAAAATAATTATTGTAAACATAATAAAAGTAAATATATTTGTGTAGAATGCAAAGGAAGTCAAATATGTGAACATAATAAAAGAAGAACACGATGTATAGATTGTAATGGAAGTTCAATATGTCATCATTCTAAAATAAAAACTAGATGTAAAGAATGTAAAGGAAGTGAAATATGTAATCATAATAAAAGAAAAGATATATGTAAAGATTGTAAAGGAAGTCAAATATGTGAACATAATAAAAGAAGAACAATATGTAAAGATTGTAAAGGAAGTCAAATATGTTTACATAATATAAGTAAGTTAATATGTAAAGATTGTAAAGGAAGTCAGATATGTAATCATAATAAAGATAAAAAATATTGTAAGGATTGTAAAGGTTCTAGTTTATGTAAAACAGAACATTGTGAAACATATGGAAATAAAAAATATAAAGGTTATTGTTTAAGATGTTTTATTTATAAATATCCGGATGAACCCAATATTAGAAATTATAAAACTAAAGAAAAGAATGTAATTGATAGATTAAGAGAAACATTTATAAATTTAACAATAATTGAAGATAAAAAAATAAAAGATGGATGTTCATTAAGACGTCCAGATTGGTTAGTAGATATGGGTTCTCATGTAATAATTGTAGAAGTTGATGAAGATAGACATTTAAAATATGATTGTATATGTGAAAATAAAAGAATAATGGAAATATCCCAAGATTTAGGACATAGACCAATAGTATTAATAAGATTTAATCCTGATGGATATACAGAAAATGAAATAAAAAAAAGTAGTTGTTGGAAAACAAATAAATTAGGAATATTTGAAATAATGAAAACAAAACAATTAGAATGGGATGAAAGAATAAAAATATTAAAAGAACAAATTCAATATTGGATTGATAATACTACTGAAAAAACAATCGAAATTATAGAATTATTTTATTAATATATATTTTTGAATTATTATAAAAACATAATTTATATATTTCATTGTTTAAACAATGATGTTTAAACAATAATCTCTTGTCGGATTTGCTTCGCAATTCCTGGGGCGAGTTTTAAGTCCCATCTAAATAGTATTGATTATACAATGAATTATTGAATATTTTGTTATAAAATATATTATGAATACAATGGTTTTAAAAAATATTATTCATCGAAAAAAAGTTTAATTTCTTCTAATGTTTTCTCAGTTTTATTAACATACCAATAATCAATAGTATTTTTTAAAGTAAGTAATCTGTTATTCCAATCATTTCCAAACCAAATCATAAGAATCATATGAAAATATTTTAACATAATCATCCATTTTACCAAATTTATCAATACATCCGTTTTTATCAACAGTATATTTATCAGATTTATAAATAAAATCAATCATATTAATAATATTTTTATTAGGAGAAATTTTAATTCTATTTTTAAAAGTTTTAATATTATCGTCAGGAATATGAATATTACTATCAACAATAAATTTAACAATATGTTCATGACCAAAATCGATTGCTTTATAAAGGAAATCTCTTTTATCTAAAATATAATAATTATAAAAATCGTCAAAACATTGTATATTACCAGTTGCAATTAGTATATAATTAATATATGAAAAAGAAAATTCAACATTATTAAAATTAAATAAAGAGATAATATTATCAATTGCATATTTATCGTCAATATTATAATAATTAAATTTAAAATCTAATAATTTAATAATTTTATTACAAAAATATTTAATAGGTTTAAATTTAGAAATCAATTTATTATAAATATTATTTAAAAATTGAGATTTATAAAACATATAATTAGGGTCTTTTTTATCAATATTATATTTACCTTTTTTTTGTTTATCAATAATAGTAGAAGTAGTATGGTCAAAATAAAAATAATAATCTAAAAGGTGAGTTTTTTTAGAAGGATGATCTAAATATTTATTATATTTATTATATAAAAGTTTAATAGAATCATGATAATTTTTAAAAAGAAAAAAATTTAATTCACATAATAATAATTCCATTATTTTATTATTAAAAAAATTGTCAATAATATTAATAAAAATATGTGATAAATTTAATTCAATCCAACTTCTAGAATATGATGTTAAACAAGACATTAAAATATATGTAATATTAGTAGTATAAGCTTTAGATATTAATAAATAATCAGCAAAAATATAGAATTCAACTAATTTAATAATTTTAATATCATTGTTATTATCTATTGATAAGAAGTTAAAACAGTTTAAAAATTTATTAGAAAAAGTAATATTATATTGTTTGCCAAAAAAAGATTTTATATGAAATTTAATTTTACACCAATGGAAATTTAAAACGCCTATAAGGCAAAGATTAGGTATAAAAATTTGGTTATAATCCGTCGTGGAACGGATATGAAGTTTTAAAGGTACAATATAGAATTATTTCGCATTTTAGCTTAATCTATTGTCATAGTAATAATTCAGTACCACATAAAGAACAATTCAATATAGACTTCAAACTATTCATTGTTATTTATAATATGTGTTATCTTTTTAAGTACTTTTATTTTAATTAAAACTAAAAAATTTATTTAAAAATCGGCATTTTAAATTTCCATTGGTGTAAAAAAATGAATATTATTAATATGAAGTTTATTAAATTTTTCAAAACATTTAATAACTTCTAAATTATTAATAGTAATATTATTATTAAGTTTATATGCGTCAAATAGATTATTAATTTCTTTAATATAATCAGTATTGTTAAAATCTTCAATGTCAAATAAATTATTTATTAAATCGGATGTATATTCCATTATATATAATAATATGTATATATCTTTAAAATGGTAAATTTATATAAAAATGGTTTTTTAAAGTTGAATGTTTTAAATAATTATTGTTTAAACAATGATGTTTAAACAATGATGTTTAAACAATGATGTTTAAATAATGGTGTTTTTAATAATGGTGTTTAAACAATGGTGTTTAAACAATGGTGTTTAAACAATGGTGTTTTTAATAATGGTGTTTAAACAATGGTGTTTAAACAATGGTATGTGGTCGGATTTGCTAAAGCAAATCCTGGGCCGAGTTTTAAGTCCCGACTAAACAGTAATGTTAATACAATGAATTATTGATAAATTGATTATAATAATAAATGTTATAATCAATATAAAAAAATAAATAAAAATATAAACTAAAATTAAATAATATTATTTAATTTTTTAATACCACCAATTTTTTGAATAAAAATTTTAGGAATATTTATTTTTTCTAAATTTTTCATAGTAATACTAAAATTAGGATCTTCTAATTTTTTATTTTTAATTTTATTAATATAAATATCTTTTTTATTTAATTTTTTTTCATACATGTATTCTATTTCATCGTTATTTTCACAAATTATATTATTAGTTTCATTCTTTTTAATGGTAGAATATTTTGGTTCATACATATATTCAATTTCATCATTATTTTCACTACTAATATCAGTATTATCATTACTTTCTATACTAGTATCTTTATTATCATTTAAGTCTATACTAATAAATTTTTTATTATTATTATTTTCTTCACAATTATTTTTTAATATAAATTCAGGATATAATGCAATGATTTCTTTTAATAAAATATCAATTGAAAATAGTTCTTCTTCTCTTCTTTTATAAGATAATTGAATATTATTCAACATCTTTTTATCATTTTGGATAAAATTCAGTTGATTATTAAATTTATTAAAAACAACATTTAAAGAATGAATTAGTTTTTTAATTTTAAAATTATCAGATTCTATATTACCAATGCCATTATCAATTAATGAAATAAATATTAATATTGCAAATCTAATATAATCACTATTATTAAAAACATCACTAATTAATATTATTGGAATATTATATTTAATTTCAAAATGAAAATATTTTTTAAAAGCTAATAATTTAGTATCATTCAATGAAATAAGCAAAGCACAATTTATTTCATTATTTTCAACTGTCCTATATTCAATATCTCTGTAAAATTTTTCAATTTCACTATTTTTTAAATTAACAACATTTTTACATTCAACTAATAATTTTAATTTATTATAAATAAAATAATAATCTCCTTTTTTACTTTCAGTATGAGTATCTATTAATTTACAATCAGGAAACTTTTCTATTAAATAATCTTCAACAAAAGTTTCACCAAATTTACCTTTATCTGTAGTTTTATTAAATATTTTTTCAAAATAATTAGAAAATTTATCATTTAGATTAACTATATTATTATTAATAATATCATAATTATTATTTTCATTTTTATTATAAAAATTAATTAACTTATTATTTAATTCTTTATTATCTTTTAATAATATATTTATTGTTTCTTCTAATTTATTTTTTTCATTTAATATATTTTCTATTAATAATTTAAAATCTTGTTGTGCTAATTCTTTACCTTTTTCAATTAATGATGTTAATTCAATTAATTTATCATTTTTTAATTTATTAATTTCAATCTCATATTCTTTTTCTTTATTTTTTAAATTATATATTTCATCATTTTTAATTTTAATTTGATTATTTAATATTTCATCTTCTAATATATTTTTTTGACTTTTATATAAATTAACACCATAATCTAAAATCATTTCATTTATTTTTGTATCATTTATTAATAATATATCATTTAATTTATCATTATTATAATTTTCAGACACTAATATTTTTATCATTTTATTATAAATAATTTAATCAAATTATTTTTAAATTATATTTTTTATATTAAAATACATATCATGATATAATTATATAATAAAAAAAGATGTTTTAATAATAATATTTAATAATAATATTTAATAATAATATTTAATAATAATATTTAATAATAATATTTAATAATAATATTTAATCATCATTGTTTAAACAATGATGTGAGGTCGGATTGCTACGCAATCCTTGGCGGCCGGATGCCGCAATCCCGCCTAAACAGTATTGATTATACAATGAAATATTGATAAATCGTTTATAATAAATAAATCCTATAAACAATAAATGTTATAAACAATAAATGTTATAAACAATAAATGTTATAAACAATAAATGTTATAAACAATAAATTTTAAATCATAAGTAAATAATATATTATCTAAATTATTTTTTATTGTAATGGTCTGTTATATTTTTTATAAACTTTAATTAAAATCATATTTTTATATATTATTTATAAAATATTATTTTTTATTAAAAAAATGTAATTTTATGTAAAAATACATTTTTTATGTAAAAATATTAAAATTTTACATTTAAATTTGCATTTTTACAAAATAATTATGCATTTTTCATTTTTAAGATGTAAAAATATTATTTTAATTTATAATAAATGTAAAAATACATAAAAATATGTAATTCAATGTATTTTTACATTTAATACATGTAATATACGTTTTTAAATTGTAAAAATGCTAAAAAAAATGTATTTTTACAAAGTTTTACATGTATTTATACATTTATTATAAAATAATATATTATATAAAATTATTGATATATTAATTTTATAAAAAAAATATTTTAATACAATGAATTTAATCTATTGCTTAAATACTTTTATTGATACAATGAAATTATAAAATATATTTTTCAACACATTAATTTTAATTTATTGTTTTAATAGTTTTATTAATACAATGATTTTATAAAATATATTTTTTAATACAATGATTTTAATTTTATTGTTTAAATACTTTTATTGATACAATAATTTTATAAAATATATTTTTTAATATAATG
>Ga0214921_10007315_pt1 | contig 14764 bp, 12 predicted proteins | sample LL1505_MetaG_FD_177992 | JGI IMG/M metagenome (GOLD analysis project Ga0214921, IMG submission 177992) | Freshwater microbial communities from Lake Lanier, Atlanta, Georgia, United States - LL-1505 | ecosystem: Environmental > Aquatic > Freshwater > Lake | place: USA: Georgia | collected... | reverse complement strand
TGGACAATCTGTTCTAGAAGCTCTCTACCTCGGACTTTACGTCATTGTCGCAGATAATCCAGATAATGCAGCTGCCAAATTTGTTGGAACCTATCATAACGGGATAGTGCTTGAAAAAAATATACCAGCTCTTTATGCCAGTACTATTGAAAGTTTATTGACAAAGCAATCGCTAACTACTGTATCAAATTTTGAAATCAATTCAGAAACAATAAGCTCTGCTTATCTTCAGGAGTGGGAAGAGTTGCTATTGTGAAAAACTCACTAACTTTTACGATAGCAATTTGTTCACTAAATGGTGAAAATCGACTTCCAGCCACATTAAAAGCTTTATTTGATCAGATTCCACATGGGACCCCGGTGATTGTTATAGACGATGGTTCTACTGATAAGACTAGTGAGATCGCTAAACAATATGGGGCAACTGTTATTCGACATAAAGTAAATATGGGTTATGGGCATGTACGTCAGTCAGCTGTTGAGGCCTGCCAAACCGAGATCTTGGCATTTATAGATGATTCATGTTTAGTCAGCCGCGATTGGTTTTTGACATTACAAAAAGATTGGCAAGAAATGCACTTAAACATTGTTGCATTGGCCGGGCCAGTAATGCCTATTAGTATGGGAGACAAGAGGAGCTATTTAAATCGAAACAATCCTTTTGCTCCGATTCGTTCATTGAATGGAAAAGTAATAACTTTTTCAAAACGATTAAATAGATACATTTTCCCAACACACTCCATGCACTCTGGCTATATTGAATCTGTCGGAAATGGGAATCTATCCTTTAAAGTTGCAGCAATTTCTAAGATAGGTGGATATAACATCAAATTGGTGCAAGGTGGTGAAGATGGAGATCTATGCGCACGGATTCAAAAGGAATTTGGCCCGAATTCCATTTATTTTGATGAGAAACTCCGGGTAACTTACGATGCAGAAACATTTATGAAATCTTTGCACAGAAGTTACAGATACGGAGGTACCTCCGCACGGGCCTGGTTGTGCAATGGTGGAATTCCTGCGTTCTTACCTATCCCAGCTTCCTTTGCATCAGTCTTATTTTTGAGTATTTCAAGCGCTTCTTGGGTAGCGTCCATTGTATTTCTTATCGCTTATCCGATTGTCGTCTCTAAAGGCAAGTCATCAAAAAAATCTGTGTATGAATTGAATACTTTCATTGATCCGTATATACGACTTATTTATGAAATCTTTAATAATTTAGGTTTTATAAGTGGGCTTATCTTAAGTATAACTTTCTTAAATAAGTTTAGGCGAGAACAAAAAGTAGATAAAAAATGATACAAAAACTACTTCCAAAGATTGAGATTGTTGATGTGTTGTTCTATACGCCAGTAGCTATAATTGTTTTTACCCAGTTTTTACCGAGTAACGCAATCCTAGGATTGCTTAGCATGCTTGTAGTCTGCACATTTCCAGGTTATGCGCTTCTAACTAGATTCAAACTTCACAGATCAAGTAGATTTCAAGATCTATTCTTTAGTGTACTTCTATCTATTCTGATCCTGCAAAGCGTTTACACAGCATACTCCGTTTTTTGCTATGGAATTGGACTCGAAAACTCTATAACCAAACCACAGGTTTTCCTGCTTTCCATAATCATTCTAATCATGAGCTCCCACTCTATAAGAAAAGAAATGAAAGGCAATTCAAGCCATGAACTGATCTTCGACCATCTTGATAATTTAAGAACTAAGAAATTTGTAATTTGCCTAATTCCTCTGATGCTGCCACTTATTTCATTGATTGCCGTTATTAGGCTTAATTCACGAAACGACTCAATCACCACTGGAGTATTTCTTTACTCAAATATTGGAATACTATTGATACTCTGTTCAGGAGTAGTTTTAAATAGATCAGTAGGATTGCATTACATACTTTTTTATTGCACCCTCCTAGCCTTTCTTTTTGGTTCAACTTTTCGCGGCGATGGAGGGTTTTGGGGTTGGGATATAAATCAAGAGTTTGCAGTAGCAATGCGAGTGCTTCTAGAGCAGCATTGGATTCCGATATCCGACAGTGCATATCATGCGATGCTGTCTATATCTATTTTACCAGTTGTGATTTCATTTTTAACCAAGTTTAGCCTCACTATTATCTTTAAGCTTTTTTATCCGCTTATTGGTGCGCTTATCCCACTCGCTATGTACAGTCTTTTAAGACGCTTTGTTCGCAACTCAATTGCAATGCCTGTGGTAATCATTGAAACTGTCGGCTCTATTTCATATATTCAACAAATGACTGCTCTTGCGCGACAAGTTGTAGGTTTAGCATTTTTTGTTGGCATACTTTTAGTGTTGTTTGATCCAATTTGGGATCGTAAAAAGAAAGTCAAAGTCCTGCTACTTTTTGTATTTGGCCTTTCATTTTCCCATTACTCCTCTGCTTATCTGTGTTCGATTATCTTTGTACTAGCTGGTCTACTTTCTTTAATGTTGAGCAAAGTTGGGCCCATTCGCTCTAAGGTATTGATTCCCATGACAACGCTTCGCCTAGGTTTATCAATTTTAGCGATAACATTCTTATGGAACGGAGTTTTGAACAACTCTACACAAGATGTAAATACGATTTCTAAAAATTTAGTGAGCAAAGGGCCGCAATTTCTTCCAAATCAAACTGGTAGCTTCATTGATCGCTGGCTGCGAGGAGCATCTAATTCCGTTGAACCAACGCCCAAAGAGTTTAAATCTGCTGTATTAAAATATAATGCCTACAATTTCCCTAACCTCCAACCAAGCCCCGTTTCTCTCACATACGACATAACTGCAGCAACATATCCAAAAAATAAACCACCCTTAGGTACATCTGTAGCAACACTTTTTTATTGGCTGTATGTCCTTATTAATACCACATTCCAATTTTTGGTTTTACTCCAAGTTTTTCTTGCCATGAAGTTCGCTATAAATTTTCTTCATAAAAGAAGAGAGGGGGTATTTGATCTGGAACAGTCAAAGATATTCACTGTGTTGCTGGACTTAATTCCTTTAACATCCGTTTCACTTTTAATGGCATTCGTCTCGCGTACCTCAGGAACTGCAGGGACTTACTATAATCCCGAAAGAGCAGGGTTTCAATTAGCTCTTATTTTTTCGTTATCAGTAGCTATCCTACTTGAAAGATTTATAAGTTGGACAAAACAATCCCGATATCTTTGGCTCACACTACTGCTTCTTTCATCTTTTGTATTCTTGCAATCAGCTACTGGTTTAGTTGGTTATATTTACGGATCTCCAAGTTCTAGATTAAGTTCAACTATAAGTATCGATGGTTCCTTTGTTATCTCTGAGAATGAAAAAAGTGCAGCTAATTGGATAGATCTAAATACTCCAAAAAATTCCTATTTGCAGAGTGACGTTACTGCTAACTTAGTAAACTCGCAAAAGAATATTTTTCAAGTTAAACCGTTCATAGCTCAGACAACGCCTTTTGGATTTTTTCTCGGTTCATATATTTATTTGTCAAAATCTAACTTAGAAAGCGGTATAACACGTCAAAGTATTGGTAAGACCACCTTAACTAGAGTTCCATTTGATTTTTTAGATCAAAATCTATCTGTCGTGTATTCATCTGGGGGTGCTCGTGTCTATCGCTAGTGCACCCAGAGTCTCAGTTCTAATTATTGTAAAGGATGAGCCTGAGATAGAGAAGAGTTTAGAATCTCTTGAAATTCAATGCAAAGAAATAAACGCTGAATGCATAGTTGTGGATGCGTCTGAACATCGACTTGATTCAATAAGAGCCAAACACCCATGGGTGCACTGGATTGATTATCAACAACCTGTCGGTAGAAGGATTACGATTGCGCATCAAAGAAATGTTGCAGTAGCAACTGCGAGTTCTTCAGTATTGCTTTTTTGTGACGCAGGTGGAATTCCTAATCTAAATTGGGTGAGAGATCTTTCAAGACCACTTTTGGAAGGGCGGCGACAGCTAGTTGGAGGGCCAATCTTTTACACAAGCAAAGCGGCTACAGCTCGTTTCGATAATTTGCAAGAAGATGGAGAAGTTTTAAGAGTGAGTACCACTGCCAATATCGGATTTACTCGATCGGCTTTTAATTGCGCTAAAGGTTTTAACGAAAACTTAAACTACGGCTCCGATGCAGATTTTATTTGGAGACTTGCAGAAGAAGGCATAAGGCATACCTCTGTTAAGAGTGCCCATATGGGTTTAGATCATGGAAGCAAGGGTCGAGAGTTAAAACGTAGTTGGGAGTATGGCAAAGCACTTGCAACTCTTTTTAGACTACACAACGAAAAGCGAAGAGAGAAATTTCGAACTAATCCGGAAACCTGGGTCTATCGACTCCTGATAATGACTTGGGTCGGGGCTTTGATATTAGTTTTAGTGTCACCATTATTAGTGCTTTTACCTTTCGTTATGACTTGTATTCTACTTATTAAGAATATTAAAACACATCATCCACTTAGAGTTGTTTTTCGTCATTACCTACTAAGTTTCGGATTTATTTATCAGTCTATTGCTATAAAGTGGAACCATATCAATCACTCATTCTTTTTGAATTTTTTACCAAAAGTTGGTACGTACACCTTCGCATTGACGGAAGCTGTTGATCAAGTCAGTAAGTCTGCCCAACGCACAATTTCAGTTCTAATTATTGTAAAGGATGAGCCTGAGATAGAGAAGAGTTTAGAATCTCTTGAAATTCAATGCAAAGAAATAAACGCTGAATGCATAGTTGTGGATGCGTCTGAACATCGACTTGATTCAATAAGAGCCAAACACCCATGGGTGCACTGGATTGATTATCAACAACCTGTCGGCCAAAAATTGACAATTCCGCAACAAAGAAATATTGCTGTTGCGAGATCAAATGGCGAAATACTTGTCTTTTGCGATGCTAGTGGTGAACCGTGTAAAAGTTGGTTAAAGGCGTTGGTAGAGCCGATTCTAGAAGGTAGGGCCAAAATTACGGGTGGACCCGTGGTAATTTCCTCGCAAGCATCGCCTGATTTTGGCTTCAACAACCAAGCATATGGTTCTGAAGTTATGTTGCCAACTACTGCAAATATGGCTTTCACACGGGACGCTTTTGATTTAGCACGTGGTTTCGATGAAACCTTACCATCCGGAGAGGATGCTGCATTTGTGTGGACCCTGAATAGAAATAACATCCATCAGTTTGCTACTCCATCAGCAATTATGGGTTTAGATCATGGAACATCACGCCGCGAAATTATACGGGCGTGGCGGTATGGCAAGGCAACATCCTCCTTACTTCATAAATTTCCCGAACAAAGAAAAATAAAGCAAAGAAGCAACCCTGAAATAATTATTTATCCGATTTTGTTATGGATAATGTTAAGTGGTTTTGCATTCCAGTTGGTTAATTTAAAGGTATCAATAGCTATTAATCTATCATTGATTGCAACGTATTGTTTACTTGCATATAAGAATAGAAAAGCTCGTCGTCCATGGTTTGGTTTAGTATTCAAAACAATCCATGCTTTTTCCATGTGTCGAGAAAGCTTAAGAAGAAAAATCTTTCACAGATCAAAATACGGAGTCATATCATACCCAGCAGATGACTCACGGTATTTAGTTGAGCTAGACAAAGCTTTGACTAAATCAAATTTTAGAGTAGACCAATTTTATCAACTTTCATCTTCGGCCACTATCAATACTTTGCTCTTACCCATAACGCCATTGCTGATGCGTCTACATGGTTATAAAATTCTTCATATCCACTGGCTTTTTCAGTTTAAACTTCACTGGCAGGTTGCAAGAAAGTGGAAATATTTAATGAGTCAATGGTTTGCATTTTGGATGTTCACAATAAAAATATTCCGGATTAAAATAATCTGGACAGTGCATGATCTACTTCCTCATGAAATTATTTTTGATAACGATTTAGCGAAAATACAAGTACTGATAAAAAATTGTAGCTCGTTGATAGCTCTCAACGGGAATTCGTTACAACAGTTGGAAAATATAGACAAAAATTCTAGAATTGCGTTGATTCCAGAGGGTCCACTAATCATGCCAACAACTAAGGGTAGATTAGAATTTAGAAAACACCTTAAAGTTGCACCTTCTAAGCGACTTATTGTTCTTGTTGGATTTCTTAGCTCATATAAAGGAGTGACAACCTTACTCGAAGGGGCATTTAATCTTCCAAGTAACTTTGCAATTAGACTTGCTGGTAAGGCGAACGCGCAGTATCAGAAAGATCTCGAATCGATACTCTTAAAATTAAAATCAAAGAATATTGATGTTGACATTTCTTTTGGTCGCTTGACCGACGATGAATATGGCGGGTACTTAAAATCTGCTGATTTTATTTGCATTCCGTTTAAGGAAATCAATAACTCCGGATCCATAAATTCAGCGCTCTGCTCAGGTGTGCCGGTGATAATTCCTAATATTGCTTCACTGGATTGGGTTCCAAGGGCTGCCCGCTTGGATATTCCTTATGACTCCAATGGAAAATTTGATTTTAAGGAGCTATTTCGCTCTCTTGAGCTGTTAAGTGTGACAGAGCATGAAACTATGCGAAAAGGGGCCTTAAATTGGGCTTCAACTTTGTCATGGCAAACTGTTGCAAACCAGCATATTGATCTCTACAAGAAGTTGGGTGGGGAAAATGAGTAATGAATTGCTGCACCTCAAGATAGAAAAGTCCAAAGAAGTCACATTTGTGCTAATTGCGTTTAATGAAAGTAACGGCATATTAGATTGTATTTCATCAATTTTAAATCAAAATATTGAGGCATCAGAAGTCAAGATCGCAGTATTAGTTGTCGATGATGGGTCAACTGATGGGACCGCAGATCTAGTGGAAAAAAATTTTAGATCAAAAGTTAAAGTAATTAGGCAAGAAAATATGGGGCGTGGGTATGCAAGACTAAAAGGAATTGAAAGCGTTGAAACTCCACTCGTTGCTATGGTGGACTCAGACATTCGCCTGCCTGCTAATTGGCTCACAATTTGTTTAGAGAATTTGGACTCTAATGCAGGTGTTGGAGGAGTTGCAGTGCCAGATGGCGACTGTACAACTATCCAGAGAATTTTCCATTTGAATCCCAAAGTAAAAACCGGATCAATTCATGTCACTGGAAATAATGCTCTATTTCGTACCGATGTGCTTAAAGATTCAGGTCGGGACTGGTTGACACCGCTAGGTGAGGATTTTCGCTTAAACCATGCATTGCTGAAGCGGGGATTTAAGTTAAAAAGAATAGATAATCTTGTTGTCCAGCACGTTGAAAGCAAGAGATACAGAGAATCAATAGCGTGGCTTTATATTTCTGGCATAGACGCGACACGGTTATGGCTGGAATTCCGGATTACTCGAATTCCGGATTTAGCAGCTGTTGCGTTTGTTGGATCAGTTGTGACTGTCCCACTTCTTGTCCCATTATTAGGCTTTTGGTCCTCTATTTTGCCATTCTTACTAATATTGCTAATTGGGTTAATCCACCTATTATCAAAATTTTATTTCCGCACAAATTATCTAGGCTTTATTGCCGCATGGCTGCCAAATAGTGTTTTGATGCTATCTTACTTTTTGGGCCGGATATTTGGAATTGTGGCACTTATTATGTTCAGAATTGAGAGAAAGTGAAAAAGGACCCAAAGGCTAAGCCCAATTCCAAAAGCACAAATTTAGATTCATTTTTGTCATTGATTTCCACTGCCAGATGGGTTCTAGGAAAGCGACACAGTACCATTCTAGTTCTAGCTTCTATAGGTCAAATTATTGTTGCACTGTTGGATGTTTTGTTTTTAGCTTTAATTGGTCCCTTAGTAATTTACTTTTCTGATAACTCGGTAACAGATGATAAATTTTCGATTTTAGGTAGATTTACCATCGCCAGTGAAAAGATTTTCATTCTGATAGTTCTAATTGTCTTAGTTAAGAATATTGCAGGACTTCTGATTCAAAGATTATTATTAGGGTCATTTGCCATTCGTGAGGCAGAAGTTGGCACAGCTTTGGTTCAGGCATCACTATTTAATCAGAATGACAACCGTCATACTTTACATTCCTCAAGTCTTTTGCAAACTTTTACAGCTACGATCTCTTTGGTATTTGGAAATTTATTTAAGCCTTTGATTGTATTCATCGGAGAATTAGCAACATTAAGTGCCGTAATAATTGGGTTATTAATTATCAATACAAAAATAGCAATAGCTGCAATTTGCTATTTTGTAATTTTTGGATATCTTATAATTTGGTATTTAGGGAAGAAGCAACAGATCATTGGTAAAGATTCTTTTGAAAAGGGAAGAGAATTACTGCGCTCTTTCACGGAGATTCGACTCATGAATCGTGAGTTAAGATTTGCGCATAAAGACCAAGATGCGCTCCTGGTACTTAATCAATCAAAAATAAATCATGCCAAACTTATTTCCGAATCAGTCTTTCTTACCGCAATACCAAGATACTTATTCGAAATAATTTTTTTATTTGGAATTGGCTTTATGATTCTTCTTTCACAATATTCCCCAAAAAGCCAACCAGTACTTGCAACTTTATCATTGCTAGTAGCAGCTGGATATCGAATTTTACCATCATTGAATTATATAACCATTGCTATTGGAAATTTTAGAAGCTCAATTTCACCATTGCAGAGCTTAGATTCTTTGGGCCGTCAGTTTGATACCCGACTTACTGATTTAAAATTTAGTAAATTCAGTAATATTCGGGAAAGGCGGCGATTTGGTGGTGACTTACATTTAGAAAATGTTAGTTACCGCTATCCGATCTCCAAAAAGAGTATTTATACTGATTTTAACTTAGTAATAAAGACAGGTACGACGTTACTTATTCAAGGGCCCAGTGGATCAGGTAAAACGACATTCATAGAACTAGTATCTGGATCACTAACGCCTCAGCAGGGCAGAATATATACGCTTGCTGGGAAACAGGAAATTGCTATGAATAGATCGGTGATTGGGATTAGTTATTTGAGTCAAGATGTTCCACTACTTGATGAATCATTCGCATACAATATCGCACTAAGCGAGCCTCTAGAACAAGACTTTACGCGCCTAACTTCTGCGGCAAATGAAGCTGGGATTTTAGATCTAATCCTACAAAGTCCTTTGGGATTCAACTCACAGATCGGTGAAAATGGCGCTCAGCTTTCGGCAGGAGAGCGGCAGCGACTTGGAATTGCTCGAAGCCTTTATTCCGAACCTGCACTGCTAATTCTGGACGAGCCAACTGCAAATCTAGATGCTTTCTCCGAAAACTTAATTTGGGACAGCTTGAAAAAACTAAAAGGTAAACTCACCATTTTAATTGTGAGTCATAGGACTGTGCCTGAGTATGTATTTGATACTCTGCTTAAACTACCGAATAGCAAATCAAAATGAAGAGTAAAAACTTAATTTGTACAAGCATCGACGATAATTATTTGTGGCCCTGGATGGTTATGGTTTACTCTGCTGCGCTAAATAGTAAACGTAAAGATTTTCGAATAATTCTTGCGAATGTGAATGGGATGCTTTCTAAAAAAAATGTAACAATTGCAGAAAAATTCGTGGAATCTGTCGGTATAAGTATAGAAATTGTGGAAATAAATACATCACTAAACCCAACCTTTGAACACCAATTCAATCTCACCGTCTATTCACGCTTATTTTTAATCGATAAATTAAACGAAGATTTCATTTGGTTTGATGCAGATCTACTTCTGATGCCTGGGTGGGATAAAATTTTTACAGAATATGGGGATAAATCCAAAAAAAGTAAAATAATTTATGGAGTTCTAGATTCTAAGCCATCTCTTGATTTGTTATCAAAAAGTAAAAATCAGGCATATGTAAGACGTACTGGACAATATGTAAATACTGGAGTAATCAAGGTTCGTACTAAAGAATGGAAGAAACTGTTTAAGGAATCTGATTGGGTATACTTGGCTCTGAATCGAGAAAAATATGGGTTCACGTCTTTCGATCAAGATATTCTTAATTATCTTTGTGCTGAACACATCAATTTGTTGCCGGCCGGTTTCAACTACATTGTCGGAGATCAGATCTCATTTGAAGAAAGAATCTTTATTAAGCATTACGCCGGCGGGCCTAAGCCCTGGAAACTTGATAAAGCTGGTAAAGAATTTCTTTTAGCTGCGCAAGGTGCAAAATACTTTTCACCTAAAAATTGGATTACCCAATCAGCCGACACTGTAGTCCATTATCCGCTCTATTGGCAGGTAGAAAATGAGCTATTAAGATATCTACAGGAAGTTGGGTTTGGTTCATATCAGTCAGTAATAGAATTGCGAAATAGTGTTATAAAAAAGCTTGACACATTTTCCTTTCTGAAAAATCGTCTAATTCAACTAATTACTCGAAAATATTTTTCATGACTGTTCTAGTCTCTAGTGAATTTCCACTCATGCATCAAATTGCCTTCACGTCCCGGCCTGGTGTCTATAATCTCGGTAAAAATTCTTTGAAAATAAAGGCGCAGTTTGGAGAAGATAATTATCGACTGTGGAGTTTAGAGGCTGCTAACAACTTCCTGAGGGATTTCTACCCTATCTCGGTAGTAAGCGCTTTCGATACTCTCATTCCTTATGCCTTTAAATCTGACTTGGTACGGTACTGCTTAATTAATACATTTGGAGGAACTTATTCTGACTTAAGTATCTGTAGATTAAAACCTTTTTCTGCCCAAGGACACAACATGGTTATTTTTCGAGATGGTAATTCAAATCGAACAAGTTGGAAGGTAAATACCAGTTTATTCTATTCACAACCGAACAATCCGATCTTGATTGATGCCATAGAACAGATTGTTTCCAACGTGGGCAATAGGTACTATGGTCATGATCCTCACTTCAATACTGGTCCAAGCGTCTTTGGCCGTGCAACTGCTAAGTTTGGAAATGACATGGATCTGCTTGTCGGGCAATATTTGTGGTTAAAACATCGAAAAAATAAATTTATTTTGCCTGGTAACAATGTTGTAGCAAGGGGTAAGCGCGGAGGAGCATTCAAGGGTGGTGTATCTGGAGTTATAGGTGGTAATAATTACAATGAAATATGGGCTAAGCGGGCGGTTTATGGGGAAATTAATGATGATATTCGATGACCATAAACACTTCCACAGAAATGATTAGGCTGGCAGAGATGCTTGCTGAGGGTATTGATTTTGTTCGAGTTGACTTCTACCTAATTGATAAGCAAATCTATTTTTCAGAAATTACTAATTTTCCACTGGCAGGCAATATACGTTTTATGCCAGGATTTTTCGAAAAAACCATAACTTCTTACTGGAAGTATTTTGACGATTGCAATTTTAGGAATTGAGGTTTACCTAGGTGATGTACATTAGTGAACAAAAGTTAATTTGGTTTGGAGGGATGTTTTATTCAATAAGAATCACGGCATCATTGCTATTTATTCATAAGTGCCTTGCTGGCTTGATTCTTCGGATCTTGAAAAAAGATGCATGTATAGAAGGAACTGCTGGTAATTTGCGACTGCTAACGAAATCAGTATTTGGTCCAACAGGAACGATTATTGAGATACCAAAAGACAAAGTCATCTATGATAATTTTTTGCGGGAAGGTTTCTGGGCTCTGTCCACCTCATACTTCATCACTAAACGTCTACGAAAATTGAAACAGCCTCTAATCGTCGACCTAGGGGCACATGTTGGTTTGGTGAGTTTGCAGTCAATTAAGATGAATTTTGATAGGGGTAAAGTAATTGCTGTTGAAGCTTTACCTAATCATTTTGCTTCACTTGTGCGAAATATTGGATCGGACAGAGTTACTGCTTTTTGCGGTGCGCTAGTTAGCGATTCCTGCGAACAACATATTAAGATGACAGTTGATCAGGAAAACTATGGAAACTCCAGTGTTTTTGAATCATTTGCCCCAGCAGATCTTGCTCGTTCATACCAAATTGAAGTTCCGATCATTCCCATAGATCTAGTGACCAAGGCTATAAATGGATCAGGATTCATATTGAAGTCCGATCTCCAGGGATACGACGCTGGGGTACTAGCTAATTTTGGTGATGATTTTTGGAGATTTTGTCTCGGAGGGGTGATCGAAGTAAATGCACACAGCGAAATTAAATCAGTGGATATTGAAACTATTCTGGGAAGATTCCAGAATTATCGATACCTATCTTGGCAACCATTTAACATTGGAAGAATCTCTGATAAAGAAATTTTTGATTTTTGGACGGCAAGAAATAATCTCGAAAGAGATGTATTTTTCTGGTGATTCATAGTTGACGACGCAGTCAAGTGGGTTGGTGATTGCTGCGCACCTAGCAGACTAGTGAGCTCTCAATTCATATTTGAGCTCCTAATCCAAGAAACACTATGCTGCATTCTGGGCTTAAGAAATGCGGGTGACTAATTATAGTACAATGTAAAATTCTTTTCTATTTACAGGCCAGATAATCTAGACATATAAGTAAGTAAAGCGAAGTTAATACTAAAAGTTTGTGATTCTGAAGTGGTACTAGTATTTACTTTCCAATTTACGTGCGTGCTTCAATAGTAAGTTTTGTTGCTATAATAAGATTTAAGATCTAGGAGTTAAACATTAATTCACAAACAAGAGGATTTCAAAATGGGAAATTATAGAATCTTTAATCGACCTCTTGTAATGCTGACAATGGTTATTTTTAATTGTAGAAATTGGCTTGGGCTTGCCCGAATATTTAGTGTAACTAAAAGCCCTATACGTTTTTTAATGATTTATTTATCACTCTCAGACCTACGTATGAAATCTACTGATTTTGAAATTATCTACCGTACAGCGGGAAAATTAAAAAGTATTTCCGTTAGGGGAGCTCATGATTATTCCACTTTTTTCGAGGTTTTTTGTCGAAAGGATTATGCAGTAACTAAGCTTGGCATGGTCATGGTAGACATTGGGTCAAATATTGGAATTACCGCTCGCTTCTTTCTTGAAAATGGCGCTAAATTCATTTATCTTTACGAACCAGATAAAGCAAATCTGAATTTCCTGAGAAGGAACATTGCAAACTTCACTGATTGTTATGTATTGGAAGAGAGAGCCGTTTCAACCTCATCAGGAACTAGTTTTTTTGAATTTGAAAAAACTGGCAGGTATGGGCGCTTAGATGACAGCAATAATCTAGATGATGGAATACGAAGAGAAATGACTCAGGTAGAAGTTATTGGGATAGAGGATGTACTTGCGACTGCCCTAGTTAATTTTGACAGTATTGACCTTCTGAAAATAGACGTCGAAGGTATTGAGCTCGATATTGTGAATGCGATTCCTGCCAATTATCTTTCAAGAATTAAAATGATTCAGTATGAAACTTGGCCCGAAGGTATTGTCACATTTAAACCGGAATAAATTATTCAAGTGGGTTGTGAGGGACTCGAACCCCAATAGGGGTTATGTACTCACATGGTCCACATATGGATGTAACCGATCTTGAACTATCTCCCATAGTAGGGATTGGGTCTGACAATTACTGGATGTAGCAGGGTTTTCCCTTCAGATTCATTTTTTTCATTGGAGTTGTGACATCCTTTTTGGTGGGCTTTAAGAAAATCACCTAAAGGGTGGCACAATCTCAGCATGATGAGAGGCAGTGCTAATCGCAGGTTTGTTCTCCTTGACGGTTTGAGAGGGGTCGCAGCACTTGGGGTCGCAGCCTTCCATTTGTGGTTAGCGCCAAGCTACCAAGGCTTTAACTCATTCGTGGATTTTTTCTTTGTACTGTCAGGGTTTGTTCTCGCACCAGCAGTTCTATCCTTTCAAAAAGGCTCTAGAAAAAGATTCTTAGTCGGCAGAGTCATTCGCCTATATCCCATGTTAATTCCAGTGTTTATAACTTTAGCTCTCGTTCAAAATGTTCCATTTATTTCAAAACATGTAACGGGTTTTCCTTCAACCACGCCCCTTGTGTTTCTTGGAACAGTACTACTATTACAGATTTTTTGGGGCGCTACAATTTCAGTGAACACGCCATTATGGAGCCTTTCAGCAGAATAGTTTACCAACTTGTTTGCAACAATTTATCCTTCTAAGCAGAGATTTTCAATCATCATTTTGTTTGGATTAACAATCGAAATTGCCGGACTTTTCATAAGCCATAGGTATAGTCTTGACTGGGGCGTGATCAAGTACACAATTGCAATTGGTCGGGCTTTCGTTGGTTTTTACCTTGGAATAATACTCCGCGATCAATTTAAATCGCATGATCGTAAAGGTTCTACTAAGAATCTTTTCCTGATTTTAGCGTTTTTTACAATAAATTTTTTCCTAATTGACTTTTCAAGTGCTTTTATAATTTTTGCAGCCCCAATTTGCTATTTCTTAGTTCGTGAAGTCGCAAGGTTTGAAGAATCTCGCTTACCGAAATTGATACTCATGGCCTGCTCTTACATGGGGCGAATCTCCTATGGCATATACGTGTGGCACTCAGTCATTGGAACTTTGGCAATTCCAGCCTTCGTCTTAAAGTATTCTTCAAATAGTTTACAGTTTATCCCCGAACCACTGTTCAATGTGACGCTGACCGTTGTAATTTTGGTTATCGTTACTGAAGTTTCAATTAGGTTTTTTGAAGTACCGATTAGGACATTCGCTCACAGTCGCCTCCGAATGTTTCGCGAAAATTAAGGGCCGTCAGTTTGTCGGTATCATTTTGCAATCCTAAGTGTCTGCCTCCAGTTGACTGAGGTAAAGCAAGGGGTCATTACTAAATCCAGTGGGTTGTGAGGGATTCGAACCCCCGACCCGGTGATTAAGAGTCGTATAGCAATCTTTCG
>Ga0214921_10007313_pt1 | contig 14765 bp, 14 predicted proteins | sample LL1505_MetaG_FD_177992 | JGI IMG/M metagenome (GOLD analysis project Ga0214921, IMG submission 177992) | Freshwater microbial communities from Lake Lanier, Atlanta, Georgia, United States - LL-1505 | ecosystem: Environmental > Aquatic > Freshwater > Lake | place: USA: Georgia | collected... | reverse complement strand
CCGGTGCTGTCCGGGAGCAGCTCGGTGATGACGATGTCGCCCACCGCCGGCGGCATCAGGGCACGTGCTTGTCCCGTGGTGGCGTCCACGCAGGTGTCCCCGGCCGGTGCACTGCCGCAGGCCGAGTTGGCGGCGCCGGGCGTCCCCTTGTCCCCCGCGCCGTAGACCTGCGTGGCGGCGCAGAAGGCGTCCGCCCCGTCGTTCAGCTCGGCGCTCATCTTCAGCGGGTCCAGCTGGGACGCGGCGCCGCTGGTGGAGGAGGTCCACGAGACGCTGTCGATGACCAGCCCGCCATTGGCCACCGAGAGGGAGCCGGGGGAGGTGGCGCTGCCGTTGGTGAGCGTCACGTTGGTGGTGGCCATCACCACGGGCAGGCCGCCGTTGACACCGCCGTCCGCCGAGTTGGCGATGAGGGCGTACGCCCCCGCGGGCAGACGAAGGCAGGTGTCTGACGTGAGAGTGTCCTTGTCCTTCCCGGCCAGTATCTCCAGCCCGTTCAGGTCCACGTCCCGCGTGGCGAACAGCTCGAACCACTCCTTGCCGGTGTCCGTGCTGGACGGGTTGGCCATGAACTCCGAGATGACCAGGTCCCCGGGCTGGGACGGGAGCTCCGCCGGGCGCGCCAGGTTCAGCGCGCTGTCGAAGCATGTGCCGCAGGCGGAGCCCACGCAGCCGCCGTCCGGGCTGCCGCACGGGTCGTTCTTCTTGCCAGGCGTGCCGGACATCCCGGTGTCGTACTCGGACGCCCCGTCACAGAAATGGGCCGCGTCGTCGTTGATGGCCGAGTCCGGTACCAGCGCGCCGTCCAGCGTGCGGCTCTTGCCGCTCTTGGGCGCCTCGATCCAGGTCACCTTGTCCAGCACGTTGGTCCCGCAGCGGACCCCCACGGCGCCGCTGGAGTTGGGCAGGGCCCCAAGCGCATCGTCGTACGCGTAGCCAATCCACGGCGGCGGGGTAGCCCCCGCGCGGACGTCTCCCAGCGCCAGGTAGCCGCCGGCCGGCAGCACCAGCGTCTTGGGCAGCACGTGGGTCTTCTCCTTGCTGCCGTCCGCGGCGGAGGCGAACAGCGTCACCCCGGACAGGCTGACGTCCTTGCTGGTCGGGTTGTGGAGCTCGATCCACTCCTTGCCCGTGTCCGTGCTGGCCGGGTCCGCCATGTACTCGGTGACGACCACGTCCCCGGCGAGCAGCGACTTGCACGCCGGGCCCGACGGGGTGGTGTTGTCCCCCGGGCACCCGGAGAGCAGCAGCAGGGAGGCGAGGGCGGCGGTGAGGGGGGCGGTGCGCATGGCCATTCAGTCTGCTCCAGGGACGGTGTCGTTGTCCTGCTCGGGGGCGTAGTCGCCCGGCTCGCGCTCGGGCGGGGCGTTGCCTTCCGCGGGGGTGGGGGCGGTCTTCTTCGGCGGGCGCGGCTTGTCCGGGGGAAGCTCCTTCAGCTGCATCACGTAGGGTGGCACCAGCACCTGCCCCGGGAGCGCCACCTCCATCTGGAGCTGGCTGATGCCTCGCTCCTTGTTCACGTAGCGTGTCACCGTGCCGCGCACCTGCACGAACTCGCCTCGGGCGCGGGCAATTTGCGTGGCCAGCAGCACGTCCCGGTCGAAGAAGACCAGGTCGAAGCTGCTCTTGCGGTTGCGGGCCAGCTTCACCGAGGTGGGGCCCTTGTCCCGCGGCTTCAGCTCAGAGACCGCGCCGAGCACCGTCACCTCCTCGCCCAGGTTCTGCTCCAGCTGCGTCATGGCGTCCCAGCGCGTCAGGATGACGAACTCCGACCGTCCGTCCGCTTCCTTCTCGAAGCGGTGCACCAGGTCCCCGCGCGCGTTCCACCACTTCACCCGCTCGGCGTAGTCCGGGTAGTGCTGCTCCGCGGGGTTCCAGATGTGGAGCCCCTTCTCCTGGGCCTCCGCCTGCGCCTCCACGAAGGCCTGGTGGAACCTCCGGCTGCGGCCGTACTTGGTGAAGTAGGGGGTCCAGCCGGCGCGCACGCACTCGAGGTTGTAGTTCACCCACTCGCCGTTCTTCAGGACGAAGACGTAGGCGAGGTAGCGGCCGTAGTAGTCCCGGATTTCGCCGGGGTGGTCCCTCTCCAGCTTCACCTTCGTGACGCCGGAGAAGAAGCCCTGGGCCCAGCGCTTGGCGTCGTCCCCGTTGGGGGTGGCCATCTTCACCGGGCGCGCCGCGTTGCCGCGCATGGCGGCGAGGTACTCCTCCCAGCCCTGCGCGAACAGCTTGCGCTCCCAGTCGTGCTTGAAGGTCTCCTCGGTGTCGATGGCCAGCAGCCGCAGGCTGCTCTGGAGCCCCTTCACCTTGATGGTGTCCCCGTCCACCACGGCGTTGGCACCGTCAACCGGGAACTCGCCGATGTCCAGCCCCGCCACCTCGAACTGCTCGAAGGTGCGGACCGCCTGCTCCTTGGAGTAGCGGCGCGCCGAGGCGGTGGTGTGGCAGCCGGTGCCGGCGAGCAGCAGCAGCGCGAGCGGAAGGATGGGTGAGCGGCGCATCTAGAAACGGGCCTCCAACTCCAGCCGGATGCGGTGCTCCGGGTTGGGCCTGCGGGCGAGCGTGGACTCGCGCTGGTCCAGCCACGCGTAGTTGTCGTACCGCACGCGCGTCTCCAGCGCCTTGCCCCACAGCACCGTGACGTCCGCGAAGGACCAGAGCGACCGCTCGCCCAGGAGGTCATCTCCCACCCCCTCGTCCAGGTAGCGCGAGCGGACCGAGAACCGCAGGTTGTCCAGCGGCTGGCTGATGAGCTGCGCGAAGGCGGAGACATCCATCCGCATGGCCGGTGCCAGCTTCGGGTCATCCACCCACTTCTCCCAGGCCTGCAGCACCAGCACCGCGTACTTCCCCGCGATTCGGCTGTGCACCCTCTGCGTGACGCGGAAGTACTGCCCGTCACAGGGGATGGAGTCCCCGCTGTCCGTGGTGTCGGTGGAGGCCTCGTAGCAGGGGGCCTCGCCCACCTCGCGCTGCGCGGCCAGCCCCTTGTTGCGGTAGTCCACCCACAGCCCGGGCTGCAAGATGCTCCAACCCGTGAAGTCCCCGCGCACGGTGGCGCGCAGGTTCCCCGTGGAGGGAACGTCCTCCGCCGGGGATTTCGGCGCGGTCCAGAGGTCCACGTCCGCGCGCAACTGCACGTCCGGGGTGGGCTTGCCCAGGTAGCGGGCCCGCGCCCCCGCCTCGTTGCGCACCCGCTGCCCGTCCAGCTGGTCCGGCTCGCTGATGGCGCGCGAGTAGGGGTTGATGAAGCCCGCGTCGTAGTAGCGCAGGCTCAGTTCCACCTCCTGCTTGGGAATGCTCAGCACGCTGCGCTGGATGACGCCGAAGCCGCCCCCGCCGCCGCTGGCCGCGGGGATGCTGTTGAAGCTGCGCGCCCCCTCGAGGAACAGGTTCACCAGCCCCAGGTTCAGCGCGCCGTCCACGCCCACCGTGCCGAACGGGCCGCCGAACGGGTAGCGGGCCCACTCCTGGAAGTCGATGTTGGGGATGTTGAACATCGGGTTGGCGAAGTAGCCGGTGACGCCCGCCTTCACCCCCGGGGCGAACTGCAGCTGCGCGTTGCCGCCCGCCGCCAGCTCGTTGAAGAGGTTCTGCAGCGTCTGGTAGCTGTACCGCGTGCCGGGGATCTCCCCGTCCGGCTGCCGGTAGTAGACGGGCGGTGCGCTGCAGCTGTCCGAGTTGTCGTTGAACGGATCATCGCAGCGCGTCTTGTCGTAGATGGCGTACTGGTACTGGCTTCGCGACTGGTAGCTGGCAAAACCGGTGGCGGACAGCTTGATGTCCCCGCCCAACTCCACCCCCTGGATGTTGGCGGCAATGCCGCGGAAGCGGTCACGCCAGCGGAAGTCCGGGGTGACGTAGGCGTTGTCCTGCTCCGGGGTGCAGTCCGGGTCCCCTTCCTCGGCGCCGGACAGGCGGCACGCCCCGGACAGGTAGCGCATCTGGGACACCATGGTGTCGTCCGCGTACAGGCCGTTGGGCGTCCAGCGCGTGGTGTTGTCCAGCGTGAGCCGCTGCCCGAAGCCCACCTGGAAGGTGCCGGCCACCACCGTGGCCTTGCCGGACTTCCATTGTGCGAAGAACTTGGGCAGTACCACCTGGTAGCCCGGCGGCGCGGCGCTCATGGCGGACAGCGTCTCGTCCCACTGCAGGCCGGTGACGCGGGTGCGCGCCCCCACCGTCACCAGGCCGAAGGTGAAGCCCAGCGGGGCCTTCAGCCGGAGCTGGCTGTAGTACGGAGGTGCCAGCCCATCCGTGGGTGAGCCGGCGGTCAGCACGCGGAGCCGGCCGCTCACGGGGACGTTGAGCCCGGGCCGCTTGGCCACCGTCACGAACGGGGCCACCTGGTTGAGCTCCCGCTTCGTCAGGACCTTTGCCTTCACCAGGTCCGCGGGGTCGTCGATCCAGCCGGCCGTCTCCCGGTACTTGATGATGGCATCCACCTGCGCGAGCGTGACGTTCGGCAGCGTGTAGAGGTCGTCCCGGTTGGCGGTGTTGAGGTCCACCCCCTGGCGCAGCAGCTCCAGCAGCGTCTCCAGCGTCTCGTCGGAGATGGCCCCCTTCTGCTGCAGCTCGTAGAGGTCCTGCTCGCCGTCGATGTCCACCTCGGACTCGTACTGCACGGCAAACGCCTGCGAGGAGAGCAGCAGCGCGAGCACGGCGGCCGCGCGGGGCGGGGGACGGCAATGGGGCCAGGGCACGGCTGCCGAGCCTAGTTGCCCATGCGTGTTCCACCCAACAAGGGAATGCCCGCCTGTCTCAGCAGCCGGACGACCTGGAGCATGGGCAGCCCCTGCACGCAGCTGCGGTCCCCCTCCAGCGCGGAGAAGAGGGCCTGCCCGCGCCCCTCCACCCGGTACCCGCCCGCGCACCCCTCCCACTCGCCGGTGTCCAGGTAGGCCTGCACCTCCTCCTCCGCCAGGGCGTAGAGCGTCAGCCGCGCCGTCTCCACCGCCGTCTCCGCCCGCCCGCCGGGGCGCACCAGGCACACCCCGGTGTGCAGCAGGTGGGTGCGGCCGGACAGCGCCCGCAGCTGGGCCTCCGCCGCGGCGCGGTCCGGGGGCTTGCCCAGCGCCCGCCCGTCCAGGTCCAACAGCTGGTCGGACCCCAGCACCCAGGCGTCCGGGTGGCGAGTGGCCACGGCGCGCGCCTTCCGCTCGGCCAGGTGCGCCACCGCGTCCCGTGGCGAGGTGCCGGGGGCCACCTCCTCGTCCACGCCGGGGGCTTCGCAGGAGAAGGGGACGCCCAGGGAGGACAGCAGCGTCCGGCGGGCGGGCGACGTGGAGGCGAGCAGAAGGGCCATGGGGCGCAATGTGGCGCAGGCGGGGGGCGTGGGGCCATACTCTCCGCCACGCATGGCTCTCCGCTCTTCCCCGCTGCTCCTGCTTGCCTGTGCCGGGTTGCTCGCCGGCTGTCCGCGCGGAGAGGAGGCCAGGTCCGCTCCCCGCCCGCCGGACGTGGTGCCCACGCGCCCCGTCCAACGGCCCGCGGGAATGCCGCTCCGCGAGTACATGGCGCAGGAGGAGGACCGCTGGATGAATGGCGTCTTCAGCCGCCTTTCGGAGAAGCACGAGAAGGGTGGGGCCGCGGCGCTGTCGAAGGACGAACTCACGTTCCTGCGGGCCGAGCAGCTGGGGCTGCACCTCAACCGCGGCGGGCTGCAGGACCTCTACGCATCCCCTTGGGCGGATGACCCCGCGGCGCTGCGCGCGGCGCTCGCCGAGGTGAAGGCCCCGCCGGAGATGGACCGCATCCTCGACGAGTCCCGCAAGGCCTTTGGCGCCGAGGTGCCGGCCACGGCGGAGGAGCGCGCGGCGGTGCTCGCAGCCCGCTCGAAGAAGGGGGACCCCTTCGGGGCGCTGGACGCGCCGCTGCGCGAGCTGCTGTTCCCCTACGCGGACGCGGTGGCCACCTGGGCGCGCGCGCGCGCGGACGTGCTGGCCCCGGCCACGAAGTAGCTAGGGGGCCGCTGTCCCGGTGCCCACCGGGCAGGAAACGCCGGTGCCGCCCAGCCCGCAGTACCCGTCCGGGTTCTTCTGCAGGTACTGCTGGTGGTAGTCCTCGGCGTAGTAGAACGTTCCTGCAGGCAGGATTTCCGTGGTGATGGCGCCCAGCCCCGCCCGGGTGAGCGCCGCCTGGTACGCGGCGAGCGACGCGCGCGCCTCGGCCTCCTGCCCGGCGTCCGCGGTGTAGATGCCGGAGCGGTACTGCGTGCCCACGTCGTTGCCCTGGCGCATGCCCTGGGTGGGATCATGGCTCTCCCAGAAGACGCGCAGCAGCTCCGCGTAGGACACCTTTGCCGGGTCGAACACCACGCGCACCACCTCGTTGTGGCCGGTCATCCCGGTGCACACCTCGCGGTAGGTGGGGTTTGGGGTGAGGCCGGCCGCGTAGCCCACGTGCGTGGAGTGGACGCCGGGCACCTTCCAGAAGCGCTTCTCGGCCCCCCAGAAGCAGCCGAGCCCGAACACGGCCGTGCGCGTGCCGGGCGGGAAGGGGGGCAGCAGGGGCGTGCCGAGCACGGCGTGGCGTTCCGAAACGGGCATGGGCTGGTCCCGCCCCGGGAGGGCCTCGGCAGGGGTGGGCAGGCGAAGCTTCTGGTCTTGGTTGAAGGGCCACATGGTGGACGGGAGGTAACGGCTTCGGGCACGTGCGTGCAAGCGGTGCTAGACACCGCGCCACCATGAAGGCACTGCTCCTCCGGCTCGGCGTCAACGCCGCGGCGCTGCTCGCCGCGGACTTCCTCATCGACGGGGTACACCTGGGCGGCGGCCTGTGGGGCATGTTGGTCGTGGCACTGGTGTTCGGGCTCGTCAACGCCCTCATCAAGCCGCTGGTGCTGCTGCTCTCCCTGCCCGCGGTGGTGCTCACGCTGGGGCTGTTCACCTGGGTGGTGAACGCCGCCATGCTGGGGCTGACCGCGGCCTTCACGGACTACCTGGCGGTGGACGGGCTCTGGTCCGCGCTCGGCGGCAGCCTGGTGGTGTCCGTGGTCAGCGCGTTGCTCAGCCGGTACACCGGCGAGAAGCGGGCGCGCTGAGCGCTGCGCCGCGCTACTGGCAGACCAGCTTGTCGGGAGCGGTGGGCGGATCGTAGACGAGCTTCTTCGGGGGCATGCAGCCGGCCACCACGCCGGTGTTGGGCCGCGGCGCGAAGGCGCAGCAGTGGGTGAAGCCCGCCGTGAGGGCCGGGTTGTTGAGGGCCGCGGGGGTGGGGCCGCAGATGTTCCGGTCACAGCCGCCCTGCTTCACGCGTCCGGAGAAGTAGCCGGTCAGTTGGTCCGGGATGAGCGTGGAGAGCTTGAACAGGCACCCGTCCACCGTCCCGGGCATGAGCTCCAGCGCGGCCACGTAGGGGCGCGCCCACGGGTTGGCCGGGTTGTTGCGGCCGTAGTAGCCGCCCGCGAACAGCGTCTGCAGCGGGTCCGCGGCGGCAGAACAACTGGCCCCGGCCTGGGCGGGCCACGAGGGGTTGAGCTGGTTGACGTAGTACCAGCTGGCCGCGTCGTGGATGAGCGCCACGTCCTCCACCGCCCGTTCGGTCATCCGCGTCCGTGCCGCCTCCAGGAAGTCCGGCAGGAAGGCCGCGGAGAGGATGGCGGTGATGGCAATCACCACCCCCAGTTCCATGAGCGTGAAGCCGCGCGCGGGCGGCCTGCGGGTCAGTTGCACGAGACGCTCCCGGACACCGGGTCCGTCACCAGCGACTTGGGGGAGGGGCACCCATTGACCACGCCCACGCCCGGCTTGGGCACCAGTACGCAGCAGCGGGTGAAGCGCGCCGGGTCCAGCACGGGCAGCGCGGGCACCGGGGGAGAGCCGGTCAACTGGCAGAAGTTGGGGGTCGCCCCGCTGTTGCAGCCCGCCTGGGGCAGCGCGTTGACGAACCCCTCCGCCAGGGCAACCGGGATGTCGGTCGTTATCTGCAGCATGCAGCCGGTGCCGCTGTTGAGCGGCGGGGAGCGGAGGGAGATGGAGTAGGTGCGCGCCTCGCCGGACCACGGGTGGTCCGGGCGGCCCGCGAGCAGCCCCTTGCCCACCAGCAGCGAGATGGGGTCCGTGCCCGGGTTGAGGGTGCACAACAGAGAGCTGCGCTGCCCGGGCCACGTGTTGGGGGGGATGCTGCCGCCCACGGAACCGGCAGACTGGACGAAGTAGCCCCGCGCCGCGTCCCGGATGGACTCCGCCTGCTCGGCGGCGCGCTCGGCCATCTTCGTGCGCGAGGCCTCCACGATGTCCGGCACCAGCGCCGCGGCGAGGATGGCGCTCACCCCGAGCACCACCCCCAACTCCAGCAGCGTGAAGCCGCGTGACGCGCGAGCCCTCAGTTGCACGTGACGTCTCCCGAGGCATTGAACTTCAGGGAATTCGGCGGGTTACAGCCGGAGGTGGCCATGCCCACGCCGGGGCGCGTGACGGCGGAGCAGCACCGCACGTAGCCGGCAATGGTGGACGGCGGGCAGCCGGGGCTGTTGCGGCAGCGGCCCTGGGGCAGCAGCGAGGCGAGCGCGTCCCCCGCCTCCACCGGCACCTCGGTGTTGACCTGGAACAGGCAGCCGCCCGTCGGGTTGTCCACCGTGACCGCCTCGTAGGGCATGCCCCACGGGTTCTGCTGCCGGTAGGCGAGGAAGCCGTTCTGGACGAGCAGGGGGAAGGGGTCCGAGCCCACCGGCAGCTGGCACGTGCCGGAGCTGGACTGTCCGGGCCAGGTGTTGGGGATGAGGCCGGTGGCCCCGCTCGAGTAGGCGGTGGTCTGGCTGTAGTACCAGCGGGCCGCGTCGTGGACGTAGGAGATGTCCAGTGCGGCGCGCTCGGCCGCCTTGACGCGCGCCCCCTCCACCAGGTCCGGTAGGAGCGTGGCCGCCAGCAGCGCCGCCACCGCGAGCACCACCCCCAACTCCACCAGCGTGAACCCCCGGGGCTGCCTCATGGCACCAGCCCCGTCATGGTCCGGTACATCCCGTTGCTGTAGGAGGTCTGCAGCCGCAGCGAGCGGGCGGGCAGCAGGGAGGTGGAGCTGGTGCGGCAGGCGTAGCCGCCGGGGCAGGTGGCAAAGCAGGTGCTGCCCATGCCGCGGAAGACCGCCTCGCCCACCTGTCCCGTGGCCGGGTCATCCACCGCCTCCTGGGGGATGCAGGTCTGCACCTCGATGCGGCGCGCGTTGAAGCAGACCGTGTAGGTCTGGTTGTAGGGGCTCTGCGGGACGGGCACCACCTCGAACGGCGGGCCGCCCATCATCCCGCGCACGTTGATGCCGGTGAACCGGCCGTCCGGGCCGCGGGGGCCGGTGTCCTGCGGCGAGCCCACCACGTTGCACGGCGAGCCCGGGGGGCCGGCGAAGCCGGCAATCTCCGAGAGCTGGGGGCCGGTGCGCGAGCCGAAGCGGTACACGGTGTTGGCCCCGTTGTAGTCCACGTAGACAACGCGCGAGGCCGCGTCCCGCGCCGCCTGCAGCATCCCCTCCATCTCCTTCGCCGTGCGCTGGGCCGCGGCGGACTTGAGGTAGGCGGAGCTCCCCGCCGCCACGCTCACCGTGAGCACGGCAATGACGGACAGCACCACGCCCAGCTCGAGCAGGGTGAAGCCTCGCACTGCAGGGCTCAGCGCGAGACGACGTTGAGGATGAAGTTGCCGGTCAGTCCGCATCCGTTGGCCTTGCACTCCGAGACGAGCGAGCTCTGCTCGAACTGCTTCTTCATGTCGTCACAGGTCTCCTGGTCCGGGACCTCCAGGCACACCCGCATGCAGGTGAAGCCGCCGCACTTGGCCGCCGCCACCGCGCTGCCCAGGCCGCTGTCCGGCACCACCCCCACGCCCGAGTCGTTGGCCGTGGCCTGCGTCTTCCACGGCGTCTTGATGTTCTCCGGGATGAGCCCCGAGGCGCGCAGGTTGGTCATGCTGAGCGCCGGCGGGGTGGTGGAGCCCGGGGTCCCGAACGTGAGACCCTTGAAGTTGCGCTGCGCGTGCTGGCGCGAGGCGTTCCGCACCGCCTGGACAAGGTCCCCCGCGGCCTTCTGCTTGGCGGAGTTGAGGTAGCCCCGGGACAGCAGCACCACGGAGCTCATCACCGCGATGACGGAGATGACCACGCCCAACTCGATGAGGCTGAAGCCCCGCGGCGGCCGGGCAAGCAACGGGCGAACGCACATGGTGGTGCAGCCTACACCGGTACTGGCGGAGCCGCCAAAGGCCGGTGTAACGTCCACCCTCGCTTTCACGCTGTCCTTTTCAATCCCCCGGAGACCCAAGCCATGTCCGTTCGTTCGAACCGCATTTCCCGCGCCTCGGAGCGCGGCTTCAGCCTCATCGAGCTCGGCATCGTGATCGCCGTCATCGCGGTGCTCGCGTCCGTGGTCATCGTGGGCCGCGGCTTCATCAACTCGTCCCGCACGGGCAAGGCTGCCGAGGCGCTCGCCACCATCCGCAAGGCCGGCGCCGTCTACACGGCCAACATGTCCTCTCCCTCGGTGAACAACGAGGTCGACGCCCTGCAGCGCCGCGACCTGCTCCCCAAGGGCCAGAACGACAACACGGGCGAGTGGACCATGGCCGGCTCCGGCACCACCGCGTTCAAGGTCACCAACCTCCGCTTCGGCATGGTGGGCACCGGCAACGCCGCGGCCATCAACATCTCCACCCCGGAGCTGACCCAGGCCGAGGACCTCTTCAAGCTGGTGGTGAGCGACCCCAACTTCCTCAACGGCGGCGTGGTCGCCGGCGTGAACTGCCCCACCCGCACCGCCGTTCCGACGTCCCAGAACGTGACGGTCTGTTTCAAGCTGTAAGCGTCACCGGGGCGCCGCGGGGGGCAGCGAGACTCCCGCAGCGGCTCCGTCCATAGGCCCCTGCCCGCACGGGCGGGGCCCTGCCGTCTGCTGCTGGAGGTCCGCATGAACCGCCTTCGCTGGATGCGCGTGGTGCCCTTGGTGTTGGCACTCGCCACCGGATGCACCAGCACCACCGGTGAACCGGATGGTGGCCCGCCCGCGAAGAAGTGCGAGGTCACGGACTGCGCCCCGGGGCAGGTCTGCGGCGCGCTCGGCTGCCGTGACTGCCGCACCGACAAGGAGTGCGGAGACGGCTCCATGTGCTGTGCCGGCCGCTGCTCGGCCGGGTCCTGCTGTGCCAACGCGGACTGCCCGTCCGGCCAGGCCTGCAAGGACGGCGCGTGCTCGGGCTGTGCCGCGGACTCGGACTGCGGCTCCGGGGAGCTGTGCTGCGGGAACGCCTGCACCAAGGGGACCTGCTGCAACTCGCCCCAGACGTCGGACTGCGGCGGCGGACCCTGCATCGGCAACGAGTGCAAGGACTGCACGGACAACGCCGAGTGCGGCACCGGCGCCGTCTGTTGTGACGGGAAGTGCCACGCGGGCGACTGCTGCCTCGGGAGCGACCAGGCGTGCGGCGCCGGCGGCAAGTGCGTGGACTACAGCTGCAAGAGCTGCTCGGTGGACGCGGACTGCGGCTCGGACTCGCTGTGCTGCGGCGGCCGCTGCAAGCCGGGGGCGGAGTGCTGCACTGGCGGCAGCCAGTGCGGGCAGGGCGAGAGCTGCATCGTGGGGCAATGCCGCGCCTGCACCGCGGACGGCGAGTGCGGGAGCGGCGAGAAGTGCTGCGGCGGGACGTGCGTGGCCGGCAACTGCTGCTCGGGGACGGACTGCCCGGACGGCCAGGCCTGCAGCGCGCAGAACACCTGCGTGTCGTGCGGCGTGGACGCGGACTGTGGCAACGGGGAGAAGTGCTGCGCGGGCCGCTGCGCCCCGGGCAACTGCTGCACCTCCGCCGAGTGCGGCCAGGGCGGCCTCTGCACCAACAACACCTGCACCAACTGCGCCTCGGACGCGGACTGTGGCGGCGGGCGCTGCTGCGGTGGGACCTGCCAGGCGGGGGCGGCCTGCTGCCAGAACGCGGACTGCCCCAACGGGGCGCTCTGCCAGGGCGGCGTGTGCGGCGCCTGCACGGTGAACTCGGACTGTGGCAACGGCAGCGTCTGCTGTGGCGGTGCGTGCCGCGCGGGCGCCTGTTGCCAGAACTCCGACTGCCCGGGACAGAACGCCGTCTGCGCCAACAACCAGTGCGTGCAGTGCTCCACCAACGCCCAGTGTGGGGCGGGCAACGTGTGCTGCGGCGGGGCCTGCAAGGCCGGCACCTGCTGTGCGGACTCGGACTGCGGCGGCGGCGCGCAGGTGTGCCGCAACAACACCTGTGCGGCCTGCGCCAACAACGCCGAGTGCGGCCCCAACAGCCTCTGCTGCGGCGGGGTGTGCAAGTTGGGTGACTGCTGTGGCAACGTGGACTGCGGGCAGGGCGGCACCTGCACCGGCAACAGCTGCACCACCTGCACCTCGGACTCCAACTGCCCGGCGGGCTCCAAGTGCTGTGGCGGCGGCTGCAAGCCGGGGGTGACCTGCTGCGGCGCGGCGGACTGCGCCTCGGGCCTCAGCTGCGTGGACGGCGCGTGCAAGGCCTGCACGGCCAACTCCGAGTGCCCGCTCGGGAGCGTCTGCTGTGGCGGCACCTGCAGTGCCGGTACCTGCTGCCAGGCCGCGGACTGCGCCCAGGGCCAGGTGTGCGCGGGCGGCACCTGCGGCGCCTGCACCGCGGACGCCCAGTGCGGCCAGGGGCAGAAGTGCTGCAACGGCGCCTGCGTGGCCGGCCAGTGCTGCAGCTCGCTGGACTGCAGCGGCGGCAAGGTGTGCAGCGGCGGGAGCTGCGCCGCCTGCACCAGCAACGCCGAGTGCGGCGCCAACGGCATCTGCTGCGGCGGCGCCTGCAAGGTGGGTGACTGCTGCCAGGCGTCCGACTGCGCGAGCGGCTCCTGCACCAACAACAGCTGCAAGTCCTGCAACACGGACACCGAGTGCGGCGCCGGCCGGAAGTGCTGCGGCGGCGGCTGCGCGCCCGGCAACTGCTGTGACACCTCGGACTGTGCCACCGGACAGGTCTGCGCGGGCGGCAGCTGCCAGGGCTGCTCCGCGGACGCGCAGTGCGGGCAGGGCTCGCGCTGCTGCAATGGGGCCTGCACCTACGCCTCGTGCTGCAGCAGCAGCCAGTGCAGCGGCGGGCAGGTGTGCGCCGCCGGGGCCTGCGTGGCCTGCCAGTCGGATGGCCAGTGCGGCGCGGGGCAGAAGTGCTGCAACGGCGCCTGCAGCTCGGCGCAGTGCTGCAACAACACCCAGTGCGCCAGCGGCGTGTGCAACAACGGCGCCTGCGTTGCCTGCACCGCCGACACCCAGTGCGGTCCCAACCAGAAGTGCTGCGGCGGGGCGTGCGTGCTCGGCAACTGCTGCGCGGGCAGCGACTGCGGCGCGGGCCTGGGCTGCTTCAACAACAGCTGCCAGTCCTCCGCCTGCACCTCGGACGGCTCCTGCGCGGCCGGGAAGAAGTGCTGCGGCGGCGCCTGCCAGGACGCCGTCTGCTGCGCCTCGGCGGACTGCTTCGCGGGCCGCGTCTGCATTGGCGGCCAGTGCGAGCTGTGCTCCTCCAACGCCCAGTGCGGCTTGGGACAGGTGTGCTGCGCCGGCCAGTGCACCGCCGGGGCGTGCTGCTCGAGCCTGGACTGCCCCAACGGCGAGGGCTGTATCGGCAACGTCTGCAAGCCGTGCGCGTCCGACACCGCCTGCGCCGCGGGCTCCGTGTGCTGCAACGGGACGTGCCGGCCGGGTGACTGCTGCACGAGCGGAAACTGCGCCGGCTTTGCCTGCACCAACTTCCAGTGCGAGGGCTGCACGGCGGACTCCCAGTGCGGCGCCGGCAACCGCTGCTGTGGCGGCAAGTGCCAGGCGGGCAGCTGCTGCGGCAACGGCGACTGCGCCGTGGGCAAGGTGTGCGCGGCGGGGACGTGCCAGTCTTGCCAGAACAACTCCGAGTGCGTCGTGGGGCAGGTGTGCTGTGGCGGTTCGTGCAAGGCGGGCGGCTGCTGCGGCAACGCGGACTGCCCGGGCGGCCAGGCCTGCGTGAACAACGCCTGTGTCGGCTGCACGAGCGACGCCCAGTGTGGCGCCGGGGCCTTGTGCTGCTCTGGCCAGTGCAAGGCCGGCAGCTGCTGCCTGGACAAGGACTGCCCCGCGGTGGGCGGGGTCCCGGGCAAGTGCACCAACAACAGCTGCACCGCGTGCGGCAGTGACAGCGAGTGCGCCCAGGGCGAGCGCTGCTGCAACGGTGGCTGCAAGGCGGGCGACTGCTGCGGCACGTCCGAGTGCGGCAGCCGAGTCTGCCTGAACAACGCCTGCTCGGCCTGCACCACGGACGCGCAGTGCGGCGCCGGAAGCGTCTGCTGCGGCGGGCTGTGCGAGGCGGGCAACTGCTGCAGCGCCGCGGACTGCGGTGGTGGCCAGCTCTGCATCGGGAACAAGTGCCAGAGCTGCCAGGCCACGAGCGACTGCGCGGCCTCGGGCGTCATGTGCTGCGGTGGGACGTGCGTGGCCGGCGCCTGTTGCGAGGCGGCCGACTGCGCGGGCGGGAAGGCATGCGTGGGCTACCAGTGCCAGTCGTGCACGGACAACACGCAGTGCCCGGATCGCTTCATCTGCTGCCAGGGGTCCTGTGTGGTGGACGGCACCTGTCCGACCGGTAACGGTGGCACGGGTGGCGGCACCGGCGGTGGCACGGGTGGCGGCGCAGGCGGCGGCACGGGTGGCGGCGCAGGCGGCGGCACGGGCGGCGGCACGGGCGGCGGCACGGGCGGCGGCGCGGGCGGCGGCGCAGGCGGCGGCGCAGGCGGCGGCGGAGGCGGCGGCGCAGGCGGCGGCGCAGGCGGGGGCA
>Ga0214921_10007312_pt1 | contig 14769 bp, 16 predicted proteins | sample LL1505_MetaG_FD_177992 | JGI IMG/M metagenome (GOLD analysis project Ga0214921, IMG submission 177992) | Freshwater microbial communities from Lake Lanier, Atlanta, Georgia, United States - LL-1505 | ecosystem: Environmental > Aquatic > Freshwater > Lake | place: USA: Georgia | collected... | reverse complement strand
TCTAAGTACTCCGTTTCTAGCTCACGCTCTTCCTCGGACATTGGCAGCAAAGAAATAAACTCAACCATGATTTAAACGCAGCAGGTGAAATACAAATCCTGCCTCACCCACCGAATAAAATCTTTAATCGAAGCAGGTAAAATACCTTTAAACGAAGCAATATATACTCTCAAGCGCAGCGGAAGCTTAAACTTACACACACACATAACGTAGTACTCACTATCTAACGCAACATTCCTATACCCTTTCTTTTTTTGTTTCAGCCGCTCTCCTAGCGCTATAGTTGCTTGATGCCTGCCGTAATTTTTACCCTAAAATGGCCTATTTTAAGGCGCCGATAGGGGTCATAGCATGTTTATAGAGCTTAAAATCAGATATATCAAAGAATTTAAATAAGATGCCCGTATCACCGCAGGATTTTGCTCTCTGGGCATCCTCTACAGGTAATAAATACCCTAAAACACCAGAAGAAAAGATGGCAATAGCGCCTGATGTACATGAATTTGTCCGTAATTTCGGTAAATCAGGGGCAAATAGGGTTCTAAGTAACCCTGGCGCAAATATTGTATACGATCAGCCGGTTTCTATGCGCCGTTTTGATGCAGATAGCGCTTTGCATTCACCGGTTACACCTGATAACAACGTTTCAAAGATTGCAGGCACACACGATGCAACACTTACTGGCGAACACTACATCAATCAAGAAGTAGATCGCGCTGAAGACGAAACACAACAACATAACTTAGTTCGTAACTTAGGTCGTGCAGCCCTTGGCGCCGGACTTGTCGCTGGTGGCGTTGCGCTTGCTGTTACTCCAGAAGGCCGTCAAGCTGTACAAAATGCTGGGGCAACCATTAAACAAAGCGCACAAAATATTGGTAGCCGTGTTTCAAACTTCTTAGGGGGATTAGGGATAGACCGTGGCGTTGATCCAGACACAATCCGTAATTCTGGCGATGTAACCCCTCCAACAACTGCACAACGTTACAATCAAGCGGATGTTCCAGTTGCAACCCAAGAAGTACAAGTTGCAAAGGGATCTCCAGTTGGATCGCCTGTTCGTGAAGTTTTAAGTACAAAACCTGTAACTGAAAGCGAAATAATCACTTCAAGCCAGTCATTTGCTCCAGAACAGACTGGTGACATCGTTGCACAACACCAACGGTCAGAAGCTACTGCACGTCTTCTTGATGTTGCTCATAAACGTAAAGCAGGTTTAACGTTTGAAGAAATTCGTCGTGGCGTTGACCCATCTGATCCCGTTCAATTAGAACTTTCAGGAATGCCTAAGGTTGATGCCTTGGCGCGGGTGCGATCTTTGGCTGGCGTTGAACCATCAAGCGGAGAAACTATAACCGGTCAAAGTGCAAATGTAGTGCAGCCGGAACTTTTTAACGTCTCACAACAAACTTCAGCTACTGTTCCATCAACAATAAATAAGGTTGATTCATTCATTTCCGGCTTAACACAACAAGCTGACCCGTGGACAGGAGAACATACTCATAGAGCAGAAGAAGGTAAGTTTAAACTTTCTCCAGTACAAACAATTAAAGGAGAAATCAGAGACCCATGGTATACCCGTGGCGCAAGACCTGAACGTAATGCTTCTCCAGAAACTTTAAAAGCTGCAAGCCTTGTTGCAGAAGTTTTTGCAAAAACCGGTGAACGCATTTCTCTTGATGAAGCACATGCTGCATTAGGTGGTGGAGAGCTTTCTTTTGCAGTACAAAAAGCATTTGAACCAAGAGAACGTGTTGCAATTGGTTCACAAACATTTGATCCGGATCAATATCAAACCGGGCGTATAGCTAAAATTAGCAGCGGTGAAATAAGAGGCACTACTGCAAAAGATCTTCTTGATCGCTATGTAGAAGAAAACGTGTCTGGGCTAACTAAACAAGGTCGTCAAGGCGCATCACGTGAAACCCTGGGGGCTGAGTATGTACACGGTGTGACCCAAGAAGTTGCAAATCCTTCTGCAGTTATTTCTACTGCTGGCGGTCGAACAATGCGTAACGTAAGCGCACTTGACAAAGAAGCTCTTGCTGAAGGAAGAATTGAGTATGCAGGTTTTACGGGTCAAACAACAGGATCTAATCCAGAAGTAGCAGCAACTACTTATAAAACTGCAACAAGTCCTCAAAAAGTACGTACATTTAACGCTCTACTCGGCCCGCAAAGTTCAAGTCAAGTTCTGCATTTAAAAACTGAAGGCGGTTTAATTCCAATGACAACTAATGAATTTCAACGTCGTCTTGGTAATCAAGCTCATGCAATTTTTGCAAACGTTGCACAACAACATGCAGCGGCAAGCGGAATAGAATTACCAAATCCACATGTAGTTACTGCATCTGGACGTGTAATAGAAAACAGAAATAATGAATTTATTACTGCTGCAAATAAATTAATCAATGCAAAAGGTGTAAGAGAATCTGCTTATCCAATGCTAGCCCAACAGTTTGATAATGCCTTGCGCCAGTCCGGAATTCATCTAGCAGCTTCAAATGATCCTGAGAATTCCCATGGTGCGCTCAATACTTTAATGGGACTTGCACGCAATACCTCTACAGCACAAATTGGTCTTCAAAACTTTGGACAACTTGCTGGACGTGCTCGTGCCCGTGGCGTAATTCGTTCAGAAACAAGTCAAGTTCCAGTTGGCATGCCAGGACCGTCAACTCAAATCGTATCAGATATTATGAAAAATCTTGACCTCGGCACTAAACTGAATCCATACTAAACGGCATACTAAGGCTAGAATGAACAAAACTGAGGAATTGCCGTGACAGGACTCGAATCAATTCTTATACCAGCTTTTTTCCTCCTGGTAGGGGCTGGAATTACGGTTGCAGTTACTAAATTTAATCGCCTTAAAGTTGCGTCTAATATTCTTAAGTACGGTCCAGTAATCAAGAAAGCTTACGATATTGTCGATCCAATCCTGGATAGGAACCTATCAAAGTGGAACGGTTCAGATATTGACCAAGCTATTCAGCTTACAGTAGAAGCCGTTAGCGACGGTACGCTTACACCAAAAGAAGTAAAAGATATCTCAATCTTAATTGCCGAACGTTGGTTGCCACAAAAAGCAGCAGACAAAGTTCGTCAATATTCCAAGTCCGCATATGAAGTACCTCAAGTGCTTGCCGCCAAGCAAATCACTGAAGTCGTAAATGGTCTTGTAAATAAAAAAGTCGGTATTTCTTACGTTAAATCTTTACTTGCTAAGTAATTATGGCTAAAGACAAAAACTGGATAAAAGGAGCAATTGAGCACCCCGGCGCTTTTACCAAAAAAGCAGAGGAGCGCGGCATGTCTACAAAAGAACTTGCTGCTCAAGTAACTGCAAATCCTGAAAAGTATGATAAAACTACTGTTAAACAAGCTAACCTTGCAAAAACCCTGAGCAAACTACGCAAGCACAAAGAACATAAATAAAAAATGACTCAGTATTACAGCAAAGATTTTACTGACCCAAAAGCTCAGGCTTTACGTGACGGTTCGCCGCCGTACTCAGGGACAACCGGACCTTATCCTGACGTATTGAACGATCCTCAAAAGTTTTTAGCACGTTATACAAAAGCCAATCCATATGTTGCAGCACGTAAATCAACTGTAGGGGAAGATTTTAGTCGTAATTCAGTTTTTAGTGCAGATGCAGCTATGGCGTCTCAAGCAAAATTTGACTCAGCCGACGGGTTGCCTCATTTTAAAGACCCTAAAAACGCAGACATTGCAATAGACTGGACAAATAAATATGCTGCTGGTGTAAACCGTGGACTTATACCAGAAGAAGATAAGGTAGATTTATCAACAATTTCTGAATTTCAAAGTAAGCAACCAATGGATATGCCTAGTAAAGTAGTAGCAGGAAAAATTCCAGGCAGCAGTGGAGTAGTCACCTCATGAACCCTCTATCCTCAATTCTATCTGGTGCACGAATGGCTGGACAAGCTATGAAGACACATTTTAGTAATCCAGCTACGCTTTCAGCACTTGGTAAACAGGTAGCACTTGATACTGCTGTTGGCGCAGCCGCTCAGCAAGTATTACCGCGTCTTGTAAATCAACAACCACAACGAACAATACCTCAATCTTTAATTAACGCAGCAATTCATTCAGGCGTTGCTGCACCTATTTCCAGCGGAATGGAAGCATTTGGCGTACCTGCTTCAGTAGCTAACCTAACTGGACAGATTGCAGCAACCCCATTATCTCATGCAGTTTCAAATATAATCACACCAGAATCACATCAGCAGCCCTATGCTTCTGGTAATGATTTAATGCAGATGCAACAATATCATGCAGAGCTTGAGCAACAACGTTACAACAATGAGATTGCTCTAGCCATGGCTAAAAACTATCGCGCACCAACAGAAATTGTACACCGCAATCCAAGTGCCGATCTAGATACAATGTATAGAATAGTGTCCGCAAATTCTCCTCAATACGGCTAATGAATATTGATACTAATAAAAACTACTTAACAAATAGTCTTTCGGCTGTTCAGAAGTTTGTTCATTCAGCAGCCAATGAACTACGTTCGTCTATATATCAAAGTAAATATGGGTTTGGTTCCGCTGCAGGACCGGCAGCACGTAATGTTTCTCAGATAGGGAAAGATCCAGCTGGTACAGTTGCGGCGGCTGTTGGTGATGTACTTACAGATCAATCTAGACGTGTAATCTGGAAGTACACAAATATCCCACGTATGGCCGGGGAAATTGGAAAAACAGTTTCCAACATAACAGGAATGGATCCAGTCACTGGGTCAATGCTTGCAGTAGGTACCCCAGCAGTTTTACTAGGACTTAGCGGACGTACAGGACCGCTTTCAGAGGGCATGCGTCCCAAAGGATACAAAGCAGTCGCGCCTACCTCTAAAGAAAAAGATCCTACTGGTCGCACTCCTCAATCAAAACTTTTAGAAGCAGGGCTACGTTACGGTTTTGGACAGACTAGTCAACTACTTCCTTATCAGGAATTTAAAAAAGAACGTCCAGATGTTGCGCCATCTACTTATTCACAATACCGTCGTTATGAACATTCCAAACCAGAAGCCGGTAAATTAGTAAGCATTGATCCAGAAGGACAATCTTTTACCACTGTAGGTGGATTAGTTCGTGGAACGGCAAGAGGATTGAATGATCCAGAAATAAGAATTAAAGGAATGCCAATTACCGCAAGCGGAATAATTGGAACTGCTGCTGGATTGGGTGCGTCTGCATTGGCTTATAGCGCACTTCCTGAAGCCATGAAACGTGCACGTTATATGGAGGGTCCTGATGTTTCACCGGCTACCGTAAAACAACGGGAAGACATAGGAGAGCAACTTTCTGGCGCCAGACAAAAACAATCGACTGGAAAACGAATCATAGAAAGAGTAGAAAATAAGTTAGCAGATCTAGGAGTAACGCCTGAGTCTAGGTACCAAAAACCAAGCGAAAAAGCTTTACACCGTGGCAGAATTTATAACAAAATTGATTCAGAAGTTTCTAAACTTGAGTACAGAATTAAAAAAACCATATCTCCAGATCCTCCTATTGAGCTTGGACCCACTGGCCAGAATGCTCTTGAAGGAATTAGGTATTTACCCCCTGGCTCAGTGCCTCCAAAAGAGTACCCAGAAGCAGATATTGGCAAGCTATCAGCGCGGATAGAAACTTTAAAGAAAAGAAAAGAACAAGTTATTTCTTCCGCAAGAAATGAACTTAAAGCAAACGTTCCTTCTCCTGAAGTTCAGACGTTAGAAAATCGTCTTTCTAGAGCAAAACAATACACCAGCGAAGCAGCAAAACAAGTTGGAGAACTAGATGAAGCAATGAGAAAGATTTCTCGACCAGTATTAATTGGTACTCCCTCCACTGCGACGGTCGCTGGCATTGCTGCTTTAGGTGTAGGTACTGCTGTTGCTGCAGGCTATGCAACAAAAAAACTTTTTCAAAAAGCCGCAGAACGACGTATCAAAAAAGAAAATCCTGTAGAATACTTAAAGCATAAACACGGCTCACTTGAGCAAGCAAGTACTGCCTTAGGGGTACCACAAGCTCAGAGCTGGCAGCAACTTGTTCCTCACATTAAATAATCATGGCTTACGGTTTTAACATAGGAACCAGTGGAAGCTGGAATGAAAGTAATAACTTTGATCCAGGAAATATTGACTGGAGCGGATCAGATACTGCCTTACCTGGTGGTTCCTGGGAAGCCAAACCAAGTGATTGGGGTACTTCAGGAACAAGTGACCCTAAGACTGATTACTTATCATTATTTAAAACAGTAGCTGGTTCTTTATCAAAACAACTTGAAAAAGATAAATATAGAAGCCAAGCTGAGTCTTCTAAAAATCCATTTGATACTGGTAGACGTAGGCAAATAGGAGAAAGCGGTTTTGCGGGTGAGATTCTCCCTGGCGTGGCCCTTTATTCCCCACAACAACAACAACCGTTTAGTTTTACTACTGGCGGAGGTTCTAAACAGAAGAGCGGCTGGGGAGGTACAATTGGAGAGATTGCAGGTGCTGGACTAGGTCTTGCATTTGGTGGTCCAGCTGGTATGGGAATTGGTGCCAAACTTGGTGGAAGCATTGGCAGTAATTTTGGATAAAGATTATTCCGCCTAAAATAACAATCAAGAGGATCTAAATTATGTTACCTGCTCTTTTAACTGGTGGCCGGATGGCAATGCAGGCGCTACCTTATATCACTGCTGCCATGGGAGCACTACCCGGTCTCCGTGAAGGTGATGTTGGCAAAGCCTTGATGGGTGGAGGACTGGGTTATTTTGGTGGTGGGCTAGGTGCTAAAGGACTTGGTGCAGCTGAGAAATCCCTTGGACAAGCCGGGTTGCCTGGATTACGTGGAACAGGTGGGATAGGTCCTATGACAAAAACAGGAGCGCAATTAAATAACATTGCGAAACTTGGCATCCCTCTTGCAGGCGCAGCAGTTGCTGCACCTTTAATTGGTGGAATGGCATCTGGACTTGGTGGCGGCGTTTCCAAGATAGGTGGTCAGGCGCTTGGTGTAGTTCCTCAAGCAGTAGGCGCTACTGGCGCAATTATGGCTGGACAAAATCAACCTTCCGGTCAGTTTGTTTCACAGGGTGGTGGTGTCCCTGGTGACCTCGTATCTAAAGCACAAGGAATGTCCCCATGGAATGTCGTGGATCCAACCGGACAAATACAAGCTGCCCTTCTTGCAGAGCGTATGCAACAAGACGTTCAATTAGAGGGCATGAAAAAAATAATGCCATATCAATTTGAAGGCGCAGAAGCACGTTCAAAAACTGAAATGCAACGTCAAATGGCTGCTGCTCAGATCCGTCGTAACATTGATACAGCTGCCCAGATGATGCTTGGTGGCCAAACTGCCGCACAAAACATGGGATTAAATGCAGCATCTCAAATGGGTGCTGCTCTTACCTCAAACTATACATATCAATAACAATGGCCTCTACTAATACCGGAAGCAACTGGTTTCAACCATCATCCGCGTATCCAGACTTCTCAGGTCAAACATTTGGGCAACCAGGCGCAAAGACTGATTGGTCAAAAATATATAGCGGTACTTTACCGTTTCCGGTAGTTGGTACAGATCTATCTAATGGAAAACGTGACCAAGTTGTAGCAATGGCTCAACAACAACGTCCGTCACAAGCCCCGCTTCTGCCCACAGGATACGATCCAGTGGGGTCTCTAGATCCATTATTAAAATCAATAGCTCAATTTAACGAGTACAATGATCCTCGTCAATTACGACTTGCTCAAGCAGCAAATCAACAAGCAGCTCAATTAGGTCTTGAGCAAATGTATGCTGTGCGCCCAATATTAGAAGAAGCTGCCGAGTCTGCTCAGTGGCGTAACCTTAGTGGCAGCTACCTATGGGACGCTAACTCTCCAACGCGTGCAATGGCCCGTAGAGCCGTTGCACAAGACATTGCAGCATCTAGACAGGGTCAAGCTTATACAGCCGCCCAGGGAGAAGCAGCTCGTACATACGCTCTTGCTGACCAAGCTAAATCAGCCGGATACATGATGGGACAAGGCCTACACCGTAGCGTATAGTATATTTTTTATTTTATTATTTTAATAAAGCAGTAAAACCATGGCCGATCAAACAGTACTAATACCTCAAGCTCAATCCAATCCAGAGAAGGTAGAGATACCTACTCAGGCGTATCGGACGCAGCTGGACTTAGGCAATATAAGTGCTGCCCAAACCCGCCTTAATATGGAGGTAGGCGCCCAACTAGATCGGTATAACGCTACTTACTTTGCTGGCGAAGACATAAGACGAACTCAGGCAGCAGGTACTGAGTCACGTTTGAATATTAGCCAACAAGGGATAGAGAATCGTAACACTGTTACCAGACAAGCAGAAGAAGAAAGAAATACTTTACTTACACGCTACGCCGGAGAAAAAGGACTTGCACAAGAACAAGGAAACCAAGCACGCCTCACTCAAGCAGAACGGTATGCTGGAGAAGAGACTTTGATTGGAAAAAGTGGCTCAGAACAACGTGCCAACATAGGCAAAACAGGGTTAGAAGAGCGTTTAACCCAAGCGGAACGTTACACAGGAGAACGCGGCTTAATTACAGAATCCGGATCTGAGCAACGTACTACCATTGGCGTGCAAGCTGCAGAAGAACGCACAACTGTAGGCAAGACTGCAGAAGAACAACGTGAAACCATCGGTAAATCTGGTGCAGAAGAACGTGAAACTGTTGGTAAAACAGCAGAAGAACAACGTGAAACCATTGGTAAATCTGGTGCAGAAGAACGTGAAACCGTTGGCAAAACAGCGGAAGAACAACGTGAAACCATTGGCAAGTCAGCTACGGAACAACGAACCACTGATTTACAACAAGAGATGTTTAGACGCTATAAAGAGAACAGAGATTATGAACAAGCTCAAAACCAATACAGAACATGATTAAGTGGGTTCAGAGCCTGACCGAAAAAGACCGTGAATCTTTTTTTGCGTTTTGCAAAAAAATTTCTACGCCCATTCAAATGTACCTGTATGCCCGTTTTCTTGGATTCAAGGGTAGCATTGTTGAGTGCGACGAATGGTCAAAAAAAGAATATCCAAAAAGAAACTTTAATGCGTTACTAGAAGAAGAAGTTGACTTCATGCAGCAAGACATTGCAAAACTTCGTGATGCAATTGATCTTGGCATGGTAAAACAAGATATGGGAACCTCCCGTATTGCCATGCTTCAAAAAGAATTACGCGGATCAATTAAACAGATCAATGACGAAAAAGTTTTAACCGATAAACAAGGTTTAATTCTTGCTGGTGCAGACCGTGCACTAAGGGAAATGCTTTCCATCTTTCGTGACGATCCGATTGAAGGTCCACTTCAAGAAGCGTCCATGGGCGTCTGGACAAAAATCTTATCAGAAGAGTCTTAAGGTTTAGTACACTAAGCTAATGGCATGGCTGGTACTTCCCTATACTCCGTTTACCGGAGGACTGCACGTGCTGCAGCAAAACAACAAATAGTAAAAAAAAGTTCCGATATTGATATTGAACGGGCACGGGTAGACTTTGCTTACTTCTGTACCGTAGTTGGTGACAAACCTCCAGCAGCTCACCATCTCCTCTGGCATCAACACCTATGCACAGGAAATGATTCCGAGTGCTTGATTGGTATTGCAGGCCCAAACGTAGACATACTTGGTCCCAGAGGTAGCGCAAAAAGCACAATTTTAGGTTTGTTTACAGCTTGGACAATAGGTGTACATGCCTTAAATAAAAAACCGTTAAAAATTCTTTATATTTCTTACACTGTTGATGTAGCTAGACCTAAGAGTGCTGCAATTAAAAGAATCATCGAGGAAAGTAAAACATATAAAGAAGTATTTCCAATGGTGAAAATTGCTAAAGGAATTAATAGTAACGAGTATTGGAGTATTGATTGGAAGTTTGCTGGCATTAGATCTACCGGTGAAGAAGAATTTACTCTTTGTTGTGCAGGATTAAAAGGTGCTGTTACATCTAAACGCAGCCATTTATGTATAATAGATGACCCGATTAAGAGCTCTGACGACATTAAGAACAGGGATATCCGAGTGGCAATGGAAGATAACTGGAACTCAGTTATTACTCCTACAATGTTTGAAGGTGGGCGTGCAATTTGTCTTGGCACTAGATTTCGACATGACGATGTTCATGCTAGTACTTTCACTCCGGGTAATGATTGGGTACAGATTGTCCAATCTGCAATTACTGTAGACAAACAAGGCGACGAAGTTTCTTATTGGCCAGAAATGTGGTCACTTGAGTACCTTCAAGATCGCCGTCGCCAAGCTCCAATTAGTTTTAGTTTCCAGTATCAAAATCAAATTGTACAAACCAGTGAACTATCTATTTCACCTGACTTAATTGTCAAAGGCCAAATTTCTACGCACTTTGATTCACTAGGTATTGGCGTTGATTTATCTGCCGGAATAAGGGAACGTAATGACTATACCGTATTTGTTATGGGCGGCAGAGTAGGTGACAAAATTCATATTATTGATTGCAAGCGCATTCGAATCATGGGAAACTTAGAAAAACTAGAAGCCTTAATGGAAATGCTGTATGAATGGGGAGTTGTTCATAAAGACGGTAAAGATTACCACCCAACCGGAAGCAGTATTGATGTTTGGTCGGAAGCAGTGGCATATCAGGCATCCCTGGAGGCAGACTTCAGAAGGATATGCCAAGGTGACCACGGTCTCTACAACATTAACTGGCATGCCGTCAAAGGATTTCGCGGGGACAAAGTAGCACGTTTCAGGGGGATTATGGGTTTATTTGAGCAACGTAAGCTAGTCTTTAACAGGTACCGCAAATTTATGGCTCTAACTGATGAGATTGTAAATTTTGGTGTCAGCTCCCACGACGATTGTGTCGACGCTCTCGTTTGGCTTTGTAATGGTTTAATGACCAGAGGAAAACTAGAGTTAGAGTATTGACGCAACTTAAACTTATAAAACCACTCAGCAATGTCTACCGGCTACTACGTCATCGAGCTTGAACAGGACGCTTACGGCTCTGCCCTGCTTCCACTTCCCGACGAACTCTGTCACGACATGTCCCTTACCCCTGGGGAACGGTTTGATGTCGAGGTAGAGGACGATGTGATTACACTCAAAAGGCTGCACGCCGGTTACGAAGTTGAGGCATAATATAGAAACAGGTACTAACCACAAATGAGCGATAGCAAGTCGGCACTGGATTCTATCCTCAAGTCTGTCGTCAACCGAGACGGAGAAGGCTCTGCGGACACCATGCTGGTGAACGCGCATCTTTCACAGATGCGTATGTTTGGAATTCGCCAAGGCGTGGAATTCTATCCGCATCAGGATAATTTCGGTACTCAACGATTTGATTTTATCCAGCAGGTTTTAAAATTTAATAAGCTTGATGCCAGGTTGGATTCAATTTGGGATCGCTTTCTTTCGTACGGAAAAGGACTGTTCTATATACGGCCCACTAAAAAAACGTACAGATTGTATTGGTTTGATAAAGACGCATACCGTTCATACTATACGCCGGACGGTGAACTAGATGAAGTAATCATTATCTACCCGTATAAAGTAAAATCCAACAAAGGATTTTCTGGAGTAGGCCTATCTACCGATAAACGGTATATGCGTCTACGGATTACGGCAACTGAAATTGAAGAGTTTCATAGCGAGCAAGAATTAAACTTTGACTCCCCAATGGAGTTTGCCACGCTTAACAAAAAAACCGTTGCAAACACCATGGAGTTTATTCCATGTGTTGAAGTATTTAATAATCCAGATGCCTTCGGCACTGAAGGTAGTGGTGAGTTTGAATGGCTTGGTAATCAGATCATCGCCCACGATGAGATGGTTAAAAACATTCGGGCAAACCTTTCTTTCTTTGGTAACCCAACACTGCTGTCTTCTCGGCCTAAGCAAGACATCATTGAACAGAAAGATGGTGACGTTGCACAACGACCAAGCATTGCAAGCCAGTCTGGTTTCCAATCTGATTTTGCGCTATCAAGTTCTACCTATCGCCAAGACAACGTAACCCGACAAGCCCCTGGCTACCTAGGAAAACCTGGTACAGGCATGAGGGTTCCTCGTGTTATTGCTAATCTGGAGCCAGCAGATCGTGTAGGTTTTATTACACCTAATGCAATTAGTACTGATCAGGCCAGGTATGCAGAACAACTACGTTCTGAAATACGTCTAGCCCTTGGCGGCATTGATGATCTTAGTATTACAAACGTAACTGCGACTGAAATTAAATCAGCGTATGGCCGCGTAAGTGCAACAGCTAAAAAGAAATGTTTACAGATTTATACATACGGTATCTGTAGATGTTTTGAATTAATGATTTTTCAGGAAGAACAAATCTTCCGAAAAACAATGGCGTACCAATCTGGACTACAGTATCCAGCCCCGCCAGAAGATCCAGAAGATGAGAAGTTAAAAATCAAATACGAGAAAGCAAAAGATAAGTATGAAAAGAGTTTACAGGCTGCAATTGATAATGCAGTACAAACAAAACAGGTACCTCCTGGCGTTCTTGGCCTTGCTCCAGACGGAGATAGAACGGTCTGCTGGCGCTGGATGGGACCTGTTTATGAAGACACTGCTCAAGACAAACTTAACCAATCTATCTTTACACGTAACCTACAGGAATTAGGTGTTGATAGCATTGAAGCACTGAAGTATTTGTTCCCTTCAAAAACGGACGACGAAATCGCGGGCATGCTCTCCGGTTTCCCATTCCGTATGGTGGGTGAAGTACAGAGGGCGATGTCCACATTCATTGACCTGGTTAACCAGGAAATGAGGACACCGCATCCACAGCAACCGGATTTACCGATGGCTGCGGACCCCCGTCTCGATCTCACACCGTTCCTTTACCGAACTCTCGAAAGCCTACAAAAAGAGGTAACCTATGCAGGCCGATACCGCAATGCCGATCCAATCGGCACCCCAAGTATCCCAGACCCAACCGATCAGCTACGCGGCTCCGGTGGCACAAACGGCAGCTCAGGCTCCGGTAGTTTCAACAACTTCCCAATGGGTGGCGCCTTACCAGCAGGCAACGGCCCCAGCCCCGCAAATGCAGGCCCAGATGGGGGTCAGCCCGTCCCAATACGCCCCTACAGCGTCGTACCCCCAAGCCTACCAGGCAGCCCCACAGGCCCCACAAGCCCCGCAGGCGGAGAATCCGTACAAGGAGGCGTTCAACAGGGTAGTGGGACTCCTGAGCTCTCCAGTTCAGTTCCCGTTCCAGGGTCAACAGTCTCAAACGAGTACTCAGTACGCTCCGGCCAACTACAGTTCCCAAGCGGTTCCCCAGTACAGCAACCAGGGGACGGAGACCTATACGCCTGGGATCAACAACAGCCAGGGGTACTTCAACGGTTATTCCCAAACCTCACCGGCGCCCAGCCTCCAGCAACAGGCCCAAGCAAGCGGAGTAAGTCAAGAAAGTCTTAATGTAATTGATCATTTTGGTGCAGATGCTCCTGCCATCCTTAATGATTATTCTTGCAAGATTGAAGACGCGCTAATCGTAACCAACAATCAATTAGTACAAGCAGTTAACTTGCTGCAAGAACTGTCCTCTGAGCATCGCGCTTATGAGACAATTCTTACTGATCCTGACGTACTTGCTGATTACACTTGTGAGTTCTTTGGCGAAAACGGTCCTTACCCGATTCCCGATGAGACCCCTGTATATGGTCAGTCAGTTGGTCAACAGTTTGCGCGTCCTGCCGCTGCTCCTGCTCCTCAGTATCAGCGCCCTGAGATGCCCATCCCTCCTCAACCTCAGCAAGCACAAGGCGTTCCAGCTGATTTCTGGAATAGCTTTGGTTCCCTTGCCGAGCGCGATCCTGCCAATGCCTGGCGCTATCTGAACGCAGCACAACAGAATCCTGATGTGTTCCGTCAGAAGCTCCTGGTTATGGAATGATCAATAGTTTGATCAATTTAGTTTAGAATATGGGGTAGTAAGTGCTACCCCTTTTTTATTACATATAGGGATATAGAAATGTTTAACGTGCCACAGGGCGTACAATCTGCTGCCACTGGCGCAGGTGCAGCTGTTAAGAAAGGTGTTCAAGCGGTCCAACAAGGTCCTGTAGGTCAGGCTGTTGGACAAGCCGGTCAGGCAGTAGGTCAAGCAGCAGCCAGTGTAGGTAATCGCGCTTCTCAATTCCTTTCTTCAGTAACAACTCCTCCCCCAGGACCACCATCATGGGGTGGAGTTGCAGCAGCCGGTATTGCTGGACTTGGGGTAGGAGCAGCAGCAGTAGGAGCAGCAGTTACTAATCAACAAAACAAAAAAGGTCGGATGGCTGGTGACGCCATTCAAATTGGATCTCCTCATGTGCAAGGTGCTCCAATGCCACAAGATCTTCAAATGGGCTACTTGAATCTAAATACATTTGGTTCACCACTACCTCAGTATGGTGTGTTGGCAAGTCATAATCTAAGGGCCGCACAAATAAATCAAGATCAAGGTACGGCATATCAACAACAAATGATGACCGGTTACATGCCGCCAACCGGACAGCTTCCTATTGGCGCAATGCCACCACAACCCCAACAAAAAGGTCGCCGCTGATGGACGCCAAAAAAGCAAAGACTGCTAAGACAAAGGCCAAAGCTCGTAGCAGCCAGAAGAAAGCCTCTGCTGATCAAGCCGCACAACAGCAAGCCAATGCACAAATGATTGCCTTAGCCCAATCACAAGGTGCTGGCATCAATCCTGAAATTCAAGCTCA
>Ga0214921_10007311_pt1 | contig 14771 bp, 18 predicted proteins | sample LL1505_MetaG_FD_177992 | JGI IMG/M metagenome (GOLD analysis project Ga0214921, IMG submission 177992) | Freshwater microbial communities from Lake Lanier, Atlanta, Georgia, United States - LL-1505 | ecosystem: Environmental > Aquatic > Freshwater > Lake | place: USA: Georgia | collected... | reverse complement strand
GAGGAAGCCGAATTTACAAATGAATTGGTCAACTCAGAATTTAAATAGTAGCCAGAGCTTGCGCGGAAAATTGCCTCAGATCTACCTTGGAGTTTGGGCTGAACCAGCAATCAACTGCTTGCGTTGCGGCAGGTCAGGCGTGAAGTAAATAAGAGCTTGGGTCCGAATCGAAGTCTCTAAGTCAGATTGTTGCTTAATCCATTCGCGCAAGGTGGTTATGTCTTGCACTTGTCCCAGCTGTTTCTGAAGTTGCCTCGTCCACGCTTCAATTTGTGGACTCTGCATTAAGTTGCTTTCGGCTGCGGCTTCGTACGCGTATCGACACTGCTTGGCTGCAATTCGCACTTGATGTAGCGCTCTTGCTTTTGGCCTTTTTGGCAAATTATCTAACTGCGAAAAAAGCAGCACCCAGGTATGGCTGATAACTGCTGTAATTTTGGCTCTGCACTTTTTTGCATCCAGAGCCAGAAATTTTCTGCGGATAGGCGGTTGCAAGGCGTAGTTAGCCAATGATTTGAGAGCCAGATCAAGCTTTGGCTTATCCAAAACTTTCTGAAGTTTAAGTTCCTGACTCAAACGCTCACTGTATAGCCGAGTCATTAGTGGTTGTTTCACTTGGCTGTTTTCCACGACACCTACCAAGTTGATCATCACATCGATGTCTCGAATTTTGGCCAGTTTTGCGTTCAGCCAATCAAGTTGTGCTACAAGGTGGGCTGTTGATTTGCGCCGCAAGAAAGGTGAAAAGGTTTCTAGATGTGAACTAATGGTCCGAATTGCAACTCTGCTGCCGTGAATAGCCTCTACATTTTTTCCTTGCTGCAATTCACTGATGTGTGAAATTAATTTTGTTGCATGACGCGTCAAAATCACGCTAAAAAAATCTATTGGCGAGAATTCTGCGCTGGATGGCACCATTTCTTGATTAGTAGTCACTATTAGATTGTTTCATTTTTGACTTCGAAAGTTTGCATAACCGTGCAGAACTCACCAATACCTTGGGTAAGCCTCGTCGCGAGTGATGTTGTTAAACAAGAGTGCAACGGCAACTAGCGCGGTTGCGCCCAAGAGTGCTGGAAACAATATTGAGTGCCAGCCTGGGTCAGTATTCATATAGTAAAAACTCAAATAAATGATTACCGGGTTGGCACCTGCTGGTGGATGCACAGTTCCGGTAAGCATCATGATTGCAATTGAGAGCCCTAGTGCAATGCCAAGGCTCCACCAATGAGCTCCGAGGAATTTTGCCACGATTAAACCCACAGAGTAACTAAGTGTATGACCAATAATTACATTTCTCGGTTGTGCAAAAGGTGAATCTGGGAAGCCAAACAGTAATACACATGTTCCGCCAAATGAACCCATAATCAGCATTTCACTGGGCGATTTTGATGCTGCTGCAATAACTCCGATAGCGATAAAAGCGCCCAGAGCTGAAAGCACAATGTGTTTCAACGATGCGCGCGGTGGTCGAGCGCTCTGTTGGCCACGAAACTTTGTTGCTAGATTACCGATTCGCACATTAGCCATTTCCAAATCACTCTGCAGGTAGTAGTTCAGAAATCAATGTTTCGATTCGGGTCTTAATTTCATCACGAATTGGCCGCACCGCATCCACGCCTTGGCCAGCTGGATCTTCAAGTTTCCAATCTTCATATCGCTTGCCCGGGAAAATTGGGCAGACATCTCCACAGCCCATTGTGATAACAACGTCTGAAACTTGTACTGATTCGGTTGTGAGGATTTTGGGCTGCTCTGCGGAGATGTCAATTCCGAGCTCGTTCATGGCAGCCACCACTGATGGGTTTATCGAATCGGCAGGGGCAGAGCCAGCGGAGCGAACCTCGATTTTGCCACCACTTAATTCGCGTAAAAATCCAGCCGCCATCTGCGAACGGCCAGCATTGTGTACACAGACAAATAGCACACTTGGTTTTTCTGCCATTTTTACTCCTTAACCAGTAGCCTCATCAAGTTTAGTGAACAGTGGTCAATTCAAAGCGGCGCGAAGGTAGCCAATGCAATTGCGTCAAAACTCGCTTAGTGTTGGGCTAGAGATTCAACAAGGATGTTCATGCCAAATCAGTTACAAAATGCCCTAGGCACTAGGTTTCGCCGCATCATTACTGGCGATCCAGGTGGGACACCACCATGGCTTGGGCAGATTGCATCAGGGGCAGATGCTGGGCTTTTCCAACCAACCGATGCGCCGTGGATTGTGCATGGCGACCTAAGCACACTAATTGGTGGCATTCGCGCCCTATTAATCCAGGCACTTCATCCAGGCAGTTTGGCCGGAGTTGCGCAGCACTCACGTTATGAAACCGACCCACTTGGCCGGCTTGCTGGCACGACGAAGTGGCTGACCATTCTAACTTTTGGCGGGAAGCAAGCGATCGCTGCAGAATCACAGCGGGTTAATGCGATGCATCAGCGGGTCAGTGGTTCGTTTACCAGTGCCGATGGTTCACAAACGCAGTATCGCGCAACAGACCCGGATTTGTTGCAATGGGTTCACGTTGCCTTCACTGATTCTTTTTTACGAACTTTTCAGATGTATTCGCCCGAGCGCCACTTGAACCTTGCCGACGAATACGTTGAAAAATGGGCACAGGCCGTAACGTATTTGGGCTTACCAACTGGGCCAAAATCGGAACAAGAGTTACAAGATGTAATGCACAGTTATTTTCTTTCTGACCAACTACAAGTAACCGAGCAAACGCAGCGAGTAGTTGCATTCATTAAGCGGCCCCCACTTTCGCGCACAGCGCTTGTTGTTTACGGATTTCTGTTTCAGGCAGCATTAGTTTCGATCCCAAGTCCCTACCAAGAGATGCTCGGGCTTAAAGCAAAACCGAAGTGGCTTGTTATCCCCGTCGCTAGGGCATTGATGAGATTAATGAAGTTAGCCATTGGTTCACACTCTCCACTTGAAGAAGCTGCAATCGAGCGACTTACCACTATCGGAGTAATCAGTTCAGTTCGATAGTTTCGATTCGTACGGGCGCCACCTGATCATCCCAAGTGCGATTAGCCCAACAATGAAAAGTATTTGGATGGCAATAGCCAGCGGTGAAGTGAGATTATCTTTAACAATTTGCCCCAGTGATGTTGCCGCGAATGCACTAGTTCCAAATACATACAGCGAATAGGTGAGTACGCGACCTGAGGCAAACGCTAAACCTAGTGGTTTCAGGGCAACTCCTTTCATTAACCCAGCTGCCTCAAAAAGTTGGGCTGATGAGAACGGCGAAACAAAGAACAGTATCCAGATGGCAGCGACGTGTCCTTTGGACCTTCGTAAGTGGGTTGCGGCATTCTCTAAATTGTGTACATACGATTTTGGGAAACGTCTTTGATTCTTACGAAATGCCCAAGCCAAAATTAGTCTGGCTGTTGTAGCGCTAATTACACTAAGTGCAATAAGTGCTATTTCATTTAGGTTTTGACTCAATGCGAAGTACACCAAAACCGACCAAGTTGGTGGGGCGAAAGCTGGCAGTAGGTTAATACCGAAAACTACCGCGACAACGACTAAGTACTGGTTCACAGAGACAATCCCTCGAATGCCAAAAGTTGAGCCTTCAGCGGTGCGCCGTAGCCGTACCTTCCAAGAGAGCCATCAGTTTTTATGATTCGGTGACATGGGATTATTGGCGCGATCAAGTTTTGGGAACAAGCAGTTGCCGCTGCGCGCACTGCTGTGGGACTTGAAGTTTTTTGTGCGAGTTCAGCATATGAAATAGTTTCACCTGGATTCACTTGGCGCATTGCACGCCAGCACTCTTGTCGAAAACTTGTTCCTATTTGCTGGGCTACAACATTCGTAAAGGCTTGATGATCGCCGCCTAGCCATTTTTCCACTGCGCTAGAAATTTCTTGTGGAAGTTTGCCATTAGCAATTTCAATTGAATCTCTGGTGGCTTTAACTCTCGTTATCAAACTGTTTGCTGGCCCAAAACCTGCGCCAACTACTGTGACTTCGCTGCTCTGTCTGGCCAAAATTGCAAGTTGCCCAAAAGGTGTTTTGAAGGTCTCGCAGATGATTATTAACGCGTCCATACGAGGTGCTAGTTACTTAGAAAAACTTTGGCCGAACGCGTGATCGCTTCGGTAATTATTTCTGGACTTGTAGCAAAATTAAGTCGTACATGGCCAGCTCCGGCCGGACCGAAGTCGATACCCTCACTAAAAGCAATTTTTGCCTGTTCGCGCAGGTAAGTGGCTGGTCGCTCTGCCCAGTATGCAGACAGATCAATCCAGGCTAAATATGTGCAATCAGGCAATCTATATCGGGCTTGTGGCAAGTGCTGCTCTAATAGTTTTTGCACAAGCTTTCGGTTTTCATCTAGATACAAAATGGTGTCATCGAGCCAAGTTTCACATTCGCTATAAGCGACAATATTTGCCCATGCCCCGAGTAAGGATGCTCGCCAAGATTTATGTTCAGAAAAATGTGCAAACGCTTCGCCGCGCTGTTCGTCATGCGTGATTATCTGTGCGCACTTAAGCCCTGCGGTATTCCAAGCTTTGCTTGCTGATGTTATGCAAACGCCGGTACGGCGACTTTGTGCATTAATGCCTAGGTACGGCGTAAATGATTGCGCTGCATAAATTAGCGGTGCATGAATTTCATCACTAATAACGAGCACGTTATGTTCATCAGCTAAATCTGCAAGAGTTTCAAGTTCGTCGCGACTCGGTATGTAGCCGACTGGATTGTGTGGGTTACAAAGTATGTAGGCTTTCACGCCGCTAGCAAAAGCTGCCTCAATTCCATTTAGATCCAGACGCCAATTCCCACCCGGTTCATGAAGTAACGGGATGTCCACTGCATGGCCCGACACTTCATCAATCCAATGAACGAATTCGTGATACACCGGAGTGCTTAGTCCGATCGAATCACCAGGTGCGCAGAATAAGCGCAAGGTTTCGATACCTGCCACAGCCACATCTGTAGTTAGCCAGCATTGCTGGGGGTCTGGCTGCCAACCCCATCGTCGGCTAGCGAAGCCAGAAAATGCGTGGCCTAGTTCGGGGGCAATTCCGCCGTAGCCCAAATCGGACTTTTCAACCAGTTCCACCAGGGCTGCCTTAATCGGCTCGGCAATGGGCAGATCCATTTCGGCTAAGCCAAGGGGGATGATTTCTGAGTCAAATATCCGCCATTTGGCGCTTTTGCGCGTATGAAGGTCAGCCAAGCTTGCTACTGAGGTTTTGTCCACAGTTCAACAGTAGCGAGGCAAATACCTTTGACCCCCGCGCTTGGCCCAGTATTTAGCCGAGTTAAGGGCAAATTTGCCGTTATTTGCAGGGATTCTCAGCCTCGGGAATAAATGTGTCACAAACATGGGTTATGCTAAACGTACTTGAGCCAACCCGACTCAAGGTATCTGATACAAAGCGTCTCAGATAGCCAAAAAGCGGGGTAACTTAAGGTCAAGACCAATTTGGAGGAAATTACATTATGTCTCGTGCCGTAGGTATCGATTTAGGAACCACAAACTCAGTGGTCAGCGTTCTAGAAGGTGGCGAAGCTACCGTTATTGCTAACGCAGAAGGTTCACGCACCACACCAAGTGTTGTGGCTTTCGCAAAAAATGGTGAAGTGCTTGTGGGTGAAGTTGCCAAGCGCCAAGCCGTAACGAATGTTGATCGCACGATCCGTTCGGTTAAGCGTCACATGGGTGACACATCATGGGCTATCGACATCGATGGTAAGAAGTACAACGCGCAAGAAATCAGCGCACGTATTTTGCAGAAGCTAAAGCGTGATGCCGAAGCTTACTTAGGCGAAACAGTGACCGATGCAGTTATCACTGTGCCGGCATACTTCAACGATGCAGAACGTCAGGCAACAAAAGATGCTGGACAGATTGCTGGTCTAAATGTTTTGCGTATCGTTAACGAGCCGACTGCAGCAGCGCTTGCATATGGTTTGGACAAGGGCGAACGTGATCAGACAATTTTGGTATTCGATCTTGGTGGTGGAACCTTCGATGTGTCCTTGCTAGAAATCGGTGAAGGTATTGTCGAAGTTAAGGCAACCAGTGGCGATAACAAACTTGGTGGCGACGATTGGGATCAACACATTGTTGATCACTTGGTTAAGACTTTCAAGAGTTCAAATGGTGTCGATCTTTCTGCAGACAAAGTTGCCTTGCAACGCCTGCGTGAAGCGGCCGAAAAAGCAAAGATTGAACTTTCACAGTCGATGTCTGCAAACATCAACCTGCCTTACATCACCGCATCCGATGCCGGACCGCTACACCTTGATGAAACTCTTACTCGCGCACAGTTCCAGCAAATGACTGCTGATCTACTTGCGCGCACCAAGGCGCCATTTGCAGCTGTTATTAAAGACGCTGGTATCAAAGTTGGCGACATCCATCACGTGGTACTCGTTGGTGGATCAACTCGTATGCCTGCAGTAACCGAATTAGTGAAAGAACTAACCGGCGGCCGCGAACCGAACAAGGGGGTAAACCCAGACGAAGTTGTGGCCGTTGGTGCTGCGCTTCAGGCTGGTGTACTTCGTGGTGAAGTCAAAGATGTTCTATTGCTTGATGTCACTCCACTAACTCTTGGTATTGAAACCAAGGGCGGCGTGATGGCCAAGATGATTGAACGCAACACCACAATCCCAACCAAGCGTTCGGAAAAGTTCACAACCGCTGAAGATAATCAGCCATCTGTTCTTATCCAGGTATTCCAGGGCGAGCGCGAAATGGCCGCTTTCAACAAGAAGTTGGGCACATTCGAACTAACTGGTTTGCCACCAGCGCCTCGTGGCGTGCCGCAAATCGAAGTAACTTTCGACATCGATGCCAACGGTATTGTGCATGTTTCCGCTAAAGACCTAGGCACTGGAAAAGAACAGTCCATGACCATTACAGGCGGTTCAGCCCTTTCTAAAGAAGAAATCGACCGCATGATGGCCGATGCTGAAGCGCACGCCGCTGAAGATGCAACGCGCCGTGAAGAAGCAGAAATCCTGAACCAGGCAGATTCACTTGTCTTCACCACTGAGAAATTCATTCAGGAAAACGATGACAAGTTGCCGGAAGACGCAAAGTCGAATGTGACAGCGCCACTTGAAGAGTTAAAGAAGGCAATTGAAGCTAAAGACTTTGATGCAATCAAGGATGGCATTGAGAAAGTAGCTACAGCCAGCCAAGCACTTGGCGCCGCGCTTTACGAATCTGCGCAAACCGAAGAGGCGCAGGGAGATGCTGACGACGATGTGGTTGATGCCGAGATCATTGACGAAGAAGAAAAAGCATGAGCGAATCTGACGAAGGCGTCAAGATTACGGACAAACGCAAGTTAGATCCAGAAACTGGTGAACCTCGGGCAGAGGGCGTTGCAGATGCAGCGCCCGAACCCGAGCCAGTTGGGCCCGAGACTGTGCCAGACCCAATTGCTGAACTAACTGCTGATTTACAGCGGGTGCAGGCCGAGTTTTCTAACTACCGCAAACGGGTAGAACGCGATCGCGAAGCCGTGCGTGATGCGGTGATCGCCAAAACCCTCAGCGAGTTATTACCAGTACTCGATGACATTGGTCGGGCTCGTTCACATGGGGAGCTTGAAGGTGGGTTCAAATCAGTTGGCGAAGCACTCGAGGCTACGGTTGCTCGGTTAGGTCTAACTGCATTTGGCCAGCCAGGCGACGAGTTCGATCCGATGCGCCATGAAGCCATTGCGCACGAACATAGCGCTGAAGTTAAAACATCTACTTGTGTTGCAGTTTTTCAACCAGGTTATGAATTTGCTGGCCAAGTAATCCGAGCAGCAATCGTTAGTGTTGCTGATCCAGCCGCCGAGTAGAACTAAAACTCTAAGTCCAGTAGGGGAGGTGCCATGAGCCAGCAAGATTATTTTGAGAAGGATTACTACAAGGTTTTAGGTATCTCTAAAACCGCTGACGCCGCCCAAATCAAAAAGGCATATCGCGCATTAGCTAAGGATTTGCATCCAGATAAAAATCCGGACAATCCAAGTGCCGAGGAAAAATTTAAAGAAGTCTCGGAGGCTTACGAAGTTTTAAGCGATTCAAAATCACGCGCCGAGTATGACGAAATTAGAACCATGGTTGCAAACGGCGGCGGACGTCCGGGTGGCTTTGGGGCGCCAGGTGGCTTCGGTGGTCGTGGTGGGCAGAACATAAATGTTGAAGACCTGCTGGGTAACGGTGGCGGTTTCGGCGGCCTAGGCGATATTTTTGGTGGCATCTTTGGCGGCGGCGCTCGAGGCCCACAGCCAGGCACAGATTACGAAACTTCAACCACCATAAGTTTTGAAAATGCCATGCGTGGCGCAACAGTTTCGGTGCGCGGAGCAAATGGTTCGATCAATGCCCGAATTCCAGCTGGAGTTTCAGATGGCGCTCGAATCCGGTTAAAAGGAAAGGGTGGCCCTGGTCAGCCAGGTGCACCAAGTGGCGACTTGTATGTAGTTGTCAATGTGCAAAAACATCCTGTTTTTGATCATGACGGTAAATCATTAACTGTTACTGTTCCAATTTCAATTACTGAAGCGGCCCTGGGTGGCCAAGTGAGAGTGCCAACTTTAGATGGCACAACTGTAACTTTGAAAGTCACGCCAGGTACAAAATCAGGGACTAAAGTGCGCGCACGGGGCAAAGGAGTAACTCGCGCTGACGGGAAAGCCAGTGACTTAGTTGTAACTCTAGAAATTGTGGCGCCTGCCGAATTATCTCCGGAAGCAACAGCCGCACTTACGGCATTTGCCCAGGCGACAAGTGATTTTAATCCGCGGGCCAATCTAATGAAGCAGGCAGGAATTACTGAGCAGGCTCAAAAAACTGCTCAAAAGTCTGCACAGGATTCGACGCAAAAGTCTGCACAGAACTCTGCACAGAAACCGACGCAAAAGTCTGCGCAGAACTCTACTCAACAATCGGCCGATACCAGTGCACAGGAAAGTGCATAATGAGCGAATACGAAATTCACGAAGATGTTCCAGTTTTTGGGATTTCTGTTGCCGCTCAGCTCGCTGGCTTGCATGCACAAACTTTGCGACAGTACGACCGGCTTGGACTTGTTTCCCCCGATCGCACGGTTGGTCGCAACCGTTTGTACTCGGCCAAAGATATTTTGCGTTTGCGTGAAGTTGCCCGACTCTCTGCAGCTGGTGTTACCTTGACCGGCATTGTGCGCATTATGGATTTGGAACATCAACTTGAACTCGCACTTCGCGAGCTAAATGAATTACGGGCCCAAATTGGCCCCTCAACTGCACTTGTAGTTTGGCGTGAGCATCGTCGCTAGGGTCACACTGCCTAGTGCGCAGGCTGGCAAGATAGAACCATGAGTGAAACCTTTGTTGGCCGTACTGCACTAGTAACTGGTGCCACTTCTGGAATCGGCCGTTCTTTTGCCGAAATACTTGCGCATCGAGGCATGGACCTAGTTATCAGTGGTCGTGATTTAGCTCGGTTAGAACTAGTAGCCCAAGACCTGCGTGAAGAAGCTGGTGCAAATGTTGAAATCTTGGTCGCAGATCTATCGGACCGAGTGCAAGTGGATTTAGTAGCCCAGCGCGCAACTGGAGCGGACATTTCTCTTGTTGTTAACAATGCTGGGTACGGATTAGCAGTTCCGTTTGTTGGCGGGGAACTTGCACAAGAGCAGGCACTTTTAGATGTCTTAGTCACCGCAGTGATGCGCATTTCACATGCAGCTTTACCTGGTCTAATTGAACGCGACTTCGGCGGAATTATTAATGTGAGTTCGGTTGCTGGCTGGCTATCCAGTGGAACTTACAGCGCGGCAAAATCTTATGTAACTACCTTTAGCGAATCACTTGCGATGCAACTGCGCGATAGTGGCGCGCATGTAATGGCTTTGTGTCCTGGCTTTACTCGAACAGAGTTCCAACAACGAGCTGGCATGAACACCGAAACAATCCCTGAATCAATGTGGCTTGATCCACATGATGTTGTACGGGTGGCCTTAACTGATTTCGCTGCTGCAAAGCCAGTTAGTGTGCCAGGAGTGCAGTACAAAACTCTTGGCCTTGTTGCGCAATATTTACCACGCCCACTTGTGCGAGTGTTATCAACTATGGAACGCAAATATCGCGATTAAAGAAACCGATTGGGTTTGACTGCAGCTTCTTTGGTCTAGCTCAATGGATGAATACATCCGTCAAGTGATTGAGTTAATCCCGAAATTTAACTCAAAAGTTTTTCAAGTGGCTCGCTGCTAACTTTCCAACCGCGTAATTGTGCTTGGCGCGCAGCTTCGTGTGCATACTCGGGCGCAGCTGTCGTGAGAACTATTGTTACTGGCGCATCAGGCCAATCACCATATTCGCCGCCGATTGTTGGCATTTCTGGATCCACCAAGAAATATGCAACAGCTGGGGAGCGAAGTGCTTTTCGGCTAAACCCTAAGGCTGGTGCATACACACTCGCAGGGCCGACAAACACTAAAACCAATGCATCGGCAGTACCCGCTAACTGCGCAGCAACATGGGTAACCCATCTTGCGTCACCTTGTGGTGGGGTAACTACATAAGGAGCAACTGGCAATGTAAATGTGTTGGCAAACGGATTCAGCTCAGTCAGAGTTGGGCAGAATGCGATTGTTGCCATGTATCTACTGTGCCATGTTCGGTACTGATTCAGTTTGTCACCACGGCCAAATCTGCAATTACCTGAGTATTCGCAGTGGCTGGAATTAGACTTTACATATGACTGCAGATGTAAAAGCCATAACTAAATTACGACGATTCAATTTGATTGCTGGCCTAGTTCATTTGGCACAGTTGGTTGCTGTTTTAGCACTTGCCAATGATTTTTCATTGCCAGTAACCGCAAAATATATGTCAGGTCCGCCTGGGACAACCTACTCGGATCCAGTAACACTTTTTAATACCAAGGTCGGCTTGGCTGTGGCAATCTTCCTAGCACTTTCGGCATTGGCGCATTTCGTAGTCGCGAGCCCGCCTTTCTTTAAACGGTATAGCGATGGATTGTTAGCAAAGCATAATTACTTCCGCTGGGTCGAGTATTCAATCAGTTCATCAGTAATGATTGTTTTAATTGCTCAGATTTGTGGAATCACCGATGTCACTGCACTCCTTGCAATTTTCGGCGTAAACGCGTCCATGATTTTGTTTGGCTGGCTGCAGGAAAAATATGAACAGCCAAAAAATGGTGGTTGGCTGCCATTTATATTCGGCTGCATCGCGGGTATTGTCCCGTGGCTGGCTATCGCAATTTATGTAGTTGCTCCAAACGCAACAGTTGCTAGTAAGCCACCGACTTTTGTCTATGGCATTGTCTTTTCGCTTTTCGTTTTATTTAACGTATTCGCGGTTGTCCAGCTTCTGCAATATCGTGGCAATGGTCGGTGGGCAAATTACCTGACAGGGGAGCGCACCTACATAGTGCTGAGTTTGGTAGCCAAATCTCTATTAGCTTGGCAAGTTTTTGCTGGCACCCTTATCTCGTGATAAGGAATGCCTAACCCATAAGGGCGGTTGCTGCTGCGGCTGCGCCAAACAATAAGGTTGAGTCATGTCAGATCGCGATGCATTACGTCAGGAAATCCTCGATAAGGCTGTTGTTCACGGCAAAGTCATTTTGTCGAGTGGAAAAGAAGCTGATTATTACGTGGACCTGCGCCGAGTCACCTTAGATTCAACTGCAGCCCCACTTGTTGGCAAGGTAATGCTTGATCTGCTCGCAGATTTGGACTTTGATGCAGTTGGTGGCTTAACGCTTGGCGCCGATCCAGTTGCCACCGCGATGTTACATGCCGCAGCAAATCAGGGTCGCAAGTTAGATGCGTTTGTTGTGCGCAAAGCTGAAAAAGCACACGGACTTCAGCGCCGCATTGAAGGCCCAGATGTAGTTGGCCGAAATGTTGTCGCGGTTGAAGATACCAGCACAACTGGCGGTTCGGTTATGACAGCCGTGGAAGCACTTCGTGAAGCCGGTGCAAATGTAGTTGCCGTCGCCGTAATTGTTGAACGCGGGGCTGCCCCAATGATTGAAGCTGCTGGCCTGCCATACTTTGCGGCTTACCAACTAAGTGATCTCGGCCTTTAATCAAATTTTGTGTGCGTTACTGCGTCGCGCTTTAAGAAATTCAATTGCGACAGGAAGCAAACTTAACAACACAATTCCCAGTGTGAATAATTCGATGTGGGCCTTGATGGTTTCGTTGTCACCAAGTTTGTAACCGGCTCCAGTCAGTAGACCAACCCAAAGTACGCCGCCGATTGCGCTGTTAACAGCAAAGTTACGAAACGGCATGGCAGCGATTCCGGCTGTGGCCGTAATCAAGGTGCGAACAATTGGGACAAAGCGAGCAAGGATAATTGCTCGAGTTCCGTGCTTTTCAAAAAACTTGTGGGTTCGTTCTACATACTCTTGTTTGAAAAGCTTTGAATCGGGCCGGCGAAATAGTGGCGGACCAATTTTTGTACCAAGCCAGTAGCCAACCAGGTTGCCAACAATCGCAGCGATAGCAATTAAGGCAATGGCCAGCCAGATGTTCACATTGATCTGCCCAGAAGCGATGAACATGCCAGTAATAAAAAGCAGTGAATCTCCCGGCAAGATGAGCCCGAGCAGAATGCCACATTCGGTGAAAACTATGGCCAGAACCGCGATAAAAGCGATTGAGCCGAATTTTGTGAGTAAATCACTGGGATTGAGCGCACTAGTGTGCACAATCTGGCTATGAACATTGAATACTTGGGCGATAACAGAGGCGGTTTCCACACTCTGAGCCTACTCGTGCCAGAATAGGGATGCGGGCAGCGTCGCCCCACAAGCCCTTCCATCATCCCAAGGAGCCCAGACACGTATGCCTATTGCATCACCCGAGGTTTATAACGAAATGCTTGACCGCGCCAAAGCTGGCGCGTTCGCTTACCCAGCAATCAACTGCACATCATCCCAATCAATCGTTGCCGCGATTCGCGGTTTCGCTGAAGCAGAATCTGACGGTATCGTCCAGGTTTCATGGGGTGGCGCGGAATTCGCATCTGGCCAACTAGTCAAGGACATGGTTGCCGGAGCAGCTTCCCTTGCTGAGTTCGCACATTCAATCGCGAAACACTACAACGTCAACATTGCATTGCACACCGACCACTGCCCAGCTGAAAAGCTTGATGGCTTCATGCGTCCGCTTGTCGCAATCTCAGCCGAACGTGTAGCAAAAGGTCTTGAGCCGTTGTTCCAGTCACACATGTGGGATGGTTCAGCCGTCAGCCTAGAAGAGAACTTAGACATCGCGAATGAGATGTTGGATAAATGCGCAGCTGCACGCACTGTCTTGGAAATCGAAATCGGCGTTGTCGGTGGCGAAGAAGATGGTATCGAAGCAAAGCACGATGCCAAGCTTTACTCAACTCCGGAAGATGCGTTAGCAATGGTTGAAAAACTTGGCCTTGGCGAACGTGGTCGTTACTTAGTTGCTGCCACTTTCGGAAACGTTCACGGCGTATACAAGCCAGGTAACGTTGTTCTGACTCCGTCTATCTTGAAGGACCTTCAGGACGCTGTTGCGGCAAAGCACCCAGGAAATGATAAGCCACTCGACTTGGTATTCCACGGTGGTTCTGGTTCACTTCTTTCTGAAATCCGCGAGTCACTTGATTACGGTGTAATCAAGATGAACATTGATACCGATACCCAGTACGCATTTACTCGTCCGATTGTTGATCACTTGTTCAAGAACTACGACGGCGTGCTAAAGATTGACGGCGAAGTTGGCAACAAGAAGGCGTACGACCCACGTGCCTATGGCAAGTTGGCCGAAGCTGGCATGGCTGCTCGTGTCACCCTTGCCTGTGAGGATCTTCGTTCAACAGGTACCCGCATTAAGTAACGAAAAAGTTTTGCGCCAGCGCCCACTTCCTTGGGTGCTGGCGCAATTTATTTTCAAGGCAAAAAGAGTAGACTGCAAGCGTGGTTGAAAATATTTACACTGGGCTATTGGTTGCTACTTCCGTAGCAATTACTTGGTTTGCTGGTTACGTAATTTACAAACTTTTCAAGGGTCAGCGCTGAGCACTGAAATTCACTACGACGTAAACCCAATTGCCTGGCTACTTGGTACTTGGGTTGGTCTAGGCGTTGTGCATTTTCCAGGAATGGAACAAAGCGTTCAAGCCGCGCATGAACTAACTGTGGTTACAGATGGTCAACCTTTTTTGACTCACTTGTCGCGCATTTGGGAAGTCGACGACAAAGGCAACCGAATTCAACAACTTACGACCGAAACTGGAATCTGGAGACCACTTCCAGATCTGCAGGTTGAGTTAACTATTGAAGCGCAAGAGGTAACTAGAGCCTGGGTTGGTGAGGTTAAGGTCACTGGATTGGTAGATGCAAAAATAACGCGTGCACACACAATAATGAATCGTGTTGGGCTGCCAATTGGTGAGGCGCATGGAGTTATTGCCCAAGACATCAGAACTTATGGATTAGACAGTATGGGCCGACTCGGTTGGGTTCACGAGGTAGAAACCGCTGAAGTACCATTGACTTCACAAGCATCGTTCTTGTTAATGAAAGCAGGTCAGTCATGAGTCGCGATTGGGATGAGGTCCTGCGGGAACACGGTTTTCGTATTACCCCACAGCGCCAGCTTGTCCTTGAAGCGGTTAACTCACTTGGCCATGCAACTCCAGAGACACTGCTAGCTGAAGTGCAAAAAACAGCAGGCGCAGTAAATCTTTCAACTATCTACCGCACTCTTGAAGTCCTAGAACAAGTGGGCCTAGTA
>Ga0214921_10007310_pt1 | contig 14771 bp, 27 predicted proteins | sample LL1505_MetaG_FD_177992 | JGI IMG/M metagenome (GOLD analysis project Ga0214921, IMG submission 177992) | Freshwater microbial communities from Lake Lanier, Atlanta, Georgia, United States - LL-1505 | ecosystem: Environmental > Aquatic > Freshwater > Lake | place: USA: Georgia | collected... | reverse complement strand
TTGCTGCATTAGTTCCCTTGCCTTGAGCACGGTAAACCATAGAGCCATAACGCAGTCTGTCTTGCCCCTAGTGTTAGGCTTCCAAGTTATTAACTGTTGAACTAATGCTTTAAGACCCTCTGAGTGGTCAGTAGATGCAATCTCAATAGTGTTGTTATTCTGGAACTTGCCATCCTTCTCAGTGCCCATGAGCATTGACATACCAGCCACACCAAAGTTTGAATCCCATTTGTTCTTGCTAGTAAAGTGAGATTCTAATCTGCATCCATACATACCAAGCCAGTTACGTAACTCATCATCTAAAGCATATGCTTTCTGATGTGCGTTAATCTCAACACGTAGTTCTTGTGGTCTGTACTTCTCAACTAATTCTTCTATAGTCTTTTGAATTTTTTGAGGAGTAGGCTCTGACATGTTTACACAGTCAAGAACATAAATCTTGCCATCTGCTCGGTTGTAGGTAGACACCACAAACGCGGCATTCCCGCCCATTGCGGGGTCGAACCCGATAATTGTATACCCCTCAATGTGCGAGGGATGTCCCACGGAACCCGCTTTCAGCGGTCCGCGTTTGCGTTGTCCGTTGATGCAACCTTGGACAAGCACTGGAGGAAATATAGAATCTTCTTGAACATCTTCTTGTTGGTACACCAACGCCCATGTTGATGGTGTGACTTCACTTCTTCTTTTAAATAGTGTTAAGCCGTCCCATTTTTGGAAGAGTCCTTCTTCGTCAGGAACGTCAGAATCCCCATCCCACGGAGAGTCCGACCTAGGCCAGAGCGTTTCCCAATCTTTCGGTTTTTCTGAATATTCCAAAACAGCAGGCATGCCCATATAAGTAAAAGGGCTTTTACCACCAGACCAGTGTTTCGTCTCGCGGAGTTCTTTGTAGAAGTCTTGTGGTGCAATTCGTGTCCCTACGATTAATAACTTACCGTTCTTACCCAAACGGGTAATAACTTCTTTTTGTAACCAGTTGATTTGCTTTTCCCATTCATGGGCGTTAGCCGTAGTGATGCAGTCATCAAGAATGATGAGGTCAGCACGTGCTCCATAAATCTGCCCACCCATACCAAGCGCTTGGATGGTGGGGTCTTTCTCTGATGAATTTCGGGCATCGCCCCCAAGATAAACGGTATCAACTCGCCAAGTATCTGAGTCTTCCTTCCAACCACCTTCGGGGCCAAAAGTTGTTTGCAACTTTAACCAGCGTGGATGGGAGAGTCTCTGCTTGATTGCGTACACGAACTCGCGTGCTTTGATTAGCGTTTTGGAAACCACAATGATGCGGATATTTGGATTGAGGGCAATGCGATATGTGGAGTAGTTTACGGTGATGACCGTACTCTTAGCGTGCTCAGGTGGCACATTGATTAAGAGACGTGAGGGGTCACCAGGTTCATAAACCATACTAGGGTGAAGCCATGACGGCTCCCTATCCTCTAGTAAGTCAATCCAATCCAAGTGGTGAGGGAATACCCTCTGCTGTAAAAAAATTTCAGAGAACCTAGGAAAGTCTATCTCTTCCTTAGGGATACCCAAAGAAGCAAGGGAGGCATCCTTTGCGGTTGCTTTGGCCTCAGTTAGGTCAGCGGCAAACTTCTTATCCCTCAGGCACCAGATTCTCACGGTGTCGGGCTTCTTGTTACATAACTCCATAGCCTTATGGACAGAGTGTCCTTCGGACACCAAGGCTAGAACTTTAGCCTTTGCTGCTGCCATAGCCAGTGTTTTGGGGTTAGTACCCCCTTTGTCAAAACTCATAGTCCTGTCCCGTTTTCATTCAGTTACTGTCAGTTAGTAACAGGTAGTAGATACAGTCTGTAACGCAAGTTCCTGAAGAACTTGCTACTGTCAGAAATAAAACAGTCTCTATATAGTATAATCCGTTCAAACAGCCAAAACGAACGTTTTTGGCCAAAAAAATATTTTGGCCCTGCCCAAAACTATTACAAAATAGGACAAACTGGGACAGTAGCAGGGGAGATACATTGTACGGGAAAATCTTTGTTGTAGATACATATACTACTTCTACTCTCCATTAAGCATACTGGGGTCAATACGCGTTGACCCTAGACCGTTACAGCCGTCTATCATACAGTATAGAAGCGTGCTGGACGGAGAACAGTCTTCGGCGCAGTAATCACCTATCTGGCGCCTCAGTTAATGTTTAGTTTTTGTGTCAGCCATTCATTCCTTGTCAAGCGGAAAGACTGCTTGACAATTCCCTTCTGGCAGATGTGTCTGGTTTTTGTAATCAGAATGTATCTGGTTACCGCATGGGATTTTCCCCTGCGCTTAGTGCTAGGGGAAAAGTCCCCTAGTGAAAAGGAGATAGTAACATGAATAAGTTCTCATTTGAGAATGCCCGTGTTAACAAAGTCTGGGATAACAAGAACCGTTTCAATCTTGGTATCCTTGACAGCAGAGCAGTTGCTCAACCAGACGGTTCCTACCAATCCGTCTTCGTTGCTTCACGCATCCTCACCACCAATAACCCTGACCACCTTGAGTTCATCCGCAAAAACCTTGTGGACACAACTGACGCAGTGGTCAATATCAGTGGCTATATGGAAACCAAGGCTGGCAAAAAGCCTGGCACTTGGTATGACAACCTAGTAATCACCGATATCGTTCTGGCTAAATAAGCCAGCCGATGACATCATTTGCTTTGTCATCATCTACGCAATCTTTCTCTTGCTCCCATGAGAATCCAGCCACTCAGTTGGATTCTCGTGAGGAGTATTGCGTTGAATGTAATCTACAGCAAGAAGGTTCTAGTTGCGAATCAGCACTAAACCTTCACGAGATTAATAGGAGTGAGCAGGAGTCAGAACCTGCTCTATCTATAGATACACCTGACGAGAAAGGATATGGCCATCAATGGACTAACCGTGATGGCGAATACCTAGAAGGTGTATACGACATAACCAATCGTCTTCCCAGTTGGTTATTCCTTGGCAAACATGTCTTCCCTATGTTTGAACCAGATGAGATGACTGCTTATCTGGCTCTTCCATCATGGGCTACGATTTGTAGCACATGCCATTATCAAATTAATAGATATATGGGATGTCTAAATTGTGAAGTATGTATTACAACATACTCATGGTCTGGCATACCATTTAACTATAAATTGGTATAACAACAGGCAAGGTGGGGTTAATGCCTCACCTTGCCACCAAAAATTTTTTTATTTAACGGGACCGCAAAGTAGGTTCATTGGATAACTACGAGTCGAACAGGAGATAGCAGATGTATCTAGATGTAGGAACTCTAATAGGTATTATGATAGCACTAGTAGGCAGCATACTTGCAATTGCCTACTCAATCTATATAATCAGACTACAAGACCAGCACATTGAACGCTTAACTAGAAATAACTACAACAGAACTAGGAGAGAAACAAATGCGTAGTCAATCAGAACTATTAAAAATTAAAGAAGCATTTGCCCTTGCTATGCTTGACCTACTAGATGTATATGATGAACTACTAGCCACAGGCAGGGTATGGGTAGCAGATGAACCAACAGTTAATGACATTCAAAAGAATAAGGATGAGTCCAATGCTTGACGAAGACAGTATGTATCGTTGTGACTTACCAGTATATGTTACATTGACTGATGCTAGGATTGAACCAGCAAAAATAATTAAAGATAAAATGCCTATATATAAAACAAAACTTTATATAGAATTTTGGGGAGCAATATTTCCTAGCAAACTTATGCAATGGACTGAGCGTAAAGAAATTACATATACAATTACGCCTGCAATAGCCAACAAAGAGTTAGTTAATTATATAATTCCTAAAGGAGAGTTGTGTAATTGTTCATTACATACAAAGGAGGAATCCAATGCTTGATGAAGATACCCCAGTATGGGAGCATACCGTGTGGATTATGGCCAAAGTTAGGTGCCGAACTACACATATAAATATAGATACAGCAGGTGATGAAGCCCTTGATGACCCATCAGAATGGTATGTGTTAGAGTTTGATAAGGGTATCAAGCATAGCCAAGAGATTGTAAGGGTGAAATGATTGAACAATTCATTGCAAGTTCATACCTCACACCATCACAATCCTGGACATTCTTACTACTCTTTGGATATATCACATGGAGGTTCATTAAATGAAGAGATTGTTAGCAGGGTATTTAAGTTGGCTACTAGCGTTCTTATCAGCACCATTCTTTCCCAGTCCAGCATACGCAGCAGCAGTGGCAACACAATTGCAAGCCAACTGTATAGACATATCTACCTGGACACCACGCATGGCAAAAGCATACGCCAGAGCCTTGATGCAATGGGAATACCCACATTGGAACAAGTCTGAATACACAGCACTAGTAAAACTTTGGGGTAAAGAATCAGCCTGGAAACACACAGCAAATAACCCTGAGTCTACTGCTGGTGGTATCCCACAAATTTTAGGGCTTGACCCTAAGACACCAGCCCCGCTTCAGATTGAGCGGGGGCTGGCGTACATAAAGCACCGCTACGAAAAACCATCAGTTGCTTGGGCCCATTGGCGAAGCAAAGGATGGTACTAGATTTCTACGAGAGATGCAGGCCTAGCCAGCGTAATCGTAGATTCGCAATGAGTTACTAATGTTTGTGCGTTTTCATAGTCGCCTCTTTCCATTAGTAATTCTTTTTGAGATGGGTGGTCCCGCCATCTGCGGACACGGGACACTAACCAACAAACAAAGGAGATATACATGCCAAAAGGAAATGGCAGGACAATCAACGTAAAGTTACCAACAGCAAAGGTAATCACTGCGTTACAGCAAGCACTAGCCAAGTTAGAACTTGACTACACATCACAAGATGAAGCCGAAGCAAAGTATCAAAAGGCTGCAGAAAAATGGCGTAAAGATATTCAAAAATGGGCCATTGATAATTTCTCTAGAGCAAAAGATATTAGAACTAACTATCGTACGTGGAACTCAACACTTAATGTTGACTTTGATATAGTGACAAGTGAAACTGATTTTCCCACTGAACCAGAACGTGACTTTGAAACAATGAATGTTCATAGTTATCGTGAGATGAAAGAAGAAATATCAAATGCTATTCGTATTCTTCAACTAACAGATGAAGAAACAGTATCAACATCTACATACAATTCAATAGCGAGATATCTATAGCAGGTCGGGCGTCTGCCAATAGGGGCAGGACGCCCTCTAATAAAGGAGATAAAATGCTAGACAGTAATGTAATAGAATCAATTCGTGAAGAAGTTAAATCCGAGTTGATTAAACAAGAAGGGATGTATAATCCCAATGACCGCGATACTAATGTTCGTATTGTTGAGAACATTCGTAAAGCAATCAATGAGTTGGCAGATGGAACCATACCATCAGCCCAACACATAGCAGAAGTAGCCATTGCTACTAATGAGAACCTACAAATCCGTGACTTCATCATGGGTGTACAACAAGAAATAAATATAAACTATGTAGGTGAATACATTGCATTACTTGGTAATGTTATTGTTAAAGATAAAGCAATACCATTAGCCACAGTATTTTCTGGTTATCTATATCAAATTGAAAAAGTAGATGAAGCCAAGGCTATGATAGATGAAGTATTAAATATCAAACCAGATTATCCTTTAGCAGGATTACTTAACAGAGTATACCTAGCAAAATGGGAACCTAGTGAGTTTGGTAAGATGGCACAAACACTACACTCTAAGGTTGTTGATACTATTTACGCAATAGATATTGAAGAAGTAAACAATGACAACTGATACTCTCATACACGGAGCCGTACGCAAAAGCGCATGGCATAAAGCAGGTGTAGCGGTAGAAGCCACATCAGCCAGTGAAGTAGCCAGTCAAGCAGGATTAGACTGGACAGTTTCACTACATGATATAACTGCAACCTATACAACTCCAGGTGAGAATGGTATGGATATGGTTAAAGATTATATCCCAATTGAAAATAAAAAAGCGGTTATCAAGACAGACCCATATGGTCAGACATCAGCCATTGGTGTAGTAGGTAATCGCTACAAAGTATTTCAGAATGCTGAAATCTTTGGAGCACTAGATAACTTAATTGATTCTGGTGGTATGAGATATGCAGCAGCAGGTGAGTATGATGGCGGTGGTAAAGTCTGGATGTTGATGGAAACTCCAATGGAAATGACTATCGCCAATGACCCACACGCTGCATTCTTACTGGCCAAAACTAGCCACGATGGTAGTAGTTCAATAATCATCAGACCAATCATTGAGCGTTTGTTTTGTATGAATCAAATCAATAAGATATACAAAGGCAAGAACAAGTATACTTATCAGTTAAGCCATACAACTAACGCTCAGTTATCTATATCAGAGATTAGAAATATTATTCAACTAAGTTATGATATGGCTACTGATTACACAGCACTAGCAGATACATTACTTAGCAAAGAGGCTAGCCACGAGCACGCAAAGAATTATTTCAAACGTGTGTTTCCATTACCTACCAAGATAGAAGAAGTTAGATACGACCTTCTATCTACAGGTGAGAAGAAACAATATACTCGTGCTATCCAAGCCAGAGAAACAGCATTCAATATCTATGCTGCCTCTCCTACACAGGAGAACATACGAGGCACAGAGTTTGGTATGTGGCAAGCAGTTATAGAATGGGCTGACTACAATGCAAAGGGTAAGAACTTAGCATTGCGTGCCATCTCAGGTGCTAGTGATAACATCAAGACTAGAGCATTAGAATTGCTTGGTGTCTAATGAATGATATAGAGTTTGACATTAATCAAATAAAATTATCACCATTACCAACACGAAATTATGCAAAAGCAAAATATGATTCAGTTCAAAAACTTATTGCTAATCATCGTGAAGAATTTACAGAAATTTTTACAGCAGAAAAAATGAAGTATGGTATTAGAAGTAGACCTACAGTTGCTGCTGAAAAAATTGCAAAGTTAGAAGCAATTATTAATCAATTAAAACTACAACATAATATAGAACAACAAAAGGAGAATGGATAATGGGTGGTAATTTTGCACAAGATTTAGCATTATCAACCATACCTTTAGACCAACAGATAGCAATGCACTTGCAAGGTAATCATTACCCACCAGTGCCATTGACAATGTTGCAACCTTGCTTGTATGCTATAGAGGCTTGCAATGAAGAGAACTACAACAGACAAATAGAACTACCTAAAGGTGTTCTCTGGCGTGGCCAGAGTACTGCGCCTGCCCACGCCATTGTGGAAGGGCACCACCTTGAGTCGTGGTTACTACAAGAACAGGAGATAGAATGACAATGTACTACACGGAACTAGATGGTGCTGAACCAACAGTATCTACTCAGGTAGGTGGTGTTAAATACACCTTTACTAATGACTCACTTACTAGATTAATAGAAGAAAAAGAACAACTTAAAATAGAACTAGCACAAGTTGAACGCAAGTTCAAGAGTGCCAGGTTTGATGTACGAGAGTTCTTTCAGGCTAGATATGAAACAGATAGCAATGAAATCCTGGCTGAAGTAGATGATGTTAATTGCCTGCTTGTTAATATAGGCAGCGAAGAATTAACTAAATCATGGTCAGCAACAGTCACTATCACAGCCACAGTTACAGGCATAGAAGCACCTAATGCAGAAGCAGCAGAACAGATTCTCGATGATGCTTTTGAAATCAACCTAACAGTTGATGGTGATGTATGGGTTGACGCCATTACAGTAGAAGGCGTTCATCCTGAAGCCTAGTGTGATATACTAAGTCTTGGGTGCCCTGATTTCGGCTATCTCCTTTCTCAGGGCAACCCATAAAGGAGAGTAATGGCAAAAGTAGAAATAGAAAGAGATAGATACGGCAGACCATTAGTAGTACCACCAACAGGTGGTAAGCCAGTAGCCTATACACGGGCAACTACAATTGCCAATTCATTAGATGATGCATCAGCATTAGTAGCATGGAAAATGCGGATGGCAGCAATAGGTTTAACCACACGGCCAGACATATTGCTATCTATTAGTGCAGCACAAGAAGATAAGATGGCAGTTAACTCTTTGATTGAATCCGCTATGGAAGTAGCAGGTGCAAACAAAGCAGCGAACATAGGCACAGCCATACACGCACTAGCAGAACGATTAGATTTAGGACAAGACTTAGGTGTCGTACCACCACAGTGGATACCAGACATCAAGGCGTATGAAGAAGCAACTAAGATTCTCAACAATAAGTTCATTGAACAGTTCAGTGTGCTAGATAAATACAAGATTGCTGGTACACCAGACAGACTTGTTGAGTATAACGGTGAGTTATTTATTGCTGATATTAAGACAGGTCGAATAGACCATCCTAATAACATAGCAATACAGTTAGCAATTTATGCTAACGGCTTGCCGTACGATGGTGCTACGGCAACCCGTAGTACATGGGGAGATGTAAACAAAGACAAGGCAATCATTATCCATTTACCTGCAGGAACTGGCACATGTAAGTTAGTGTGGGTAGATATTAAAGAAGGCTATAAAGGTTTACAATTATCCATGAAAGCAAGAAAATGGAGAGACCAAAAAGGTCTTTCTTATTCATTCGAACAGGAGAACAAATAGTGTCTCACTCAGAAGCACCAATCAGTATCACAATCAAAACACCATCAGGTAGTTTAGTAACAGTCCGTGCAGGTAGCGGAGAAGAACTAGACCAAGTGGTTGCAACAGGATTAGCAGCCATCACATCAGCCACAACAGAACTAGAACAAGCAATTCGTGGCACAGTACCAGCACCTATGACAGTAGGGACAATTGCATCAGCACTAGGCGCAAGCATTTCACCAATGGATAATTCAACTGCAACGCTTAGTGGACGCAACTGCCCACATGGAAAAATGACTGCCATTCAAGGCACTGGTAAAGATGGCTCAATGTATCGTGGTTACTTTTGTGGTGCACCCAAAGGTGCCTTTGATAAATGCAAGAATGTTTATCTAAAGACAACAGACGCAGCATGGAGCACCTTCGTAGCAGAACAGGTTAAGTGAAAACCCTTAGACGCTCAATCAGTAAAGCAGAAGTGGGGGGCGAACCATTGCCCCCTGCTTTCCAAGCATTTGAAAGAGCGGGAATCATACTACGCAGAGCAGAGGTAACAGTAATAGCAGGCACCCCAGGTGCGGGCAAGTCATCAATTGCATTAGCAATTGCTGCTAGAACTAAACTACCAACGCTTTACTTCAGCGCAGATACCAATGCACATACTATGGCTATGCGTTTGATAGCAATGGCTGGCAACATGAGCCAGCAATCAGCAGAACAACTACTAAAGAAAGACCCAGACAAAGCAAATGAAATACTATTACTAAACAATCATTTGTTTTGGTCATTTGAATCTACACCTACACTAAAAGATTTAGATGAAGAAGTATCTGCATTTGAAACAGTATGGGGCAGAAGCCCTACACTTATAGTTGTAGATAATCTTATGGACATAGCAATGGATGGACACGAAGAGTTCCAAGGTATGCGTGCTGCAATGAAAGAACTTAAGTATCTAGCCAGAGATACCAATGCTGCCGTGTTAGTACTACACCATACCAAAGAAGGATTTGAAGGTTATCCATGCCAATCACGTTCATCTATCCAAGGATTAGTTAATCAAATACCAGCAATGGTATTAACTATTGGTCAAATGAAACAAGGAGATGACAACTTTTTGTGTGTAGCCCCAGTTAAAAATCGTTATGGTAAGGCAGACCAAACAGGTAATAACTATGTTACATTGTCATTCAATCCAGAATCTATGCATCTAAATGATGTTATGATTAGATACACAGCACAACAGGAATTAATATGAGTAATCCAGCCAAGGCTAAAGGCAGTAGAGCCGAGGCAGATGTTGTAAAGTGGCTTAAAATCAATGGTTTTCCCTATGCTGACAGGCGAATAGCAGGTGCCCAACTAGACAAAGGAGACATCAGTGGTGTTAACGGAGTAACAATAGAAGTTAAAGACCACTATCGTTTAGATTTATCTACATGGATAAAAGAATTAGAAATAGAAATGAAAAATGACAAAGCATGGACAGGCACAGTACTACACAAACGCAGAGGCAAAGGAGATGTAGGAGAATGGTACGCAACAATGCCAGCAAAAATATGGATAGAATTAATTAGGAAGATTAATGGACAAACATGATATCGTTGCCTATCTAAGTTACATAGGCGCCACCCTGCCAGCGGAGGGGCATGGTTGGCGCAAAATGCGTTGTCCTTTTCATGGTGATAAGCATGCATCAGCAGCACTTAATTTTGAAGATAAAAGATTTAAATGTTTTGGTTGTGAAGTACAAGGTGATGTGTATGATTTAATTATATATAAACAAGGAGGTAATTACAGTGAGGCTATCAAATTCGCAGAGAGCATTTCTCTTACAGGCAACAGAACAATACGCTCAACACATTCATCTAGCGGAGGAGTACCTTTTAACCCGTCATCTCTCGGTAGACGAAGCAAAAAAGTTTCACTTGGGGATAGTGAAGGACGCTCTTCCAGGACACGAGAGTTATAAAGGCAGGCTAGCCATACCATACATCACACCATCAGGTGTGGTAGATATTAGATTCCGAACTCTTAATAACAATCCAGATGAACCCAAGTATATGGGTATACCTGGTGCTAAAACTACAATGTTTAATGCACAGACAGTACTAACTGCTGGCAATTATATATGTGTAACCGAAGGTGAGTTAGATACAATAATCTTAGAAGCCAAGACAACACACTCATCTATAGGTATACCTGGAGTTAACAATTGGAAACCTTATTACAGTAAAATACTAGATGACTTTGAAACAGTAATTGTGTTAGCAGACGGAGACAATGCTGGCTTAGAGTTTGGTAAGAAACTAAGTAGAGAACTACCTAATGTTAATCTAATGCAAATGCCAGAAGGGCATGATGTTAACAGCATCATAGTACAGGAAGGAAAGGAATGGATAGATGAGCGAATCAGAAAATGTTTGGGAAAATGATGAAGACTTCTGGAATTTTGTAGGAGAAAATAAAAGATTAGTTGGCTTACAAATATCTGATGGGCAAGGATTAGATATACTTAATGCATTGAGAGATATATATGTAACAATAGAAGAAGACCCAGAGAGTGCATTGAAAATGCTTACGCTACTAGCCACAGTTATATATGCAAGTAGCATAGGAGAAGGCCAACAATTTACTGATGAGATACAAGTAGCCTCAGCCATGGAACAGTTTGACTCTAGTATGAAGGAGATGTTAAGTGAAGAACCCAAGTGATGTAGATACAATTCTTAATGAGTTGCGTAGTATTATGATGAAAAAGCAGGAGGATTACGGTCCGTTAAATATTGCCCTCGCTCCTGGCGGGGCAATGAATGGGCTGCGTGTTAGGATGTATGACAAACTAGCCCGTCTAAATAACATGGCTAATAAGGACGCCACGCCCAACTATGAATCTATTGAAGATACTCTTATAGACCTGGCTAACTATGCCATAATAGGACTATTGGTGCAAAGAGGACAGTGGGAAGGCATAGAATAATGTTAAAGATTAGAAACCCATTTTACTTTACAGAAGGCAAACCTTCAGATGTAATTCAGGTGTCTTGCTATAGATGTTCTAGAGAATTTTTTGTGTATCGTGTAAATCTAAGAGCAAGTAATTATTGTACGGGTTGTAAATAGATTGAAAAAAGATGCATGGGTAGATGAATATAGTTTGCTTGTCTCTACTCTTGCATCTGAATACTATAAAAAATATCCAGTTACAGAACCAGAAGATATAAAACAAGTACTATGGGTATGGTTCCTTACACATCCAGTTAAATACACAGAATGGTCTAAGTTACCAACCAAAGATAAAGAAAGATTAATTGCTAGGTCATTACGCAATGCAGCACTTAAATATTGTGAACAAGAAAAAGCCCGCAAAGTTGGGTATGACATATCAGATTTATATTACTACGACCCATCAGTTATAGAAGCATTCCTTCCATCTATCATAGGCAATACCTATGAGATACCTAATAAAATTAAAGACCTTAACTTTAAGTTTGGTAAATCAGGTGAAGTAACAGATGGTAATAACTGGTTAGTTCTACGGTCAGACATAGAAAAAGCATTTAACAAGTTAGCAGAGGCTAAACAAAATATTTTAAGAATTAAATTTAGTGTAGAGAACTACGAGTGGAGTGACTTAGGTAAAGAACTTAATACTTCTGCTGATGGTGCACGCATGAAAGTTAATCGAGCAATATCTTCTTTAATAAAAATACTAGGCGGATGGCGAACATACAGTGAGCCAGATGTTATAGAAACTAAAGAAGAAGGCGAAGAGCATGAGTGAAAAACCTAAAGATATAAGAGAGTTGCTTAACAAAAAAGACTATAGCAAGTCAATGGACCTAAGAGGTAATCCAATAGGAGATGTATGTATATGTGGTTCAGAATTATTTATTGCTATAGTAGCCTTTGAACAAGGAGAAATATGTTTTTACTTCTTAGATGGCGAGTGTGCTGATTGCGGTTCTCTTGTTACTCTATCTACACCACTAGACGAATATGGATTGGATTCTGACTAATGCCTTACTATGATTTTGAATGTAAAGTATGTACTAAAATTATGGAAACTAATGACCCTACTCCACCACCTTGCACCTCTTGTGGTAACACAATGGTTCGTGTATGGTCTCCTATACCAACGCACTTCAAAGGAAGTGGCTTTTATTCTACGGGGGGCTAGTGAAATTTAGTGATACTCCAGCATGTAATGGTATTGATGTAGAAGTATTTTTTACTGAAGAGAAAGGTCATTACCCTGCGCTTGATTATATAAAAAAAATATGTAACACTTGCCCAGTACGAACTGAATGCTTTGACTATGCAATTGACAACCTAGTCCACGGATTGTGGGCAGGAACTACTAAAGATGAAAGGGATAAGTACAGAAGTAAACACGGAATAGTTGGTAAAACAGTTGTTCCAATGTCTGTATTTGACGATGTCTACTATAGTAAACCTGAGTAAAGATGAAGTAAGAGTTTGCACTCTACTAGCAGTAGAACGCTGGCTTACTAAGTTTGGTTCTAAAGATAAACCTAACTACGCACAAGGTAAATTAGACGGTAAATTAGAGCCAGAAATAAATGCAAACATACGGGCTAATGTATGTGAATGGGCGGTGGCAAAGCAATACAACTTAGGATGGAATACACCTTGGTATCCAAATGCTTTGCACACTAAACGATATCCAATATCTGATGTAGGAAATAACATAGAGGTTAGGTCTATTAGAACTCAGACTAGTATTCCTTTTTGGGGTAAAGATAAAGGTAGAATTATTATTGGAACTAAATGTTTAGACACAGAATATTATTCTGAGGTAGAAATTTTTGGCTACATAAAGCCAGAACAATTTACTAAAGAAGAATACTATGACAGTTATATAAATGGATGGCGTGTACCTATAACAGAATTTAGGGAGTATGATATCAAATGAAACACAATGAATTGCTTGACAAAATAACTAACCGTACAGAGTTAGAGGATTGCTGGATGGCTTTGCGTAAGGTAGTGGAATTGTATAAGATGTGTTGTGATTTAGAAGAATTATGCCTTGAGTGCAACCCTAATGTGCCTTGGCCTTGCCCAACTATTCAGGCTATTGAGAAGGAGTTACAATAATGTCAAAACTATCTGACTTTGATTTAGACTTATCAGTTGGGCACGAAGGCGAGTCCCTTGTTAATCAACTACTAACTAATGGCAAGACCATTGAGGTTAAGACAGACCTTAAGTGGAAGAACACTGGTAACTTATATATAGAAACTGTATGTTGGTCTCACAATAATAGTGAGTGGTATCCATCTGGTATCTCAGCCACTAAGGCTGAGTACTGGGCATTTGTATTAGAAGGAACTGTATTGATAGTTCCAATAGAACATCTACGACACGCTATTACTTTGTATGGACACCCTATTACCTGTAATATAGAGCCTAACCCTAGCAAGGGCTACTTAATTCAGCCAGAAAGAATCCTCCAAGTGGTTAAAGAGTTATCTAAGTAGAGGGGAACTGCTTAGAAAACAAAAAAAGACCCCCTGGTCCTAGTATAACTACTAGTCAGGGGGTTCTTCTTGTCTATAAAGGGCGTTTAAAGCCCAATTAGGGGTATTTATTTAGAGCCAATACCGTATTCTTTTTCAGTCTTATCAGCCCATTTAGCCAACGGTGCGGCTATTGCGCCTACTAAGATTGCTTGTTCAGGTGCTAGGTCAGCAGCAAGGGCTAGGCCCATAGTAATTGCTGATGCTAGTACTGCCCGAAGGTAAGACTTGAAAGCAGCCTTAGTCTTTGGGTTTTTTAATTTAGCGATTAAATTATTCATAACCATCCTTAAGGGCGAGCAACGCCCATTACTAGGGAGTAAGCACGTTTCTTTAGAAACACACCATCTCCGTTTGATTGACTGCCCTTATTATCCCCTGAGGTATTACCCTCATAAACCATAAGGTATTTCTTTCCATCGTTACTAGCACAGATACCAACGTGGTCAGCCTCTGCATCAGAATCGAACTGGAAGAAAACTATATCACCTGCTTGTGCCTTACCAACTGGGACACTCTTACCTTTACTTGCAAACCATTTAAGTCCTGCTTGACAGGAAGCAAATCCCTTTTTAGTTTGGGCTGCTACCTTAGGTGCTAGTCCTGCTTGGTCAAAGCACCAAGATACAAACATTGCACACCAAGGGTTATTGTTTAAC
>Ga0214921_10007309_pt1 | contig 14774 bp, 11 predicted proteins | sample LL1505_MetaG_FD_177992 | JGI IMG/M metagenome (GOLD analysis project Ga0214921, IMG submission 177992) | Freshwater microbial communities from Lake Lanier, Atlanta, Georgia, United States - LL-1505 | ecosystem: Environmental > Aquatic > Freshwater > Lake | place: USA: Georgia | collected... | reverse complement strand
CTTTGAGCCATTCCTTGAAGATGGTCGAAACCACCCGGGGCTCGCGCTGCACATAATCGCGAGTGTATTCGAGCAGATCTTCGTATTCCTGTTGTTTCTCGGCATCGGCTCGAGTCCTGGCTTCTTCTTCTGCGCGCTTTTCTTCTTCACGCAGATGACGTTCTTCCTCGTCCTGAATCCGGCGCTTCTCGCGCTCGAGTTCGAGTTCCAGACGACGCTTGGCCCGCGCTTCGGGTGACATCGCCGCCAACTCTGACTTCAAACGTTCGTCCTCGGCCTCGTCCATCGTGACGCCGTCAACCACCAACTGCTCAGGCACTGGGGTAATCATTGGCTTGAGGATACCGAACACAAAGAACCCGAGTACCGCAGCAATCACGCCGTACTTCAGCATGTCCTTGCCAAACTCCATCACACCAGCATCCCGATAAAACGGAGTCGGAATAATCTTCTCGGGCGTGAACGGAATGTTGGCTACCGAAACCTTGTCGCCCCGGGTGTCCACGAAGCCCACCGCCTCGCGAACCAAGTCATTGATCTGTTTGATCTCCTGCTCGGAGTAGGCCGCTGGCTGCAGTTTGCCGTCCTTGTCCGGCACCTGCTTGAAGTTAACCGCGACCGCAGTCGACACCCGCTTGACGCCACCGCGAGCGCCTTTCACGTACTGAATCGCCTTATCAACTTCGTAGTTGGTCGTCGACTCCTTTCGACCGGCCGCGGCCACATCTGTCCGTCCAGCGGCACCAGCCCCACCCGCATTTTGCCCCTGCGCCCCAGGCTGAGCTCCCGCATTCGCGCCACCGGCCTGACCCGCTGCTGCAGCCGATGGCGCACCGGCTGCTGGGTCAACCGGAGCAGCGCCCGGAGGTGGTGGCTGATTTGTCAACGCACCGGGTATCCCCATCTGCTGGATGACGGGCCCCTGGGCCTCGAGGTTCTGCTGGCTCCGGATCGAAGCCGCATTGGGGCTCGAGTTTGGTTTGAACTGTTCCTCGGTACGCTCAATCGAGTTGAAGTCGATGTCGATTGCCACCTGCGCCTTGACGTTATCGCGACCCACGACCGGCTCGAGAATCGTCATGATGCGTTTGACGTACTGCGTCTCCATGTCGTTAACGTACTTGAGCTGCTGGGCGTCCATCCCTCCAGGCCCTAGGCGCTGAGCGTTGGGCGCAAGCAGACCGCCGTCCTGATCCACAATCGTCACCTGACTCGGCGCCATTTGCGGAACGCTGGAACTCACCAGATGGGTGATTGCCGTGATTTGGGTTTCTTCTAGAAAACGCCCCGGGTGCAGCCGCAACATCACCGAAGCGCTGGGCTTTAATTGTTCGCGAACAAAGGCGCTGGGCTTGGGGATCGCCAGATGGACTCGCGCATTATCCACCGCCGAAATCGCAGAAATCGTCTTCGAGAGTTCGCCCTCAAGGCCACGCTGGTAATTGATTTGTTCGACAAACTGACTGGTGCCGAGCTTTTGATTCTCGAGTAGCTCAAAACCAACAAACCCGCCCTTGGGCAGCCCCTGTCCGGCGAGCTTTAGGCGGGTGTCGTGGACCATCCCGGCCGGAACCAAAATCGCCCCGCCACCTTCGCTGTATTTGTACGGTACCTGCATCTGCTGCAACGACGCGACGATGGCTGCACCGTCTTTGTCGTTGAGATTCGAGAACAACACCTTGTCGTCGCCGGACTTTGGCATCGACATAAACAGCGCAACCGACGCTGCGATGAGACCGACGACGATGCCCCAAAGGGTCAGGCGCTGCCAAGTCTCCAACAAGCTGTAGCGCGTGCGCGCTTCGTCCCAGGACGGACGCAAGCCCATAATCCCCTCGAACAGAGGGGGGGTCATCATTTTCGGAGGCGGCTTTTGATTCTCTTCCGCAACTTCTCCGTTGCCGTTGGCCCCAACGGCAACTACTGCACCAGGATTCGTCATCGTCTGTTGAGGTTGGGCCGAGGCACCTTAAGAGGAAGTAACTTGTCGGTCGCGAGGCGAAATGCTCTCATTCCACCCGAAGTGAAACCGACTCCAACTGATATTGTGGCTAATAAATGAGCCTTCTGGCAACAAGTGCCGACAAACGACCCTAAACAAATCCCCTCCGCGACCGCTCTTCACGATGCTTTTGCAACGTTTGTGGTTGCCGCTGAGCAGTTGCAGGCCTCTCACAACGTCTTATCCAGACGGGTGGAAGACCTCGGTCAGGAATTAGCGGCCGCGTCCGGCAAGCTAGGCGCAATTGTCGACTCGATGCCCACCGGTCTACTGTTAATCGATGCCGCCGGTCGGATTGGGGACCACAATATCCAGGCTGAACACATTTTAGGCGTCTATTTGCGCGGGCAATCCTGGGCGCCAGAAGCCTTCGGCGAGCCGATTGGGATACCCGATCACTGGAAATTCCGTCAACCGGCTCAAACGCCCGTTGACCAGGTCACGATGGCCGGCCATCGAATCTGCCGGGTCATTGATCGGGTGACCCCTGCGGCCGAAGGGCTGGCCCCGATTCGCGCCGTTTATCTGGAAGATGTGACAGAACTTATTGCGGCCCGCGAACAGCTCGAAAAACACGAACAACTCGCGGCAATGGGACGCATGGCGGCCGAGTTGGCCCACCAACTCAGAACCCCCCTGGCTGCGGCCACCATCTACGCCGGCAATCTACGCAGCGACCGCCTCAGCGCTGAAGCCCGTACCTCGCTTGTCGCCAAAGTCTGTGATCGCCTGAACGCCACCGAACAGCTGGTGCGCGACACCTTGCAACTGATTCGCAAAGGACGTCTCGAAAAAAAGCCCGTCTCAGCCAGCGAACTCGTGCAAGCAAGCCTGCAAACCGCCACGGCGCGGGCAGAGCAACGATCCGTCGCGTTGATTTATCGCGGCGACATCCCCGCCGCCTTCACCCTTGGCGAAGCCAATCAGCTGATCGCCTCGCTCGTGGTCTGCATCGATAACGCCATTGACGTCTCCGCGGCTGGACAAAGTGTCGAAGTCAGCAGTCAGCACACGGGTGGCACCCTCGAGTTCGCGGTGAGTGACCAGGGCCCCGGCATCGCGGGTGGCATCGCCGATCACATTTTCGAGCCGTTTTTTACCAGCAAGGCCAATGGAACCGGACTCGGGCTGGCCATGGCCCGTTCCAGAGTGCGAGCGCACGGCGGCGAAATCGCATTTGGGCCCCGGGAAGGTGGCGGGACTGTCTTCAGGATCCGATTACCAGCACTTGAGGCTTTTTGACGTTACGCAGCTTCACCGGCGCACTAATCCTGGGTGATGAGGCGCTTTTTGGCGCGATTCTGATCGAAGACATGGACCTGATCATCGTGCCGGGACGGCACAACGTTGATGTGAATCCTCAGACTCCTAACGTGTCGCGGTTCATGGCGAAATGAAAGGAGCCGCGAAAAAGGGAGGCGGGAGTTGCCTCCTGTCGCCCGATTTCGCCCTCGCCCCCGGTTACCCCCCAGTCGCCCCCCGGGGAAGTTTTCTTCGACGATAAAATCACTGGTCGACGTGCGCTAACTGTCGACCCTATTCTGACCGTTTTGAAAGCTGTTACGGGTGCCCCGCGTTTGTTGCTTAACGGTCAAACCCACTCAACCTCTGCCGATCTTTACGCATCCTTGAACAAGCCTCTGTGAGTTCCACCACCACCATTGCCGCCAAGCCGCCAGCCCGCCGCGTCCTGGTCGTGGAAGATGATGAGTCCTTGCGCGAAGCCATCAGCTTCACGCTCGGGGTTCACGAGATCACGCATTGCCTCGCGAGCAACGGCATCGAGGCACTCGCATTGCTCAACAGCGAGACGCCAGCCATCATCGTCAGCGACGTTCGGATGCCCGAACTCGACGGCATTGGATTGTTGCGCGCCGTGCGCCGGCAAATGCCCGATGTGCCCTTTGTCCTGATGACCGCGTATGCGGACGTGGCTGCCGCCGTAGATGCAATTAAGTGCGGCGCGCGCGAATTTTTGCTCAAACCGTTCCAGCCTGAGACCCTGATCGAAGTCGTCGAGCGTCATCGCGCCGACCCGACCGCCTCTGGTCCCGTGGGCGAAGATCCCGCTTTCCTTCAAATGCTCACCCGCTTGCGGCGCGTCGCCGCCAGCGAACTCTCGGTACTGCTGAGCGGCGAATCCGGCACTGGCAAAGAAGTTCTCGCCCGCGACGTGCATGCGCACTCACAGCGCGCGCGCGGCCCCTTTGTCGCCATTAACTGCGCCGCGATCCCCAAAGACCTGCTCGAAGCCACCCTCTTTGGCTACGAACGCGGGGCCTTCACCGGCGCCCAGAAAAGCCAGGCTGGCAAATTTGAGCTTGCTCACGGCGGGACGTTGTTTCTCGACGAAATCGGTGAAATGCCGCCGGAACTTCAAGCGAAATTGTTGCGGGTCCTGCAAGAACGCGTCGTCGAGCGGGTCGGATCCCATCAAGAGATTTCGCTCGATTTTCGTCTCGTGGCCGCCACAAACCGTCGACTAGAACAGGCGGTTCGGGACGGACGGTTCCGTGAGGATCTGTACTTTCGGATCGGCGTGTTTCCGTTGGAGATCCCACCGCTACGCACAAGGGTTGACGATATCGACGTTCTGAGCCGGCATTTTTTGAAGCGCTACTCTGCGCCGGCCGGCCGGCCGGGGGCACAATTGTCAGACTCGGCGCTGATGAGGATGCGCCAGCACCCCTGGCCAGGTAACGTGCGTGAACTCGAGAACGTGATTCAACGTGCTCTGCTGATGGCTGATACGGACGAAATCATGCCGGATGATCTGGGGTTGCCGGTGCAAGAGGGTTTCAAAGCGAGCGTCGAGCAAACGAGCATTGAAGAGGCCCAGCCCGAATACCAAGACCCGATCAAAAAAGCCGGCGAAGAGTTGCCCCCGGCACACGAAGACCCCGCGACGGCCGAGGCGACCAGCCCCGGTGAAGCAGTCGACATGCGCACAATTGAGCGGGAACACATCCTTCAAGTATTGCGTACAGTGAACGGATCTCGTCGGCGTGCAGTCGAACTTCTTGGGATCTCTGAGCGTGCACTACGCTACAAGCTAAAAAGTTACCGGGAAGACGGACACGAATTCGCATAGGAAACGGCAAGAACCGCCTGGGCCGGCAAACTTTGCAGGAATGAAGCGCACAATCGGACTAACGCTCCCCTAGTTCGAATCTGCGAATTAAAGCGCAACCCTTCAGAGCTCCAACAAGGGGCTGGCGTGAATTCTGCTTGGAGAGACCGTCACCTTTTAGATCAAGACCCGCCATGCTCCCGTCCGACATCGCATCTGACAACATCCAACGTGTACTTGGACAACTCCGTGCAGCGGCGAACATGGCGTCCGGTACCGTCGCTGCGCCCAGTGGCGTGGTTGCAGGGTCGGGAGCAGAAGACCGCGTCGACTTTGGAAATATTCTTAAGGCGGCAGTTGAACAGGTTAGTGATGCCCAACAAACGGCTACCGCTAAGCAGCAGTCCTTTCAGCTCGGCGAATCGAACATGAGCCTAGAGGAGGTTATGATTTCCCTCCAGAAGGCGAACCTAGCATTCCAGGGGATGATCCAAGTCCGGAACAGACTTGTTGAGGCGTACAAAGAGGTCGCTTCGCTGCAGTTGTGAAGGCGGATACGGAAGACACGCAGACGAAGCGTCAACAACCTTCAAAAAACTAAAATACCAAAGGGGCTTTCAGGAACCGAAAAGGCTTAGCTAGAAGAACAAGCCCAAAAGAAGAGTTGCAATGCCCGAACTGAGCGAGATGCTCCAGTAATAAAGCTGCAACTGCATCAAAGGCTGCCCAAGCGAGGTTTCATCAACCGCCCCGAACTAGTGCGACTCCAATTTAAGTCGCGAGTAGACAGCAACTCACAATACCAGCAGCTCGCCAACCGCCACCAGCACAGAGCAGCCCAAGACTTAAATTATTCAATGCGCGAGCAATATGACCAGGCTCTCCATCTTAATGCCCTGCTATAACAATACCGTCAGGCTCAACCAAAGCATCGGCTCGCTCCTACAACAAAACGACAAACGCTTTAAACTTTTATTCAACGACGATGCGTCCAGCGACGAAAGTGTCGACATGGCCAAATCTCTTCTAAGATATTCTGGGCTTGATTATCAAGTCACACAACACCAATCAAGAAAAGGGTGGCTGGCGAATTTCCAAACACTCTACCGAAAAATCGAAACCGAATATTTTCTATACCTAGACTGCGAAGACACCCTCTCAAATAACTATGTCAGCGTGGTAAACCAAATAATAGGCCAGACATCGACATCGGGCAATTTTGATTTCCTCGCTCCAAAATACCTAGAACTGGGGGAAAACTCTTCAACCAGAAGATTACTCGCCGCACAACAATTAAACCAAATACCATACGGGATTCGCCTTCCACATTATTTAACACTGCCAAGCATGGCCGGCATTGGATATTACATTTACTCGGTACAAAATTTCAAAAAAACCGAGCACATCTGGCAGGCACTCTGGAAAGAAACGGATGACAACCCTACAAAACATCTAGTCGAAGATATCGCCCTTTCTTGGGCGTTATTATCTGACTGCCCCAATTATACAGACTGCTCAGACCAAATAACACTTGCTCACTTTTGCAAAGCCGAAGTCGATCAAACCAGACTTCTTTTGAACGAAGTTGCATACCAAAATATCGTAGGGACAACAGCCCCCGAAATAATACTCGAAGCATTAGAACTATTCAAAAAGATAAGCCAGGCCTCAAGCGAAGCAAAGCGCCAAGCGGAAGAATTGGTGATAACCAACTATCGACTCAAATTCCTCCAGCAAAAGCTGTCAGAAGCATTGAGCGGGAAATTTAACACAATCGCACTTTTAAAGGCTGGCACAAGATAAAACGCAACCGAGCCAAACTGAATTGAAGAAGATCAGTATAAAACCGAAGGTGATCAGAAAAAATTAAAGGTACCCATACTTCAGAACTGGAGTTGAACTAAGATTTGGCAACAATTGAAGATCCGGATTAGAACAATGCGCAGCATTCACTAAATTCGAAGAGGGGCAGCTCATACTGTACTTTGCCGAAGCAAGAGCCACATAATTAAAAACAATCGCGCGGACATCGCGAGCAGTATTATTTTGTAGGAAATACCCTCGAAAATTTTCGTCTGTTATATTCTCAATCTTGTTTACAGGATACCGCCGCGCGAAATCATCTGCCAACTTGTAATCATCCGAAAGAACAAAAAATTTGGAGCTGTTGCGGCACAGGTGCCGTATATCATCCGCAAGTACTTCCGAAGGAGCGACCATCGTCTCGAGAACTAACTTATCTCCGCCACGAATGTAGAAAATCGCCGAATCGACCAGGTTTGGTGGCTGCCAACCGTTCAGAGCCATCCAGCCTTGAAGAGTGCGCTTAACGACGGAGTACTCGGTTTTTTTAAAATTAACAAAAGCCTGCAAAACATCCAACCCCGCCGCCGAGATAACCTCGCGGGCTTGGACCCAGGTTAACAATTTGATAGGGATATTCTTAGTTGGATTTGTAGAGAGAAATAAACCTTGGAATAGATGTCTAAACGGAACAGGATACCGCCACCATAATTCAAATCGCTCGTCCAAACGAAACTCTTTCTTTTGTAGTGCACAAAGAAACTGCGCCAGAATAATATTTTCAATAATCGAAAAAAAGCCAGTTGGAGGTGGGGTATAAAGCCACACCTCGTCAGCCTCATAATGCCGTTGAACTTCCCAATTTGATGAATTGAAGTCTCGATACTGTGTCGCTCGCGAAAATGGGAGATTGATGAGCGTAGAGGCCAAATTTGGCCCCAGACAGCTCACGAGTTCAACTCGTTGGAACGCTCCAAGATGATCGAAACTTGCCTCGCTGAGGAGCGTGGCTAGATCTTCATTCGCCATTTCTTCTGAGATGTAACCCCAGAACATCAACCGAGCATAAACGAGCAAGCTTCGACCGAGAAAATCACTTGCTTTAACCAGGTCCCGGACCTTCAAAGCAATCTCCAGCCGACTCTCGGGCAGTCTCTGGAACGCGCCAATCAAAGGCATTAGTTCGTTATTTTGCGGATCGTCAACGAACATTGCATTGCCAAATTGCAACATCTTACCAACTAATTAAAAAGTTTTTTAGGCCGGCGGTTGATACCTTACGGGTCAACTCAACATCGAATATCAGCTTCACAATAACTTAACGAGTCAGCCACCTTGAAACCCAATAAACCCGCCCCACTTTGAATAGGGCAAATCAGAAATCCCCGAAGCGTCTCGTTTGGGACCAAGTAGGTAGGATCTCAAGTTTTGGCGGAGTTTTCATCTGTCTCAAATTTTCTGGGCGTTGGCCCCACCGAGTTGACAGCCTCTTCTGCTGTTTCGCCTCGAGAATTGCAACCACCTCTCGAATTGATAACGATCGTTCGGCGTAAACCCCGAAGCGTTCGTGTGCACCGCCACGATTGGGCCTTTCTCCCGCTATTACAAACGCACGGCAAACGTCCAGAACATGTACGAGATTAATCTGCTGCAACCCTTCTGTCATATCAAGCAACTCGCCCGACTCGATTGCTTTGAGTACGACGGGAATCAATTTTCTTCGCTCGTCCCCAGGCCCGTAGGTATCGAAGAGCTTCAGAGTGACCGCATGTAGCGAATGCGCGTTACAGTAGTAATCGATAATTGCCTCAAAGGCCTGCTTAGTAGCCGCGTATAGGTTAACAGGATCGTACTTCGCGTTATTTAGATGTTGCCAATTCGTGCCCGTATTAACAAGCTTTCTCACGCCACATTTGTACATTCCCTCTAAAAGGTGCATCCCGAACCGTAGATTCGATTCATTCATGGCATCAATCTGGTCAGGTTGATGTGCCGCCAGAAAGTGGGACGCCAAATGGAATACGACTTCTGGTTTTGTCTTTTGAATCGCATGGCATACACTTTCGTAACTGCCGTCGTATTGATGCCAAGTCGTGCCAGGCTCGGCTCCAGAGCTTTCTTGTGCCTTACGACTAATTGCATGCACTTCCCAGCCATCATTAGCCAAATACCGTACCAAGTTCCGCCCTATAAAACCAGTTGCTCCTGTTACCAGTACCCTCTTGTAAGACGAGTTATTGCGGATATCTGCCTGACCTAAATTAGTCATTTTCGTAGAATTCTGAATTGAAACGGCGTGTTAAACTCGCTCAGTTCCAGAAGAGCTTGATCACGCTTCGAGACAATTGGTGTTTTTATTGGCCATACGATCTCTGCCGAGTCCCACCGGATCCCGCTATCGTGCTGCGGCGCGTGAATTGATCCAACCTTGTATAGCAGAATGGTATTGTCTTCAAGAGCACAGAAGCCATGAGCACACCCTGCAGGAATGAAAACAGCACATGGCTTGTCGGCGCTCAGATCAAAGGCAAGGTGTTCACCCCAAGTTGGCGATCCCAGCCTCACATCCAGCACGACATCGAAGGCCCTACCTTGAAGACAAATTACTAGCTTATCGTGTTCAAAGGGCGGTGTCTGAAAGTGTAGCCCACGAATTACTCCATTCTTGGAGACAGATGTGTAGTCTTCAGCCCATTGAGTCGGTAGCCCAAGGGCCCTAAATGCGTCAGTCTGAAACCACTTAGTAAAGTGCCCCCTCTCATCTTGATGCACTGCCGACTCAACGATCAAACAGTCGGGGATCTTCGTTGGTGTTGCTTTCAGCATCGAAACTTAGAACCGGACTCCGAGGTACTGGGCAATCGATTCAGCAGCATACTCCATCATGGACTCGGTTAGAGCGGGCTGCACCCCGATCCAGAAGGTTTGGGCCATCACAATATCAGTGTTAACAAGACTCGATGCAACACGGTAGGACCGCCCAATCATTGAGGGCTGCCTAGTGAGGTTGCCTGCGAACAAAAGCCGAGTACCTACTTTCTTCTGATCGAGGTATGTGAGTAGATCTACTCGCGACACCGGGGCGTCTTTCTTGAGTGTAATTGGGAAACCGAACCAAGATGGATCGGCATTGGTCGTGGTTTCTGGCAGTGTCAAGACCTCCTCGCAATCTTTGAGAGTATCACGCAGATAGGCAAAATTACGTTTGCGCGCAGCGATAAAGCCCTCAGCCTTTTTCAACTGGGCAAGACCGCACGCGGCTTGCATATCTGTTATTTTAAGATTATAGCCAATATGACTATAGGTATATTTGTGGTCATATCCGTCTGGCAGGCTGCCTAGCTTCTGACAAAAACGCTTACCACACGTGTTATCCATTCCAGGTTTGCAGTAGCAGTCTCGTCCCCAGTCTCTGAAGGACTCTGCAATCATCTTGAGTTCGGGATCACGCATGAAGACCGCACCGCCTTCTCCCATAGTTATGTGGTGTGCAGGGTAGAAACTCAAGGTTCCAATATCTCCAAAGGTACCCACCAGTTGACCTTTGTAGCGCGACCCCAGCGCATCGCAACAGTCCTCAATCAGCCACAAGCCGTATTTGCGGCAAAACGAAGTGACGACCTCTAAATTGAAAGGATTGCCCAAGGTGTGCGCCAGCATGATCGCTTTTGTCCTAGGGCTTAAGGCCGCCTCCAACTCTTCGACCCTAATGTTGTAGGTTCCAAGTTCCACATCGACAAAAACCGGTACCGCGCCGCACTGCAAAATCGGGTTTACCGTAGTCGGGAACCCTGCGGCCACACCGATCACCTCATCCCCTGGGCGGATAGCCCGCACGCCAAGTTTCGAAGACGTTAGAACACTGAAGGCGACCAAGTTAGCCGAAGAGCCAGAATTCACCGTCAGCACATAGGGGACACCAAGGAATAAGGAGAGTTCCTTTTCAAATGCATCATTAAACCGCCCGGTCGTGAGCCAGCCATCCAACGATGCGTCGACCATCGCCTGAAGTTCTTCGGCACCCAAAAGTTTGCCCGAAGGCGGGACTACGGTAACGCCCGGCTCGAAAGCTCGGGGACTGAGTGCGACTTCGGCATACTGAGCTACCAAAGACTGAATCTGCGCACGAAGCGCATCTGGGGAAAGAACGACTTTCATTTAACGGTAACTGGCCTAAAAATATCAGGAACTGCGGGGAATTTTGAGATGCTTTCTAAACAACGGGCCCTAAGGTCTTCACCTTGTTGCCAAGCCCGTGTGAAAGCAACAACCATGTCTACCGCTTGATCCAGAGAAAAAGCAGGCTTCCAGTCCAATAGCTGTTGGCTCTTCGAAGCATCAATCATCAACAAGCCGGCCTCATGAGGGTGGGAGCGCTCATCAGTGACAACCTTTGTTGGTTGACCCCAAGCCGCAGCGGCAAGATCGACAACAGTCTTCACCGATGCGATTCCCTCAGGCGAAGGACCGAAGTTCCAGGGACCGTTAAATCGGGGGCCGCATTCGACAAGTAGTTGCGCCAGCTTTAGATAGCCACTTAGTGGCTCGAGCACATGTTGCCAAGGCCGCACCGAGTTGGGCGACCGGATGAACAGTGCGTCGCGACAAACAAACGCGCGCATAGCGTCCGGCAGCAATCGATCCATAGACCAATCGCCGCCACCGATAACATTTCCAGCGCGTGCAGTGGCCACAGCCACCTTGTGCTCAGCGTAGCGCTCTGTCGGAAAAAACGAATCTCGGAAGGCCTGTACGACAAGCTCTGCACAAGCTTTGCTATTGCTGTAGGGATCGCGTCCACCCAGACGGTCGTTCTCTCGATAGCCCCAAAGCCACTCCTGGTTTTCGTAACATTTATCTGAAGTCACAATAACCACGGCTCGCACCGAGGGGATGGACCTTACCGCTTCAAGCAGATGTAAGGTCCCCATCACGTTGCTGCCATAGGTTGAAATCGGATCCTCATATGAGGCCCGAACCAAAGGTTGGGCCGCTAGGTGAAAAACGACCTGCGGTGCTGCCCTGGTCATGGCCGACTTGAGATACGAGAAATCCCGTACATCGCCCAACGTTGAATCCACCAGAGAATGCAGACCAATCGACTCGAAAAGCGAGGGATCGGTAGAAGGAGGTAGGGAGTAACCGAAAACATTCGCCCCTAGGCTTTGAAGCCAAAGAGCGAGCCACCCCCCCTTAAACCCGGTATGGCCGGTTAGGAAAACCGACCTGTCCTGCCAAAAACCAAAGCTGCTCACCAAATCATCCACGGGGCTTGACCCCGCTGCCAAAGATCCTCTAAGTGCGTCTTGTCTCGAAGTGTATCCATCGGTTGCCAGAAGCCTTCATGAAAAAAAGCCCGAACTTCATCTCCCTTCGCCAACCGCTCCATCGGCTCACGCTCCCAGATTGTCGCGTCACTCTCGAGATATCCGAGCACCTTGGGCGAAAGCACGAAAAACCCTCCATTTATCCAAGCCCCATCTCCCTCGGGCTTTTCTTGAAAGTCTTTGACTCGGTGAGCATCCAGGCTAAGGGCACCAAAGCGTCCTGGTGGCTTAACAGCAGTAACTGTCGCGAGTCGTCCGTGAGAATGATGAAAGGAGAAAACGGCAGTTAGATCAACATTAGCAAGACCATCACCATATGTAAAACAAAAAGATTCCTCTCCCTCAAGATAAGACGCAACTCTGCGGAGCCTTCCCCCAGTCATGCTATCTTCACCAGTATCTACTAGCGTGACCTTCCACGGCTCCGAATTCTTCTTGTGAACCTCCAATTTATTAGTACTGAGATCGAACGTGACATCAGAAGAGTGTAGAAAGTAGTTGGCAAAATACTCCTTAATAACATAACCTTTGTAACCACAACAAATAATAAAATCAGAAATCCCGTGCTGCCCATAAAACTTCATAATATGCCAAAGCAGTGGACGCCCTCCGATCTCGATCATCGGCTTAGGCCTCAAAACCGATTCCTCAGAAATCCGAGATCCTCGCCCGCCAGCCAAAATAACACACTTCATTTTCGTGCTAGTCGGGAAAAGAATTTAAAAAGAGAGGAACAAGGAGCATTTAGACAAAATCCAAATTGAGCGGGAAGGTTAAAAAAACTCGACCAAAACCACAAATCACTTCGTCAATGCAGATATCGCCTCCACCATACGCATAAGCATCGAGCGCTCCCTCTCAACCGAAAAGCTTGCAGCAAGAAAATTGATACCAGAATTAAGCTCGCCGAGATTCAATTGGCCGGAAGAAACTTCCACGACCTTGTCGAGAACCTCAAAAACAAACCGTTGAATATCACCCTGTTGAATCTCTACAAAATTAGGCGAAGTCCAATACTCACGCCCACCCTGACCATGATAACCAATCACAATGTTACCCGCTAAAGCCGCCTCCACAGGAGGAACCGGCAGCCCCTCAAATTCTGAAAATGCCAGAAACAAGATCGACCTAGACAATGCCGACGCGACGGCACGTTCTGAAAGTCGGTCAAGCGCGCGAATTTCCCAATTGCTAGGCAACAATCCACTAATAATTGAAACAACTCGACCAGAATGCTCGCCCATCTTCCTCGGCATATAGGTAATAAGGGGCAACTTCATAGCCGGATAAAAAAGCGTGCGATCAACGGAATAGCGCAACTCTATAAGCTTGAACGCGGGCACCAACAGAATTTCTGACAGATACCGTGAGGTATCGGTGGAAATGGAAAAAACGAGATCAGCCGAAAAATAGGCATCACGAATACCATTACTATTCCCGGGATCGAGATTCACATGTGTTAGATAGGCATTCTGAACAAAGATACCGACTCGAAAACCCATAGACTTCAGAACACGCACGTACCCTGTCGCCCAAATCTCGGGCACAATCAAAAAGTCGGTGCCAGGACTCAGATCGCCCGTCCTAATAACTGCCGCTCGATGATCAAACCAATCGCATATAAAATCCTGGTCGCCTGGAAGCCAAACATATGCGTCAATACCCAAATTTCGAAGCAACTCCGCATGACGATAGATAACCTTTACCCCACCACTGGGCTCATTAGTTGGCGGACTGCCGTAAATAATTCGCATAAGACTCAGAATACCAAAAGCTCAGCCGCTAAAGATCTCTCGTTCAAGGTCAAGAATAAATTTCGGAATCGGAATATGAATAAGCTTAGAGGCTCCACCAAGCCACCAAGCACACTCCGAAAATGTGCTCTGATAGGTACCCACGAGTTGCCGGCAACGTGAAAGCAGCAACAAGTCGACCAGTGAGTCAAACCCTACTCGGCTCCGACGGTCAAACGATATATGCCCGATTTCTCGTCCCTGGCGCTCAAAAACCCGATTACTACCATATCTGGATAATACAGCGGCACGCGCGATTTCATGATCAACGCACAGAAGAAACTGCTCAGTATCAGCCAAACCATCCAGTACCGAGAAAAAGTCTTGAATGTTGTATAGAGAGGCAAAGCGATCCGGAGCATCATACCATGTGCGTATGTGCACCCCAACCTTTTCCCCCAATCTCATTTCAGACGCAACACTCTCTACAACATCGACAACCTCTCTATTAAAGATTACAAGCGCAAAATACCTCAAAAACTCATCTATGATGCTCTGCTCAATATTGAAGTATTGAAAATCAATGCGCTCCCCAAGACTGCCGAATGTATGCCGATCATGAAACTCTACAAGAAACTTCGGTGCACGCAAAAGCTTACGGCCACTGTCCACCTCGAGTAACTCCAATGACCACGTCGACATAATTTCCACTACATCGTTCCGCGGAACATCAACGCATTGAGCAACTGATATCAAATTGCCATGGTCGCAACGGATGTCGACAACATCGCCAACGAGATGCCCCTTTCGAACCGCAGAAACTATATTCTTAATGCGAT
>Ga0214921_10007308_pt1 | contig 14775 bp, 14 predicted proteins | sample LL1505_MetaG_FD_177992 | JGI IMG/M metagenome (GOLD analysis project Ga0214921, IMG submission 177992) | Freshwater microbial communities from Lake Lanier, Atlanta, Georgia, United States - LL-1505 | ecosystem: Environmental > Aquatic > Freshwater > Lake | place: USA: Georgia | collected... | reverse complement strand
GTTAGGGGGATGATGAAGAAGAGGTATTGGTGTCCGAGTGAGCGCTCATTGAAACCCTCTGTTTGAATCCGTACGGGGATATCGGAATCTGATACAGAGAGGAGTTTTTCGAGGCCGGAAGGGGGGTCAACTGGTGGAACTTCTGAGGCGAAGCAGCCAGTTAGGAAGGTTGCGAGCGTAATAGTGAGGAGCCACTGAGCCCCTTTGAAGCGTCTTACCATAGAAAAACCCCGTTATGGCCCTTCAGTAAGATTAGGGCTGTCGGTACGATAGTATAGGAAGGCATTAAGGACGGATAGCCACGTTGGGTGTGTTCTTTTGTAAAGAGCGTGCCACGGTAACGGTATGGATACCAAAGGGGCGAAAAACAGGGAGCGGCTTGACCTCGGTTTAGAGGCGATTCTCGCTGGAGGAGCAACTCCACAGCCGGTTGAGGTTGCGATCGATCTCGAACTCTCTCAGCAGTCGCGCGATCCGTCGAAATGGACGCTCGGCGATGCTCCACCCCCTGCACCACCAAAAAATGATTTCGAGATACTAGCCGATGCGCGGAAGTGGACGGAGATCGTTCGCGTAGCTGAGGCACGCTTCGAACGGAGCGATGATTATGAGGCTAAGGTTTGGTGGGTTCGTGGGCACCTTGGTGCGTTCTCCATGCCTGTGTCCATTCTCTCCGCGCCCTTCGATGCGGTATGTCGCAAGCTCTCGCCTGAGAAGCTGACCGGCTCCTTGCGTTCGATTATAGAGGAGACGGGATTGCTTGTGTTGCAGCGACTTCGAGAGATAGGTGACTCAACCCACAGCGCTGAGGTTCGGGAATCGCTTGAGCGGCTCGGTATTAAGGAGCCTCGCGGTGGTCGCGAACGAACTGGTACCAGCTCCTTCCGCTCGCTGCAGAGCGTTGCGGTGGCTATCCCGGAGCCCTCGAAGGTGACCGAGGTTGCACCTCCCGTGCAGAGCGGTGCCCGCGGACGGGTCATATGGACCGCTCTGTGCTTCGTGGTAGTCGTGACGCTCATCGCGCTCGATCAGATGTTTCCAAACATTCGTACCCCAGCCCTTGATATCGCATCCGAGAGCTTCGAACAGCCGCAGTCTGCGATCGAGCAGGTGACCGATACCCTCGCGCGACGAGATCCGGGCGGGCGTCTGGGTGCGCTGTTCTATGCGATCGACGAGGGGGCTCGAGCAGCGAACCCGTCCCCATCTCTCGCCAACGCTCCGCTCCCTCCGGTCTCCTCACAACCGCAATCGGTGGTCACGTCCGAAGCCCTGCCTGCCCGCTCCAAGGAGCAGGTCGACACAACCGGACCGCTCGAGGGGGCTGAGTTTCGGGATCGTATAGAGCGAAGTCGACCCCTATTACTGCAGGGGCGCCGTGAGGAACTTCAGGGTGGGGCGCCTCAAGCGGTTCTTCCCGGCTCCTCCTCGGGGGAATTCGACGATCAAAGGACCTATAAAGTTATCTCACGAACCTCCGTCCTCTCCGCCCCGAGCTATGGAGGACGGGTTATCGGGCAGCTCGATGTGGGAGATCGGGTGCTCGTAGAAGGTAAACTCGGTCGATGGCTCAGGCTCCGCTCTAAGAAGGGACGGGGCGGGTATGTGCTCACGGCGGATGTCGAGGAGGTTCCCGAGCTCGATATCGCCTCCAATCGATAGCGATCCCCCTTTTCTCAGATGATTTTCCTCTCGGACGCGCCCGGCTTGCCAGGGTTGCTCGTGGGGACTAAACTACCATACGCTTTACGAAATCGGCGTTGAGGATGACCATGTAAGGTGGCTCTCACCGGGCCCTCCGCCAGCTGGGGAATAGTATGCTTACATCACGAGAAGTACGAGAGAAGTTTATTCAATTCTGGACGCAGGCTCCGCGCAACTGCGGTGTGGTTCCTAACATGTCGTTGGTTCCGAATGTGGACTCAACCCTTCTCTTCGTGAACTCCGGAATGTTCCCCCTCGTGCCATACCTTGGCGGACAGCCTCATCCCCTCGGTAAGCGCCTCTGTAACATTCAGCGATGCCTTCGAACGAACTACGAGGACATGCTTGAGGTTGGTGACAATCGACACACCCTCATGTTCGAGATGATCGGTGACTGGTCCCTTGGTGATTTCACCAAGGAGCAGCAGATCCCTTGGATCATGGAGCTTTGGGTCAAGGTGCTCGGCATGGATCCGCACCGACTGTACGTATCTGTGTTCGCTGGTGACGAGACCGCTCCGCGTGACGACGTTGCGATCGCGACCTGGAAGAAGGTCTTCCGTGACTACGGAGTCGAGGCCGAGTTCTGTGAGGACGTCTATAACGTTCCACCAACCCTCGCGGAGTCGAAGGGGTGGAAGCACCACATCTTTCCATATAACAAGAAGAAGAATTGGTGGCAGAGAGCTGAGGCACCAGGAGAGCTTGGTGGCCCGACCTCGGAGATGTTTTACGATCTCGGAACGCCAGAGCGTATCCAAGAAAGGTATGACATTAACGACGACTCGGGACGCTTCGTTGAGATCGGTAACAACGTATTCATGGAGTACAAGCTTGACGCCGAGATGAAGTGGGAGCCGCTCGCCCAGAAGAACATCGACTTCGGTGGTGGTTTCGAGCGCGTCTGCATGATCGTTCAAGGAAAGAACGAGATCTTCGAGAGCGATATCTATCGCCCGATTATTGATCGTGTGGCCGCCTTGTCCGGCCGTTCATACAAGACCGATGGTGAGGATACAGAGGACACGGCCGCTTTCCGCGTCATCGCCGACCACGGCCGTGCTGCGACCTTTATCCTCGCTGATGGAGTCTCTCCATCGAATAAAGATCAGGGGTATATCCTCCGGCGTTTTATTCGCCGCCTCGTTCGATTCGGAAAGAAGCTTGGACTTGAGAAGGAGTTCACCGCTGAGGTGGCTGATGCGGTCATTAACACCTTGGCGCACGCCTATTCGCACCTTGAGGAGAATCGGCAGGTGGTTCTTCAGAAGATCCACGACGAGGAGGTCGCCTTTAATCAGACCCTTGCGAAAGGACTGAAGGAGCTCTCGAAGATTCAATCGCAGCTTGAGCCGGGTAAGCTTATCTCCGGCGATCAGGCGTTCTTCATCTACGAGTCGTACGGGTTCCCACTTGAGCTCACCCTTGACGAACTCAAGGTTACCGACGAGCAGGCGAAGGAGATTACGAAGGAGTTTGCTGCGGCTGAAAAGCGTCACCGTGAGCTTTCACGCGCTGGTGCTGAACAGAAGTTTAAGGGTGGCCTCGCCGACCAATCTCGCGAGACGACGAAGCTTCACACCGCGCACCACCTCCTTCTCGCAGCGATGCAAAAGATCGTCGATCCGAATATCCGCCAGAAGGGAAGTAATATTACCGCTGAGCGCCTCCGAATGGATTTCAACCTCGACCGCAAGATGACCCCTGAGGAGCTGGCGAAGGTTGAGGAGTTGGTTAATCAACAGATCAGCGAAAGCTTGCCCGTTGTGCGCGTTGAGATGCCTCGTGAGGAGGCTGAGGCTCTCGGGGCGCAGATGGAATTTGGAGCGAAGTATCCAGACATCGTGAGTGTGTACTTCGTCGGCGATCAGAAGAGCTGGTTCTCAGCGGAGTTCTGCGGAGGCCCTCACGTGGGGTCAACCGGTGAGATAGCGGAAGGTGCTAAGCGCTTCAAGATTCAGAAGCAGGAGAACGTCGGTGCCGGTATAAAGCGTGTGAAGGCTGCATTGCTCTAATCACGGGCTCGTGCGGAGATTGGTATGAGGATCGGTCTCGGATTTCTCGCAGGGCTTGTTTTAGGACTCTCCAACGAGGCGCAGGCCCAAAACGCTCTTCCAAATATCGGGACCTGCCCATCCGGTTTTTACACCAGTGGGAAGTATTGTATTCCGATTAAGGACGACGCCCATCCGGCGATGCCACGGGCGGGTCAGTGTCCGAGTGGGTACTATACCAGTGGTAAGTATTGTGTCGCGACCCGAAGAGATGCGCCTCCTGCGGTCTCAAAGAACGGTACGTGCCCTCATGGCTACTACGCTTCGGGCTCGCACTGCCTTAAGCAGAAACGGTAGGTCGGTCGAAGAATCGAACGAGCGGGAAGCGCTCGGTAACCCGCGTCCTTTTCCTCCTCTTCATCTTAATCCTTCTGCGCTCTCCGCGCTTTCCTAATAATCAAAGCGATAGATATCCTCGATAGGACTCCCCGGCTCTATCTTGTAGAGGCTCTTCAGGAGACCATCGCTCATACCATACACCCATCCGTGAAGGATCGGCCGCCGTTCCTCATGCCAAGCTTTTTGTATGACGTTGGTCTTCATGAGGTTTTTGAGCTGCTCATGAATGTTGATCTCTACGAGCTTATCAGCCTGCTGGTCTAGATCTCCCGCGTGGGTGACGAGCTCCCTGTTGTCGTGATAGGAATCCTTAATCTGGCGAAGCCACTCATCGAGCACTCCGTAACGGTGAGAGGAGAGGGCGGCTTTAACACCTCCGCAACCGTAGTGGCCGCACACGATTACGTGTTTCACCTTTAGGTATTCAACCGCGAATGAGAGGACGCTCAGCAGGTTGAAGTCAGTGTGATTCACAAGGTTGGCGATGTTTCGGTGAGTAAATATCTCTCCTGGCGCGGTTCCTGTTATCTCCTCCGCCGGTACGCGGCTGTCTGAGCATCCGATCCATAGAAATTCTGGCTTCTGTTCCTTTGCGAGATCTCCAAAGAAATTCGGGGAGAGCGAGAGCTTCTCTTGGACCCAGGCTTTGTTGGCGAGCAGGAGGCGTTTGTAGTTATCCATGAGAGGTCCTCTTTGAAAACGCGGAGAATAGATCAAACTTAGTCGAGGGGAGGTTTCGTATCTCGACCGAGATGTGACGGTCTTCGGCGGATTCCTTGAAATCTTTCAGGAGTTCGAGGATGTCACGATCGATGAACATCGCACTGCCACCATCGATGATGATCGTAGAATGGTCCGGTACCGCGGCAAGGGTACTTTTCAGAGCTATCTTCTGAAGAAAGGTTACGTCCTTGGCGAAGCGGAGAAAATAGTATGATTCATCGTGAACGATCGTAAACGCCGAGTGATGATTCATCACGATAACGACGAGCAGTCCAAAGATCGTGCCGATGAACACACCGGTGAGGAGGTCGAAGATTACTACTCCGAGAGCGGTAACAACGAATGGTAGGAACTGGTCCATTCCGCTTCGCCACAGCGACTTGATGAGGTTGATGTTGGTCAGCTTGTAGCCCACTACGATTAGTATCGCCGAGAGCGCCGCGAGGGGAATTCGATTGAGGACCCCGGGAATGGCGATAACGCTTAAGAGAAGGAGCGCCCCTTGAAACATTCCGGAGAGGCGCGTGCGTCCCCCTGAGTAGATATTCGTACTGCTTCTCACGATGACGGAGGTCATGGGAAGTCCCCCAAGAGCACCGGAGGCTATGTTCCCGATCCCTTGCGCTACGAGCTCCCGGTTTGGACGGGATACGCGATGAAGTGGGTCGAGCTTGTCTATCGCCTCAAGACAGATAAGGGTTTCAAGGCTCCCGATTATCGCTAGCACACCGGCGCCGTACCAGATCTTTGGGTTCCACAGCCATGTCCAGAGCTCGTTGGGACCCTGTGAGAGGAGATCTCTCGCGCTTGTGAGTTTGGGGATGGTGATGAGCTGCCCATCCACGGCGTAGAGCGCAAGGTGTGGCGCGTTGGTCAGGAGCGCTTCGTTTAGCAGTATCGCGAAGCCGACAACTGCTAAGGGGGCGGGAAGAATCTTGCAGAACCGTGGGAGAACGTGAGCGAGCTTTGACCAAGCGATGAGGGTGACCAGGGAGAGAACAGCTATGATGATGGCCGCGAGGTCGAAGTGCCCCTCTGTGGTGCTCATCTGAGACCATAGTCCCTTGAGGCAGAAGGGCGAGAGGAAGCAGAACATGCCCTCTTCCGGATTGAAGGTGCTCCTCCAGCCGATGGCATGCGGGAACTGTTTGAAGGCGATGATGATACCGATGCCCGCCAACATCCCCTTAATAACCGCGGAGGGAAAAAATGTCGCGAGGTGTCCGGCCCGAAGAGATCCCAAAAGGATCTGAAAGAGGCCGGATAGGATGGTGGCGACAAGAAGCCCCTCGAAGGAGCCGATCGAGTGTGTGGCGCCGATGACGGTAACCGCCAGTCCAGCCGCGGGACCACTTACACTCAACTCACAACCGGACAGCAATGAGACGAGGATGCCGGCGACGATACCGGCGATGAGGCCGGAGAGGGGTGGGGCCTCAGAGGCGACCGCGATCCCCAAGCACAGGGGGAGTGCGACGAGGAATACAACGAAACCGGCGCTGATATCGTTGCGCAGAAAGTCGAATCGAAGGCGGGGAAGAACCATGAACCTCTCAGAGCAAAAGATAGAGAAACCGAACCGCTTAAGGATAGTAGATAGTGGTTCGTTCTAATAGACAGAAAGCGAACTCGCGGTTGGGATCGGGCAGTGCTTTAGGGGCATATATCTCTTGCATGGAGCGGGTTGGAGTTCCCGGTATGGACCAGCCAATAATCAACTGCTTATCCGATATGCGCTACGTTTCCCTGCGGCGAAGGTATCGGTGAATTGATTAAACCTCATAACCTCTCGGATTACTGGTGAGGAACTTTTTATGGCCCAATTTGATCCGACCAGACTAAACGTCGACATGACGCGAGCTGTTCCGTCGCTGCCCGATATGAAGATCCTCGGAGAGGTGTTTAAAGAGAGCATCCGGGACGCGAGTCGGGGCGCTATTAGGTGAGTCTGTATACGGAGCCGGAATCGTTCGATATTCCGCTCGAGATTACGATCGAGAACCCCTACAACGCCTCATAGTGTGGATATCTCCACCGAGAGGACGCCACATTTGTGAATTTCTATGCGGCCACCTCTCCGGAGGAGGATTATGCGGAGACCCTTACGACCTTTTTGCTTACCCCAGAGAAGTTGAAGGTGCTGGCTCCTGAGAAGTTTGAATTTATGAACTTCCTCTACGGAAAGGTTATTCCCGGATAATGTCGCCATCTGCGGCGACGCGACCGCGTGCACCGTTCATCCTCGGTGAGGGTGGAAAAAGGATGGTCGATCCATATCGGCTTTGATAAGTTCGAGGGATGCACACAAAGCCGAGCGACATCATTAGCTATCTCCTTCCGCATATCGTTACCGCAGGCGCCTACAGCGCCGAGATCCAGTCTCGCGTATCGACCCACGACGCGAAAGGAGGAGATACGATCTTTCATCACGCGCTCTCAGACGCAGACCTCTCTATTCAGGCGTTTCTTGAGGTTGTTCTCTTAGCTCGCTATCCGGAACTGCGCTACTTCTCTGAGGAGCAGGAGCAGTCGCTCAACAAAAAATACTTCCTCGGGAGCTCATCGCTTGAGGTCTTGCTCGATCCGGTTGACGGTACGCGGCCGTATATCGATGGTAAGGAGTTCTATCAGATCATCGTGACCCTGCATGATGAGCGAGAGATCGTCGGCTCGATCTGCTACATGCCTCGCCGAAATCAGTGCTTTGTCGCTACCAAGGGAGAGGGCGCGCACTGTCTTACGAGAGAGGATATCGCTGCGGGTCGATGCGGTGTTCGCTGGAACGTCACGAAGGGTGAGGGACCGGTACTTCTTTTTAACTCCCCGAGCCTTGTGGAGAAGCTGTCGCAGACGATGGTCGCAAAAGACATCGCCACGGCGTACGTCGAGGAGCCGGGCCGTTACCATTCCACGGATATTTTGGAGAAAAAGGCTTCGGCGGTGGTACTTCGCTCGTGCCAGGCGATCGATGGCGGGTCGCTGGCGTTTATCGCCGCGGAGAGTGGGGCGATCGTGAGTGATTTTACTGGTGCTCCCGTTGGTAACTATCGAGCGTTGCCCTCGCGAGTGTTGCCGAATGTGGTCGTGTCGGTGAACGGTGAGGTTCATGAGAGGATCTTGGCGGCTCTTCGGTGAGGAGGCATGCTTATCCTGCACCTGCACCTGCACCTGCACCTTACTCCTTATCCCTCTCTGCCCTCCCTCGATACGAAATTATCGTAGACGAGCCGCAATTCGTACGTAGCTAGGAACTCAGCTACTCATGTGTCGGTACATGAAGGAGCCTATCCTTCTGTTCTTGTAAGCAATGGTTGGTTGGCACGTCGATTGCCGATGCTTGGTGTCGCCTGGCGTTTAATCGGTTGATGGTATGGTAACGCAACTGTGGTACATTACGAAGTTCCTCCAGCTCTCAGCCGGTGTTGCTTTTGCTGTCGGGACAACGATGTTAGTTGCGCCCCGGATACAGGGAACTAACGACGTGGGCACCACACAACCCTCGCTCGAGCGGAAGATTGTGCGAGCCCTTCCGGTAAAGCTTCCGCAGGGGCGGCTGTATTGTGTGCAGGGGGTTGTGATGCATGAGCGAATGCATCCCCGGGGATTCGACCCGATCTCGTCAGCTGACGCGATTGAGATTGCGACGACTATTGCGGATGAGGCGTGCAATGTGTCCTTCCGAAGCTCGGCATGTAAGGCCGCTCAGGCAGATCTGACCTCACTTCGTAGAGCGCTGCGGTCGTGCGAGGGGTGAGGAGCCCTAAAAACAGAAAACCCCGACCACGATTGCTCGTGGTCGGGGCTAGTGAGAACTTACCTCTTGTAAGCTCGAACTATTCCGCTGAGTCAGACTCGTCGGCGGAAGAGATATCCTCATCGCCTTCAGTCACGATAGTCTCCTCAGAAGAACCATCGTCCTTCTTCGTGCGAACTACCTTTGAAGCCTGGAGCCCCTTCGGCCCCTCCTTCAACTCATACTCAACGGTCTCCCCATCCTTGAGGGTTTTGAAACCATCGGACGAAATCACCGAGTAGTGCACGAATACATCACGCCCACTCGTGTGTTGAATGAAGCCAAAACCTTTGGCGTCATTGAACCACTTTACTACTCCCTTAAGGACCCCGGACTCAGACTCAGACATAACAACTGACTCCCCGTTAAAAAACTTACGGTTGATAAAACCTACCACATTCATTTCAGGTTACAAGCCTAACTACATTGAGGTGATCATCACCTCAGGAATTGAGATTCGGACAGTTGGTAAAGGGATCCAACTTTTTCGTCGCAAAGTGATGGCGCTCAAAAAGGGCCCAAAATCAGGGGTTTTTGAGCTAGATGGGTCGCTCTTGTCGGCATCTGATCGGGCGTGCGGAGCGGCAACTTCTGCCGGCGAACCCCTGAAGCCGGCGGAGGCCTGGTGGGGTGGGTGGAAGGGGATCGGTGTGATAAGGGTTTAAATGCTCAGTGATTTTAGCGTGTTATTAGGATCGGTTCGTGCGGGCTCGATGCTCCCTCAGCTTCGAAGAGAGTCCGTTGATAAGAGAGTGCCACACCACGTATAGTGGTGGCGCTGGGAGTAGTCGCAAAAGGTCAATCAGCTCGGTAGTTTGCTCGTACGTACGGTCGCTCCTTAACGAGCTTCCTTCAGTATGATTCCCCGGTGTAGATAATTCCCAGGCGTAGTTCGCTCGGTAGTCCATTCAGAAACATGTCCGATACCTTCGTCCCCTCTATTCTTGAGAATCTCCCGGAGCCGCACTGTGTGGTCTCCTTGGAGTTGATCTGTGTCGGCGCTAATACCAGTTTTGCGACCTTACTCGGAATCGAGCTACGTGAACTTGTCGGTTCTCACGCCTCCCACTTTTGGCCCGAGGTGGAGCGCATCCCGTGGAGCAATCGCGAGTTCTCGACCGAGTTTAAGCCCGCGGGTCGGGGGCCACTCCTTGTTCGGATCGCGACCTTTGAGGGGGAGTTTCTTCTCGTTCGAATCCTCTCGACCTTCTCCGAGGATCGCGCTGGTGAGGTTTTCCATGGACAACGTCTCGAGACCCTCGGGCTACTGGCAGGTGGGGTTGCTCACGATTTCAACAACCTTCTCACCGGAATCCTTGGGCACCTCGCGTACGCGCGCAGTGTGTTAGCCGGCGAGGGAAGTCACGTTGAGTCCCTCTCGGCGATCGAGGAGGGGGCTCTGCGGGCGGCGTCCCTCACGCAACAGATACTTCGATTCTCTCGTATCGATGGGGGGGAGCTCTCGACAAAGATCGATGTCGTCGATGTCGTCTCGCGCATTTCTACCCTAATCAAGAGCGCTATCCCATCCGAGATTCGGTTGGCATGGACCCCCTTGAGTAACCCGCTCTACGTGATGGCGTCGGAGGCATACCTCAGCCAGGTGATTATTAATCTTATCGTTAATGCTCGCGACGCAATCAAGGGGCGTGGCACCATCGAGGTGCTCGTTGACCGGTTGTGCAACCCTGAAGAGGTGCGAGGGCTTTTCGGGGAGGAGCCTCCCGCAGCAACGTATGCAGCGCTTGTAGTGAAGGACACCGGCGAGGGAATGGACGAAGAGGTCAAAGAGCGCCTCTTTGAGCCCTACTTCACAACGAAGAAGGAGGGCGGGACGGGCCTCGGTCTTAGTACGGTGAACTCTATTGTGAAGCAGCTCGGGGGCGCTATTGTGGTTCGCTCAGAGAGACACAAAGGAACTGAATTTCGCATCGTTCTTCCCTCGGTAACGGATGAGTCCCGCGAGGTCACGGGAGACCAGGAGTCTGCAGGTCCGGTGCGCGGGCACGGTGAGCGCATCTTGATTGTTGATGATGAGTACGCGGTGCGTAACGTCCTCGGCCTTAGCCTCACGCACCTTGGTTATGAGGTCCTGACGGCCTCCTCCGGCTTAGAGGGACTCGAGATCTATGCCGAAGAGCGTGGAACGTTCGATCTTGTGATCCTCGATATTCTAATGCCGGGCCTCTCGGGCGAGGATGTCTTTGTTCGCCTGCAGAAGATGAACCCCGATGTTCGTGTGCTCCTCGTGAGTGGATTCAGTTCAGGCGATGTGGTCGCTCGGATCCTCAGTAGTGGGGGGATAGACTTTATTCAGAAGCCGTTCCTGATAGATGTTTTATCAAGAAAAGTTCGTGGGTGTTTGTGTGATTAAGTCGTATCAGATCCGCCATATTCAAGTAAATCCGGGGCTCGTGCTCTCACCGATGAGCGGTGTGACGACTCGGCCCTTTCGTCGTCTCATCAAGGAGCTCAATCCAGGAGCGGTCGGCCTCGTGGTAAGCGAGTTTGTTTCCGTCGAGGGAATGACTCGCGGTTCCCAGCGAACTCTGGAGATGATGAAGTTCTCAGAAGAGGAGCGACCCTACTGTGTGCAGATCTTCGGATATGACGTGGATCGTATGCGTGATGCTGCGCTCATGGTGCAGGATATCGGAGCGGACCTTGTTGATATTAACTGCGGCTGTCCAGCGCCTAAGGTTGTGAAGCGGGGAGGCGGGTGTGAGCTGATGCGACAACCGGACCATCTCCAAAAAATTATTAGCGAGGTAAAGCGCGCGATCTCTCTACCGCTCACCATAAAGATCCGCGCGGGGTGGGACGAGGGATCTCGAAACGCCCTCGAGGTAGCGAAGATGGCCGAAGGTGAAGGCGTCGAGGCTCTTGCTATCCACGGTCGGACCCGTTCTCAGTTGTATCGGGGAGAGGCGGATTGGGACCTCGTGCAGGAGGTCGCGGAGCGCGTCTCGATTCCCGTGCTTGGAAGTGGCGATGTGGTATGTCGTAAGACAGCGGAGGCTCGATTAAAGGGGAAGGTGGCTGGACTCTTTATCGGTCGAGCGGCTCTGATGAACCCCTTTGTATTTACAGAAATTTTGAACGATCAGCCCTCTCGCTTGAAGGGGGATCACCAGCTCATGCTCGATGTGCTCTTTCGATATATCGAGCTTTTAAGGGAAGATTTCCAGGAGAGTTCGTGCGGAGGGAAGTTTAAGCAGCTCGCGTCTCAGATGTGTCGTGGCGCTCCGTGGAGGAAGCAGCTGCTTCAATTGAACGCGCTGAAAGATCACGAGGCGCTCCTGCTCGCGGTGCGAGAGGGGCGATGGCGTCCCGCGGCTCTTCAGGTTGAAGAAAAAGAAGAGACAGACGTCTCGTGTGATATGTACTCCGCGTAGGGTGGAGAGAGGAAAGAAAGTATTTCGTGTTACGTGTAAATGATCTCTATCGAAGCTTCGGCGACCGGCCTGTTCTGCAGGGGGTAAGCTTCGCTCTGAAGCCCGCATCGATTAATGGGCTTATCGGACCTAGTGGAGGCGGGAAGAGCGTTCTCTTAAAGATTATCGCCCATACCTGTAAGTGTGAGTACGGCTCTGTCGTTTTCGACAAAGGGGCGTCCCTGGCCGACGTTGGACTGATGTTCCAAGAGGGCGCGCTCTTCGACTCGATGACGGTCTATGACAACGTGGCCTTTCCACTCGTGGGTGGAAAGGTTCCCACGACCTCCTTGCCGAGAGAGGTCCGTGAGGAGGTGTGTGAAAAAGTCGGAGGTATCCTCGCGCGGGTGGGCCTCGTCAAGGCGGCTTCCAAGATGCCCGGCCAGTTGAGTGGTGGTATGCGTCGTCGTGTATCGCTCGCCCGAGCGCTGGTTGGGCGCCCCCGAATACTTCTCTTAGATGACCCCACGAGCGGCCTCGATCCGGTCGCGAGCAGTGTGATTATGGATCTGATCGTGGAATTGCATAAGGAATATCGCCCTACGACCGTGATGGTGAGTCACGATCTCCGTCGGCTTCTCCCGTGTGTTGAGAGAGTTCTGGCCCTCTTTGATGGCTCGATCGCCTTCGATGGGTCCGTTCAGGAGCTGGCGCAGTCGGCTCCTGTGTTTGTTCGTAGTTTTGTTTCCTGTCGGTATGAGCTTCCCGCACCTGCCGCTGAGCCAACCGTAATGGAGTAGATGTAGATGAAGAGATCGATGTTAAAAGATAGCGCCATTGAGGAGTCGCGGGAGCGATTTCTCTCCGGCATCGGTGTGCCGAAAAAGGAGGATTTCATCGTCGATGACTTCCAGAAACAGGCGATCGAGAACCTCGCCAACGGTATCGATACCCTCGTGGTCGCCCCAACCGGTTCAGGAAAGACCTTCATCGCCATCGAGGCGATGCGGCACCTGATCAAGCAGGGTCAGCACGCTGTGTACACCACACCGCTCAAAGCTCTGTCGAACACGAAGTACAGCGAGTTTCAACGGATCTTCGCGCCCGACCACACCGTTGGACTCCTCACCGGCGATCGAAAGATTGAGGGGGATTCCGATGTCGTTATCGCGACGACTGAGATCTACCGAAATGAGCTCTACAAGGGGTCAGGTCGATATTCACTCGTTATCCTCGATGAGGTGCACTACATCGCCGATCCCCAGCGAGGCGCTGTGTGGGAGGAGAGTATTATTCTCACGCCACACTCAACAACGCTGCTGATGCTTTCAGCTTCCATCTCAAATGCCGAGGAGATCGCGGCATGGATCGAGGAGACCCGCAATAAAGAGTGTCGTATCGTGATGAAGAAGGAACGTCCGGTGGAGCTTCGCTACGGCTTCATGCACCCTAAGTTCGGCGTGATTCCCCTCGCTGACGAGAGGGGACATCTCTCGCCAGAGGTTGCTCACTTTTATGGCTCAATGTCGCTCGATGAGACAGGCACCCGCGTCAAAGGACGTTTCGATCGAAACGGCGGCCAGGAGGAACGGAGCGGTCGTCGAGGTGGGGGACGTCGAGGAGGTGAGCGTAAGCCACGTGGTCAGGGTGGTCGTGGTAGGGGGAATCGATAATGTTGTACGCTGATTTTCCTGTATCCACCATTCTCCGAGAGCTTGAGCGAGATGAGCTCTTGCCCGCTATCTTGTTCAGAACTGCACGTAAGCAGTGCGATTCTGACGTCGAGACCTTGGCGCGAAACCCACACGCTATTCTGCCGCTCCAACGGCAACAGCAGCTGGAGGCAGAGGTTCAAGCGGTCATAACCAAGTATAATTTCGATCCGGATTTCATCACAGGCTATCCGCAGTATCAGGCGTTGGTTAAGACCGGTGTCGGCGCGCATCACGCGGGGCAGCTCCTTATTTGGCGATTGCTCCTTGAAGAGTTGATGTCGCGAAGTATGTTACGGCTCATGATCGCGACCGGAACGGTTGCCGCGGGGGTCGATTTCCCAGCACGTACGGTTGTTGTGACCGCACACTCACGTCGTGGTTCTGAGGGTTTTAGCGTTCTCTCATCCTCTGAGTTTCAGCAGATGGCCGGCCGCGCGGGACGTCGTGGTAAAGACTCGGTGGGTGTGTGTATCATTACACCGAGTAAGTTCTCAGACGCGCGTGTCTTGCTTGAGGTCTCGAAGCGTCCGCCGGAGCCGCTTCGCTCTTCGTACTTCGCCTCTCCATCGACGGTGCTTAACCTTCTTCGATACCGGAACGTTGACGATCTTCAATTTACCGTTGAGCGAAGTCTCGCCGCGTTTCTAGATAGGAAAAACTCAAGCAGGCTTCGAGAGGAGGCTATCACCGACCAACAGAACGTGGAGAGCGATAGGGGATTAACCGGCGAGAAGCGTAAGAAAGCTGAGAAGCGGGTACGCCGAAAATTGCGGGAAGCTGACGAGCTGGAACAGAAGCAGGAGACCTCTCTTATGCAATCTCTCGATGGGTTGCGGGCGCTCGGCTATGTCGAGGGAGGAAGTCTCACCGAGAAGGGTTACTGGGCCGCTGAGCTGTGCACAAGTCTCGTGCTTGAGCTGGGAGAGGCTATCTCTGATAAGCTGTTCGATGATTGCGCGCTCTTTGAGTTGGTAGGCCTTGTCGCTAGTATCGCGGGAGACCCACATCGTCCGTACTTCCGGCTCAAAGCCAATCCGATTAAGCAAGAGCTCTTCGAACAGATGTCGCAGATC